>Ga0209062_1002366_pt1 | contig 25742 bp, 26 predicted proteins | sample Coa_R2_2_FD_187158 | JGI IMG/M metagenome (GOLD analysis project Ga0209062, IMG submission 187158) | Surface soil microbial communities from Centralia Pennsylvania, which are recovering from an underground coalmine fire - Coalmine... | ecosystem: Environmental > Terrestrial > Soil > Unclassified... | reverse complement strand
TGAACGGAAATGCGCGCACGGACGATGCCTGTTGCAGCAGGCATATTCCGTCCGGCCGATTCCGGCCGGACGGAATATGTTCCAAAGGAGGATTTCGATGACCGACATCGCTTCACACCGCGGCGGCGCGCTCCTGTGGCCGGAGAACAGCCGCATCGCCTTCGAGAACACCGCCCGGCTGCCGGTTGAGCAGGTCGAGTTCGACGTCCATCCGACGCGCGACGGCAAGCTGGTGGTGATCCACGACGACACGCTCGACCGCACGACCGACGGGAAGGGGCCGGTCGCGGCACGCGACTGGCCGGAGCTCTCGAAGCTCGTGCTCAAGGGCACCGGCGGCCAGCGCATGCTCCTGCTCGACGAGGTGATCGAGATCTTTCGCCCGACGCCGATCGTGCTGCGCATCGAGATCAAGTGCGGCGCCGACCGCGTACCGTATCCCGGCGGTCATGCGGCGCGCGTCGCCGAGTCGATCCGTCAGGCGAAGATGCTCGACCGCGCGGCCTTCACCAGCTTCCAGCTCGCCACCGTGCTCGAGGCGGTCGCGGCCGCGCGGCCGGCCCATCACGTCTGGCTGGTGACGCCCAACGTGCAGATCGACATCGGCCTGGCCAACGTCATCGCGACGGCGAAGGCGGCGACTGTGCCGACGCTCGGCCTGCGCCAGAACATGCTGAGCGCCGATATCGTCACCGCCGTCCGCACCGCCGGCCTCGGCATCGGCGGCTGGGCCTGCAACGACGCCGAGGCGATCGCCCGCCTGCTGGCGCTGCAGGTCGACGTCTTCACCACCGATCGGCCGGATCTCGCGATCGCCGCACGGTCCCGCCTCAGTTCTGCGGCATGAACTCGATCATCAGCCCGTCGGTCTGCTCGGCGGGCACGATCACGCGATCGCCCTCGGTCAGGGCGAACGGCACGTTGTTGGCGCGCAGCAGCGCCTGGAGCGGCCGGGCGCGCTCGACGGCGATGGCGATGCCGACGACCGCCGGCTTCTGCTCCGGCGCGATCGCCTCGACGTCCTTGTATTCGGCCTGGTAGGCCGCCGGCGACCAGATCATCAGCTCGACCGCGCCGGTCTGCACCATGACGCAGCCGTCGAACAGATCCTCGGTGATCGCGCCCCAGGCCGAGCCGAGCTCCTTGGCGGTGGCCTGCGGATCGTCCGACACGGCGTGCACCGCCATCATGCCCAGCGCGCCGTTGGGATGGACGATCCATTCCGGCTCCATGAAGGCGTCGGGAGTCACCTGCTGCACCGGCCGCCAGGGCAGGGGGCCCTCCGATTCGCCCACCGTCATCTCGGCCTCGACCTCGAAACCGTCCTCGGTCTCCCAGCTGTGCGTCCGCTGCTCGCCCTTGAGCTCGGCGACGTTGACCGCGAGCTCGATGACCGGCTCGCCCTCGAGCAGCTCGAGATAGTTCGGCACATCGTCCTCGGCCGGCTGGAAGCAGATGCAGCGCGGCTCGACGCCTTCCGGCGTGAGGGTGAAGCCGAGCTGCTGCAGCTTGTTGGCCAGATCGTCCGGAGAACCCACGCTCAGGGTCAGGTGGTCGATGTCACGCGCTTCGATTTTCATGGCGGGGTCTTTAAGGCCCCGCCGCTGGACGCTCAAGCGGCCAGGAGCGGTTCAGACGGTTTCGAGCGCCTTCTTCATGAAACCGGTGGCATGATCCATCATCCCGCCGATCGCCGGTGCCAATTCGTTGGGCAGGAGATCGATCGTCCAGACCAGCCGGCTGCCGTTCCCCTCGGGGAAGACCTGGACGGCCGCGTTGTAGTGGCTCGCCCGGCCCTCGACGACCGAATAGACCAGCCGGCACTCATGATCGTCCGCCGTGACCAGCCGCTCGCGCGCCACCATGCCGTTGAAGAAGGTGACGATGCGGTCGCTGCCGTTGGACTGGGGATCCATCTCGAGCTTGATGAGGAAGCCCGGCGCCACGCGGGTATGCACCGCGCCGAAGTCGCGCAGCGCTGACCAGACCTTGGCTGCGGGGGCGCTGAGGGCGATCTGCCGTCGAAGAGTGGCCATCGAATGCTCCGTCGTTCGGCGGATGATCTAGGCGGCCGCGCAGCGCCCGGCTGGCGGTTTTCGGACATGATCGCTCGAGCGACGGCGGAGATGGCGCTAGGACATATTCCGTCCGGCCGGAATCGGCAGGACGGAATATGCCTGCTGTGCAATCCGACGGGCTTGACGAAGCCGGTCGCGCGCAGGACGATTTGTCGCATAACGGCAGTAGGAGGAGCACCCATGGATTTCCGTGTCCTGCGTCCCCTGCGTAGTTTGGCGTGCATTGCGGCTCTGTTCGGGTTCGCACTGCCCGCGGCGGCCCAGGAAGGCCCCAAGCTCTACGTCTTCACTTCGGGCTCGCTCGGCGGCTTCCCCAAGGCGGCCCTGCAGATCGGCGCCACCGGCAACGTCGATTGGGCGCCGGTGAGCTTCTATGTCATCAAGCACCCCAAGGGCGTGGTGATGTTCGACACCGGCAACAACGACAAGACCATCACCGACGCCGACGGCTGGTGGGGTCCGCTCGCCAAGGGCTTCGGCCTGAAGATGACCAAGGACGATGCCATCCCGGTCCAGCTGCAGAAGATCGGGCTGAAGCCGGACGACGTTAAGTACGTCGCGGTCGGCCATCTGCATCTCGATCACGGCGGCAATGTCGGCCAGTTCAAGAACTCGACGCTGATCGCGCAGGACGACGAGTTCAAGGCGGCGTGGTGGCCCGACGTCGGCTACTCGCTCTACTACATTCCCGGCGACTTCGCCGAGACCAAGAACATGAAGACGATCCGCCTCAACGGTGATCTCGACCTGTTCGACGACGGCACGGTGCGGCTGTTCAAGGGCGTCGGCCACACCCAGGGCAGCCAGTTCATGGTCGTCAAGCTCAAGAACACCGGCACGGCGATCCTGACCAGCGATTGCGTCTACCTGACCGAGAGCCTGGAGAAGAACCTGTTGCCGCCGATCCCGGGCACCTACAGCCCGAGCGACGCCTACAAGACCTACGCGCACATCCGGCAGATCCGCGACGTCGACAACGCCAAGCTCTTCATCGGCCACGATGCCGAGCTCTTCAAGGCGGCCAAGAAGGCGCCCGAGTTCTACGACTAAAGCGAGAGTCCCTGCGGTCGAACAAAGCCAACCCTGCCCATTCTGATGCTACGGGACGGACAGATCTGATCGGAGGCCCTCTCCGCGCGCGTCATACGCGTGGGGAGAGGGAGGGGACCCGCGCTTGCGCGGGGAGGGAGAGGTGTCGGGATTCTTTTCTTTCGTTACGCCACGACCGTTTTTGTGACGCCGACCACCTCACCCTCCCATTGCTTCGCAATGGGCCCCATCCTCGCCCCCACGTTCGTGGCGGAGAGGGACCATGAGCAGATGTGTCCATCCCGTATTCCCCATATGAATGGGGAGGGGTTCGCCGCACACTTCGAACGAAGCCAACTTCGCTCCAGGAGGCGATCCTGACCGCGGCCGTCATCGCGCGCGGCTTGAGCAAGAGCTACGGGTCCACCGTGGCGCTTGCTTCGCTTGACCTGGAGATCGAGCGCGGCGAGGTGTTCGGCCTGCTCGGGCCCAACGGTTCGGGCAAGACGACCTTCATCCGCCTGCTCGCGGGCTACCTGCTGCCGACCGACGGGCAGCTCGAAGTGTGCGGCTGCGATGCGGTGGAGCAGTCGCTCGAGGCGCGCCGCCGCATCGGTTACGTGCCCGAGGCGGCGCCGGTCTATGGTTACATGCGGGTGCGCGAGTTCCTGTCCTTCATGGCGCGGCTGCGCGGTGTCGGGGACCGCGCGGTGCGTGATGCCGTCGAGCGCGTGATTGCGGCGCTGGCGCTCGAACCGGTCGCCGACCGCCTCACGCGCACGCTATCGCGCGGCTTCCGCCAGCGCACGGCGATCGCCCAGGCGCTGGTGCACGATCCCGAGCTGCTGATCCTCGACGAGCCGGCCAACGGCCTCGACCCGCGCCAGATCATAGAGATCCGCGCGCTGATCCGTGGGCTGGCCGGCCGGCACACCGTGCTGATGAGCAGCCATGTGCTGGGCGAGGTCGCGAAGACGGCCGATCGGGTCGGCATCCTGCTCGACGGCCGGCTGCGCGGTGTGCGGGCGATGGCCGACACGCCCGATCTCGAAGAGTGGTTCCTGTCGCTGGCATGAGGTCGCTGGGCATTCTGTTGCGCAAGGAGCTGCTGGCGACCTTCGGCTCGCCGATCGGCTACACCGTGGCCGCGGTGTTCCTGCTGGTGCTGGGCTACACCTTCAGCCTGACCCTGTTCGCGACCAAGGTCGCCAACCTGATCTACATCTTCCACCAGATGTACGTGCTCACCATCCTGCTGGTGCCGGCGCTTACCATGCGCGCCTTCGCCGAGGAGCGGCGCAACGACACACTGGAGCTGCTGCTGACCGCGCCGGTCGGCGAGATCTGGATCGTGCTGGCGAAGTTCTTCGCGGTCTACGGGCTGGTGCTGGCGATGTATTGCGGCGCCTTCGTCTATGCCGGCCTGCTCGAAGCCTATGGCTCGCCTGACTGGGGACCGATCGGAAGCGGCTATCTTGCCCTGGTCTGCCATGCCGCGCTGATCGTCGCGATCGGCCTCCTGATGTCGAGCCTGACCGAGAACCAGGTCGTGGCGGCGGCGCTGACGCTCGGGGCGAGCCTGATGCTGTGGTTCGCCGATTCCGTCGCCTACCTGCTGCCGTCGCCGATCGACAGCGTGGTGCTGAACCTGTCGCTGATCGGGCACTTCCGGCCGATGGTGACGGGCTCGGTGTTCGTCTCCGACATCGGCTACTTCGTGAGCGGCGCCCTGCTGGCGCTGTTCCTGACCACGCGCCGGCTGGCCGAAAGATGAGCGCGCTCTGGTCGCTCGCCTGCCTGGCCGCGTTGTTGGTGCTGTTCGCCGCGGGACTGCGTATCCGGGTCTATGGCGCGGGCTGGCGGCGCTGGGCTCTGCGGCTGGGCGTGGTCGGCGGCGCGCTGGCGGCGACGCTCGCGGCCAATGTCGCCGTCTATCGCCATGATGCCCATCTCGACTTCACCCGGGAGGAGGCGTTCACTCCGTCGCGCGAAGCGAGCGACATCGTGCGCGGCCTCACGGAGCCCGTGCAGGTCGTCTACTTCTTCCAGAAGGAGAACGCCGCGGGCCGGGGGCTGGCGACGATGCTGGAGCTGCTCGCGCGTCTCAATCCGCGGCTGGCGGTCGAGGCGGTCGACATCGACCGCAATCCCGCGCGCGCCTCCTCGTTCGGCGTGCAGCTCTACAACACGGCGGTGATCGTCACGTCGAGCCACCGCCTGCAGGTCCTGACGACCGATGACCGCGAGGTCGCGCTCGGCATCCTGCGCGCGCTGCGGCGCCAGCAGCCGGTCGTGTGCTTCATCACCGGCCACGGCGAGTACGACATCGACAACTTCGAGTTCCACACCCACTTCGAGGGCAGCCACAGCCATAGCCACAACAGCGAGGGCATGGGGCTGGTGCAGATGGAGCAGCACGGCCTCGGCCGGATGCGGCGCGCGCTCGAGAAGCTCGGCCTGGAACCGCGCAAGGTCGAGCTGCGGCCTGGGCGGCCGTTGCCGCAGGATTGCGCGGCGCTGGTCGATGCCAATCCGCGCACGCCCCACCTGCCCGTGGAGGCCGATCTGCTGCGAACGTACCTCTTGGACGGGGGCAGCTACATGCTGCTGATCGAGCCCGACTTCGCGATCGAGGAACGGCTCGCGGCGGTGATCGCCGATGCCGGCGCACGGGTCGGCAACGGCGTGATCGTCGATCCGGTCGACCACTATTTCACCGACGAGCAGATGATCGCGATCACGAAATACGCCAGCCATCCGGTGACGCGCTCGCAGGCGCTGTCCTTCTATCCGGGCGCGCGCCCGGTCGAGCCTGCCGCCCACGAGGGCGTCCGTGCCGTCGCCCTGTTCGCGAGCAGCCCGCAGAGCTACGTCGTGCAGGATCGCGCCCGCTACCGCGAGGAGGCGGAAAGCGCGCAGCGCCGCCCGTATCCGCTGGCGGTCGCGGCCGAGGGCAAGCTGGCAGCCGACGCGCGGCCGTTCCGCATGATCGTGGTCGGCGATGCCGACTTTGCCAGCAACTCCTTCTTCCCCTACCTCGCCAACGCCGACATCGTGCTGGCCGGCGTGTCGTGGCTGCTGCGCGAGGAGCGGCTGCCGAACCTCAAGCCGCCGGTCGAGGTGCTGCCGATGGTGACGCTGACCAGCGCGCAGGTGCGCTGGATCTTCATCCTGACGGTGATCCTGCTGCCGGGTGCGGTGGCGTCCGCCGGTCTGGGCGTGTGGCTATGGCGCCGGCGCTGACTCGCTGGGCATGGCCGGCCGCGGCGGCGCTGGCTTTCGCGTTCCTGGTGGGGCTCGCGCTGCAGGGCGGCCGGCCCGACATCGCGGTCGAGTTCAAGCCGGGCGGGCTGATGGCTTTCGCGCCGGAGCAGGTCCGTGAGATCGAGATCAGGCGAGGCGCCGATCGCAGGCGCTTCGTCCGCAATGGCGAGCGTTGGGAGGCGCCGGTCGAGACGGCGGAGCGCCTCGAAGCCGGCCTGCGCCTGCTGCGCAACGCCGCGCCTATGCGCGTGCTGGCGGCCGAGGAGGTGGCGCGCGTGCCGCCGTCGGAATACGCGCTCGGCGCCGACAGTTTGCGCGTCACCGTTCGGCCGGCGAGCGGCGCGGCCTTCGTCATCCAGTTTGGCGGCACCAATCCGCTCGGCGCGGCGCGCTACGCCAAGGTCGACGGCGAAGCGGGCGTCGTCTTGCTGCCGACCTACCTCGCCGAGGCGTGGGAGCAGGTGCGATGAAGCGTTTGCTTACGGCGCTCTTGGTCCTGCTGGCAATTCCCGCGAGCGCCCACGTGACCAGCACGGGACTGGCGACGCTCGAGGTCGACGGTAGCCGGCTCACTTACCGGCTGACGCTGGTCACGGCCGAGCAGGAGGAGGAGAACGTCCGGCTGCTCGATGGCGCGGCCAGTGGCGACACGATGGCGGCCGAGCGCGTGGCGGCGGCGATGAGCCAGGCAGCGCGCTTCGACCGGGAGGGCGAGGCCTGCACGCCCGGCCGCATCCGCTTTCAGGGCTCGCGGACCGGCGACGGCAAGATGATGCTGGAGATGGCATTGTCGTGCGCCAGGTCTGGCGGTCCCCTGCGCATCCGTGACGACTGGAGCGATGTGCTGGGCAGCCACTTCCAGACCCTGATGAGCGTGCGCATGCCGGAGCGGCCCTCCGTCGAGCTGGTGTTCAATGCAGAGCGCCGTGAGGCGACGATCGATCCCGGCACCGCCAAGACCGGCTGGCTCGACTTCATCGCCATGGGTGCCGGGCACATCCTGAGCGGCCCCGATCATCTCTTGTTCCTGCTGGCGCTGCTGGCGCTGGCGAAAGGCTTCTGGCCGATCGTGCGCATCGTCACCGGCTTCACGATCGCCCACAGCATCACGCTCAGCCTGGCCGCGCTGGGCGTCGTCGACATACCGGCCTCGATCGTCGAGCCATTGATCGCCGCGACCATCATCTGGGTCGCGCTCGAGAACCTGCTGGCGCCGGCACAATCGCGCTGGCGCTGGCTGATCGCGGCCGTGTTCGGATTGATCCACGGATTGGGCTTCGCCTCGGGCCTGACCGAGCTCGGCCTGCCGCGTGCGGCGATGGTGCGGGCGCTGATCGGCTTCAATGTCGGCGTGGAGCTGGGCCAGCTTGCCTTCGTCGCGATCGTCATGCCGCCGCTGATGTGGCTGGCCCGGCCGCGCCGACTCGCGCGGCTGCCGCAAATTCTCTCGGTGCTGGTTGCGATCATGGGCGGCGTTTGGCTTGTCGAGCGGGTTTTGCTTTAACCGCCCCATGAAGAAGGTCCTCATCATCGGCATCGGTGCCGGCGATCCCGATTTCGTCACTCGGCAGGCTGCCAAGGCACTCAACTCGGCCGACGTGTTCTTCATGCTGGAGAAGGGCAGCCCCAAGGACGCCATGGTCGAGCTGCGGCGCGAGATCTGCCGGCGCTACTGCACGGACAAGGCCTATCGCGTCGTCGAGGAGCCGAGCCCGCCCCGCGATACGAGGCCGGCCGACTACACCGCCTGCGTCGACGACCTCAACCGCGCCAAGCAGGAGCGGTTCGAGAAGATGATCGCCGACAATCTGGCGGACGGGCAGGTGGGGGCGGTCCTGGCGTGGGGCGATCCGTCGATCTACGACAGCACGATCCGCAACATCGAGGCGATCGCCGCGCGTCAGGGACTGGAATACGAGGTCATTCCCGGCATCAGCGCGGTACAGGCGTTGGCCGCGCGCCACCGGATCACGCTCAATACCGTCGGGCAGCCGGTCGAGATCACCACTGGCCGGCGCTTGTCGGAAGGCTGGCCCGCCGGCGTCGACAGCGTCGTGGTGATGCTCGACGGCGTCGAGGCTTACCGTCGCTTCGCCGACCAGGACATCGACATCTACTGGGGCGCCTATCTCGGAACCGAGAACGAGATCCTCATTGCGGGCGACCTGAAGGATGTTTCCGACGAGATCCACCGGGTTCGCAGCGCGGCGCGCGAGCGCCACGGCTGGATCATGGACACCTATCTGATGAGGCGCCGCTAAATGAGTCCTGTGGATAAGGGCTCGGCGCACGTCTCACGATGGGCATTGGACCCGGATTCTCGCGCCGGTTCCTTGGAGAATTGTCGAGGCCATTGTCCATATTAGGTGTTGAGCGCCGCGATCGTGCATGGTGGCGTCGATGACGATGCCCGCCGCCCAGCGAATTAGCGGTATTTCCGGTATTTCCGGTACTCAGCCGTGGCTGCGGGTGGGTTTGCGCAGTTTGCGAGGTTTCCGCTACCCCCTGGACGTCGAGATCGCTTCGAAAAATCGTGCCAAATTTTGCGGCGCGACGATGCGCAAATGCGACTCAGGCCAGCCCGCCGTGCTTTGATGCCGGCCATCGAGTTTGGGAGGAGATACATGCTGGTCCGGACGATTGCTGCCCTGTTGGCGCTGGGCATTGCGCTGCCCGCGGCGGCGCAGGGCATTCCCAAGGCGCAGTCGCCCGAGGAGGTCGGCTTCGTGGCCACGCGCCTGAAGCGGCTCAGCGATCGCATCGAGGAAGGCGTCAAGAACAACGAGCTGCCCGGGGCGGTCGTGCTGATCGCCCGCAACGGCAAGATCGCGATGTTCGATGCCTTCGGCTACCGCGACAGGGAAAACAAGGCGCCGATGAAGACCGACACGATCTTCCGCATCGCCTCGATGACCAAGCCGTTCACCTCGGTCGCGGCGATGATCCTGGTCGAGGAAGGCAAGCTCACCCTGGCCGACCCGGTCTCCAAGTACATTCCCGCCTTCGCCGACACCAAGGTCTCGACCCGGAAGAAGAGCCCCGACGGCACGGTCGAGCTCGGGCTCGAGCCGCAGTTCCGGCCGATGACGGTCCAGGACCTGATGCGCCACACCTCGGGCCTGACCTACGGCCTCGCCGGCAGCAATCCGGTCAAGCAGTCCTACATCGACATGAAGGTGATGGACGCCAACCAGACCAACGCGCAGATGGCCGAGAAGCTCTCCAAGCTGGCGCTGCTCTACCAGCCGGGCACGCACTGGGAATATTCGATGTCGACCGACGTGCTGGGCCGCGTCATCGAGGTCGCCTCGGGGATGCCGCTCGACAAGTTCATCGAGGAGCGCATCACCAAGCCGCTCCGGCTCGGCGATACCGGCTTCGAGGTCTCGCCGGACAAGAAGGACCGCGGCGCCCATCCGCAGAAGGAAGGCCCGAACAATGTCGCGCCCAACATTCCGGACGTCACGCTGAAGACGACGTGGAAGTCGGGCGGCGGCGGCATGGTCTCGACCGCGGCCGACTACGCCCGCTTCCTGCAGATGTTCGCCAACGGCGGCCAGCTCGATGGCGCGCGGATCATATCGCGCAAGACCATCGACCTGATGACTGCCGACCAGCTGCCGCCCGACATCAAGATGGGCGACGACATGTGGCGCTTCGAGGCGCTGGAGCCCAGCGCCCGCATGGGCCAGGGCTTCGGCCTGGGCTTCGCGGTGCGCAACGAGCAGGGCCGCAATCCGTTGCCCGGCTCGCCCAACGATTACTATTGGGGCGGTGCCTGGGGCACCTATTTCTGGCACGATCCGCGGGAGCACATGTACGTGGTCTTCATGATGCAGTCGCAGACGGCGCGGCTGCCCTATCGCTATCTGATGCGCGACCTCGTCTACCAGGCCCTCATCGGCAACTAACTGATCGGTAACTGACCATCCGGCTGACTGGCGCGTGCAAAACTAAACCCACACCCCATATAGGGCGCCATGAGTGGAGATCCCCGTAACTGGATGTGGTCCGAGGCGCTGCAGATGCTGGCACGCGCCGAACGGCTGCACCGCGAAGTTTTTACGGTTCCCGGGCCAAGCCGCAGTGCGGCCCCGTCCTGGGAGCCTCCGGTCGACGTGCTCGAGACCGAAGATGCCGTCCTCGTCCTGGTGGCCCTGCCGGGCGTGGACCCGCAGCGGGTGCAGCTTGTCATCCGTGACGGCATCCTGCTGATCGGGGGCGAGCGTGTTTTGCCGCGCGAGCTGCGCACCGCTGTCATCCATCGCATCGAGCTGCCACAGGGCCGCTTCGAGCGGCAGATCCGGCTGCCCGCCGGCACCTATGAACAGCCGATCAGCGGCGTCGCGGACGGCTGCCTGATCGTCAAGCTGCCGAAGGTCGGCAGGAAGGGGGCCCAATGAGCCCTGACATGAATCCAACGTCGCCGCAGCCGCGGCCCAACAACGGCGCGTCGCCGCCCGACGTCATGATCGTCGTGCCGACGCGCAACATGGTGCTGTATCCCGAGATGGTCCTGCCGCTCACCGTCGGCCGGCCGTCGACTGTGGCTGCCATCCAGCAGGCCGTGCGCGAGCAGCGCCAGATCGTCCTGTTGCTGCAGCAGGATGCGGAGAACAACGATCCCAAGCCGACCGACCTCTATCGCGTCGGCACGGTCGCCAACATTCTGCGCTACATGACCAGCCCCGAGGGCGGCCATCACCTGGTCGTCCAGGGCGTGCAGCGTTTCCGGGTCACCGACTTCATCGAGGGCCAGCCGTTTCTGGTGGCGCGCGGCGTGCACATCGCCGAGCCGACCGCGACCAGCCCCGAGCTCGAGGCGCGGTTCATGGTCCTGAAGGACCAGGTGCGGCAGGTCTTCGACCTGCTGCCGCAGGTGCCGGCCGAGTTCCGGCAGACCGTGGAGGCGGCGACGTCACCCAGCCTGCTGGCCGACCTGGCGGCGACCTATCTCGACGTCACCCCGGCCGAGAAGCAGGACCTGCTCGAGACGGTCGAGCTGCAACAGCGGCTCGACAAGGTGTCGAAGCTGCTGGCGCACCGGCTCGAGGTGCTGAAGCTGTCGGCCGAGATCGGCAGCAAGACCAAGGCGTCGCTGGACACGCGCCAGCGCGAGGCGCTGCTGCGCGAGCAGATGGCCGCCATCCAGCGCGAGCTGGGCGAGGGCGAGGGTTCCAACAAGCAGGAGCTCGCCGACCTGGAGAAGGCGATCGGCGAGGCGAAGATGCCGCCGGAGGTGGAGCAGGCAGCCCGCAAGGAGCTGCGGCGGCTGCAGCGCACGCCGGAGGCGGCGGGCGAGTACAGCATGATCCGCACCTACCTCGACACGCTGCTCGAGCTGCCCTGGGCGCCGCCGGCGCCGAAGGACATCGACATCACCCAGGCGCGCAAGGTGCTCGACGCCGACCATTTCGGCCTCGACAAGATCAAGAAGCGGATCGTCGAGTTCCTCGCCGTGCGCAAGCTGGCGCCGGAAGGCAAGGCGCCGATCCTGTGCTTCGTCGGGCCGCCGGGTGTCGGCAAGACCTCGCTCGGCCAGTCGATCGCCAAGGCGATGGACCGCAAGTTCGCGCGGGTCAGTCTCGGCGGCGTGCATGACGAGGCGGAGATCCGCGGCCACCGGCGCACCTATATCGGCGCGCTGCCGGGCAACATCATCCAGGCGATCCGCAAGGCCGGCGCGCGCGACTGCGTCATGATGCTGGACGAGATCGACAAGATGGGCGCCGGCATCCACGGCGATCCGTCGGCGGCGCTGCTCGAGGTGCTCGATCCGGAGCAGAACAGCACGTTCCGGGACAACTACCTCGACGTGCCGTTCGATTTGAGCCGCGTGGTGTTCATCACCACGGCCAACATGCTCGACACCATCCCGGGCCCGTTGCGCGACCGCATGGAGATCATCTCGCTGTCCGGCTACACCGCCGGCGAGAAGATGGAGATCGCCAAGCGCTATCTCGTGCGGCGCCAGCTCGAGGCCAATGGGCTCAAGCCCGAGCAGGTCGAGATCGAGGATGCCGCCATGCGGCGGATCATCGACGGCTACACCCGCGAGGCGGGCGTCCGTAACCTCGAGCGCGAGGTCGGCCGCGTGCTGCGGTCGGTCGCGGTCGAGTTTGCCGAGGGCAAGAGCGACAAGCGCCACATCGGCGTCGAGGACATCGAGAAGATCCTGGGGCCGGTGCGGTTCGAGAACGAGGTGGCGATGCGCTCCAGCGTGCCGGGCGTGGCGACCGGCCTGGCCTGGACGCCGGTCGGCGGCGACATCCTGTTCATCGAGGCGACCCGCACGCCGGGCAGCGGGCGGCTGCAGCTCACCGGCCAGCTCGGCGACGTGATGAAGGAGAGCGCGCAGGCCGCCTACAGCCTGGTCAAGAGCATGGCGACCACGCTCAAGATCGAGGCCGCGGTGCTGGAGAAGAGCGACATCCATGTCCACGTGCCGGCCGGTGCCACGCCCAAGGACGGGCCGAGCGCCGGCGTGGCGATGTTCATGGCGCTGACCTCGCTGCTGACCGGCAAGGTGATCCGCAACGACACGGCGATGACCGGCGAGATCAGCCTGCGCGGCCTGGTCTTGCCGGTCGGCGGGATCAAGGAGAAGGTCGTGGCCGCGGCGGCCGCCGGCATCAAGCGGGTGATGCTGCCGGCCCGCAACAAGCGCGACTACGACGACATCCCGGAGGAGGTCCGAAAGTCGCTGGAGTTCATCTGGCTCGAGCGGGTCGACGACGCGGTCGCGGCCGCGCTGCAAATCGAGGCGGCCTAAAAAGGGCTCTCTAGAAAAGACTAGGCAACCCCGTTTCCTCCCGGCAGACTGACGGGCGACGGCGAACCGATAATCGCCGCGCGCGTGCGGGAGGAAGACGATGCCATGGATGCCGACGCCGGTCTGCTGATCAACGCCGTGGTCTCCGGGCTGCTGATCGGCGGCTTCTATGCGACGGTCTCGATCGGCGTGGCGATTTCCTTCGGCATGCTGGACATCGTGAACATCGCCCATCCGGCGTTCATCCTGCTGGGCTCGTACGCCGCGTTCATCGGCAACACCGTGTTCGGGATCGACCCGATCCTCGCGACCGTGATCACGCTGCCGGCCTTTTATGTACTGGGCCTGCTCGCCTACCAGGTCTACTACGTCGCCTTCGAGCGACGGGACGACCAGTCGCTGCGCGGCCTGTCGTTCTTCTTCGGCATCCTGTTCATCGCCGAGGTCGGGCTGATCCTCGCCTTCGGCGTCGACTACCGGTCGGTGCAGGCCTGGTACACGACCGGGAACCTCAATCTCGGCCTCATCGAGCTGCCCTGGCGCCTGCTGGTGCCGTTCCTGCTCGGGCTGGCGATGGTGGCGGGCCTGCAGCTCTTCCTGTCGCGCACCTTCATCGGCCGCGCCATCCAGGCGGTGGCGCAGGACCAGCAGGCGCTCCGGCTCATGGCCGCCAATCCGGCCAAGATCAAGCGCATCGCCTTCGGCCTCAGCTTCGCCACGGCGGCGCTGGGCGGCGCGGCGCTGATCATCATCCAGCCGGTCGAGCCGTCGCTCGGCCGCGAATATATCGGCCGCATCTTCGCGATCTGCGTGCTGGGCGGGCTCGGCAGCTTCCCCGGCATGGTGATCGCGGCGGTGACCCTGGGCGTCGTCGAGAACATCACGGCGACCTTCTTCGGGCCGTCCTGGGCGCCGGCGGTGTCGTTCGGCGTGCTGCTCATCACCCTCGCAGTGAGGCCCAGTGGTATCCTCGGTCGTTAAAGCGGAAGAGGAGCGCGAGGGCCTGCGCGGCCTGAGCAATCTCGCCTTCATCGGAGCGCTCATCCTCGCTGCGGTGGCGATCTTCGGCATCACGCGCTGGATCGGCCAGAGCTTTGCCTTCTTCGCGGCATATGTCGTCGCGCAGTACATCGTGCTCGGGACGGCCTGGAACATCCTGGGCGGGTATACCGGCTACGTGAATTTCGGCATCGCCGCCTTCTTTGCGCTGGGCGCCTATTCGAGCGTCGTGATGCACAAGCTCACACCATGGATGCCGCTGCCCGTGATGGTGCTGGTCGGCGGCGTCATGGCGGGATTGGTCGGGCTCGGAATGGGCTATCTCACCTTGCGCCTGCGCGGCGTGTTCTTCTCCATCGCCACCCTCGCGCTGGCGGTCGTCGTCCAGACCTTGTTCACCAATTGGGACTTCGTCGGCGGGGCGCGCGGTGCCTACGTGGTGCCGCCGCGCTTCGCCCCTTTGATCGGCGGCGCCTACGTCGAGTACCTGTTCATCGTGATGCTCGGCCTGTGCGTCGCCGCGCTGGGCACGGCGCGGGCGATCGAGCGCTCGGCGCTGGGCTACGGCTTCGCCGCGATCCGCGACGACGAGGCGGCTGCCGAGGCGTCGGGCGTGCCCACCCTGCGGCTGAAGCTGATCGCCACGATGCTGTCCGGCGCCTTCATGGGCATGGCCGGCGCGCCGCTGCCGTATTACGTCTCGTATCTCGATCCGGCGTCCGGCTTCAACCTGAACTACGCGGTCAACGCCATTGCCATGCCGTTGATCGGCGGCACGTCCAGCTGGCTGGGCCCGGTCGTGGGCGCGGTCCTAGTCGGCGGGCTTCAGCAATATGTCAGCGTCACCATCTCCTCGGCGGTCAATGTGCTGATCACGGGCCTCCTGCTGGTGGGTTTCGTGGTCCTGGCGCCGCAGGGTATCGTCGGTCTGTTCCAGCGGAGAAGGCGATGACCGCGCTGTTGCACGTCGAGGGCCTCGGCAAGCGCTTCGGCGGCTTCACTGCGCTGCAGGAGGTCGATCTCGAGGTCCAGCCGGGCGAGCGGCTCGGCCTGATCGGCCCCAACGGCTCGGGCAAGTCGACCTTGGTGAACTGCATCTGCGGCACCCTGCACAACGAGCAGGGCAGCGTGCGCTTCGACGGCGCGCCGGTGAACGGGCTGACGGCGCACCAGCGCACCCGGCTCGGCCTCGCCCGCAGCTTCCAGCTGCCGCGGCCGTTCGGCAGCCTGACCCTGGCCGAGAACCTGCGCATCCCGATCCTCTACGCGGTGAACGCCCGCGGACGGCATTCGCTGTCGGGCCCGGCGATCCTCACGCGCTGCGTCGAGCTGTTGGGCCAGGTCGGGCTGGGCGACAAGGCGCACCGCCTGCCGCGCGACCTGACGCAGATCGAGATGCGCAAGCTCGAGCTCGCCCGCGCCATGGCGGCCGAGCCCAAGCTGCTGATCGCCGACGAGGCGATGGCGGGCCTGAGCCACGCCGAGGTCGACGAGATCCTGGCGCTGCTGATCCGGCTGAACGGGCAGGGCGTCACGGTCATCATGATCGAGCACATCATGCGCGCGGTGATGGCGTTCTCGCAGCGCCTCGCCGTGCTGGTTGCCGGCCGCAAGATCGCCGACGGCGATCCCAAGGAGGTCGTGCGTGATCCGGAAGTCGTGAGGGCTTACCTTGGCGAGTAGCCTCGCTCTTGCCAACGTGGTTGCGGGCTACGGAGCCGTGCGCGTGCTCGACGACGTGTCGCTGTCGGTCGGCGCCGGCGAGACGGTGGCGCTGCTCGGCACCAACGGCAACGGCAAATCGACCCTGATGAAGTCGGTCATGGGCATGGTGCGGCCCGCCTCGGGAACCATCACCGCCACGATCGACGGCACCACGCACGAGCTGGTCGGGCGCTCGACCGAGGAGATCGTCGATCTCGGCATCGGCTTCGTGCCGGAGGGCCGGCGGCTGTTCCCCAAGCTCACCGTGACCGAGAATCTGCTGCTCGGCGCCTTCCGCCCGACCGCACGCTCGGCGATCGCCAAGAATCTCGATTTCTGCTTCGAGACCTTCCCGCGGCTGAAGGAGCGCGCGAAGCAGCTTGCCGGCTCGATGTCGGGCGGCGAGCAGCAGATGCTGGCGCTGGCGCGGGCGCTGATGTCGGCGCCGCGAATCCTGCTGATCGACGAGCCGTCGGTCGGCCTGGCACCGCTGCTGGTGCAGCGCACGATCGACAAGATCAAGGAGCTGAAGGACGGCTTCAACCTGACCGTCCTGATGGCCGAGCAGAACTTCACCCAGGCGGTGCGGATCGCCGACCGCGGCTACGTCATCGTGCACGGCAAGATCGCCTTCACTGGCGAATCGGCCGAGGCGCTGAACAACAACGACCTGATCCGGGAATTCTACCTGGGAGCGTAGGCCCGGGAGCGCAAGGAGGAACGCAAAAGCGAGGGGCGCATCGCTTGCGCGATGCGCCCCGCCCCGCCTGTAAAGTATGGCGGCGTGCCGCCATACTTCCATCAGCCCGGATTGTACGGGTAGATGATGTTACCAGTCTTGTACTTGGTCGGCCACAGGATCACTTCGCTCTCGGGCTTGGTGAACTGCGCCACGTCGTTGCCCTTGATGCCCTGGAACTGCACCGCCATCACCTGCGCCGTCGCCCATTCGCCCTGATCGTTGAAGGCGACGTCGCCCACCACGGTCTTGAAGGTGGTCTTGCTGCAGTAGTCGGCGAGCTTGTCGTCGTTGGTGCCGCCGGTCGCCTTGACCGCCTGCTCGATCACCTGCATGCGCGCGTAGGCGTAGGGCGGCAGGTAGTAGCCCAGCGTGTCGACGCCGGCCGCCTCCGACTTGGCCTGATACTTCTTCAGGAAGGAGCGGCCCTCGTCGGACGCGAAGCCCGCCCACGGCAGCCAGAAGTCGTAGACCACGATGCCGTTCAGGAGCGGCCCGAGCTGCGTCTTGATGGCGGTCGCCTGCAGGCCGACCATGCCGCCGCCGTAGATCTTCGGCTTGAAGCCGACCTCGTGGCTGGCGCGGATCAGGCCGACCGTGTCGGCGGGATACGAGCAGGCGAGGAAGATGTCGGGGTTGGTCGCCTGCATGGCGCGCACCACCGGCGTGTAGTCGGCGGTGTTCGGCGGATAGGTCTTGTCGTAGACCAGCTTCAGGCCGAGCCGCTTGATCACGTTGCGCGCACCGTCCATCGCGTTGCGCGGGAACTCGGCATCGGCGCCGCACATCGCCACGGTCATCGGCTTGGGAGTCTGCGCCGCCGCAACCTCGAAGAAGCCCTCGGCGAACGATTCCTTGGGCCGTGGGCCGCCGGTCGGCGTCATCGAGAAGTAGCGCTTGTAGTGGAACTCGCTGTTCACCGCGAGGCCGAGCAGGGAGAAGAACGTCCGCTCGTGCTGCATCACGATCGGCATTGCCGGGGCGATGATGTTGGTGGCGTAGCTCGAGCCGATGATGTCGACCTTGTCGACGTCGAGCAGCTTGGTGTAGAGGCCTGGCACCGTCGAGGGGTTCGACTGGTCGTCGTAGTAGACCAGCTTCACCGGCCGGCCGAGCAGGCCGCCCTTCGCGTTGATGTCCTCTTCCCAGATCTGCGAAGCCAGCAGGGCCGCCTTGCCATTGGGGGCCAGCGGGCCGGTCAGATTCATGCTGAAGCCGATGGTGAGCGGCTTGTTCTGCGCAATCGCCGGAGCGGCGATGCCGACTGCGGCGCCGGCGGCCAGCTTGCCAAAAGTACGACGTTGGATGCGCATTCGATCGTTCCTCCCAACTTTTATGTGGTTGATTGATCCTAACCCGCCTTGCAGAGCGCCGCCAAGCGCCGATGATCGGTCAGCCAGGCCCATTCCTCGTAGCGCCGCGCCGCTTCCAGGCAGTTCATGAACTCGATGGCGCCGAACGGCCGGCCGAACACGTGGGCATGCACGGTGATATCGAGGCAGCCTGCGGGCCGGCCGAGCCGCGGCCAGTTGCCGACGATCCGCTGCAGGATGCGCGTGAAGGCTTCGGGCTCGGCGCCGTAGCGGACATAGAGCGGCATGTCGTTCACCTCCATGGTGAAGGGCACGGCGGCGATAGCCCCATTCGGCGTCTGGTAGCGGTAGGGCAGGTCGGAATCGAAGAAGTCCGCGTGCCAGTCGAAGCCCCATTTCGCCAGCAATGCCGAGGTACGGGCGCTCGGCGTGCAGCGCGGGCTGAGCCAGCCCATCGGCCGCTGCGCGGTGGCCGCGCTGATCGCCTTCAGGCAGCGCTCGAGGTCGCGCGTCTCTTCGTCGTCGGTCTGGTACGACGGGATGATGTTCTGGCCCCAGCCGTGCGCCGCCACGGCATGGCCGGCCGCCACGATCGCCTTCATCAGCTCCGGGTAGCGCTCGGCCAGCAGGCCACTGACATAGAACACCGCGCGCACGTCGAGCTTCTGCAGGATGTCGAGCAGCCGCCACGCGCCGACCTTGGGCCCGTACTCGGCCCACGAGCGTGCCTGCAGGTCGAGCACGCCCGCCTTCAGCGGATTGCCCATCGGGCCAATGCCCGGCGCCGAATCCTCGGTCCAGCCTTCGAGCATCACGCTGACGGAGATCGCCAGCGGTCTGGTCCAGCCTGACGGAGGAAGGAGGCTTGGTGACATTTCATACTCCCGTCGTCCCGACCGAAGCCTCGCGTGGCGAGGCGCAGTGGAGGGACCTTGTTTCGACGATTTGTCAGCTATTGGTTGAGAAAAGGTCCCTCTACTGCGCTTCGCTCCGCTCGGGACGACGAGACTATTCCGCCGCCGCCGTGCGTTGGGCGGTGAAGGCCGGCATCACCTCGCGGGCGAAGGCGCGGAGGTTAGCGACCGAGGCGTTGGGATCGACCAGCAGGATGTTGGTCGCGCCGCCCGCCTCGAGCTCCTTGAGCTTGGCGATCACTTCGTCGGGGGTGCCGAGCAGCGGGGCGGTGTCATCCTCGACCCGGTCGGGCAGCTTGTCGCGGGCGAGGTCGCCGATCACGCTCAGCACGCGCTTGCGCGTGGCGTAGGCGGCGGCGCGCTCGCTCTCGTGATGGATCATCTGCAAGGGCCGCGCGGTGGCGACCATCAGCGGATCGTAGCGGCGGCCGACTTTCTCGCATTCGGCGCGGAAGATCGCGATGCGTTGGATGATCTGGTCGGTCTGCGCGAGCTGGTCGAGCAGCAGGTTGTAGCCCTCGCGGGCGGCGCGGCGGATGCTGTCGTGGCTGCCGGCGGCGGGCCACAGTGGCGGGTGAGGACGCTGCAGGGGCTCGGGCTCGACGACGATGCTCTCGTACTGCCAGCGCTTGCCGCGATGGCTGAAACGACCTTCGGTGGTCCACGCCTTGCGGATGATCTCCATCGCCTCGTCGAAGCGTTCGGTGGCTTCGTCGATCGGGATGCAGAAACCGTCGAACTCGGCCTGGCGGTACCCCTTGCCGACGCCGAAGTCGACCCTGCCACCACTCAGCAGATCGAGAGTTGCGGCTTGTTCCGCAATAAGCACCGGATTGTGCCAGGGCAGCACGACCACCGCGGTGCCGAGCCGGATGTGGCGCGTGCGCGCGGCGAGATAGGCGAGCACCGTCATCGACGCCGAGACCTGGCCCTGGCCGGTGAAATGGTGCTCGACCATGAAGAGCTGCCTGAGGCCCAGCCGATCGGCCTCGGTGACGTAGTCGATGAAGCTCTCGTAACCCTGGCTGTCCTCCAGGCCGACGCTGCGCTTGGTGCGCGCGCCGCCGAACAGGCCGAATTGCATGGGACATTCCCGAATGGATGGTCGACGCGACATGCTGCGCGGGCCTACCCTGCACGCGCAACCTTTTTCGCGACGAGGACGTTGCAGGCCGTGGCCTACGTGAACTCCGTTCTGCAGCCCGGCGAGACCGTCAAGGTGATCGGCCGGCTGCACTGGATCAACTACCTCAAGGCATTCCTGCTGCTGGCGATCGCCGTGATCCTGCTGGTCTACGGCCTGCAGGACGCGACCAAGGTCCAGCGTACGGCGACCTATGTCGGCTGGCTTGTCTTGGCCGTCGCCGTTGTGCTGCTGCTCAGCGCCTGGTTCACGCGGCAGATGACCGAGCTTTCGGTCACCAACCATCGCGTCATCTACAAGACCGGCTTCCTGCGCCGCCACACGGTCGAGATGAACATGGACAAGGTCGAGACGGTGAATGTCGACCAGTCGGTCCTCGGCCGCTTGCTGGGCTACGGCACCATCCACGTCCTGGGCACCGGCCAGGGCATCGAAGGCCTGAGCCGGATCGCGCGGCCGATCGAGGTGCGCAACGCAATCACCGCGCGCTGACTCATCGGACCGCGCCACTCCGCTGGCGCATCATGATCATGAGCGCCACTAGAGTGGCGCGGTCCAATGATCCTACTTCGCCAGTTTCATGCGGCCCATGTAGTCGCGCTTGCCGAGCGGTACGCCCTTGGAGCGCAGGATGTCGTAGGCCGTCGTGGCGTGGAAGTGGAAGTTCGGCATCGAGAAGGTCATCAGGAAGCCTTCTGCCTTGAACGGCAGCTTGAGCTCGCCGACCGAGAACAGCACGTCCTTGCCCTCGAGCGCGTTGACCTCCTCGGGCTTGACCTGCTCCAGCGTCGCTTTGGCATCGCTCACCAGCTTCTGCAAGCCCGCGTAGTCGGCGGTCGACGGGCCCGGCGGCCCGAACTTGCCGGCCTTGGCGCCGGCGAGCGCGCCGGCCGAATGGTGCGCCACCGCCACGACCTGGAACCGGAAGGGCAGCATGTCCGGGAACAGCCGCGTCTCGACGATCTCGTTGGGATCGACGTTTTTCTCCTTGCAGTGCGCAAGCCCCTTGGCAAGGAAGCCCTCGACGGCGCCGAGGGTCTGCAGGAACGAGCCAACCGTCGAATCATAAAGTGTGATGGCCATGGTGTTTCCCCTCCAGGTGAACAAGCCTAGCCGTACGACGATTTCAGGCTAAAGTCCCGCCCCAAACCCTGGCCCTACGCGGGAGCGTCCCATGATCGACCTTTATTATTGGCCAACGCCGAATGGCTGGAAGATCTCCATCATGCTCGAGGAGTGCGGCCTGCCGTACAAGCTCATCCCGGTGAACATCGGCACGGGCGAGCAGTTCAAGCCGGACTTCCTCAGGATCAGCCCGAACAACCGCATGCCCGCGATCGTCGATCATGAGCCGGCGGGCGGAGCTGCGCCGATCTCGGTGTTCGAATCGGGGGCGATCCTCCAATACCTCGCGGAGAAGACCGGCAAGTTCCTGCCGAAGGATCTGCGCGGCAAGTACGAGACCTTGCAGTGGGTTTACTGGCAGATGGGCGGGTTGGGGCCGATGGCGGGCCAGGCCAACCACTTCAACGTCTACGCGCCGCAGTTCAATCCGGTCGACAAGCTGGAATACGGCCAGCAGCGCTACAGCAACGAGGTCAACCGGCTGTTCGGCGTGATGAACAAGCGGCTGGCCGATCGCGAGTTCCTCGCCGGCGCCTTCTCGATCGCCGACATGGCGAGCTGGCCGTGGGTGGTCGGCTTCAAGAACTTCGGCCAGAAGCTTAAGGACTTCCCGAACCTGCAGCGCTGGTTCGAGAAATCGGTCGGCGAGCGGCCGGCGGTGGTGAAGGGAAAGGCGGTCGGCGCCGAGCTGCGCAAGCAGCCCGGCATCAACACCGACGAGCAGCGCAAGATCCTGTTCGGCCAGACGGCGCAGGTCGTGCGCTAAAGCGTTGGGACGGCGACGCTCATATTTTTGTCGTCCTGAGCGAAGCGAAGGATCTCGTGCCGATTGCCAATCGCATGCTCGTCGCACCGCCGTGAGGTCCTTCGCTCCGCTCGGACGACAGACTCATGAGCGCCAGGCGGGCTCGCTCTTGCGCTGGTAGTCCTCGAAGGTCTTGGCCAAGGCGCCCATCACCTCGGCCGATTCCTCGAACAGGGCCTTGAGCTGCGGCTCGTCGACCTTGTCGACGTCTTCGCGAAGTTGATCCTGCAGGCCTGCAAAGGCATGCCGCATCTTCTCGGTCAGATGTTGGGCATCGTTGGGTACGGCCATAAGTCCCTCCTTGGTGCCTTTTCGTGAACGACCGGGGGAGCTTTTGGGTTCCTCACTCGTTCAATTTGGCCATGCTCCGTGCTGCAGCTGCGATGCGGCGGCGCAACTCCCGCGGCTTCAGAATCTCGGCCTCGGTCCCCAGCATGAGCAGGTCGATGGCCGCCTGGTCGATCGATTCGATCGGGATCGTCACCCGGACCCAGCCGTCATCATCCGGCGCTTCTGCCGACTCGCGTACCGCGTCCGTCACCGCGGCGCCGAGCCGCTCGAGCCGCATCATCGCGCGCGGCGAGGCGCGCAGCACGGCCTGCTCGCGATAGAGTCCGACCTCGAAGGCACGCGAGGACTCGGTCCAGAACCGCACGAGGTCGAAGTCCTTCGGACGGGTGAAGTGGTCGCCGCTCGGCGTCAGCGCTTCGATGTTGGAGACGCGATAGGTGCGGCGCTCGCCGCTGCGTTCGGCCACGACGTACCAGGTGCCGGCCTTGAGCACGAGACCGAGCGGATGGATGCGGCGCGTGACGATGCTCTGTGCGCGACGATAGCCGATCTCGACCACCGTCTCGGTCCATACGGCGTGCGCCAGGGTCGGCAGCAATCGCGCCTGGTCGGAGCTCCTGAACCAGCCGACCGGATCGAGATGGAAACGTTGCGCCATCTTCTGCGCGCTGGTGCGGCTGCGCTCGGGCAGCGCCGCGGAGAGCTTGAGCTGGGCCGACAGCAGCTGGTCGGCGAGGCCGAGCTGCGTCGCCGGGCCGGGCAGGCCGGAGAGGAACAGGGTCTCGGCCTCATTCTCGGTCAGGCCGGTCAACTTCGTGCGAAAGCCGTCGAGCAGCTGGAAGCCGCCGCCTGGGCCGCGATCGGCATAGACCGGCACACCGGCGGCGCTGAGCTGCTCGATGTCTCGATAGACCGTGCGGACCGAGACCTCGAACGTCTCCGCCAGCGCCTCGGCAGTCAGCCGGCCGCGCGTCTGCAGCATCAGGAGGATCGACAGCAATCGGCTCGCGCGCATGGCGCGATCCTAGCAGGCAAACCTGACATCTTCTGTCAGCTTTCCGTCGTCCCGAGCGAAGTCGAGGGACCTCTTTTGCGGATGCGTCTCCCAAAAGGGGGCCCTCGGCTCCGCGCTTCGCGCTCCGGTCGGGACGACGGGGGTCAGACCCGCAGCAGCCAGGCCTCGACTTCGCCTTTGCCCTTGATGTCGAGGGTGCCCCGGGCCTCGAAAACGTAGCGGTCCTTGAGCTGGTCGTAGACCGAGCGGGTCACCTGGATGGAATCGGCAACACCAGCCGATTCCATGCGGCTCGCCAGGTTCACCGTGTCGCCCCACAGGTCGTAGATGTACTTGCTGCGGCCGATCACGCCCGCCACCACCGGGCCGCTGTTGATGCCGATGCGCAGCCGGAAGGGGACGCGGTTCTCCAGCCCATGCTCGCGGCAGATGTGCACCATGCGGATCGCCATGCGCACCATCCGGTCGGCATGATCGGGCACGGGAGTCGGCAGGCCGCACACCGCCATGTAGGCGTCGCCCACCGTCTTGATCTTCTCGATGCCCAGTTCCTGCGCCGCCTGGTCGAACCGGGTGAACAGGCCGTTCAGCAGCGCCACCACGTTCTGCGGCGGCATCTCCGACGAGAGCGCGGTGAAGCCGACCAGGTCGGCAAACGCCACCGTCACCTCGGCGAACCCGTCGGCGATGCTGTGCTCGCCGCCGCGCAACCGATTGGCGATCGGCGCCGGGAGGACATTGAGCAGCAGCTCCTCGTTCTCGCGGTTCTTCGCCTCGATCACATCGTTCTTGGCGTGGATCTCGTCAACCATGCTGTTGAACGCAGTGCAGAGCTGGCCGATCTCGTCGCTGCTGCGGGCGGAGACCTTGACGTCGTAGTTGCCGGCGGCAAAGCGACGGACGCCGGCGGTCAATTCGACCAGCGGGCTCGCGAGCGAGTGCGACAGCCACGCGCCGATGATCAGCACCGCCACGAGCGCCAGCCCACCGACCAGCAGCAGGTCACGCTGCAGCCGATCGACCGGCGCAAACGCCTCCGCCGTGTCCTTCTTGGCGACCAGCGCCCACTTCACGCCGGGGATCGCGAGGGGCCCCCATGACGCGAGCACGGGCGTGCCGTCGAAGTCGGTGATCTGCCCGGTGGCCTCGGCACCGGCGAGGGCGGCACTGGTCGCCTGGCTCTGGATCTTCTGGTGCAGGATCGGGCTGCCGTAACGGCGGATGGCATCGATCTCGTCGGGCGGGGTCCCGGTCTTCGCGAGCAGGGCGAAATACTCGTCCGGCGTTTCGTAGAACTCCCGCGTGCCGGAGCGCAGATAGTGACTGGGCCCGACGATGTACGCCTCGCCCGTATTGCCGAAGCCCTCGCGCCGCCATTGCCGGTTGCTGGTTACCGCCTTGTCGATCTCCTCGATCGACAGCTGGGCGATCAGCACCCCGCCGACGCTTCCGTTGTCGAAGATCGGTGCGGCCATGAAGGCGATGGGCGCGCCTCCCGATGGGACATAGGGCGCGAAATCCTCGAAGCAGACGGTCGATGGGTCGGTCGCCGCCAGGCAGCGAGCCACCGCCGCGGCGACGTTGGTTTGCCGATAGGGCCCGTCGCGCAGCGAGGTCGCGAAGTCGATCTCCTTCAGCATGCCGTAGAGCAAGCGGCTGTCGCGGGCATCGGCGATCATGAAATCCCAGAAGCCGGTGGTGCGCGCGGCGGCGCGCAGCAGCGGATGGTAGATCGCATGGACGGCGCTGTATTTGCTGCCGTCGCCGGCGTCGTCGAGCAGGGCGCGCCGATCGCCTTGCTGCGGATTGTTGGCGATGTAGTGGTATTGCAGGTAGGTCCCGCTGCGCTGCCCGGGAAGGTAGTTCTTCAGCACGGCGTCCTTGCCATACATGCGCTGCAGGTCGGGCAGCACGTGTTCGGCGTACCAGGCTTCGACCTTCTTGCGCATCTCCTCCGGCGGACGCGCCTTGTCGAGCTCGTCGACGCCCTCGCGCATGCCACGCAGCGCATCGACCACCATCTTGGAGCTCGCAAGCAGCCGCAGGTCGTCGCGCGTGGTCTTGAAATAGGTCTCGACCTGGCGGGCCTTGGCGAGCCGTGCGGCAGTGAGCTGATTGTAGATCGCCTCTTCGAGCGCATCGCGCGAGCGCACATAGCCCAGCGAGGCCGTCACGACGACCGCGATGGCACCGAGCAACAAAAGCGTAGCGAAGAGCTTGGCTCCAAGCCCCCGACGAACCCCCATCATCGCCGCAGTGTAACCGACGCGAAGCGGGAAAAATATCCTGACACAAGTTGGCAGGTAGACGGGCCTAGAACGAGGACGACCAAAGGAGCCCGCCATGCTCAAGATCCTTGCCCGTCCCGTTCTCCGGCCCGCCGCGACGACCTCAGCGGATTTCGATTTCCTGATGGGAATCTGGCGTGTCCAGCATCGCTACCGTGTGCGCCGGCTCGCCGGCTGCAACGACTGGATCGAGTTCGAAGGCACCTGCGCCGCCCGCAAGATCCTGGGCGGCCTCGGCAACAGCGACGAGTACGACATCGCC
>Ga0209062_1002364_pt1 | contig 25755 bp, 17 predicted proteins | sample Coa_R2_2_FD_187158 | JGI IMG/M metagenome (GOLD analysis project Ga0209062, IMG submission 187158) | Surface soil microbial communities from Centralia Pennsylvania, which are recovering from an underground coalmine fire - Coalmine... | ecosystem: Environmental > Terrestrial > Soil > Unclassified... | reverse complement strand
AACTTCACGCCCAGCCAGTCGTTTGTCAACTCGAATAGCGGCAGTGGAACGGTCTCGTTCACCAACGAACCGACCAAGAGCGCGACCAATACCTCCGATGTCGTGGTGACGAACCTGCGCGTTTCCAGCACGGCATCGCCCACCAGCCCTGATACGCTCAACAATGCCGCGTGGAAGGTCTCGCTGGTGCTGACCGACAGCGCTTCCGGCAAGAGCGCTACGTTTACTTTCACCGGCCAGCTCAACGGCACTTTCTCGTCGTCGAACTCCAACATCACCAACACGTTCACCGGCAAGACCAGCTATACCGTACAACTGGGCAACAACAACTTCACCGTGTCGCTGGTCGGATACACCCCACCTGGACCGCCGACGGCCAGCAACGCCGGTAGCATTTCCGCTTTCGTGCAGGTGAATCCGAGAATCTCCGGCAATCCCTCTCCGGAGCCGTCCACGCTGGTGTTGTCGTGCCTGGGGTTGGGTTTCGCCGGGTTAGCGTCGTGGCGGAAGCGCCGCCGCTCGCTGGCCACGATGCTAGCCTAGGCGGCCTCGAATTGTGTCCCGCATCGACTTCCTAACGATCCAGATGATTCTGCCGATGCCGCTTGCGGCTTAACGCTTAACGCTATGCCGCAAGCGGCTCGGAAAACTCACACCACCCCTCCGGGGCTTGGCAGCCGACACCGCCGTCGGCTCTGGCCCTTGCTGGTGACAAGACAGCCTGAGCAACAACGTCATGTTTTCCGTCCTTCCCATTTGCTTGCTCTCTCGGACGGTTCGCGTTAGGCGAACTCGTTTCCGGCACTCCTTGGATCTCCGGCGTGTGGCATCCTTCGTCTCAGCCGCCGCCAAAACCGATGGAACAACCGCGCATGCGTAAACTCAATACCAAGCTCCTGCTGGGGCTTTTGCTCGGATCACTCGTTGCCACCGGCGCCGTTTTCGGCGTCCATCATTTCCAATATGACCGCATCGCCGACTCACTGCTCTGGCAGGCGCGACGCGCCGAGGAGCAGGGGCAGGTTCGCCGTCAAGCCCGCTACTTGCAGCGCTACCTGGAATTCAATCCCAAAGACCTCAAGGAGAAGGCAAGCCTCTCGAAGCTCTGGGCCGGCGAGGAATTCGACGATTCGCCGCGTGAACGCGGGAGGGCGGCTCGCCTGCTCGACGATGTGCTGACCCAAGGCGACGATCAGCCGGAATTGCGGCGCCTGCTGGTCCGGACTGCCCTGGAAACACGTCAGTACAAGCTGGCTCGCTACCATCTGGAAAAACTGCTGACGCGCGACTTTCTTAATGATCCCCCCGAAGCTGGCGCGGCCGAGAAGAAACTCGACCCCGAACGCGGCGAAGCCATCGGCTACGCCGGACAGTTGTTGGAAACCGAAAATCAGCCCGAGAAAGCGCTGCGCTGCTACCGGTTGGCCAGGCAACTCGCTCCACGGATTGAGAGCAATTACCTCAACCTCGCTCTGCTGCTCCGCAAGCAGGATCGCCTCGAACCCAGCCAGATCAAGGCATATCAACGCGAGGCGAACCAGGTGATCGATGAACTGGTGAAAAACAATGCCCATTCCGCCGAAGCCTACGTGACTCGCTGGCGCTATCGCCGGGACTTCGGTCTCATTACTCTCCGGAGCGCGAACCCGGTAGGCCAGGAAGGTAAGCGACCGGAGTCTACAACCGAACACGTGCCCCTCCGGGAAGCGGCAACCGATGTCGAATCGGCGTTGCAACGCGCGCCGGAGTCGGTGGAAACGCTCCTGGCGGCTGCCGACTTGGAGCGATTGGAAGCGCAAGCCGCTTTCCTCGGTTCCGGTTCTTTGCAGGAAAAGGAAAAAGAGCGCCAGAAGCATCGCGACAAAGCGATGACATATATCAACCAAGGCTTGAAGCTGCATCAGCAGCGTGGCCGGCGCGTGGCCGTCGATTTGCCGCAATTCCGTCTGCTCTGGCACAAAGCTAACCTGCTTCTGGATGATCTCGAACGTCTCGACCCGGCCGGCGATGGGGAGGAAGCAACCGCAACGAGCAAAAAGCGAAAGGCGTGGATGACCGAGGCGTCTCAGGCGATTGAGCAGGCACTACGGACGCGGGGATCGCCGCCGGCGTGCGATTTCCTCAAAGCCCGTCTGCTCCTGTTGGACCGCCGTTGGGCCGAAGCCGTCACGCTTTTCGAGCAAGTTCGGCCGGCGCTCGGCGGCCAAACCGAACTGGACGGCCAGATCAATCGCTATCTCGGCCAATGTTACGAGCAGCTGGCCGAACCAGGCCAAATGTTTACGGCCTACAAGCGTCTCGGCGATCAGGAACCGAATTCGCTCGCCGCTCAGCTGGGCATGGCTCAGGCGGAATGGATGTTGCATCGGTTCGATAAGGCTACCGCGATCTTTCAGCGCTTGGCGGAGTCCGGCCAGCTGCCGGCCAAGGCCTGGCTCGACTATGCTCGGCTGGAGCTAGAGCGGCAAGTGCAGCAGGGTCAACCCAATTGGACCGAGTTCCAGCTGGTGCTTGGAAAAGCCGGAAAAGCGAATCCCAATGCCGTCGAGGTGCCCCTCATCAAATCCCAATGGCACATGCTCCAGGGGAACTTGGATGAGGCACGCCGGATCTTGAAGGCGGCCCAAGCCGAGAAAACCTGGAAAAACAGCGATGAATTGTGGACGGCCCGCATCTCGCTTGAGCTGCGCGACAAGGAAGGCGATGGCCGCAGCAGGGCGCGGAAACTACTCGCGGAGGCAAAGCTGCAATTGGGCGATCGTGTCGTTCTCTTGCGTTTGGCCGAGTCGCGTTTGCTGGCCGAGGAGAATCCCAAAGGCGCCGAGGAGGCGATCAATCGCTTGGCTGCCGACCTTGACACCTTCAAAAAAGAGTCGGACCAGGCCCAATTGTTGAGCGGTTTGGCCGACGTGCAACTGAGCCTGAAAAACGAGAAAGCGGCCCGCGCTCTCTGGCAGCGTGTTGCCAAGCTACCCAGCCGTCGCGGCGATCTGACGCTGCAAATGCTGCTGTTCGACCTGGCCCGCAAGCTAGAAGATGAGGAGGGCGTGCGCCAGGCGATCGAGTCCATTCGCATCGTCGAGGGCAATCAGGGGCCGTTCCATCGGCTGGGCGAAGCGCTGCGGTTGATCTGGCAAGCGGAAAAAGCAAACGAGAACGATCGGCCGAAGCTGCTGGATGAAGCGCGTGCCCACTTGAATCGCGTGCAAGCGCTGCGTCCGGAATGGCCGCCCGTGTTCACGGCCCTCGCCCAGGTCGAGGCGCTCGCCGATCGCAAGGACCAGGTACGGGCCAACCTGCGCAAGGCCATCGAGGGCGGCGAAACCAGTCCGGGGGTGATCCGAGAATATGTCGAGCTGCTTTTGCGCGACAGTCCCGATGATGAGGCCGCCCAACGCGAAGCAGCCTGGGCGTTGAAAAAAATTAGCGAACCGCTTCTGGTCAACTCGGATCTCTGGCGAATCGCGGCGACCGTGGCCGCTCATAGCAAGGACGTGCGACGCGCGCAGGAGCTGTTGGCCCGGAATCGTCCGGAGAACGAAGCGCGCGATTTCCGCGCCCTGATGTGGGAAGGGCTTCTGTTGGCCGAGACGAACAATCCGAAGGCCGAAGAGAAGCTGCGTGCCTCCGTTGATCTGGCGAAGCACGAGCCGGAACCGTACGTGGTCCTCGTGCAGTATCTTGTCAGACAGAAACGCGAGAAGGACGCCGAATCTGTTTTGGATATGGCACGACGCCACCTTCCCGCCGAGAAAGTGGAACTGACTCTCGGAAGATGCGAGGAGATCCTCGGTCGCAAACAGTCCGCTCAAAAACGCTATGCGACGGCGCTGAAAGGCCATCGCCAGGATGCTGCAATCGTGCGCCGCGTGGCCGGGTTCTATTGGAACTCCGGTCAGATGACGGAAGTGGAGCCGCTCCTGCGCGACATCTTTGACAAGCATGTCAAGGATCCGTTGACGGAGGACGTCAATTGGGCACGCTGGCACCTGGCCCTGGTGCTGGCCAGTGGCACGGATTATGGCCGTTTCCGTGAAGCGCTCGGCCTGGTGGGATTGAAGCTGGACAACAATGGGCAACTCATCCGTGATCCCGAGCGCGAGCGTTCCGACAGCTCGGACAACCGTCGCTTCCAAGCGCGTGTTCTTGCCTCGCAAGCGGCTCATCGACAGTTCCGCCAGCGCGCCCGCGAGCTGTTGGAGGAGATGGAAAGCAACAAGGCGTTGCCGCCGGATGATCGGTTTATCCTGGCCATGTTGTACGAGGCCGAGAACGAGTGGATGAAGGCCAAGCCGATCCTGACCGAGTTGGCCAACCAGAAAGAGCCAGCACCGCGGCATCTGGCTTTCTACCTGCAGATGCTTATCGAGCACAAGGAGCTACGCGAAGCCGCCAAAGCGCTGGAACATCTGGAGACGCTGGAGGAACAACGCGGTTCGGGGCCGAATACCTTCGCCGCCGTCGAGCTGCGAGCACGGCTCCTGGAGGAGGAAAACGCCGGCGAAAAGGCCATCAAGATCCTGGAAGACCACATCAAGCGGAAGGATGCCAATCCCGATGAAGTGCTTCTTGTGCTCAACTCGATGCGCCGGCAGAAGAAATTCGACCTGGCCTACCAGCGCTGTATGCAAGCGTGGAAGGAGGGGAAAGGCTCACCGGAAGTGATCGGCGGCGCCAGCGTGGCTATCTTGCGCAGCATGCAGGCCGAAGGCGCTCAGGCGAGCCACGAGCAGGTCCTGGCGATCGAGCAGCACCTTAACAAGGCGCTGGAGTCCAAGCCCAAGAGCGTCGTACTGATGCTGCACCTGGCGGAGCTGTACGATCAGCGCGGCCGTTGGGATGAGGCAGAGTCCATGTATCGCCGCGTCCTGCAGCCGGAGAATGAGCCGAAAAACATTGTGGCCTTAAACAATCTGGCCTGGTTGCTGGTGCAGCGTTCCAGCGATCCGCAGAAGCACCAAGAAGCGCTCGTGCGGATTGAATCGGCGATTGCAGGCATCGGCCGCCGCGCCGATCTGCTCGACACGCGCGGACTTGTCCTCATGAAGCTGGGGCAGGACGGTGCGGCGTTGGCCGATTTCCGCGAGGCGGCCGCCGACATGCCCACACCAGCGCACCTCTTCCACCTGGCCCGCGCTCATTTCAAAGCGAGCGACAAAAGCAATGCTTCCAAGGCGCTCAAACTCGCGGCGGAGCAAGGTCTGCAAGACAGCCTTCTGCACCCCTCCGAGCAGAGCGAGTATCGGAGGATGCGGGATGAATTGAGAATTCCCTAATTCCGTTTCACCACGACCTGTTGGATTGATGATTTCGGATTGAGGATTGAGGATTAAAAAACAAATCCTCAATCCTCAATCTGAAATCATCAATTCGACCGAAGAATGGAGTCTTCTATGACCCTTGATTTGGCTTCCTCGCTCTCCTTGGCCGACGAGTTGCTCAACCGGATCGAAGAGCGCACCGCTCATGTGGCTATCGTCGGACTTGGCTATGTCGGTTTGCCCTTGGCCGAGACTTTCGCCTGGGGCGGCTATCCCGTCCTCGGCTTCGATATTGATCCGGATAAGGTCGCCAAGCTCAATCGCGGTGAAAGCTACATCGGCCACATCTGCCCCGAACGTGTTAGTGAATTGGTCGGGTCCGGTCGTTTTGAGGCGACCAGCGATCCGCGCCGCTTCACTGAGGCCGATGCAGTCATCATTTGTGTCCCGACGCCGCTAGGCGAGGCGCGCGAGCCGGACCTGTCTTTCATTGTGAAGACGGCCCATACTCTGCGCCCGCACCTGCGGCCGGGGCAGTTGATCGTGCTGGAAAGCACAACGTATCCCGGCACGACCGAGGAGTTGTTGCTGCCCTTGCTCGAACAGAGCGGTCTTCGAGCCGGGCGCGATTTCTTCCTCGCCTACAGCCCCGAACGCGAGGATCCCGGGAACAGGGATTACGCTACTCGCAATATACCCAAGGTGATCGGCGGATTGAACGAGACGTGCCGCAAACTGGCCGTCGCCCTGTACGAGCCGATTGTCGATGGCGTCGTGCCGGTCTCCAGCACGCGCGTCGCCGAGGCGTGCAAAATTCTGGAGAACACCTACCGGGCCGTGAACATCGCCTTGGTCAACGAGCTTAAGAGCGTGTTCACGGAAATGGGCATCGACATCTGGGAGGTGATTGCCGCCGCCAAAACCAAGCCGTTCGGTTTCCAGGCGTTCTATCCCGGTCCCGGACTCGGCGGACACTGCATCCCCATCGACCCGTTCTATCTGACCTGGGCGGCTCGACGCCACGGCTTGAACACGCGCTTCATCGAGCTGGCCGGCGAGATCAACACGGCCATGCCACAATACGTGATCGAGCGCGTGGCCGATGCACTTAACGACAACGGCAAGCCCCTCAAGGGCAGCCGTGTGTGTGTGCTCGGCATCGCCTACAAGAAGGATGTGGACGATCCACGCGAATCGCCGGCCTTCACTATCCTGGAATTGCTGCAAGCCAAGGGCGCGATCGTCTCCTACAACGATCCGCATATTCCCAGTTTGCCGCTCATGCGCCACCACAGCTTGCGGATGGACAGCCAGCCGTTGTCGCCGGAGTATCTCGCCGAGCAAGACTGCGTGCTAATTGTCACTGATCATTCCGTTTACGATTGGGATTTCGTCGTCGAGAACACGCGCCTCGTCGTCGATACGCGCAACGCCACCTCAGAATGCAGAACGCCCCGCGCCCGCATCGTCAAGGCATAAAGAGATTTGCCAGCCCGCAGCGCCAGCAAGGGGGTCCTACGGGCTGCTTGCTCATACCTCAGGAGAGAAACACATGACCGTATGTTTAGTTACCGGCGGGGCAGGTTTCATCGGCTCGCACCTGGTCGAAGCTCTCGTTGAACGCGGCGAAACCGTGCGCGTGCTCGATAATTTCAGCACCGGCGACCTCACGAACCTTGAACGGGTGCGCGGTCAAGTCCATGTGCTCGATGGCGACATTACCGATCTGGATACGGTTCGAACCGCGATGGAGGGAGTGGAGGTGGTCTTCCACCAGGCGGCATTAGCGTCTGTGCCTCGCAGCATCGCCAATCCTCTGGCCACGCATCACGCGTGCGTCACCGGCACGCTGCACGTGTTGCATGCCGCGCGCGAGGCGGGCGTGCAGCGCGTGGTCTATGCCGCGAGTTCCAGCGCCTACGGCGGCATCCGGAAACTGCCCAAGCACGAAGACGATCCAACGCTGCCCCTCTCGCCCTACGCCGTGTCCAAGCTGGCCGGCGAGCATTACTGCGCCGTCTTCGCTGGTGTCTATGGATTGGAGACGGTGCGGCTCCGTTATTTCAATGTGTTCGGCCCGCGACAATCGCCGAACAGCCCCTACGCGGCGGTGATCCCGAAATTCATCGCGGCGATGACGAGCGGCCGCCCTCCCCTCATTCACGGCGACGGCAAACAATCGCGCGATTTCACCTATGTCGCCGATGTCGTTCAAGCAAATCTCTTGGCCGCCCAGGCGCCTGGCGTCAGCGGCAGAGTCTACAACATCGCCTGCGGCCGACGTACTTCGCTGTTGGAAGTCGTGCAACATCTCAATAGCTTGCTCGGCACCGATATTCAGCCGGAGCACGCCAACCCGCGCCCCGGCGACGTGCGCCACAGTCTCGCCAGCATCAATGAAGCCCGCGACGAACTGAATTACGAACCGACGACCGACATGGTGACAGGGCTGCGCCACTGTCTGGATTGGTGGTATCAGCAACATCCGGTGCCGGTCAGGGTAGCTGCGTAATGGGACTATTTACGCTCCCTCTTCTCTAAGGAGATTTCCCATAGCTTGATAGTCTTGTAATCGTGTATGTCGATGGCAAAAAGTCGGCCGTCTGTGGCTAACCCAACCGGGCGATGGCTCGGCGAGGGAGTGGATCGCCCTGCATGTCCAGGCGTCGAGGCCTATTTCCTCGGCTGTTTCTTCGTTCTCGTCCGCCGCCCGATCCTCCCTGAGTTTCGCTGCGGCTGGCCGCTACTGAGCCGATAACGGGGCTTACGTCCTTGTTTTGGTTATGTTGTTCAATCTTGGGAAAGAGGTCTCGCTTTCAGCGCGCAGCTTCCTCTCGCGCTCTCGGTCTGGCTCAGCTTCTGGGCACAGCTTCCCAGAACGTAATGTCTTGGTCGATCTGCTTCAGCATCTCCTTATCGCCGTAGAGCAAAAATGGCCCCTTGAGAAGCACGTGCCCATACCAGCCTTGCTGCGCCGAGTTCGCATTCTGGTACACGCACACAAAGACAATTCGCTCCCAAGCGCCTGCTTCGAAAGGATACTCGTTGATCTTCTCCACCGGGTCGTTGGCAAGCAGCCGCGGCATAGTCCAATTCTTCAGCTCTGGGTAGGGCTTGGCAAGTATGTAACAGCGTAACGAAAAAGTGGTGTCATCTTCCCTTTCGTTGCGCGGCTTCCAGTCAGGATGTCGTTCCTTCAACCGCCTTATCAACTCTGGCAGTGGATTGGCCGCGGAGAGGAGCAGGGATGATTGAGGTTCGCTACAGCCCCGCTGAACAAGAACCACGCCGATGCAAGCAAATACAAAGACAACAAAAAACACCAAGGGTGGCGAGTTTCTGTCTCCCATGATACAGCACCACTCTTTCTTTTGCCGATTCTCCATCTGATCGACCGTGCCGTTAGGTTGTTATCACCACTGTTTTGTTGTTATCACCCCACTACTTGATAACCACAAGAAAAGCTCTGTTAGCCACTCAAGAATCGAACAATAGAGAGAAGATGGCTAAAGACCGGAAAAATTTGCGCAATTCGGGTCGTCCATTCGCACAATCATCAAGGACGCGCCCAAAGGAGACCGAGCGGGTGCCTCATTCTTGCCTGATCGCATTCGTGCAGCATATCCGTGCATTGACCGAACGCAAGTTGAGCGTAGCAGCGTCCGATCGCCAACGGCTTGAACGCTTCATCGATCAAGGCGATGAGGAGACATTCGCCCTGTTGAACAACGGGAATTTCCAAACCCGTTACGCACTGCGATGAACGACGTGCTCCGTCAACACTTCCAGTACGGAGCGGCAATTGGAGAGCGGTAAAGAGGTCAATTCGGCGCGTGCTTTGGCCGACAGTTCCTCCGCGCGCCGCTGAGCGTATTCCATCCCGCCACCCTTGATTAGAAACGGCCGCAACGCTTCACGCTTGTGATTATCGCCGCCGCACAGGATTTGCCGTACACGTGTTGATAATGTCTTGTCGCTTTGAGTGAGAAGATAAATCAACGGCAGTGTCAGTTTCCGTTGTTCCAGATCTGTGCCCAGCGATTTGCCGGTCTTTTTCTCCTCGCCGACCAGATCGAGCAAGTCGTCGGCGATCTGAAACGCCAGGCCGATATAACGGCCATAGCGGGACAGGGCCTGCACAACCTCCGCTGGCGCTCCGCTGTATAACGCTCCGAGATGACAGCAGCACGCGGTCAATTCAGCCGTTTTGCCATCGATAATGTCGAAATATTCCGCCTCGCTCAGGTCGAGGTTGCCGCGCTGGAGCACCTGACACAACTCGCCCTCGCAAACGCGGTCGGTGGCTTCGCCGATCAGCCGACAGACGCGGGCGTCGTCGAGCGTGCTGGCCAAATGAAACGCATGCGTGAACAGGTAATCGCCGAGGAGTACGCTGGTTTGCACGCCCCAGACGGCGTTGACCGTGGCCATGCGTCGGCGCATGCGGGCGCCGTCAAGAACATCGTCATGCACCAGGGTCGCCGTATGGATCATCTCGACGACAGCGCCCAAGACATGATGCGCCGGCGTGACCCGGCCACAGGCGCGGGCCGTCAACAACAACAGCATCGGGCGAAGTCGTTTGCCGCGATAGTGATGGACATGAGACACCACCTCGGCGACGCGAGTATGCGGATTCTTAAGGGAACAGGCCAGAATTCGCTCGACTTCTTCCAAGTCGGCCGAGATAGGCCCATAAGGATCCCAACCCGGAGCGAGAGGGGACGGACGGGTCGGCGTGACCGGATTCATGAGAGTTCCACCACCGAGCCGCGTACGACTTATCCGCGCACGCAGCGCAGCGGAGTAAGCGGAAGCGTGGGAAGGCCGCTTACTCCGCTGCGCGGCGTGCGCGGCTCGGAAAAATACGTGCGCGGGTCGGCACGAGGTTTCAGAAATTTCAATCCCCGTTGAATACTATGAAGCGGCGGTGAAGGCGTCAATCATCGCGCCGGAAGGCACCGCTGCGACCGCCGCTCTTCTCCTCTAACCGGATACGCTCGACGGTCATAACACGATCGACCGATTTGCACATGTCGTAAACGGTTAAAGCGGCGACGCTCACAGCCGTAAGCGCCTCCATCTCAACGCCCGTGCGGCCAAAGACGCGAACTGTCGCTTCGATGCGCAACAAGTCATCGCCGACAAAGTTGAAATCGACCACGGCGCTGGTGATGGGGAGAGGATGACAGAGTGGGATCAACTCGCCAGTGCGTTTGGCGGCCATGATGCCGGCTAGCCGCGCGACTTCGAGAACGTCGCCTTTGGCCAGGCCGCGATCACGGATGAGCGCGAGCGTTGCCGGCGCCATGCGCACCAACCCGCTGGCCTTGGCCTCGCGCAGAGTCTCCGCCTTGGCGCTGGTGTCCACCATGCGCGAAGCCCCGCTCTCGTCGAAATGCGATAATTCCGTCATGGTTGAGCCGTTCGTTTCCCGGCTTTCTTCAGCAGCAGTTGTACGTCCTCGCGGACCCATGGCGGCCGAAAGAATTGCAGATCGTAAATCTCGCGTAAACGGCCCCGCGGATCAAGTAGGAACACACGCGAGGGATGGTCGAGCTGCCCGTTCGCTGCCGGGCGTGCCCACATGCCCCAATCAGACAAAACTTTGTCGATCTGCTCTTGCGATCCGGTCAAGAACGTCCAGTGCTTCGGGTCGATGTCATACAGACGCATGTAATCGCGCAGCACGGCGGGCTTGTCGCGTGCCGGATCGAGAGTGATCGATAGCAAATGCACCTTATCGCTCAGTCCGGCCTTGGCGAGCGTCTCGGCGGCCAGGACCATGCGATGTGTCGTGGCGGGACAGGTGCCGTTGCAGGTAGTGAACACAAAACTGACCAGGACCACCTTGCCGCGTAGGGAGGACAGCTGGAAGGGTTTGCCGTCTTCTGCCGTCAGAGTGAAATCCGCCGGCGTGCGAATGACCGCCAGACGCGAATCTTCCGTTTTGGCAGCAGGATTCAACAGGGCCACGAGCAATCCCATCGCGAACATGGCCTACTCCTCAATACAGCAACATATCGTGGCCACGCGCCGGTCCCGTCTTGAGCTTCGTCAGATCGACATTGAATTTCGGGTCCATCTTCATGCCGTCGGGACCGACACGGATGAGTCGCACCCAAAAATCCTGCGAGCGATCCATCGTGCTAAGCAGGGAATTCGTTACGTACATGCGTTGGCCATCGCCGGTCAGGTGCAGCATGTTCGGCTCAACGCCGGGCTTGGCGGTGCTGAATAATTTCGGATTTTTAAGGTCGCTCACATCCCATTGCTGAACCTCATCTGAGGCGAAACAGCTCACGAAGAGAAAGCGGCCGTCCGGCGATTGGCTGAGATCGACCGGCAATTTGCCCGTGTCGCACAGCTTGCGCGTCGTGTAATGGTTTTCGGCATCGCCTTCCCAGACCCAAATTGAGTCTGCCAGGGCGCAGTTTACGTAGCCGTGTTTGGCGTCTTTTTTCAGCGACCAGCGGCACTCCAAGGGCGACGCCGCGGTTGTGAGCGTCTGGAGTACCTTGCGGTCCCGGAAGTCCCAGATCAGCAGTTTATCGCCGAATTGCTTGAGATCCATCTTCGCCAGCGGTTTGCGATAGTTTCGCGGCGGCGTGAAACTGGAAGTGACCATGCGGTTGAGATCCGGGTTGATGGCCACGTCATAGCCGTAAGGAGCTTCCCCGCCGAATTCGAACTTGCGGATGAAACGGCCATCGTTCGCGAATTCGGCGATACCTGCAGGGATGCCGCCGTCCTTACCGCCGAGAAAACTTATGAGCATGCGTCCGGGCAAGGCATACGGCGAGTGCGGACCCGTGAAGCCGGTTTCCTTGAACGAATCGATGGACTTCACCAGTTTCGGCTTCGCGGGATCGTCGGCCACGTTGATGACGAACAGGCGATTGGAGAACAGGCTGCAACCCCAAATGTGTGTGCGGTCGTCGGTGAACCCGAAATGGTGCGTTTCGTTGCCCGCGGAGCCGAGGTCGAGCTGATAAAGGATTTGCCCGTATTTCGTGGAGCTGGCATCGACATCGATGACCGCGAGGAAATCGTTGTCCTTGGCGTCGGCGTCGACGCAGAAAACATAGAGATATTTCTCCGGTCGATCCAAGCGCTTGACGAACGGCGACAAGCATGTCTCGGCCGGCGCGGTCGCCAAGCCCAGCAACGACGCGGTCAGAACCAACATCCCCGCGATCACGGTCCAGCAGCGTATCGATGTCACGGTAGCCTCCGGGATAGATTCGCGAAAAACTCAGTGCGGACGACTTTCTGTCATGGTAGTATCCTGTACGACAAAGGGGTAGCCAACCACAAGGAGACTCACCATGAAGCAAAGAATCTTGATTGCTTTCGCGCTGGTCGCTGTTTGCCAGGCGGGAGGGCAAGTCCGGGCCGATGTCAAACTCAATCCACTTTTCACCGATGGGATGGTTTTGCAGCGTGGGGTCGATTGCCCCATCTGGGGCACTGCAGATCCTGACGAGGAGATTTCCGTTGGTATCGAGAAAGAGGGCATTTTGGGCTTCTCGGTAAAACCGTGGACGCGCAAAGCAAAGGCGGATGGTCAATGGAAGGGAGCCATCCCCATGTCGACCATCAAAGCCGGCGGTCCTTACACATTGACCATCAAAGGCAAGAACACCCTCGTCCTCAAAGACGTGTATGTCGGCGACGTGTGGATTTGCAGCGGCCAGTCGAACATGGAAATGCCGGTCGCCGCCACCCATAACGCCGAAGAAGTCATCAAAAACGCGAAGAATCCCAAGATCCGCTTGTTCACCGTGCCCAGAAACACTTCCTATAAACCGCAAAGCGAATTCAAGGGACAACCGAGCTGGAAAGAATGCACTCCCGAGACGATCAAATACTTCTCGGCGGTCGGTTACTTTTTCGGCCGCGATTTGCAGAAGGCGCTGAATGTGCCGATTGGCTTGATCCACACCTCATGGGGCGGCACGCGCGCGGAAGCGTGGACTCGCCAAGCGGTCCTCGAAGCGCATGAGGAATGGAAGAACGAATCGGTCAAATATCACAAATCAGTGGAGCAATACAAGGAAGCTGCGAAGAAAGCCATAGACGAAGACAAAGATCTGCCTCGCAAGCCAACGAATGCAAATTCGCCGTCGGCATTGTACAACGGCATGATCACCCCGCTCATCCCTTACGCCATCAAGGGGGCCATCTGGTATCAAGGCGAATCAAACGCCGGCAAAGCCTATGCGTATCGCAAACTATTCCCGACCATGATCCAGAATTGGCGCGACGACTGGAAACAAGGCGATTTTCCCTTCTTCTTCGTGCAATTGGCACCTTGGAAGAAAATCGTTACCGAGCCGGAGGAGAGCGACTGGGCCGAACTGCGCGAGGCTCAGCTCTTGACCAGCCTGCACTGCAAGAATACCGGCATGGCCGTTATCACCGATGTCGGCGACCCCAAGGATATCCATCCGAAGAAGAAAGAGCCGGTCGGCGACCGGTTGGCGCTTGCCGCTCGCGCTATCGCCTATGGTGAAAAAATTGAATATTCGGGTCCGGTATACGACAAAATGGAGGTAAAAGACGGCAAAGCGGTGCTGCACTTCAAGCACGTCGGCAAGGGGCTGGAAGCGAAGGACGGCCCGCTGCAAGGATTCACTATCGCAGGCTCCGATCGCAAGTTTTACAACGCCAAGGCCGAGATCCAGGGCGATACGGTGCTGGTTTCGTGCGATCAAGTGGCCGAACCGGTCGCCGTGCGCTATGGCTGGGCGAACTGTCCGGTCGTCAATCTGTGGAACAAAGACGGCTTGCCCGCCTCGCCGTTCCGCACCGACGACTTTCCCGGAGTGACGGCGAAAAGGCGCTAACAATTAACTGAGCCCCGACCGTAAGGGGATTGTCGGGTCAACCAATCCCTTACGGTCGCGGCTCTGCGCCTACCGCTCTCGTATGCTCGCGGCTCAGTTTTCTCCTGGCGGTATGGTGTGTTCGCCGTGGGAATGAGGCGTGCTCAGTATGTGCGCAGGATTTCGGTGAATCGATCCATCAAGGGCGGTCGCCTCGGCAACGAGTTCCCCTTCACTGACAAGCAGGAGCCAACGACGTGAAATCACAGCCGTCGGAGAGGTGGGCAAGGGAAGAAAGGTACACACCATCGGCCGGCTGCCGTCTGGGGAGGCTAGTTCAAGGATGAACTGACATCCGCCAGGACGCGGATGATGGAAGCAATCGGCTACTCGGTCACGGTCATATTGTTGCGGGAACAACCAATCCAGAACCAACTCACATCGGCCGCCCTCTACATCATTGGCAGATAGCCCGGTTTGTTCCTCCCAGCGAGCAGACCAACCTTCGATACCGTCATCCAAGTCGAGCAGCAAGGGCAACCAGTCCGACGTGGGTGGATGAGGAGGCTTGGGCTGGTGCACGGCGGTGGGTCCGGATGGCTCATCCTCTGCCGTGGATGCTGGTGTGACCGTCGTTGACCGGAGAAAAGCGACGGTCACGGCTTGGTCGTCCCAGTGTTCTGTCATCGTTTCAAGCCGGCACCAGAATGTCGATTGGTCGCGGCGGCGGAAGGGCAGAAGGTTGGCGGGAACCGCGGGAATCTGAGCCAGCGCCCGCACTAGATCTTGTTGACTGACCCAGAAGGGAAAGGGAGCGGTTCGACCGAGTAATTCGTCAGCGCGGAAGCCGGTCCAGTCAAGCCAGGTCGCGTTGGTGTAAATCAGGAGGCCAACCTCGTCGAGAACGAGAATGCCCTCCTCGGCACGGTCGAATATGCGCCGCCAAGGCGTAGGAAGCTCGATGGGAGCGCGTACGGCCTGCGAACGGCGGCCGAGCATTCGAGCCATGTGATAGGCCAGCCCTTGCAAGACGACCGAATCGTGGCCCGTGAAGCCGTTGGCTTTGTTGGCCAAAGCGATATGGCCCAAAATCTGGTCATCATGGATTAAAGGACATGACAACAGATTGTGCAGGGCAGGAGTCACGAGCTTCGTCCGCGGTTGCAGGTCATTCAGAAGAGTCGGTTCGCCAACGGCGAAACCCCAAACGCTGCCGTGCTCGTGCTGCCAGGGGAGCCAGCCTTCCGAGAAGGTGCCTCCGCGTACGGGAAAACTCAATGCTCCGCCCGCATCCTGCAAGCCGATCCATCCGGCGGCAGCGCCGATGAATTCCAGAGCGCTGAGGAGAAGGTCGCTCAGCTCTTCGATTAACTGGCCAGGTTGCGCGGTTGTCTTTTTGGGAACAAGAGGCATCATGCGTGCGTCTACATTGTAGGTCCGGTCTTTGGGGGAGCGAGGATGGCTACGCTGCACATCCTCTCTTCGGGCCGGTTGGCGCTTCGAGGAAGCTGATTCACCTTCCTATGCATTCGCCAAATCGCGGCTGCGATTTCCGCGACTCGTTCGCGGCACTCACGAGCTTCTACCGTGCCTTTTGTTCATTCCGTATCCGAGCCTTCGTTCTCTCAGGGCCTTCCTCTTCAGGCTGCCCAGCAACGATCCACCCTTTCGGAGAAGCAAGTCAAACGGATGAGTTATATTTGTGCAATTCCTATGCCAAGTGGCGCTCCTACCCCCACGGGGCGGTCGTGCCGCGATCCGGGGAGTGTCCTGTCGGCCGTCCCCAAAACTGCTAGAATAGTTCGAGCGTGGCTCCGCCTCTGGCAGAGCGACAGCGTCTTGACAATGAGGACAAAGCAACCAATGCTTGTGCAGGTATCCGTACCGAATCATCGTCCATCTCCCTCTGGAAACCAGCTTGCGTGCTGGGGTCCGTGAGCTTTTCCAGACCTGGAGAGGAGCAGCCATGCGAGCATGGTTCGTACAGGGTGAGCAGGGAGGCGAGAGCGACGCCCTCGGTTGTCTGCTGCGACAATGGGCCAGTCGGCCGGAAAACAGCCACTGGGGCGTGGATTGCCTGCGCTGGACGGCTGAACTGTCGATCAAGGCGCAGACGCAGCGACCGGATGTGATGTTGACCGCCGCCCTGCCTCGTCTTGTTGATTCTTGGCTGACCGAGCTATTGGCACAAGGCGTGGGCTTGGTAGTGGCCACGCCCCTGGAGCGCGCGGCAGCATTCTTACCCTTGGCCGAACAATTCACCGTGCAGATGACGCCTTTGCCTGCCAGCGTTGAGAGCATCGGCTTGGCCATCATGAGCGTTTTGGCTGCGGTTCGCCGCCAGCACAGCTGGCAGGCACGCATCGATCAACTGCAGCAACGTCTCAACGATCGCATCCTTATCGAGCGTGCCAAGGGCATTCTCGTCGAACGCCTAAGCATTCCGGAGAAGGAAGCTTACCAACGGATGCGTTTACAATCGCGCCGACAACGGCGGCCGATACGGGACATCGCCCAGTGCTTGCTTGATGCGCAGTCGCTGTTTTCCCCGGAAATCAATGGTTTAGTAGAGCCGTCCAACCGCCTTGGTCAATCCCTGGTCGATCGTTCCAGCGAAGAAACCTTGGGCGACCGCCGGTGAAATGTCCGCAACCGGAACGCGAGGCGTGTTAAGAAAAGTTTTCGTGAAAGTTACGACTGATGGGAAAGATTTACTTGACAGTTGAGGAAACGCAACATAAAGTTAATGTTCGCTTACACGGGCCGGCCATGCTTGTTGCCGGCTTGAGGGGGCGTTAAGGATTTACCCACCCCTGTCTCGGGATGTCTCACCGGATGGACATCCCCCAGTGCGAAGCCCTGTCTGTCTTCGCCTGTCAATCTCCCTGTTCGAGCGTTTGGGTGCCGCCCAGGGATCGGCGGCCAGCCAAACAACGACAAAGACGCCGTGTCTCTCTGGCGACGTGCAGTGTGGCCGTTTGCCTCACTCCTCTCCCGCCAGTGGATGACTCGATGCGTGACTCGTCGCATCGTTTGGTGGGACGGGTACCCCTGCCGCGACCCCATTGTCCGCAGGAAAAGGTATCCCCATACGTGTTCAATTGGGCATACTTTTGAGAGCGAACACCAAGAATTGTCTCGGTTTTCGATCGCGCGCCGATGTTTGGCCCCCACGACCGGCCGAAGACGCCCGGTGAGTCCTTGCTCGGCGATAGGTCAAAGCCCGGATCGTGGATAACTCCAACAAGACGGCAGGCCTGGAAGGCTCGCCTCGGGTTGGCCGAACCAACATGCGGTAGGGAGACAAGTGATGAGCAACAACCGTGTAGCCTTGGTCAGCGATGACCAACACCTTGCCGGCAGCATCCAAACCCACCTGAAGAAGAACCTGGGACAACAGGTTTTCCAATGTAATTTCAACGCCGTACGCAATCATCTGAGCCAGGAAACCGATGGCCTGTTGCTCTTGGCCGCCGGTTCCGACGCCCAGACCGAGCCGATACTCCAGCTGCTCCGCGAAATCTACATCCGAAAGTTGCCTCCCATCATCATGATTGTCGCCGGAGCGGGAGCGGGCCGGATGGATGATCTGGAGCAATACGTGGCCCAATATCTGCATTGGCCCCACGACGCGGAGCGTTTGACGCAGCTGATCCGCCAGCGTGTCGGCCGTGTACATGACTTCCTCGCCACCAATTCCCAGGAGACGCTTGAGGAAGTGGTGGCCCGCAAACTACTGACACAGACGCCGTCGTTGTTGCCGTTGGTTGAACGCCTGGCCTTGGCCTCCGCCCATGAAGTGACGGTGCTTTTGACCGGGGAAACCGGCACGGGCAAAACATACCTGGCGCGTCTCATTCACGATTGCTCGCCGCGATGTCGCGATCCATTCCTCACCGTTCCCTGCGGTGCTCAGCCGGCCAATCTTGTCGAGAGCGCCTTTTTTGGCCATGCCAAGGGAGCGTTTACGGGCGCGGATCGCGCCAAGATCGGCAAGTTTGAGGCGGCGGGCAGCGGCACGATTTTGCTCGATGAAATCGACACCCTCGCATTGGATCAGCAGGCCGGCCTGCTGCGTGTGATCGAGACCGGAGAGTTCGAGCCGGTCGGCAGCAACGAAACCCGCCACTGCACAGCCCGCATCATCGTCGCCAGCAACTGGGATCTGGAAGAGGCCGTGTCAGCCGGCAAATTCCGGCAAGATCTGTACTATCGCCTCAACGTCATGTCTTTCCATCTGCCCCCGCTGCGGGAGCGCATCCAGGACATCGCTCCTTTGGCCCGCTCCCTGGTGGCCCGCTTCAACACGAAGTTCCACAAAGAGTTGTTCGACATCAGCCTCCAGGCCATGGACGCCCTGGAGACGTTCCCCTGGCCCGGCAACATCCGGCAGATGGAAAACTTCATCCAGCAGGCCGTCTTGGTCAGTTCCGGCTCGGAATTGATGCTGGAGCACTTGCCGCAACAAGTCCGCGAATATCGCCCCTCCCGCGTCCTCATCCCCACCCACGTTCCGGGCGATTCACTGTCGCGCAATCGCGAACAGGTAGAACGCAACATCATCCAACGCACCCTGGTCAACAACGGCTACAGCCGCGTCCACACCGCCAACGCGCTTGGCATCAGCCGCGTCACGCTGTACAAGAAAATGAAGAAGTACGGCCTGATGCGAAGTGCCAATGGCTCGGACGGTGATTAATCCTCTTCCATGAGTTTCGTCCGCGATCAGCCGGAACACCCGGCTGTTCGCGGATTTTCGATTTTTTTTCCAACAAATCGCAGCCAAGGCTCAAACTGTTAACTTGCTTTAACAAAATGTAAAGGGGGGTTCGTTAACTCTTGTTAACGAACCGATCCGTTCGCGGCTGCCCCCGATTCTTGGGATGAGGGTGAGGCCCCCAGAACGGGCAGTGCCAAGGCGGTGACACTGCCCCCTGGCACTACCCCCATTTTCCGATGAGGAAAGACGTTTACAGGATACTCGCCTGGAATTCGGCGCGCTGTTTCTTCAAGATGAGATTAGCGTCTTTTCAGGAGGATTCTCATGGCCGCACGCACACCGTTGCACGAACAAACCAGCGCGGCGGGGGCCGTGTTCATCGACGAGGCGGGATTTGTTATCCCCGCTCATTTCGGCGATGTCCTGGCCGAGTACAACCATGCCCGCGCTGCTGCCATCCTCGTCGATGAGTCGCCGCGCGACAAGATCGAGGTGCGGGGCAGTGACGCGCCCCGCTTCCTCCACAATCTGACGAGCAACGATGTTCTTCACTTGGAGCCAGGCGACGGTTGCGAAGCGTTTTTGACCACGGCCAAGGCGAAGGTCGTCTCCTACTTGCTGATTTATCGCAATTCTTCTCCTGTTGATCCACCGGGATTTTCGCTCGATGTCGCTCCGGGCACGGCCGAGAACGTGATAAAGTATCTCGATCGCTATCTCATCAGCGAGCAAGTCGAGTTCGCCAATGCTACGACGGGGTTCGCTCAGATGCACATCGCCGGCCCGCGCGCAATCACCTTGTTGGAGCAAGTCGTCGGCGATGTCAGCCTTCCGATGAAGTCGTTGCAGCACGTGGTAGTTCGCTTCGGGGGCGGTGCGGAGAGTTGGCTCCGCAGACACGATGCGCTCGGCCTACCGGGCTATGACCTCGTCTGTCCAGCTGAACAAGCGGCAAGCATCTGGCAGCGATTGACGCAGGCGGGAGCACATCCTGCGGGACGAGAGGCGAGCGAAATCCTCCGCATTGAGGCGGGGCTGCCGCGGGAAGGCGCTGACATCGATGAAACCACCTTCGCCCCGGAGGTTGGACGCATCCCCGAGACAATTTGCTACACGAAAGGGTGCTATCTCGGTCAGGAATCGATCGTCATGGCCCGCGATCGCGGGCAGGTTAATCGCACGCTCGTCGGTGTCCGCTTGGAGAACGGGCCGGTCCCGCACGGCAGTCTGCTCTTTGCCGCCGATAAGGAAGCCGGCCGAGTCACTTCCAGCGTTCATTCCCCGCGATTGGGTATGGGACTCGGATTGGCCTATGCCCGCCGTGGATATCAGCAACCGGGCATGAGGCTGGAAGTCGAGACTGCCGGCAACCGTTGCCCTGCCGAGGTAATCCAGCTGCCGTTGGAGTCGAATTAAATGACGCTAACAGGGATACGGCGAACTTCCTTGGCGCACGGTCCGCGGTCGTTTTGACCAACGACGTACTGCACGCGATCGCCGACCTTCAATTCCAGGAAATCGCCGCTGATGACATCTTCGTGAAAAAAGAACATATTCGGCCCACCCTGGTCGGGGACGATGAAACCGTAGCCGCTTTTCAGGGTTTGAATCCATCCAGTCGAGCTGACTCCGTTGGCCGGCGGCGGCGAGTTGCTCATCGTCGTGGGCGGCGGCGGCGTTGGAGTCAACAGGGCTGCGGGCCTTGGAATTTGAGGATTGGAGCCGAATTCTTTGCGTGGCACGAACAAGCCGTTGACGAGCGTATCGCGCTGCCGCGCCCGGTCCTCGATAATCGGGTGCATCATGATCGGGTAAGTGACTTCATCGAGAAGCACTTGCGCGGTGCGCGTTTCGCGCTCGTTGCCGTTGGGATCGAGGTATCGGAAATCCCAGCCGAGAACCATGACGCGCGTGCCCAGCGTGTTCAGCTTGCGCACCAGGGGAAGAAAATCACCGTCGCAGACGACGAGAACGATGACATCGAAGCGTTTGTAGATGGCTAGCTCAAAGGCTTCCAACGCCAGCCAGACATCGATTCCCTTCTCGCCCTCGCGCGTCAGCGGAAGATAGTGGGTGGTCACGCCCTCGCGGACGAGCACGTCGTCGAAGACCCGTTCCTTGTAAAGAAGATCGCGGTCCTCGGCATCGGCGGCGCGGAGCCGGCCGCGGAAATAATGGGCATCGACGATTTGGCAGTAGCGCGGATCGCTTTTTTCACAGTCGGCAACCTGCTGGCGGACGAAGGCATGCAATCCACCGATACTGATGCGTGCCCGGCGCTCGTGGTGATAGTGATAAAAGTTGCTGACATGAAAAAAGAAATTACCATCATAAAAGATACCAATGCGTGTGAGCTTCCCCTCCATCGCGGTCATAAAGCTCTCCTCAATACGTTCGTGGAATGGCTAACCAATAAAAAATAAACCTCAACGGCAGTCTATCGGGGAGACGCTGATGTGTCACCGGGAATTCGAATGGATTAGACGAGCGCGGCGGCAACGCGCTGGCGCAGAGCGACATAGGCCAGCAACAGGGCCGGCGTCATCCAAATGAAGTAAAGATATTCCGCCTCGAAACCGAGTTGAACTACGGCCAAGCAGTTAAACGCCGCGAATACGCCAAGCGGCAGCTGCCAGTTATCGCGTCGAACCTCGGCGCCTCGTTGCAGGACCGGTACAAGCAAGACGACCAAATCGAACAACCAAGCGCCATAGGGCGCGGTCACCATGGAAGCCAAAAGCAGGATGGGCAGTCGTTCGCGCCAGTCCCAGGCGTCGCGATAACGTCTCCAATGCAGAGCGAGCCACGCCAATCCAGGGACCATGGCCAAGAATTGCAGGCGGAAATGCTCTTTGCCAAGGAGCAAGCGCAGGGCCATGCCCAGAGTCGGCGAGCGATACTGCGCGGGTGGTTGGTGAGTGAAGGTGTACCAATATTGACTCAAAACGTGCGGATTGAATAGGAGAGCGACGCCGACCGCCAACAAACCGGTCAAGATGCCGCCGCCCAGCACCGCCCAGCGCCGCTGCCTTACGCTCCAGAGCAGCAGAGCGATCCAAAACAGATAGGCGAGATGGGGTTTAACCGCGAGAAGGACGGCGGCCGCGCCCGCCCATCCATCGCGCCGCTGCTTGATGCCAACGAGAAATCCCACCGCGCCGAGTAGCACCAACGGCCCGATTTGCCCGGCTGTCAAGCAAAACAGCGTTGGAACAAAAGCGAACGCGAGGATACAAGCTCGTAAACGGTGTTCGGCGGCGCCGCCATACAAACGCCAAAGGATGTCGATGCACCCAATCAAGACGGCCAAATGTAAGCACATCCAGAGCAATCGGGCGACACCGCAATCAAGCAAGCCCAACGGCATGACGAGCGGCAGCGTCCACGGTGGGTTCCACATTAGGATCGCCTCGGAGTCCACACCGACGGAGCGCTCGAGTTCCTCGACCCGCGCCGGATCATAGGGGTTCTCGCCGTGGAGGTTGAGTCGTCCTGCCGCCCAGTATTCGACGAAATCGAACAACGGCAACGCTGTCAGACCGCGCGACGAACCGCTGTGTTGGATCCATAGGATTGCCGATGCCGCGATAAGCGCAAGGAACAGTAGACCGAGGCGCACGGCAGGACGGATGGCGGACAGCTGAGACATCGAGAGATCCTCAAGTTTACAAGCCCAGAGCGCCAGCAACGGGCCGAAGCGCCCGTCGCTGGCGCTCTGGGCTTGCTCAAACTATAGATCACGCTCGATGCCCCGTTTGAGGGCGGATCTCAAAATTGCAACTGGAGCCGCCCGAGCCGCTCCACGGTCTCGTTCATCAGCGCATCTTCCTCCCCCTCATTCTTGGCGAGATAGGTCACGGAAAAACGCAGATACGACCCGGCATCGTCCCAGGGCACGCAGCACACCGATTGCTCCGTGATAAGAAATTGCGACGCCTCTTCCGCGTTGGCGAAGGAACGCCCGGCGCAGCCCTTCGGTGCGGCCACGTAAAGAAAATAGGTGCCGCTGGGCATCTTCGCCTGAAAGCCGACCTGACGGAGCGCGGCAACGAGTTTTTGCAAGCGCCGACGATATTTCTCGCGGACACGGTCAGCGATCTCCGTATGCTCCAGTGCCGCTCGCGCTGCCTGCTGAATAGCCATAAATTGACCGGAATCGCAATTGTCCTTGACATCGGCGAAGGCCTGCACAATCTTCGGATGACCGGCAACGAACGCCATGCGCCAGCCGATCATATTGAACCCTTTCGACATCGAGTGAATTTCGACGCCGACTTCTTTCGCTCCTTCCACCTGCAAGAAACTCAAGGGCGGACCATCGTAGCTGAGCAGGATATGGGCGGCATCCTGGACGACGATGATCTGATTTGTGTGGGCAAAGTCGATGACGCGGCGATAGAAATCGCGCGTCGCCGTGGCGCCGGTTGGACTATTGGGATAGTTAATCACCAGTAATTTCGCGCGGCGGCGGATGTCGGCGGGAATGGATGCCAGGTCGGGATAGAAGCCGTTTTCTTCGCGCAGGGGCAAATTGTAAACTTCACCGCCGTAGTAGGCGGTGTGCGTGCCGGCGACGGGGTAGCCGGGCACGGTCATGAGAGTAACATCGCCGGGATTGATAAAAACGGCCGGCATCATCGCCAGAGCCGGCTTCGAGCCGATGGCGTGGTTGATCTCCGTGGTCGGATCGAGGGCGACTCTGAAAACCCGCTTCATGAAGCCCGCCGCTGCTTCCTTGAAGGCGGCGATGCCGTTGTCAGCGTAGCCGCGATTCTCCAGCTTGTCCGTCTCGGCCTTGAGCACGTCGCGCACGAGCGGATCGGCCATGTCGTCATTCTCGCCTATGCCGAAATCGAGCAACCGGCGTTCCGGGTGAGCGGCCAAGGCGGCGCGCTTGGCCCGCTTGATCTTCTCGAACTTGTAGATCTTGCTGCCCTTGCCGTAGTTAGAGCCGCCGATGCGCTCGGCAAAGAGCGATTGAAACCAGGGATTGGTCATTGTGGCGGATTCTCCCATTTAATCGCGGCGAGTCGAGGAGCGTGAACGCTCAAGCTCCGTTCTGCACCGCGGTCAAAGGACACTTTATTCATTGCGATGTTCTATTATTTCTTCGCCGGCAGGCCGGTAGTCATGAGTTCGTCGAACCACTTCTGTAGCTGTTCCGGCGGCGAGGAACGAAGTGCCAACAGCGTTTGTAGTTCGTCGCGGGCGCGTTGCTGCTGACCCTGGTGAATCAAGCAATCGATCAAGAGCATGCGCGTCCGCGGCTCAAAAGGATTGAGTCGGATCGAGGCGTTGCAGGCATCGGTCGCGGCATCCCACTGTTTCCTCATCGCCAGTGCTTGGCCGCGAAACGCATGAGCCTGCCACGAGTAGGGATCGATGGCGAGGGCACGGTCCCAGTAGGCGATGCTGCGTTCCGATTCGTTCAATTCCAGGCTCACCAGTGCGGCGTTCCGTAGAGCCAACTCGCGGCGAGGTGCTCGTTGCAGGGCTTTATCGAGGCTTTCCAACGCCTCGCGCGGCCGCTTGTCCCACCACAGAGCTTGGCCCCGCGCCTCCCAAGCGGCCACGTCGTCAGGCTGACGTTCGAGGGCGGATGCGATGAGCGTGTTCGCGGCGCGCGCGAACATCCGCCGCTGGGATTCGGAATTGGAGCGCTCGCCCACCATGGTCAGGGCCAGGGACAGATCGCGGCGGCCGGCGACGCCTTCGTCTACCGAACCAGCATGAAAGCGAACCAACGGACGATTCGTGACGTGCTCCTCAGCGTCGGCCCGGATGAGGCGGCGCACGACCCGATGATCGGTAATCGACGAATGGGCAATGTTGGAGCTATCGCCGCGCGGCATGTGACACTCGATGCAGCTATCCTCCGGCGTATGCTTGCGGCGTTCCTCAGCGGATAGGCTGCACGCGGTTTCCTTATGGCAGTTCAGACAGCGGCCACGGTACCATTTCACGCGCTCGCTCTCGGCCGGCAAGACATGAGGATCGTGGCAAGAGGTGCAGCCCATTCGGCCGTCGCTGGACTTGTAGCAACGGCTTTGATGCATCTGCTCGACATGGCTAACGGCCTTGCGGCTGCCGTGCCCGTCCGGCGCGGGGACGAAGACCGACACGAACTCATCGAGCGCGAGTCCGGGCCGATAGGACCACAACGACTCGCCCTTGTGAACGATGCGCGCCTCCCCCTGGAGATGACATTGTTCACACACGGCTTCCCTCAGCCGCTGCGTCAGTCGACTCGGATTTACGATTGTCCAATTCCCATCGCGCTCTCCTGTACCGCTCTCATGTGCGGCGACGTGCAACTCGCCGGGTCCGTGGCAGCGCTCGCAACCAATTGGTTCAACGCGTGGCGAGGCCAGCTCGAACTGGTTCATGGTGTCGGCTTTGAGATGAGCTTCGTTACAATGACAAAAAAGGCACGATTCGGTTATGACTCGATTGAAGTGTTGATTCTGCTCGACGAATCCGGGCGAGAGTCTCCAGGCTTTCGAATGAACGTACCAGCTGATCGGTGATTGAAAGAGCCGGCCATCGCGATTGACGACAAATGATTGGCCCTGACGTCCGGAGCCGATGGTAAAAGCGATCTCGGCAGTGCTCTCAATCGTGGGGGCCGGTCCGTTGTGCTGAAGCGATTCGTGATGCCATACCGTGTCGCCCTTTCGTTCGATGGCAAAGCGTAACCCCGCTGCTTCAAAGGACGCGGCGGCTTTGGGCTGATCCGGCAGCATTCGGCCTGGCGGACTAACGGATCGACCCATCGGGTGCTTGGCGTAAGTCGCCGCCTCCGTAGGGTGGCATTGGGCGCAACGTGCAGAACCAACATATGCGACACTCGGCTGGGTATTGAGGAATCGCGATGCCAGAGAGGGAGGCGGCGGATTCGCCGGGGTTGACGAGTGATCGCGATACCAGGCATAAGCGCCCAGGTCGC
>Ga0209062_1002361_pt1 | contig 25782 bp, 20 predicted proteins | sample Coa_R2_2_FD_187158 | JGI IMG/M metagenome (GOLD analysis project Ga0209062, IMG submission 187158) | Surface soil microbial communities from Centralia Pennsylvania, which are recovering from an underground coalmine fire - Coalmine... | ecosystem: Environmental > Terrestrial > Soil > Unclassified... | reverse complement strand
ACAACAAACGGCGGAGGCCCTTGTATGAACACCAGCGACGCGTTCGCTTTCAGACTCTGTTGGCTGGGGCACATGATCTCGTTTCCCTCTTCGATTGTTCAAGTGCTTAAGTTGACGCCTAAGGGGGTGTCCCCGCTCATTCTTCTCCTCCCTCGCCCCCGAAGGGGGCAAAAAAGAAGAAGTAAATAGCCCTGCACCTATAATATCAAGATTTGGACAACTTACATATTTTAAGAAAATTTCACTGTTGATAGGTGTTTACCGATGTACCCGATTATCAGTTGTTTTGTGCTTCCTTCCAGATAATAGTAAATACGCCAGTCAGCCGTAATGCGTATGTGCAGACTAAAGAGGCGCGTTTGCCCATCGGGGCAGGAAAATGTACGCTCCTTATCGTACTTGAGTAATGTCGCTTCGCTATCCACAGATCCTTTTAGCTGGATATCAAATACTCCCCCCTCCTCCTGCCACTGTTGGAACGCCATCTCAAATTCGGCCAGTTTTTTCGTGATAAGATGAAAAGGGCTATTTCCTGGGTGAAGCGATTGTAATATTTCGCCAACAGAATCACAAAATTGTAAGCTTGGAAATTGCTGCTCTCTATATCGCCAGAGATCCGCTCCATCCTGTATATCCAGATTGAGACGCTCTTTAATCCATGTCGCATGCGTAACAATATGATCTTTATGGCTTGCGTGAGCAACTATTACATCTTCACTGAGGATCTCTCCCCCATCACTGTTCAGATAAATATGCGTGAGTTCAAGATGAGGGGCATGCCAGCAAGCATCGGACCGTATACTTAACGCGAGTGTATCCAGGCAATAAGCGACGCCAAGCCCTATCGCACAATCTCCGTTGTAGAAAAAATCGGAGCTATCAACTCTATCTCTAACCGTATGATCATTGATATCAACGAGATAGGGCGCATGAAATGCCAGAGATTTGAAATAGCGCCGTGCTTCCCGATCTACTTCTTGGTCGTTAAGCCAGTGTACCAGCAGATAGTCTGAAGCAAGTACTTCTGACCTCAAGTCCTGGTGAGTTCTTAATGATCTGCTGATACCTGCTCTGGTGGCTGCTATCATAGTGCCGATAAGGTCTGACATGCGTTGCCGAGCTTCCGGTTTATTTTTAGCGAGAGGTTGCAAAGAGAGCTCATTCAATACCATTTCCAATTCCATAAACCACCCATCCTCTGGTTTTAATCTAAAAGAGCTTCCAAACTCTTATCCCATTCGTCAAAGAAGCCATCGGGCCAGCGATCTATGCGCCCATCGGACTTTATTTGGGGGGAAATAACCTGACATCGCCCATTTTCTTTGTGACGCTGGAAGAAATGGAGTTGCACATCATCTGATTGAAGCTTTCCATCATGGACAGCAACTCGAATGCCGTTTAAGACGTGATCAGAATGCGTTTCCACAATAACTTGTACGCCGCTGTTTGCGGCCCGTGCCAGTAAATTACCCATTTGTGCCTGCCCTTTGGGGTGGAGGTGAGCTTCGGGGTTTTCGATCAGGAGCAGCGAACCAGGGCGAGCTGCTAATACCGCTACTAATATTGGCAAAACATAGGTAATACCAAAACCCACGTTTGTCGCGCGGTAATCACTGCTAAGCTCTTTTCCTGCAAAGGCAAATTGCAAAGTCATTGTATCCGTGACCGGGCTTTGAGTCAGCTTTATTCGAGCGCCTGGACTTACTTCACCTAACCAGGCTTCCACCTGGTCCTCTAATGATGCTGAAACGGCATCCGGGTGTCTCACATTTGGGTTTATAACAGGTTCTTTACCAAAAAGAGCAAGAAAGTGAGCGGTATATTCCCCTCTGATGCCTATTTGCCTCCTTTGTCGGACAAGAAAATCTGAGGTCTCAAAAAAGCGCCGTGGGCCAACGCGCTCTGCTTGAAGATAATAAAAATCGCTCTCGCTAAAAAGACAAGAGTGATAGATCTCATCGGAGTGTGTGACCGAATCCGGAATGTTATCTAGCACGTCTTTCTCTCTGTTAGCTCCATCTTTATAGTCGAAGCTCCATGTTCCTCTCACCGCCATTTCCTGAGCTTCACTATCAGTTGCGTTGTGCGCAGTTATAGTACAGGTAAGATCAAACTTGATAATATCATCTGCTGCTGCCTCAAATAGTGCATCTTTGGCAGTACCTATATGAATTAGATCCCCATTTAATGCCAATCCTCTGGTCTGCAATAACTGTTGCTGATAGGATTGCCGCAACAAAAGCAGCGCCTGAATTGTCGAAGATTTCCCGGTTCCATTCAGCCCCGAAAGCAGTGTTAACGGTTTGAAAGCCAGTGTCTGTTTTTCAAAGCATTTGAAGTTCTGTAAAAATAATGAGGTTATCATGCCAGCACCTCTTGAATCAATTGCTCAATGGCGCTGAAGCGCAGTTTGACTTTGCCAATGTCGCCCGTTCCCTGTGAGATTGCGCTATGAAAAGCAGAATCATGCATGAGCTTTATGAACGCATTTTGTAATGCAGTTTTTCTTGCTTGCAAAAGCCGGATTTGCTCGTCGCTGAGTTTGCTCAAATTGATAGACCAGCTTTCAAACAGGGCTTTGTTGATGGGGGAGCGTGGCGCTGTTGGCTTAAATCGCTTACGGAATGCATCTCTGCCGAAAATATCATAAGCTGCAATCATTGCACGCAAAAAACGCTTTCGAAGCTGCTCTATTTCGCCATCTGATAGCTTGTTAATAGCAGCCATACTCTTATTCAGAAAGCTATCCAGATCTTTTTCGTATTGAGTGTATGGTGTCATGGTGAAGGCCAGAAAACGTAAGACACATTCGCGATCAGCCATACGATCATCGCTGATACCATTATCAATCGCCTTTTTAAACTCAGGCGTGTTAGCCAGCCTTAAAAGTAATTTGCTCGCTTTGCCCTGGTTAAGCGCGTGGCGAATCTCCTGTCCTGAAAGTGGCAACCCACCTGTATTAATGCGCTTGAAAATGTTGAATTTGACCTCATCGGGCGTTCCCTGTTCAATAAGGAACATCGTCACTTGCGTTTCATTAATACGACGCTGATACATACGGTGCAGCTCGCTGTATGTCTTCCCCTCAAGCTGTTTGAGATAATCAAGGTTACTTAACCGTAGAGTTTTATCAATCGCAAATTCTTTTAAAGTGGTCAGGCGTTGGAGACCATCGACGACGAGCCATTTTTCGTCGTTTGTGGCGTCCATATAGAATGCAGGCAGGGGGATACGAATAAGGATGGATTCGATCAGTTTACTACGCGATTCGCTTTTCCAGATACCGGCTTTCCGCTGAAAATCGGGTGCCAGATCAATTGCTCCGTCTTCAATTCTTGAGAGCAGCAGATCGATAGTTAGTAGTTTGGTACTTAATCGAATATTTGTAGGATCAAAAGGCGCATTAATAGTTTCATTGCTGCCATAATCCTCAGTTTCCACCCCTGTACCATTATCGGGAATCCATTCTTCCTCATAATTCTCTTCTGATTCCGATAAATCTCTCAACGTCATGACGCTATTCCTTGATTCGTTCTATCGAACTATATTTGATTGCTAAACCATACGGTTTTAGACTCTGCGCTATTATAATGGTTTATCGCTATTGCTGCAAGGTTTTTTTAAGGTTCAAGGCAGCATTACGGGAGAGATGGGAAAACTAAAAAGCTCTTTGGAGGGGGTAGCTCGTCGTTTGACAAAGCCCCCCCGCTATGTTACTCTTAACGTGGCAAGAAGGGCATCATCTATCCTGCTACGCTACCCGATATACATCTTTAAGCGTGAAAGTACGAAGGCTAGCCCAGCAAATGGCTAGTCCTTTTTTCTACATAACTGGCGTCCTACGTTCAGCATGTCTATAACACTATACAGGAAAAAACTATGGCACGAATAGTCGTCGCGATGAGCGGCGGCGTGGATAGCTCGGTCGCCGCCGCTCTCCTCAAGGAGCAAGGGCATGAGGTGATTGGCATGATGCTGCGCCTCTGGTCGGAACCGGGCACAATTGAAGATGACGGCGTTGAGCGCGTCGTGCAGAATAAGTGCTGCTCCCTGGAAGCGGTCGATGACGCCAGGCGAGTTGCGCGCATGCTTGACATGCCGTTTTATCTGGTTAACGTGGAGCAGGAGTTTAAGCACAGGATCGTCGATTCCTTCTACGAGGATTATGTGGCCGGACGCACTCCCAATCCCTGCCTGACCTGTAACCGCCATATTCGCTTTACGGTGCTGCTCAATCGGGCGCTGGCACTGGAGGCCGATTACCTGGCGACGGGCCATTATGTGCGCGTGGATGATCATCCCCTTACAGGCAAGCGGCGGCTGCGGCGCGCCGTTGATCGCGAGAAAGATCAGTCGTATGTGTTGCACGTCCTGAATCAGCACCAGCTTGCGCACGCCTGCTTCCCTCTGGGTGGCTACACCAAGCCCGAGGTACGAGCAATGGCGGCTCAGCGCGGCATGGCGGTGGCAACGAAGGCAGAGAGCCAGGAAATATGTTTTGTGGCGAATAACGATTATCGTGGCTTTATTGATCGCTACGCGGCAACAAAGGCTGCCGAATCGCTGGTGATGGTGGGGGCGGGAGTTGCGTCTACGGGGGCAGCGCCGCTGATTGCGATCCCTAAGCCCGGCCCAATTTATGACCAGCAGGGCAGTGTCGTTGGTCGCCATCGTGGCCTGGCTTACTATACGATTGGGCAGCGCAAGGGGCTTGGCATTACCTCTGCGGAACCACTGCACGTCCTCAAGATCGACGCGGCCAATAACGCGCTTATCGTCGGACCCGCGGCGGCGCTGGAGCAGCGCGAGTTTATCGTTGGCAATATGCATTACGTCAGTGGCGAGACGCCCGTTCAGCCGTTTGAGGCGCGGGTCCGCGTGCGTTACAAGGCGCCAGAGCAGCCCGCGCTGGTCACTCCCCTTGAGCATGGACGCGTGCATGTTGCTCTGGCAAACCCGCAGCGCGCCATTACGCCAGGGCAGGCGGCAGTTTTTTATGGTGGCGAGGATGGTGACGAGGTGTTGTGCGGAGGAATCATTGCATGACCGATCAAGCACATATCAGAAATTTTTGTATTATCGCTCATATCGATCACGGGAAGTCAACGCTGGCTGATCGCCTGTTGGAATTTACCGGCACGGTCTCCAGGCGCGAGCTGATGGAGCAGACGCTCGATCAGATGGAGCTGGAGCGCGAGAAGGGCATTACGATCAAAGCTCAAGCTGTGCGTATGCGCTATACTGCGCTCAGCGGTGAGGAGTACGAGCTTAATCTGATCGATACTCCCGGCCACGTTGACTTTACTTATGAGGTGTCGCGCAGCTTGGCTGCATGCGAAGGTGCGCTGCTGGTCATCGACGCGACGCAGGGCATTGAGGCCCAGACGCTGGCAAACCTCTATCTCGCGGTTGAGGCCGATCTGACTATTCTCCCTGTGATTAATAAAATTGATCTGCCCAGCGCCGATCCCGAGAAGGTGAGGCAGGAGGTCGAGGATGTGATTGGCCTGCCCGGGGAAGAGTGCATCCTGGCTTCAGCAAAAGAAGGCATCGGCACCCAGGATATTCTGGAAGCGATTATCAAGCATGTGCCGCCACCCGTGGGCAATGTGCAGCAGCCTTTGCGCGCGCTGGTCTTCGATTCGCACTATGACGCCTATAAGGGCGTCATTGCCTATGTGCGCATTATCGATGGCAGCTTGCAAGAGAAAAGCCGTATCGCGATGATGGCCGCTGGCAGCACGACCGAAGTGTTGGAGACTGGCTACTTTCAGCCGCGCCTCGTTTCCTCTGGCGAACTTACCACCGGCGAGGTGGGCTATATCGCGACCGGCTTTAAGAACGTCAAAGATTGCCGTGTGGGTGATACCGTTACCGTGCCCGAGGCGCTCGGCCTGGTAGAGGCGCTGCCAGGCTACAAACCGGCCAAGTCGATGGTTTTCGCGGGCCTGTATCCCGTGGAGGGCAACGAGTATCCTCTGTTGCGCGACGCGCTGGATCGCCTGAAGCTGAACGACGCCTCCCTCTTTTACGAGCCCGAAACATCGAACGCGCTGGGCTTTGGCTTCCGCTGCGGATTTCTGGGCCTGCTGCACATGGAGATCATCCAGGAGCGGCTGGAGCGCGAGTATAACCTGGACATCCTGGCGACCGCGCCCAGCGTCGAATACCATGTCACCACAACGGGCGGCAAGATGATCGAGGTTGATAATCCCTCCGCGATGCCGTCCTCTGGCGAGATCGAGAAGATCGAGGAGCCCTGGATGGATATCTCGATCTTTACGCCCTCACGCTACATTGGCACGATCATGGATCTGGTGACGACGCGTCGTGGCACCTATAAAGAGCTCAAATATATCGAGGCCGAGCGCGTCTTGCTCACGTACCAGATGCCCCTGGCGGAGCTGATCATTGATTTCTACGATCAGTTGAAGTCACGCACGCAGGGCTATGCCTCGCTCGACTACTCCTTTGGCGGCTATCAGGAGGCCGATCTGGTCAAACTGGATATCCTCGTCAACGGCACGCCGGTGGATGCGCTCTCGCTGATCGTGCATCGCGATAAAGCCTATTATCAGGGGCGAGCCCTGGTCGAGAAGCTGCGTAGTCTGATCCCGCGCCAGCTCTTCGAGGTGCCTATCCAGGCATCAATCGGCTCACGCGTCATCGCTCGCGAGACGGTCAAAGCCATGCGCAAAGACGTGCTCGCCAAATGTTACGGCGGCGATATTACGCGTAAACGCAAGCTGCTGGAGAAGCAAAAAGAGGGCAAGAAGCGCATGAAAATGGTGGGCAGCGTGGAAATTCCGCAGGATGCCTTCATGGCGCTACTCTCACTTGGCGATAATGGCAATGGTTAAATATGTTTGTCTTAACGTTATTGCGATGAAAAATGGCTTTTCACGTCAGCGAAAAGCCATTTTTCATCGCAATATTGCCCTTTCTCAAGGGTTGAGGCGCACGCCCCAGAAGGCATCCATCACGCCGTGATAGGAGTTTTTCACACTCTCGTAAAGGCGAGCGTTTTCAATGGCAAGCCCCGCCAGGCTCGCCAGCACTGAAAGGAACTGCATGTCGTCTTCGTTAAAAGTCGTCTTCTCGGCGGTGTAGACGCGCAATACGCCAATTGCGTTGCCATGCACCTCAAGCGGTACGACTAAAATGGAGACCAGCCCTTCAAGGCGGGCCGCCTCCTGATACTGGAAACGGGGATCGATTCGGGCGTCTGCAACATAAACCGGGGAGCCTTGCAGCGCCTCACTATCAATAGAACTACGTGCGACATCAACTGGCCCCTTAGCCAGGTAGTTGCTGCTTAATCCATAAACGGCACTCAGGCGGAGCTGGCCGGTGTCGGCATCAAATAAGCGCAGGGCACAAGCCTTCACCAGCATTGCTTCGGTGATGCTTGTTACCACACTCTGTAACACCTGATCGAGTTCAAGGCTTGATGAGATCGTCAAAGCCGCCTGGTACAGGGCCGTGTAGTAGTCACGATGTGTACGTGGTGGAGGGCTTGCAGCGTTAAAATCTGTTGCCATCGTTATAACCTCCCCGAATGATCTCTACTTACTTACTTAGTAAACACGCGAGCATACATATAGTAATACGTATTGTAGCATACGTATTTGGATAAGGAAAATATGAAGAGATCATTCTGGACCAGCCTGTATGGCTGTGTTTTGCAATGGAACAGTTTTTACTGCCTGAAGCCGTCAAGCGGTGTTAGCTTGAGAGGGGGCAGGGTCCTGTACAAGCCAGACGCGGCAGGGAGCATTAGCGAGCACGTAGGGTATGGTTTTGCCCAGGATATGATTGGCGTTGCTATCCTGGCGCACAAAGCCGATGAGAAGAAGAGCGCAGTGGTGATCTTTGGCCTCGTCAACAATGGCGGTGCCCGCGTCTCGCGCCTGAACTACCTCTGCAATGGCTTCACACCCCACTCGTTCCGCGATCTCCATAGCGGAACTCAGGAGCCTGTCGGCCCGCTCGGACTCGTTGGTGAGAACGGCTTTCAAGGGCAAAGCGCGTGGGACTTCAATAACGTGTACCAGATGAACTTTACGTTTGGCACCCTTCGCCATCTGGCAACCCAGATAGACCAGATTAAAATCAAGTTTGTCCCCACCGATGACAATGGCAATGTCGCCGGTGGCGCCTTCTCCCAGAGCCGATTTGCTGATCTCAGCTTCCCCTTTAGCTCTGGAACCCCATAAGTGAACCATGATTTTCTTCCCCTCTTGCTTGAGCATTACATCGTGTCATCGAGCACTTTCGTGCCTGCTCGCTCTTTCCAGGATAGGCGATGCCCGCTATCCAAGATATTTGAATTCTAATCTCTGAGTGCTCAGACGTCAATAGCGCGTACATTTGGGTATGCCTCTGGTTAGTCTGGTTCTATTGTGGCTGTAAGGTTATAACTGAGCAGGCGCTCCTGGTAATATTCGGCGGCCTCTTTGGGGCAGACGATGACAATCGCGTTGCCCGTCAGATGTGCGGTGAGCATAATGCGCTCGGCCTCGGGAATGGTCAGGCTGTTCACCGATTTCACCAGCGCGACCACAACGTACAGCATATCATTGACATCATCGTCATAGAGAATAACTTTATAAGGCGGAAGCAGTTCTGTACGCTGGCGTACAATCTCCTCCGGTTTAATCTGTTGATGCGGATGCCGTTGATCATCTATGAACATTGTGCTCTCCAAAGGGAAATACTCCCGGACAAACAGCATAATTTGTGGCTCTTACCATACCAAATCTATTGTAACCAAGTGTTGCGCATTTTACCAGTGCCCTGACAATATTGCCGGGGCAAGCGTGAAATCACCTCTCGCCGGAGTGATTGTTTGTGGCTCGAATGCCATCGCGATCAGGGATAGAGGGAGGTGGCTCTAGACAGGGTTGCTATCGTCCCGTATGATGCTAGTACGAGGCGATTACGGAGGTTTTCGCTACCCTCACCCCTGGCGAACGAAATATTTTTGCAGAAGATAGAGGAAACGAGCGATGATCCATTTTTACGAACTGACCAGAATGAACGCGGAGCAGCGCCGCCGCTTGCTGCGTCGCGCCGAGGTGGCAATTGATGAACTGATGGAGTATGTCCGCCCCATCGTCCGGGCTGTGTACGAGCGCGGGGACGAGGCTGTGGTTGAGTTTATGGAACGCTTCGACCATGTGCGGCTCGCTCCTGAGCAGTTTCGCGTGAGCAGAGAGGAGATAGAGCACGCGCATAGCTTACTTGATAAGGATGTCTCTGCTGCCATCAAGCAGGCGATCCATAATGTACGTATCTTTCACGAGCGACAGATGCCGCATGAACAGTGGTTCACCCAGATCGCGCCTGGAGTAATGGCGGGCGAGAAAATTACGCCTGTTTCGAGCGTCTGCCTCTATGTGCCGCGCGGCAAGGGAGCGTTCCCATCGGTGATGTATATGCTGGCAACCCCTGCCAGTATCGCGGGTGTGCCGCGGATCGTTGTCTGTACGCCGCCCGGGCCGGATGGGAAGGTCGATCCGGCCTCGCTGGTCGCGGCTGATCTGTGCGGAGTGCATGAAATTTACCGCCTCGGTGGCGCTCAGGCGATTGCAGCTCTTGCCTATGGCACCCAGAGTATTGCGCGGGTGCATAAGATCACCGGGCCAGGCAATCCTTATGTCTCGGCAGCCAAACGCCTGCTTTATGGCACGGTAGATATTGGTCTGCCAGCCGGCCCCAGCGAGTCGATTTTGCTGGCCGATGAGAGTGCCGAGCCGGAGCTGGTCGCGCGCGATCTGCTGATCGAAGCCGAGCACGGCCCCGATTCGTCCAGCCTGCTGGTGACCGATAGCCGCGCGCTCATCGATGCCGTGATGTCCCTCTTGCCGCGCAAGATCGCCGAACTGCCCGAGTGGCGACAGAACTTTTGCCGGGCGGGCTTTGAGGGCGAGAAGGGAACGGGCGGGCTGGTGTTGGCAGGCAGCATGCGCGAGGCCGTTGATTTTGTCAATGAATACGCCCCTGAGCATCTTGAGGTACATGTGCGTGAGCCATTTGCCCTGCTGCCGGAACTGAAGAATGCGGGCGAGATTTTGCTGGGCGCGCATACACCCACCTGCATTGGAAACTATAGCCTGGGGACCAATGCGATTCTGCCGACCGGCGGCTTCGCCCATACCTTCTCGTGTACTTCCGTCTTCGATTTTCTCAAGCGCACGGGCGTGGGCTATCTCACCGCAGAGGGCTATGCTGCTTTGAGTGAGCCGACGCGCCGCCTGGCAGAGTTTGAGGGCTTCCCCGCCCACGCCAGCGCGGTGACAGCGCGACCAGCGTCGCCCCTACCATCGTCAACGCCATCGCGATAAGTGTAATCATCGTCGCTCGCTGGAGATCGGCTACCGTCTGGCGAGCGGCGAGCGTTTGATGAACGGTGGCGTCCGGCTTCAAAGGAATATCAACGCTGTCACTTAGCTCTACGACCGCTCCCGTATCCTCCACTGAGACGTAGATGCGGTGGAGTGCGGGATCAGCCACAACGCCATCTGGCCCCTGTCCTATCTGGAAGGTTCCCAGTATGTCGAGCGTCTGTCCATCAATCACGGTCAGCGTTGTGCCGGTTCCGCGATCCGAGGAGCCACCTTCTTTATTACCTTCGTCCGCCACATAAATACGTCCCGTCGTCGTATTGGTCGCTATCCCTTCCGGGAAGGGCGCTACAGGAATCTGTGCGACCAGCGCGTTAGTTTTGCCATCAATCACATCCAGCTCCTGCCCCGTCGAACAGACAACGTAGACGCGCCCGCTATTCTCATCAATGCGCAGAGGAGCAAGCGGCATTGCGGCAACGGAGATGGTGGTGATGGGCTTTTCGCTCTCCTCGTCAAGGACGGTAATCATAGATAAGGTCCCATCAGCCACATAGAGCCGTCCCAGACGGCTATTCACGCCAATGGCAGTCAAGTTTGCCCCGATGTGAAATTGCGTAGATTGCATTTGCAGGCTGCCATCTTTTGCTGCCGGAAGAGGGGTAAAGGTGTAAATATTGCTATCTGGTTCGCTGGTGACATAGATGCGCTGTCGCTTGCTATCAAAGGCGATGCTGTTATCGCCAGCTCCGCCGACGGCTTGCTTGAAAAGGACGTGACCTGTCGCGTCATCCAGGATGTAGAAGTTGCTCTGTCTGTTGCGATATGCGGCAGACGTAACATAGACGTGGTGGCTGCTGCTATCAACCTGGATATCGGTGATGCTGTTATCAAGCGCATTGCGCCAGCGCACCTTGCCGCTCAGGGGGTCGAAGCCAACGACGAGTCCGCCACCTTCATAGGCGATATAGAGCATATGCGTCTGGCTATCAACTGCCAGTGCCTCCGGTCGCTCTCCAGCGTGCAGCACGCCGATGATGGGAAAGCCTCCCGCCGCATGACCGGGGGTGGGCACGGAGAGGAAGAAGAAGAGTTGAGCAGCGCAAAGCAGTATCAGCTTGCATACATTCCTGAAAGTCCTATCTTCTCGCATAGTACTTTTGCTCCATATCTTGTCTCACGCTATCGCTCTAGTATTTTATAATCGTATCACGATTTTCTCGTTAAAGATAGACACTATGCTAAGACCCTGATAGAAAATCTTTGATGTTCATAATATTTTATATTTTTCAATGTTGTGTGAAGGGAGACCTAGCCAATGGCAGAATCTGCTGCGGCAGCCGAGACGCCGGAACCCATCCCAACCAATGGCACCTCGGAGGAACTGGAAACGACCACGCTTGCCGATGATACCAGGCCCGAGCTTGCGGTAGAGGAGCAGGAAGAGGAAGCATCGCTCCCGGATGGGGAGGCCCCAACTGAGAAACTACCCAGAATCGTGCCCGCCTCCTCTGCTGAAGAAGAGACGGCGGCCATAGAAGAGCCTTCATCCCCGCAAGATGGAGCATCAGAAGAACCCTCTTCCTCAGAGGAGCCTGCCGTTGAAGAGCTGCCAACGCTGGTGGAGTTTTCATCTCCTCAAGAGAGCGCAGTGGAGGAGCCTGCCGTTGAGGAGATGCCGGCGCTGGTAGAGCCAGCTCTTCCTCAAAAGCAGCCAGCAGCCGTAGATGCTTTACCCACTCAGGAGTTGGTATCTCAACCGGAACCTGCTGGCGCAAAAGAGGAACTGCCGGAGGCGCTGCGCATGCCCTCGCAGGCGTTGGGTGGATTGTATCGCTTCCTGCTGGGACTGGCAAGCCTGGTGGGAGGGATTGCCAGTATCACCATCAATCAGTTGTTCCTACCCTCCCAGATTGCAGCCCTGGACCCGGCGCACCAGCTTACCTCATTATCACTGGTTGCTATAAGTGGTATCCTGGCAGCGTTCATCGTCACACCTGTGGTGGGGGCGCTCTCGGATCGCACCACCGGACGCCTCGGGCGAAGACGCCCCTGGATGCTCGTCGGACTGATCGGCGGGGTTGCCGCTCTACTGGTAATGGCCTTCTCTACCAGCATTCTGCTGCTGTTGGCGGGTGAAGTGCTGATGCAAATCTGCTTTGGCATAGTGTATACCATGCTCACCGCTGTGATCCCTGATCAGGTATCGCTGCGTCAGCGCGCTATAGTAAGCGCCGCTATCGGCATAGCGCCGGTTGTTGGTAGCGTGGTGGGACTGCTCGTGGTAAGTCTCCTGGCTCAGGGGACGCGACAGGGATACTTCTGGCTCGCGGCCATATCGTTTGGCGTCATTGCCCTCTTTTTGCTGGTTTTCAGAGAGAAACCTCTGTCACGCGGGGCCATGCCACGTTTCCGTTTTAAGACCTTCTTTGCCAGCTTCTGGCACAACCCGAAACAACATCCCAATTTTACCCTGATGTGGTGCTCGCGCAGCTTTCTCTTCCTGAGCTATACCCTTTTCATACTCTACCTGCTCTCCTACCTGGTGAATGTCCTGCATTTAGCAGTCGCGGACGCAACTCTCAGGATGCTCATCTTCCAGATTATCTCAACGGGCACGCTGCTCGTCTTCGCTTTTCTTAGCCCATTGCTGGCGGACCGGCTGCAACGGCTCAAACTGTTCATTGTACTTGGGACAGCGATAATGGCCGGAGGGGTATTTCTGGTAGCATTTATGCCGCTCTGGCAGTACATTTTGCTGGCAAGTGGATTATTCGGGATCGGCGCAGGGAGCTACCTCGCTGTGGGCCTGGCGCTGACCATTCGTGTCCTGCCGCAGGCGCGGGATCACGGCAAGGATCTGGGCATTATGAATATCACGCTCTACCTGGCGCTGATCGTGGCCCCGTTGCTTGCGGGTGTAATATTGAATTTTGCGAGCGGCTATACCGTCCTCTTCGCGCTTGCAGGCGGTGCCGCGCTGCTGGCGGGCGGGCTGATTATACCCATGAGAGGCGTGCGCTAACATAGCCCATTTCCCATCTTCATCATTGATTCCACGGCCTCAGGGTGGTGGAATCGATGACTCGGCTATTGTGAAATAGACCACTGCTCAGGAATAGCAAGATGTGTTATAATGCCTGCAAAATACAGGTTCGTGCGCTGCATGGAGCAGGCATTGGCTTGAACTGCATCGTCCGGGCGAATAAAGATGTGCAGATGGTGGTAATAGAGTTCAGGTAAAATAGTGAAGCTATTCCTTGCAGACGGCCTGAGCGGAGCTAGACGCGGTAGCTCTCCGATTTATCGTGGGAGCGTTGGCTGTCTGTATAGCAAGGTAGTGTATGTAAGATATGGCAAATAATTATCCTTTTGAGCAGAAAAATCCATCTTCTATGAATAATCCTGATCTGCCACAAAATGGTCCCGGCGGCTACGGGGCAGCAACGCCGCCGCCGCAAGCAGGCTCAGAGCGGCCTTTGCCGGTGACGCCGGATGGGAGAAACGTCGGTAATGGCGGGAATCTGCGCCGTCTTGCCCCGGGCACCCTCCTTTCCAGTGCGCGTTATAAGGTCGAAAAGCTGGTCGCGGCAGGCGGTATGGGGGCTGTGTATCGCGCCATCGATACGCGCTTTGATAGTCCCTGCGCCGTGAAAGAGATGCTAGATGAGTTTCAGACGGAAGTTGAACATAATCAGGCGGTGGAGTGGTTCTCGCGTGAAGCCAAGTTGTTGCTAACGCTCAATCATCCATGCATTCCGCGTGTACGCGATTTCTTTGTGGAAAACGGCAAGCATTATCTGGTGATGGATTTTATCGAGGGGCGCACCTTAGGGGACGCGCTGGAGCAAGAGGGTAATGTGGCCGGGGTAAATGGCGCGCGCGGCGTGCCTGAGGCGCGCGCGCGAAGTTGGGCGCAGCAGCTCTGTAACGTGCTGGCCTACCTGCACAAGCAAAATCCTCCCATCATCTTTCGCGACCTGAAACCATCAAATATCATGGTCACAGCTCACGATGAAATTAAATTGATCGATTTCGGTATTGCCCGCCCATTCAAATCGCAGCAGCAGGCAACCATCATCATGACCGTCGGCTACGCGCCCCCTGAGCAGTTACATGGCAGGCCGGAGCCACGCAGCGATATTTATGCCCTGGGAGCCACGCTCCATAAGGTGCTGACGCGTCACGACGCCGCCAATAATCAACCAGGGATTTTCTCTTTCCCGGCGTTACGTACGCTGCGTCCTGATATTACGCCAGCCTTTGACCAGATCGTTATGAAGGCGCTGGCCCCGTCGCTCGAACAACGCTGGAGCGGCGCGTCCGAAATGGAACGAGCTTTGTTGGCCTTGCCGCCGATTACTAACGCTCCTCCCGCCAACGCTGGGGCGCCCGTGCAGGGAGGACGCCCGTCCAATCCGCTCACGCCCAATATTGGCATCTCCACACCTGGCTCGGGGCCTAAGGGTGCGCCGATCACTGCCGGCACAACCGGGCCGGCAGGACCGCATATTATCGCGGCCATCGATCACCTTGCTGCCAGACGCATTGAGCCTGCGTACGAAGCAGCTAAGCGGGCTTTTGGACTGGAGCCGAATAATGCGCTGGTGCATAAATGCTTCGGGCAGGTCTTTGCGCGCCGCGTCCCTCCTCAGGCCGACCTGGCTATGCAAGCGTACAATCGCTCATTGCAACTCAACGCCGATGACGCTGAGACGCACAAATTAGTCGGCGACATCTCGTTGTTCCTGAGAAATCAGCCGTTGCAGGCTATTCCTGCCTACAGACAGTCGCTGCACTTGAATCCCAATGATTTTGAGTCGCATTTGCGTTTAGGACAGTGTTATGAGAAGACGAACCAATTGGAACTGGCTTTACGCGAGTATCAGGAGGCGACGCGCCTGGCACCGAAACAGCCTCCGCAACCAGCGGCCTTTTACTCGCTTGGTCAGCTAGCTATGCGCATGAATCAATGGTCTACGGCTGAACAGGCATTGATCCAGGTGTTGATTATTAATCCGGCGGACCATCAGACGCGCTTTTTATTGAGTCAGGCGTACGAGCATCAAAATAAGCTGGAAGAAGCGTTTCGCGAATGCGGCTATGTTGTCGGGCCATTAAGTCCTAATGCGGCAGTACAGGCAATGTATCAACGGCTACGAACTCGTCTGGGACGATAATGAGGAGTGTCCATGAGATGTATATTCAGCATAAAGGGAAAGGGTTAATGAGTACGCATCGTTTCATCTCCAGCAGCCAGAGAAGTATGCGTTTAATGACTTTCTTTGTCCTTAATGGGCTATTGATTGCCTTACAGATTGTGCTGTCTACATGCTCAACCGCGTTTGCGTCTGCTCCTCATTTGCAGGACCCGCCGCAAAATGTGGCCCGCGTAGGGGTCTCCGTCGTGCGTCTGATTACTTCGTATGTCGATGCAAAAGGGGAGCCGGTGGGGCAATGCACCGGCCTGGGGGTAGTTGTAAGGAGCTGGACGGCTCAAAACGCCAGCGACCAGAAAAACAACTGGGTGCTGACCGATGGTAGCCTGGTCAATCCCGGGCCGAATGCTGTATGCATCAATTCAAGCCCTGAGGGGAAACTGGCCTCTATTCAGATTACCTTTAGCAGCCTGTACAACCCGCAGCCCACCTCTTTTACGATCAATGCTCCCGCGCTAGATGTGCGCTGTCAGCAGCCTGGCTGTAGTAATGGACCCGCGCTCTTTCCCTTCCCAAGCGATAGCGCGCATACGCAGCCTTTCGCCGATGTTGCGACAACAGATCAGCGGCAGATTGCCAGCATTATGTTGACAAAAAAAACAACCTCGACGGAAATTCCTCCTTCCTCAAATACCGACTCGCGCCGCGTCGTTGAGTATACACAACAGATCGTCCCGCAGTATCTCACGCCCATCCAATCGCTACAGATCAACGCTCCCAGTAACCAGCAGGAGCTGGGGACGCCCATCACCAATAGCGCGGGCGAATTAACCGGTATGCACCTGAATAGCACAGGGTCGTTTACCGCCGATGATATCAGAGCATTTATTACGAGCAAAGTGCCTGAGTTGAATAATAGTCCTTTGCCGCACCTTAATCCGCTCCATGATAGCTGGAATAGAGGGATTGCAGCCTACTATCAAAAAGATTATACTGCGGCCCGCGTAGCCTTCCAGGCAGCGCAGCTTGCCAATCCGCAATTTGAGGCGGCACAGACCTTTGCTCAGCTAAGCATCGCTGCGGCGGTTGCGGCTGGCAGTGAGAATAATGGCAGAACGGCAGGCCAGCAGCCGCCGGCAGGCGTTACTATTGGCAATCTCTTCATTCCCCTCTGGCCCTTGATTATGATTGGTCTGCTGGTATTGATCGCGCTCCTCGTGCTGGTGAGCCTCACTTTTGGACGCGCGCGCGCCAAACGCAAACGGGCTCTCAAGGCCGAGTACGCCGCAGCGGAGCAGCAGGCAATCATCGACGCACAGCGCATTGCCGAGGCGGAGGCCCCGCAACTGCGCCGCAGCCATGACCCGGCCTCACAGCCAACGCTGATACAGGGTGAACTGTCCCCCAGTAATGGCGGAACAAACGGGTGGGTTGCCTCTGCTCCCGCGGCCCCTGCCCAATCAATTGCCGATCAGCCAACTCTTGATATGGCAACGGGAGCGCCCAGGAATGGGCAGGTTGATGCGCAGCAGACCGTGCCCTATGACGTTCAGCATCTCAAAGGTGATCGTTTGGGACTGGCTGTTATCACACAGACCGATCCCGGCATTAAGAGAAAGTATAAGCCCAACGAGGATAGCCTGTTTGCGGTTAAGGGCATGCGCACTGATAGTCCAGCCCCTCAGAACTTTGGTCTGTTTGTGATAGCGGATGGCATGGGCGGCCATGCTAATGGACAGGATGCCAGCCGCCTGGCGATTCAGACGATCATTGACTATGTGTTGCCGAGGCTCTTGAAGGATACAGAACTGCATGACAATGGCTTCGCTCAATTGCTGGTTGAAGGCGTGAAGCAGGCAAATCGGGCTGTCCACCAGCATAATATCGAGCGGCACGGCGATATGGGAACGACGGTTACTGCTGCTCTTGTCGTTGGTACTACCGCCTATGTCGCCAACGTCGGTGATAGTCGTACCTACCTGTACCGCAAGTCTACAGGATTGACAAAGATCACGCAGGATCACTCCGTTGTTGCCAGCCTGGTGGAGGCCGGGATCATCAAGCCTGATGATATCTATACCCATCCCAAGCGCAATCAGATCTACCGCAGCCTCGGCGAGAAGCCAGCCATAGATGTTGATTGGTTCACCGAGCAATTGCAGCCCGGCGATAAGCTGTTGCTCTGCTCCGATGGCTTATGGGATATGGTACGCGACCCCAAGATCGAAGAGGTCATCAAGAAGGCCGAGCGCCAGCCCGACAAGATGGGGAGTGCCCTGGTGCAGGCCGCGCTCGACGGCGGCGGAGAAGATAATGTCAGCGTCATCGTGGTACAGGTGATAGAGACTCCTCAGGGAGAGCTAAAGCCGGGCGTCCAGTTGCTGGCTAAGCCAGACTCGGTGCAAATGCCCCCACTATCATAAAATTGTCGCTGCTTCCTCCCTGTGCTATAATCTTTCTAGCATCTTCTAGCCTTTGTCGAGCTGGCAAAAGCACATGTTGGAGGAAAGTTTCGTGTCAACACCAGCAAATATCGGATATTTATATGCGGCTATTCTTTTCGCCGCAGGATTCGGGTTTGTCATTGTGACAACCATTGTGGCGAACATTTTAGCGCCTCACAAAAGAACGCCAGAAAAGCTACAAACTTACGAGTCTGGTGAGACCCCGATTGGTTCAGCCTGGGTCCAGTATCCCCTGGGTTTCTATATCTTTGCCCTGCTCTTCGTTGCTTTCGATGTGGATATCGTCTTTATCATTGCCTGGGCTATTATCTTTAAGCAACTGAGCATCTTTGGATTTTTTGAAATCCTCTTCTTTATCATTGTTCTCGCGCTTGGCCTTGTTTACGCATGGCGCAAGGGAGTGACCCGATGGATTTAGTACCACGTTCAACCAGTATTCCCAGCGCAACTACTGGGTATCGTGACCAGAATGCCGCGCTCGCCCGCGACCTGGCCCCCATTGGACAGATTACCGGTAAGCCGACTGTCCCGAAAACGCTCAAGGGCGATTTCCTGGCCCTTGAGGTTGACCGCAAGCACCTGGTCGCGGTCTGTCGCTTTTTACGCGATCAGCTCGGCTTTGACCTGCTCAGTTGCGTGTCCGGCGTTGATATGCTCGATCATCTGGAGACCGTCTATCATGTGCGCTCAACGACTCGCGGTCAACTGCTGCAACTAAAAGTGCGCCTTGATAACGAGCGACCGGAAGTTGATAGCGTCGTCTCGGTCTGGCCCACGGCCAACTGGCTGGAGCGCGAAACCTACGATCTCTTTGGCATCCGTTTCGCGGGCCATCCCGATCTCAGGCGAATGTTGCTGGACGACGACTTTGAGGGCTATCCGCTACTCAAAAGCTTCCACCAGGTTCCCTTGACGGTAAAGCCACGCGCCACCACACAGGTTGATCCCAATATGGCTGTGGCTGGCAATTTCCAGCAGCAGCGTATTGAGCGCGTAGTGCAGAAGAAGTTGGGCCAGGGCATGGAGGAACGACTACATCCAGGTACGCCAACCTTTGGTCACTCCTTCCATGACGCGGAAGAAGCCAATGTGGAAGCGGCCACTCAGACGGGCGAATCGGCGCCGGCTCAGAATGGAACCGAGAAGAAATAGATGAATGGGCGGAGCAGGTGCCATGCCAAAAACTAAAGCACGCAGAAAAAGTGAAAGGGGAAGCGCGGGATACACGCAGATTTCCCGGAGTTCCGCACCCCTTTCTCGGGATACAACAAAAATTGGACAAACCGCTGCTCAGCGTGCGTCGATGCCGTCGGGTCCCACTCCTATGAGTCTGGTGATGGCGGCAATGGTCACGCTGGGCTGCTGGGGAATGGCGATTTCGTTTGTGTTTTTTTCAGCGGACCCCAACCGCTACCTGTTTGGTGGCATGGCTGTGCTGATGGGCCTGATGTGGGCAGCCAGCTTCGGTCTGCGCTTACGCAAACTATTGCAACAACGCTAAATAATGCTCGATCATTTTATTGCTCCCGACCTTTGCCGGGAGTGAACATACCAAGAGGATTGTATGGCTACAAACCAGGATACGGGCACCCGTTCACAGAATCCAGATCTTGAGGGGTTACAATCTCAAGAGATGCTGCTGAATATGGGGCCACAGCACCCGAGCACGCATGGAGTGCTTCGCCTGGTGCTGACATTAGAGGGCGAGACCGTAGTGGACTGCACACCGGTCATCGGCTATCTGCATCGGGGCATCGAGAAGATTCTGGAGAATCGCCCCATCATGGGCGGCATTCGCTATATGGACAATGCTGACTACCTCTCCCCGATGCTCAATGAGATTGCCTACGCGGGAGCGGTTGAGCAGTTGATGGGGATTGAGCCGCCCCGACGCGCACAATATATCCGCCTGCTGACCGGCGAGATGCAGCGTATTGCCAGCCATCTCGTGGCTGTCGGCACCTACCTGATTGACCTGGGCGCGTTTACCCCCATTCTGTGGTGTTTCCGCGACCGCGAAGGCATCCTTTCGCTGTTCGAGGCGTTGGGCGGCAGCCGCTTTAACGTCAACTATATCCGCGTCGGCGGCGTGCTGCACGATTTCCCCAAAAACTGGCTGAAGGAATGCGAGGCGTTTTTTGACCAGTTCGAGAAAAATATGGCGGAGCTGGAGGGGCTGATCACCGGCAACGAAATCTTTGAAGCTCGCACTCAGGGCGTTGGCTACATCGATCAGCAGCAGGCGCTTGCCTACGGCTTAACCGGCCCGATGGCGCGTGCCAGCGGCATTAACTGGGACCTGCGCGTGAACCGTCCCTATATGGCCTATCGCGAAGTTCCGGTAAACGTACAGATTCGCCAGGAAGGCGATTGTTTCGCGCGTTATAAGGTTCGTGTGCAGGAGATTTACGAAAGCATTCGCCTCTGTCGCGTCGCGATGGATAAAATGCCGGGTGGTCCTATCGGCACGCGTACCCCCATCGCGCTGCGTCCGCCGCGTGGCGAGACGTACTTTGCTATTGAGAGCAGCAAGGGCGAGTTGGGCGTCTACTTTATTAGCGACGGCAGCGAATATCCCTGGCGCGCCAAGTTGCGCGGTCCGTCTTTTGTCAATCTCCAGATCCTCCCGGAGCTGCTGCGCGGTCATAAAATGAGCGACGTGGTAGCAATTATGGGGAGCCTGGACATCGTACTGGGTGAGGTTGATCGGTAAAATTCATATGAGACATGGGGCAGGCGCTATGACCGTTTTTGCCTGCCTGTTCATGTTTCATGGCTGGAGTCATCATATGAGCACAATTGTGATTGCGGATAACGTAATAAACCAGCTACTGCAAGGCATCTTCTCATGGTCGTTTTTGCAGTTCATCGTTGCGTTCCTCTCCTTCTTTGGTTTTATCATGACCAGTGCGGTGATTTTGATCCTTGCCGAGCGCAAGGTGATGGGATGGATGCAGGATCGCTATGGCCCGTTGCATGTCGGACCCTGGGGACTGTTGCAGACGGTAGCCGACGTCGGGAAGTTGCTTTTGAAAGAGGATATCCACGCGGCTAAAACTGATCGGGCGCTCTTCCTGCTCGCTCCATCTGTATTTATGGCTCCCGTGATTGCCGCGTTTGCTGTGTTGCCATTCTCTCCTTATATCGGTATCCCTGGCAGCGCGCTGGCAACCGGTGTCATTTACTACGTAGCGATGAGTTCGATTGACGTGGTTGGCGTGGTGATGGCGGGCTGGAGTTCGAATAACAAATACTCTCTGATCGGCGGCCTGCGTTCCGCCGCGCAAATGATCTCGTACGAGCTGCCGCTGGTGCTCGCTCTGGTTGGCGTGGTGATGTTGACCAGCGTGCTGGCAGGGCAGCCGGGCTATCCGGGCAGCGATAGCATTGGCACGATCTCCTTGCGTGAGATTCAGGATTTCCAGAATGTGTGGCATAAGACGGGCATTGGGATACTGGATTTCATCTTCGAGGGTTTTACGCCCTGGGCGTGGTTTATCCTGGTCCAGCCGTTGATGCTCTTTATCTACTACACCTGTGGTCTGGCTGAGACGAACCGCGCGCCCTTTGATCTGCCGGAAGCCGAATCGGAGCTGGTCGCGGGCTATCTCACCGAATACAGTGGCATGCGCTGGGCGCTCTTCTTCCTGGGCGAGTACGGCAATATGACCATTGTCTCGGCGATTGCCAGCTACCTCTTCCTGGGTGGCTTCTCCGGCCCCGGCGTGGCCTTCCTGACCGGACTGAATACGCCACTCTGGGGGCTGATCGGCAACCTGCTTGCCCTGACCTACTTTATTCTCAAGGTCTACCTGCTGTGCTTTGTCTTCATCTGGGTACGCAGCACGCTGCCGCGCCTGCGCTCCGACCAGTTGATGCAGTTCGCCTGGCTGATCCTCATCCCCGTAACACTGGCGAACATCGTGCTCACAGGCGCTATTTTCCTGGTGACCGATGCGCTGCACCTGGCTCCCTGGATCTACCTGATCATCCTGGGTGTACTCAACTGGATTGGCTTGTTTGCCTTCTTTTGGGTGGTTGGACGCGCAACCGTTGCCTCCACGCGACGCGCTCAGGCGCCCGCGATTCGGGCGCAGCTTCGCTCTACCTCTGTACCTGCTTCACCCGCCCTGCCCTTGCGCGACGGCATTCCCGGGAAGGCTCCTCAGTTGCCTCAGGAAGCCAGCGTCTCTGGTACCAGGAGCAGCGAATAAAAAGTAGTATTGGATAGCTAAAGTAAAAGGTGCCGAAGCCTCGAATCTCGTGTTCGAGGCTTCGGCACCTTTTATAGCAACCGGATAAAAGCTATTTTGCCCGTCCCAGTCTCGGCCTCTCGCCTGGTTTTGGCTCCAGCGCGGGATATTCCTCGCTCAAGCGTAGCGCCTCGGCAATGGCGCGGTCGAGCTGTGGATCGACCTTGTTGGCGAAATCCTGAGGAGCGATATCGACCTCGATATCGGGATCGGTCCCGTAGTTTTCGACATTCCAGCCGACATCCTTGAACCAGAAGGAAAATTCGGGCTGCGTCGTGACCGTGCCATCAACCAGGCGGTGGCTAGGACTGATGCCGATCACCCCACCCCATGTACGCTTACCAATGAGTGGCCCTAAGCCCATCAGTTTGAAACTGTGGCTGAAGATATCACCATCTGAGCCAGCATGCTCGTTCGTCAATGCCACCATCGGGCCTCGCGGCGATTCACCTGGATAGGGGTCGGGCTGGCCCCAGCGCGAGAAATCATAGCCGATGCGCCGCCTGGCTAATTTCTCTAATAACAAGCCAGAGACGTGGCCTCCCGAATTCCAGCGCACATCGACGACTAATGCGGGATAATCATACTCGGTAAGAAAGCCGCGATGGAATTCAGCGTAGCCATCGCTTACCATGTTGGGAATGTGGATATAGCCGACGCGCCCTTGCGAAACGCTATGAACGTAGCGGCGGTTCTCCTCAACCCATTCTCGATAACGCGCGGGCGATTCGCTGGCGAGCGCCTTGACCGTAACGACGCGCGTCTCCCTGCTCTCTCCATCCTCGATGGTCAGTTGCACCTCGTTCCCTGCCTGGTTCACCAGCAATTCCTGAGGCTGGCGCTCTGGCCCAAGTCGCTGCCCATTAATCGCTAGAATAGCATCACCCTCTTTAATATTCAGTCCCGGTCCGGTGAGGGGCGAGGTCTCATCGCTATTTGAGGGATCACCTTTGACGATGTGTGCGATGCGATAGCGATTATTGGCGGCATCATAGCTCCAATCGACGCCGAGCGACCCCTGGCGATAGTGGGGGCCGTGGCGATACTCGCCGCCCATTTCATAGGCGTGGGATGTGCCCAGCTCACCTTGTAGCTCCCATAGGAGATCCGATAGCTCTGAACGCGAGCTGACGCGCTCCAGCAGTGGAGCATACAGGGCATAGACGGCGTCCCAATCGATGCCTGACATATTCTCGGTCCAGAACTGTTCGCGCTGCAAACGCCAGGCTTCGGCAAACATCTGCTTCCACTCGGCGGCAGGCTGCACAGAGACCTTGACGCGCCCCAGGTTGATCCAGCCGCTCTCGCGGCCTGGGCGATCCCCATTGTCCGCTTTGGGAGCTTTGTCGCCCGCTTTGAAGACGCGCAGGCGATGGTATGAACGATAGATCAGCGTTTTGCTATCACGCGACAGATCAAAATCGTTAATGCCGTCCGCGACTCGCTCGCATTTATGGTTCTCGAAGTCGTAATAATCCAGGCTGCCGCGCGAATCATGACGATTGACGAGATCGTGAACAGCTCCTTCGACGGGAGACGAGAGGAACAGCGCCTTCCCTTTGATGCCCCGAATCTGGCTATAGCGGCTCTCGCCCACCGGGAAAGGCAGCGCGCGCTCGGTGATGCCGTCCAGATCGATGACGATAGGCGCTGTTCTGGGCGTCGTCTCCTCTTTGTCGCTCTCCTCCTTCGCTGCTTCTCCGTTCTCCCCGGCGCCTTCATGGAATTTTTTCGCGCTGACCTCTTCTTTCTCTTTGTCTTTCTCCCCCGGCGCTTTAGGTTCTGGTACAAATGGTGAACGCAGGTCGCGCCTGAGCATGAGCGCATAGGGCTTGACGCCGCGTGGGAAGCCCAGATCAAAATGCAGGTTATCGTAAACGGGATTGAAGATGCGATAGCCCAGGAAGTAGAGGTATTTCCCCTCTGGATCAAAGGCTGGCCTGGTATCATGCAATATCGGGTCGGTCACCACATGCGTCTCGCCACTTTCCAGATTGCAGAGCTTAATGGCCGTTTTATGTGCTGAGATTGGGAATCCGTAAGCCAGCCAGCGGCCATCCGGCGCCCAATCGATGCCCTCGATACGACGATAATCGCTGCGATCAAGCAGGCGAGAGGTTCGCTCTTCCAGGTCAACCACTATCAATTCGTAGCGATGATTGGTGATTGCCACGGCGTCATCGAGCGGGGAGACGGCCAGGTCAACGGCCCGCCCAAACTCGATATCGGTCAATACTTCCGGCTCGCTGCCATCTTCAGGATTGAAGATGACCAGCGCCTCGCGTCCGGGCTGATCGCAGACCGCCACCATCCGTTTGCCATCATTCAGCCATTCAAGAAAGCGATAGCGGACGCCATCCGGCTCTCCATGCTGGAGCACCGGCCCCTCCCAGTTTCCCATCGAGAAAGCTTTGCCGCGTGCCGTTACCGCGACCGCGTGTCCCTGGGGATGCAGCGCGTAGGTATCGAGGAAGCTAGCGGCATGAACGAACTTGCGGTTGCGCTGTGTACGCAGGCTGGGGAGTTCCACCTCAAGATGACGGTTCTCACCTGATGCTGGCTCATAGAGATAAAGATCGGCGCCGCAGTGATAGACCAGACGCTGTCCATCGCTTGAGAGATGGCGGGCATAGAAATCCTGGTGATCGGTGTGCTTGCGCACATCTTCGCCAAGAGGAGTACACGAATAGAGATTGCCCACCCCCTCGTGATCGGAGAGGAAGTAGATACGCTCGCCCACCCAGCATGGATTGGCGATGTTGCTGTCCAGATGGAGCAGGCGTTGAAATTTCCCATCGCCATTGATATCGCACCATAAATGTCCGACGAGGCCCCCACGGTAGCGCTTCCAATGCGAGAATTCGCGCACGTTAATATTGCGTCCAATCACAACGCCGCCCTCTGGCCCATAGGAAATCGCGTTGGCCTTGCCGAAAGGAAGTTGACGTGGCAGCCCGCCATCGGGCTTGACGGCGAAGATGACCTCGAAGCGGGGAGAGAATTGACCGGCATTGGTGGAGTACAGGATCTCCTGTCCGTCAGGCGTCCAGCCCAAAACGCGGCAGAGGCCAGAGTGATAGGTCAGGCGCTGTGCGGTCCCCCCTGCCGCAGGCATGACGAAAACCTCGCTGGGTCCCTCCTCTCGACCAACAAATGCTAACAAGCTACCGTCGGGCGAGAAGCGGGGGTGACTGACTTCGCCCACCCCTGCCGTTAAACGGGCTGCGCGCCCGCCTTCAGTGGATACCAGCCAGAGATCGTCCTCGGACACAAAGACGATGTTATCCTGAAAAATGTGCGGAAAACGTACATATCCTTGAGATGGCATAAGCACTGCTCCAATCTTCATAAGCAAATGGATACATAACATGCATCCATTTGCAACAAATTTTGTTGTTGCTGCTTCGTTCCCAACTGCCTCAATGCCGAAGCATTGGGGTCTTACGTCAAGTCCACAGCCAGGTTACCGTCTTCGTCCGAGCCAGTACCGCCGACGACGTGATCAATCAGCCCGATCACGTACAGGGCTTCGCACAAAATATTGAGCGCGGCGTTATGA
>Ga0209062_1002360_pt1 | contig 25797 bp, 25 predicted proteins | sample Coa_R2_2_FD_187158 | JGI IMG/M metagenome (GOLD analysis project Ga0209062, IMG submission 187158) | Surface soil microbial communities from Centralia Pennsylvania, which are recovering from an underground coalmine fire - Coalmine... | ecosystem: Environmental > Terrestrial > Soil > Unclassified... | reverse complement strand
GGGTGCACCTGGTAGCGCTGCGCCAGATCGGCCACCGTCGCTTGCTCCCGCAACGCCTCCAACGCGATCTTCGCCTTCAGCGCCGCGTCAATCTTCCGTCTCTTCTTCGTCATCTCCCGCTCCGTCTGTGACAACGGAACGGCTCCAAATCCAATTAGTCAACCGGTCCCAAATCCGGGGGCCACTTCATAACTCCTTGACCTTTGTAAGATCGCCTCTCCCGGCCGCGTTGAAAAACTCTTCTGCCTCCGTTGGCACGGCTACCTCCGCCTTGCGCGCATGGGAGCGAGCGCCACGGCGAATGCCGTTTAAGCGCGACCCTGACAAACTCCTCAGCCCTTAGCTTTTAGGCTAGCCCATAGTCTCGGACTTCACAAGCTCCTTTGGGGGGCCAACAATAGCGCCACCGCAAGAATAAACCACCGTAAAACTTCTTTATCCTCCGCACCTAGCAGCGCAGCTCGATACTTGAGTGGTCCCAGGTTCGACTGGCCTGCGCTGCGATGTACATCCTCGGCGGCTGGGCACCTTCTATGTGTTGATCACGAAGCTGTGGTGCGCGGGGCGATCCTGCTCGGCTCACCATCCGCTTGTTTTTAGCTAAGCTATTCGGCACTTGCCCCCGCGCGACCATCAACATCACGGATTGTCCCACCACACGCCTAACACCCGCCCGGGCAAATCGAACTCGGCGACAGCGCGTGCGGTGTCCAACAATTCGAGCCCTATCCACGGCAGCAGGTAGAAGATGACGCCAACGGCCAAGAAAAACTGCGCTGCGATCCCAAGGAACGCACCGACGAAAACCTGACACGTTAGCGCCAAAGCGAGCCAAGTGCGGCCAAACGTCGGTAGTGCTTTGCTGGCAGGCATGAAGCGCAAGAGCAGCACTGGAAGCCCCGAAATGCCGCGCAACAAGGATGCGCCGCCGATCATGAGGTTCAACAAACTCGGGATCACGTGGAGAGCAGAAGCGCATAGGCCCAACAATATTCCGGTGCGGACGGTTGCGCCGCCACGCCATCGACGGGTGGCTCGGGCCCCTCACTCTGCCGTAACGCCCGCGTCCCTGGTCACCTTGGTCCATTTGGCGGTTTCTGCCTGAATGAAAGCCGCGAATTGCTCCGGCGGCTCGCCGTCCGGAACGGCGCCGAGATCCGCAAGACGCGCGACCATGTCGGGGGTTTTGAGGATTTCGCTCACAGTCTGGTAGAGCCTGGTGCGCACCGGAGCGGGCGTCGTTCTCGGCACGAGGAGCCCGTACCAGGTGGTCACGTCGTAACCCTTGAGCCCCGCCTCGTCCAGGGTGGGAAGCCCGGGGAAGAACGGCGAGGGCTCGCGCGTGCTGACCGCGAGGGCCCGCACCGCGCCCGCCTTGATGTGCTGCAAGGCCGAACCGCTGGTCTCGATCGCCATCTGGATATGGCCGGCGATCAGGTCGGTCATCATCGGAGCGCCGCCCTTGTAGGGGACGTGAACGATGTCGACCCCTGCCATGGAGCGGAAGAGTTCGCCCGACAGGTGCTCGACGCTGCCTGCTCCCGCCGACCCGAAATTGACCTTGCCGGGATTGGCCTTGATATAAGAAATCAAATCGGCGGGCGTCCTGGCCGGCACCGCCGGATTGACGATGAGGACGTTCGGAACCTTCCCGACCACGGTGATCGGATCGAAATCCTTCACGAAATCGTAGGGTAAATTCTTGTAGATGCCGGGCGCGATGGTGTGCGCGATGGTGGCGAGAAACATCGTGTAGCCGTCGGGGGCCGACTTCGCCGCGAGTCCCGCGCCGATCGTGCCGCCGGCGCCGGCGCGATTATCGACAATGACGGACTGGCCGAGACGAGTCGCGAGACTCTGCGCCAGCGGCCGGCCGACCAGGTCGGTGGTGCCGCCGGCCGCAAACGGGACGACGAGAGTGATCGGCTTTGTCGGCCATTCCTGCGCGGCAGCAAAACTGCTGGCGAGCATGGAAAGAGCGCAGGCGATGCCCGCGATTTTAAGTTTATGCGTCAACATGAATTCCTCCGGTCGCCGATGTGGACAGCAGTATAGTTTGCGCGCGCGGCATCACAAATGTGCTCTAGCCGCCAGCTACCGTCACGTGCCCGCTCGTCGCCGGCGCCACCTCACCGCGTGCCGCAATGTAACTCGCGACCACGTCCCAGATCGCCGGACCGTGGGCATCCTCATTTACGCTGCCCCAGCCGGCCACCACATAGTCGCGGCCCGCATCAATCGCCGCTCCCGTGCGCAGCAGGCGCAGCTGCGAAATGCGCCGCCCTATGGGCTGTGCGACGTCGATCGTGTAGGCAATGCCGCCAACCCTCACCATATCGCCGCCTTGCCGATAATAGGGATCGGGATTGAACAGGTTATCCGCAATATCCTCGAGAATCTCCTTCAGCCGCGCGCCCGACATCGCGGTGCGGTAGGCGGCCGGGTAGGTGATGGCCGTGGCGTTGTAGATGTCCTCGCGCGTGATCGCTTGGGCCGGCAACAGGGAGGCGCCCCAGCGCACGCCCGGTGACAGCGCAATCTCGGCATCGCGCTCGGCCAGCAGCGCATCGCAGATGACGTCGTCAAGCGTGCCGTTGAAATTGCCCCGCCGATAAAGGAGCGCGCCCGCGCGGCCGATGACTTCGCTGAGATGGGCGAGATAGGGCGCCCGGACGGCTGCAACCTTCGCCGCGACCGCCGGATGCGGCGCAATCGCGTCCGCGAAGATCGGAATGAGCTTGTAGCGATAATCCTTCACCTCGCCGCCGCGCACGTCGAGATCGAGACGCGAGACGAACTTCCCATGGCTGCCCGAGGCGACGAGCAGCGTCCGGCCGATCTTCACGATCGCAGGCAGCGCATCGTGGGTATGGGCCGTGAGCACCACATCGATGCCGGCGACGCGGCCGGCGAGCTTGCGGTCGACGTCAAAGCCGTTATGAGAGAGCAGCACCACCAGCTCTGCGCCCGCAGCGCGCGCCTTCTCGACTTCGGTCCGCACCTCGTCCTCGCGGATGCCGAACGACCAGTTGGGGATCATCCACCGTGGGTTGGCGATCGGGGTGTAGGGATAGGCCTGGCCCAGCACCGCAAGCCTGATGCCGCCGCGCTCCAGCATGGTGCTGGCGGGAAAAACCGGCTCGTCCCATTCGGTGTCGCGCACATTGAGCGCGAGGAACGGGAAGCCGAGCGATTGCGTCAGCTCCTTGATCCGATCGGCGCCGAGCGTGAATTCCCAATGGCCCACCATGGCGTCGGGCCGCAGCATGGCCATGCAGTCGACCATGTCCTGCCCTTTGGTCACGAGCGACGTGTAGCTGTTCTGCCAGGTATCGCCGCCATCCAGGAAAACGACCTTGTCGCCGCGCTCCGCACGGATGGCCGCGAGCACTGTCGCGATGCGATCGAGACCGCCCATGCGCCCGTAGGCCCGCGCAAGCGCGGTGAAATCGTCCGCAGAGAGGGCGTAAGCCTCCGGCGACTCTGGCGCAATGCCGTACCGGTTGAGCAGCGCTGCGCCGGTCAGATGCGGCGCCTCGCCCTTCGCGTCGCCGACCCCAATATTGACTGAGGCTTCGCGGAAATAGACCGGCACGAGCTGCGCGTGAAGGTCGGCGATGTGGACGAGCGTGACGTTGCCGAGCGAGTCGAAACGCATGAGATCGGCCTGACGCAACCGCTGCTGTGCAAAGGCGCGCGGCCAGCCGCCCGGCACGATCGCCGCCGTAGCGGCGGCAGTTTGAAGAAACTCACGCCGTGTGATCATGGAGGCCGGTCGCAGGATGGGTTGAGCGCGGCGAAACCCATCATTGCGTTCCTCTGCCGCTTGGCCGATGGTGAGTTTCGCTGCACTCAGCCCGCCCTACAGGTTCGGCGATCTTCAATTCCGCACCGCCGGCGTCTCTACCGGAAGTCCGGTGCCGCGCCATGCGAGGTAGAGTTCGAGGGCGAGGAACTCGTCCGACAGCGGGGCATAGGGAATGCCGCGAACGTCGAATATGCAGCCCTCCATGCGCTCGTGGAGCGGCACCAGTCGCTGGTCGCGCAGGCGATAAACCGGAAAGCCGTTCGATTGTCCCTGACTGAGAAAATCGGCGCGCAGATTCCTGCCGTAGTTTTTCTCATGGCAGCTCGCACAGGCAAGATCGAGCTGGCCGTTGCGCGTGTGATAGAGCTGCTTTCCTCTCTCGAACCAGGGCGCCATTGGCCCGTCAATACGCACCCTGACCGGCATGCCGCGGGACTGAAAACGCACATAGGTGGTCATGGCGGTTAACTCGGCAGAGCCGAATTTCCACGGCTCGGCCTGCATCCGCTCGGTGCGGCAGATGTTGATCTGCTGCTCCAGATTGACCGGCTTGTGCAGCGCTTCCCTCCATTTTGGCATTGCGGCGCCGACGCCTTTCATGCTTGTCGCCGCATCCTGATGGCAGCTCGCGCATGATTTGCCCGCCGCTCCATCGGGCTTCGACCACAACTCTTCGCCCTGCTCGACTGCGAAAAATCCCGGATTGTTGAAATCGTCATCCTGGATCGCCTGGGTCTCCTTGGTGCGGAACCAATATCCCGACACGATTTCCGGCAAGGGAAAATCCTTGTCAGGCGGTTTGATGCCGTGCCCCTCCCAATGGGGACGTTCGGGGCCGCTCCGCCCCCACGCGATGGCGACAGCCCCGCCGACGATCGCCAGCAGCACAATTGCACACAGCGCCAAGCGCGGGCTCATTATCGCTCCCGGAGCATCTTCGGACCAGATTGCGTCAATCTCGATTTCGCCACGTGCGGGCTTGACCCGCGCATCCATCCTTTTCGTAAGAAGATGGCTTGCCGGGTCAAGCCCGGCAATGACCGCGAAGATTCAAGCCTAACGGAAAAGCCGGGACAACTCGGCTTTGACGCTTGAGGCCAATCACACCACCGTGATCGTCTCAGCCGCCTCGATCCGCACGCCTTCGTCGTCGATCCAGGTGAACTTGAGCGTGCCGGATTCCATCGGCTTGAACTTGAACTCGAAATACGGGTTGGCCGAAACCGCGCTTTCAAGATCGCAGCCAAAAACGAATTGACCATTGAACTCGCAATTGAAGGTGTTGATGATCATACGCGGAACCACTTTACCGGCTGCGTCCTTGCGAAGTCCCGTCTCCATGACGTGAGATACGAGCGTCTTGACGTCGACGATTTGGCCTTTGCGAACTTCTTTCTTGTCCAGCCGGATGCGGGGTTTGGTCTCTGCCATAGCGCTCTCCGAATTCTGTGAGTAATCCCCTCCCCCGCTTGCGGGCCGGGAGACACAGGTCAGCCGCCGCAGCCGCCAATCGTCACCTTGATCTGTCGCGATGCCGAAAAGAATGTCCCGTCGCTGAGCTTCGCGACCGCGATCACGTCCTGAGTCGCGGCAAGCCGGATCCGTGTCGACGCCTCCGGCACGCTGAGGGGCGAGAACCGAAACCGGATCACGCGCGCATTCGGATTTGCCGGCGCGACGACGAGGATCTCCTGCACGTGGGCGCCCTCCCCCGACGGCGCGTCGACAGCGACCGACAGCGGCACGGTGTTGCCGTTTTCGGCAAGCTCCGGCAGCTCAAGCTTGACCCGGCCTTCGACCGGCGTCCTGCCGCCGGTAAATTTCGCGATCTGCTCAGCGTAGTCATTCAGCGCCCGGGCCGGACCGGTTGCCGATCCCAAACCCGCTGCAAACGCCCCCGCACCGGCAGCGAGCGCCTCACGGCGGTTCAATCGTCGCACCATAGCGTCGTCTCGTTCATTTCAGCGCCGCCAGAAACGCCACCACATCTTCGACCTGCTGGGCGGTCAAGATCGGCTTGCCGACAAATTCGGGCCGCACGCGATTGAGCCCATCGACCCGGTAGAAAGCCGGCATGACGGTATCCTCGCCGAATACCTTCTTGGGGTTGACCACGATCATCCGCAGGGTCGCGGTATCCCAGCGCTTAGCAACACCATTGAGCGGGGGGCCGACATCGCCATGAAATTCCTCCCCGCGCAGCACGTCAATTTCATGACACGAGAGGCAGTTGCCGAGCTGGCGGTCGACCACCACCGTCGCGCCTGCTTTAGGATCGCCGGGCTCACTGGTAAGCGGCGCCGGTATGGTGGCCACACCGTCTTTGACCACGACACTGAAGGGGGGCAGCGGAGGCGCCGCTTGACTGGCGGCCGGCGAAACCACCGCGGCCGCCAGGCCGACGACACAACCCAACGCTTTCATCGGCACATGCTTTCCGGCAACGTCCCGCGTCCCTCTTTGCCCTCGCTACCCTCGCTCTTTGCCAATGCTTCCCTCCCCCGCTTGCGGCGGAGTGTCAGGGAGGGGGGAGGCGGCGCGGCGCAGATAGTCGCGCAGCGATCCCCGCTCGTAGGCGCGCTCGGCCACAAAGGCGAACATGCGGAGGAAATCCTTCGGCGCCAGATAGCCCTGGATGCGGTTAACCTCCCGTTCCCGCGGCCCCTTGTGGCCGAGATCGTCGACAGCAGGAAAAAACTGGATGGTCGGAGTGCCTCGCACTCCGTACTTTGCGGCGAGTTGCTTCTCGCCGAGTTTCTGGCCATCGAAATCGGTGACGATGCGGGAGCCGTGGAGATCCAGTTCGATCACCTCGAAGTGATCGCGGATATAGCCCTCAACGCTCTTCTGGGTAAAATTGATGAGGTGCATGTCCCGGCAATAGGGGCAGCCCGCTTGCTCCCAAATCACCGCGAGCTGCTTGCCGGCCGCAACGGTGCTCTTGAGATCCTCCGCAAGCTCGAGAAAGCTGTCGAGAAACCAATCCTCGCGGTAGAATCCGTCATCGGTCATGACCGCCGCAGCCCTCGCCGGGCTTGCGAGCGCAAAACTGCCGCCCGCCATCATCAGGGCGCGCCGTGACAACATCGCATCCCTCCTCGTCATGGCGTTTCGTCGCGAGTGTAAGCGCAAACAGGCAGCGCCGCAATTATGCACCCAGGCCGATTTCGATCAACTGGATTGCGTATGGGGCGGGGAAACTTGTCATCAGGCTGGCCGACCGGTCACGGGGGGCGGCCAGCGCCGCTTCCGACGCTCCAACCGGGACTACCCCGGCCATGAACGGGAGAAATGGTTCAATATGAACCGAGCACGCACGGAGCAAGAAAGCCGCGGCGGCCGAAAAGCCCGGCCGCCCGCCGGTCTGGAGGCAGCTCCAACCTCCCGGCAATCCATCCTGGAATGGCCGCTTCTCTTTGTCCGGTCGGGCCGTCTATGCCGCGCGATCCTTCACGCTTGAAACGCCGAACTGTCTGGCGCAGTGGGCACAGCAGAAGGTCTTGTCCTCCGTCTCAACTCCGTGGCCGATGATGCGGCAGCCGCAATGCGCACACCGCGGCGCCATGGCCTCGATTGCACATTCGAAGCTGTCGAACGTCATGCTTCGAGGGCCCTGAGTGATAACGATCGGCTTGTCATAGTCGTTTCCGCACACATCACACTGAGGCATCTGAGTCTCCTTTCTGCCCGAATACGCGATCGCAGCCTTGCGCGTCCTGTCGCCCTCTGTTTTCGGCGCAAAGCATCGCGGCCGGTTGCCGACGGCCAACCATCCCGGTCACAACCATGCGCTGCTCTGGCAGTGGTGGCCGCCGTGTTGGGAGATGCCGGTCAGCGCCACTCCCGTCGCCCGGCCATTCCGGCAGGTGGCCAGATCGCCGAGGGAAACGATGCCGACGAGGCGCTTCTTGTCGTTGAGCACCGGCAGACGCCGGATCTGCTCAATCGCCATGTTCTGGGCAATGTCATCGACGTCATCGTCCTCGAAGCAGTATTTCACCTCGGCGCTCATTACGTCGCGGACAGGCGCATCAGGGCCAAGCCCATGAGAAATCCCTCTGACGGCGATGTCCCGGTCCGTGATCATCCCCACCAAACGATCGTTGTCGCCGACCGGGAGCACGCCGATGTCGTGCCTCTCCATCTCAGCCGCAACGTCGCGCAGCTTTTGGCCCGGGCTCGCGAGAAAGACGTCTCGTGTCATGATTTCGCTGACTTTCATTGGGTTTCTCCTTTGTTCGAGACACCATCTTTGTAAGGGCAACGGCCCTCCGGCGACGGGAGTTCCATCGCAATCCGAGTGGTGACGATTTTTCTCGGGTCGGAGTGAGCTACTCACGGTCGCCTGCGGACCGAGCGGCTCCATCACCGGCAAACGCGTCGCGTGCCGGAGTCACTCAAAGACGGCGATCACAAGGGTCGCGCGCGGGCCCCCAAAAGCGCCAGGTTAGTCCAGCGTTGCCACCGACTCTCCCCCTCCTTTTGTGGGAGGGGTCGGGCTGGCGCTGCTTGTGCGCCCCCGCACGCGGCCCACCCGTCGCTCTCCCATGCCGGTCTGGCCCATCGCCTTGGTTCGGGGCACCCGTGCCGGCGACCGCAATGAAGCAATCATTAGGTGAAATATCTGCACTGTACTACTCATGGAACATCTCCGGTGCGCGGTTCCATTTCGCCAAAGGCCGCCTTAACCTTGTGACGTCCGACGTCCGCCACACGCCAAAGGAGCAGGCCGCCATGACCGAACCGATCTGGAATCAGTTTCTCACTGAACGCGACAAGGCGGTGTTTGCGGCCTCAGGCTACGGCGCCCGTCAGGGCTTCGGCACCCGGCCGGCGCTGCTCATCATCGACGTCAATTATGCGTTCTGCGGCGACAGGCCTGAGCCGATCCTGGAGTCGATCAAGACGTGGCGCAACTCCTGCGGCGAGGACGCCTGGGTGGCGCTTCCTTATATCCGCGCCCTCATTGACAAGGCCCGCGAAAAGGGCTTGCCGGTGATCTACACCACCGGCGTGCGCCGCGGCGACCTGTGGGATTCCGGAAGTTGGGCCTGGAAGAACAACCGCTCCGCTGAGGATGCCGCAAACAAGACTGTCACCTCCAACCGCGACGGCAACGAGATCATGGCGGAGATCGCGCCCGGCCCACGCGATATCGTGATCTACAAGCAGAAGCCGTCGGGCTTCTTCGGCACCAACCTTGCGAGCTACCTGACGCTGCTTCGGTGCGACAGCCTTATCGTCACCGGCACCACCACGTCGGGCTGCGTGCGCGCAAGCGTAATCGACGCCTTCAGCCTCAATTACCGCATCACGCTTGCCGAGGAGGGCTGCTTCGACCGCTCCCAGGCGAGCCACGCCATCAACCTTTGCGACATGAACGCGAAGTACGCCGATGTGGTGAAGACCGCCGAAGTGCTGGCCTTCTTTGACACGCTGCCGATCGGCCTGTTCGACCTGCCCAAGGGCGTCGCCACGCCGGAGCGGCACCCGATGCGCAAGGCGGCCGGGTATTGAGACGCCCGGCGGCGGACCAAGCGTCGCGGTCCCGCAATCCGCGGTCCCGGAGGTACGCGCGCGAAAGGCCTTCATCCGGCTGCGGCGCCGGTGGATCGATGAAGATGCGGGAGGCTATATCTTAACCCGGCCGCTCGAAGAGGTTCGCTTCGGCGTTTTGCGCTTGACCGGTCGGGAGTTGAGCGACACATTTAGTGTCAAGGCCTTTTGGCGGGTTGCTCCTTCGGTTCGCTTGAGCTTGCGGGCGATCTGGGCGGCCGGCGTCTTCTGCCGCGCGAGCAATTTGAGTTCACGGACGTCTTGCGCGCTCCAAGCTCGCCTTTTCGACTTCTTAACCACCATGCTCTCCCGCGTGTGCCATCAGGGCGTCTTACGCCCGTCGGAGCTTATTAGGCCGGCCACCGGAGCCTGCCATCGGCCCGGCCAGGGCTTGGCGCCGCCGGGCGGGCCGAGGGCTGGCTCCGGTGGGACCCGACGGACAATCTATCTGCGCGACGGCGCCGATTCTGGCAACAGCAACCGCCACCGTTCGCTTAAGTCAAGCGGCTTGCGTAGCTCACCCCACAAGTGATTCCAGTCGATCGGGAACCGCTATAGGATCTTCATTTCTTTTGAAAATACTTCTGCAGATATTTCGGATCGGGCGCGCTCTGGCCCTTCTGGATCGGCATCAGATAGCCCTCCCCGTCCGCAAGATAGAGTTCGCCGCCGATCGTCACCCAGCGGTTATCCTCGGTGCAGGGATATTCCTCGTAAATCGGGTTGTGCTCGCGCCGGTAAAACCGCGACACTGTCCAGGGGCGGGTCAACGCGTGATCGTAAGTCGTGATCTCGTTGCGCAGGATGTCGGGATCGTTCTTGTCAAGATAAAGCTTCTCCTTCACGACGGTCTCGTTATCGGCGTGGAGCGGAATGCCGGTGGAGTCGAACAGGCGCGGACCGCGCAGATTGCGGGTTTCGACCTCGAGCGTGTCGTAGACGCCATCGCCGTCGGTATCGCGCCACGTGCCGATGGAATAGCCGTTGAACTGCTGATCGGGCTCTTTGGGCCAGTCGCGCCCGTCCGTATAGATGCGCCGGATCGGGCTCATGGACTCCAGCAGCATGTAGGTTGTCTTGGGCCGGATCACGATCTCCATCGGCTCGTAGAGAATCATCACGCGGGGCATGCCGACCGGCCCGCAGGTGCCCTTGATGTCAAAAAAGACGCCAGCTTTCCCTTTGGCGAGGTTTGCTTCGAACACCTTCTGGTATTCGGGCGTGAGGGGCGGTTGCTGGCCGAGACCGGGCGGCTTGGTTGGATCCCAGACGCCCACCGGGCTGCCGCGCTTCCAGAGCCCCTCCCAATTCGGATATTTGGCATCTTCGGCCTTCGCGCCGGCAACAGACAGGCACAAGGTCGCTGCCAGCGCTGCGCCGATCGAAGTTCGGTAAAACATGTGGGGTCTCCTCGCAAGCCGATGGTCTTGATTCTCCTCCGTGGGAGGAGCGGGCGTCCCTTTGGCTCTTCACCCCTGCCCCACCGCGCCGGCTTGGGGGATACGGTCGGGTGGAGGCAGCCCGCGGGACACTGCAGTCCCGGGACGGGACGGCGCAGCAAGCCTACAACGCCTGCGTCTTATTTTGAATCGTCCTTTCTGCGATCGTCGGGCCAAGGGTCGCCAGCCAGTCGCCAGCCAGGCGCTGTTGCTTGATCACGGCGACGCGCGGAGCGCTTGAGACGCCTCCGACATTGCCGCCGACCAAAGGTTGCCCCTGCGCACGCCTCGCGCCAGGCAGCCGGCTGCGTCCGCCGCAACCAGGGCCACCAAACAATCGCCCCCAACCCTCGTGTATTGGGAAAAGCCCGGCTCTGATTGCAAAGCCCCGATGGAGAAAAAAAATGCGACGGGATGTTGCGCCACCCCGAGGCCTGTCATGGCAAGACGCCGTCTGCGCATAAACTTACAAGGCGGCGAAGAACTTCGCCGCCTCATTTAAATACGGCAAATTGCCCGACTATTTCGCAGCGGAAGCCGGCGACAAGCCCGCCGACATCACCACCCCGGTACGCTAATACATCCCCCCGGGACGTCGACGGACGGACGCCAAGCCCCCCGCCGCAGGTTTGCGATACTCCGCCCTCAAATAGACTTAAGAATGTCTTAAAAGTGGTCTTCTGGAGACAGATCGAACTCGTGGCTTTCGGGATACTATTTAAGATACCGCACAAATGAGCCGCAAGGAGTTGGCCAGAAGCGCGCGTGTTTAACCAGTTGCTTACCGCATTCGCCGGCGCGCATTGATGTCGTCTCACAGATGGTCGACTTTCGCCTGCGTCCAGTCGACCGGGAGTAAACTATGAGCGAACAGGTCGAAGTCGCTGCTGATCAATTGCGTATGATCGTTGAGCGCATCGAAGAGGTCGAAGAAGAGATCAAGGAACTGAACGAAGCGAAAAAGGAAATCTATCTCGAAGCCAAGGACAACGGTTTCGACGTTAAGGTCCTTCGAGAAGTGATTCGCCTGCGCAAGCAGGACCAAGAAGAGCGCGAAGCGCACGAAACGCTGCTCGATGTATACTTGCGGGCATTAAAAGGAACGAGACCGGAAGCTACGCTAAGATTAAGAATGTCTGCAAGTCGATTGAGACCTTCATGAGCGCCGCGATGACGATACCGTAAACAAGATCAAGGATCTCTGTGCCACAATTGTCGATATCGACACCATCACTCGCGACAGGCTAAAGGGCGGCACTTTGGCCCTCGATGTGAAGGAGAAAGCGCTCGCATTTCGGGCACCTGAGGAGGCTGAGTTGTAAGTTCGGCTAGACGGCGGTAAGTCGCCGACTTTCATCTCTGGAGCGGGGCCTGCTCGAACGCTCATCGTCACTGTCCGCGGCTGCGGCCAGGCGGAAAGAATGCTGTTCCAGCGGAAGGAAGGGATTTTTCCGTTCACCTCATCCGTCCTCCATTACGCCTCAACCGCCACCCCGAACAACTCCGCCGCATTCACTCCAATGATCTTCTCCTTGTCCTCCGCCGCCAGCGCGCACGACTCCACAAACTCGACCGGCTTCGGCTCGCCGACCGGATAGTCGGAGCCGAGCAGAACCCGGTCGGCGCCGACGCGCTTTACGAGGGCCTCCAGCGCCTCGGGTTCATAGACGCAGCTGTCGTAGTAAAGCATGCGCAGATATTCGGCCGGGCTCTTCCTCATGTTGACGCGGGTGGCGGGCTTTTCGACATAGTTGCGGGCGATGCGGCCCATGTAATAGGGCATGTAGCCGCCGCCGTGCGAAATGCAGATTTTGAGCCGCGGGAAAGCATCAAGAATGCCCTCGTACATCAGCGAGGCGATCGCCATCGCCTCTTCGAACGACTGGCCGATGCTGTTCCACAGATACCATTTCTCGAAGCGGCGGTCCGAGTTGCCGGCCGGGTGGATGTAGACCACGGCGCCGAGTTCTTCCGCCTTTTCCCAGAACGGACGCAGCGCGGCGTCGCCCAGCTCCATGTCCCGCGCCGTCGTCGATATGCCGACGCCGGCGAGGCCGAGTTCGCCCATGCAGCGTTTAAGTTCCGCGACCGCAAGCGCCGGCGCAGCGAGCGGGACGCCGCCAAGCCCGATCAGCCGCTTCGGATTGGCGGCGACGACGGCCGCCATGCGGTCGTTGAGCAAGCGCTCCATCCGCAGGCTTTCCTGCGGATCGGCCCAATATGTCACCTGTTGCACGAGGCTTGACGACAGCACCTGCATGTCGACACCCATCGCGTCCATGCGGGCGATGCGCTCGGTCACATCCGACATGCGCGCCACCAGAACAGCCTCGCGCTCGCGCACGCCCTGCCTCGCCTCCTCGCTCATGGCCGGATCGGTGTTGGATTTCACGAACATGGTGTGCGGGCCGGTTATGGCGTAGACGTCCGGCAGCATCAGGTGGGCGTGGAAGTCGATCACGCAACGCGAGCGGCCCTGTGGTTTCATGAAGTTCTCCCGCGTGTCTCCTGCTTGATATCCAGGCCGATCTTTTGCACAAGGCGGCGCTGCAGCGGGAAAATCTGCAGGCCGAAGCGACCGGCCACAAGTCCCCATACGCCGCGCGGCGTCTTGAGCATGATGAGGATAGCGACGGCTCCGAGCATGATGAGATAAAGGCTGCCAAGGTCGGCGAACAACTGGCGCAGCAGGAAGAAGATGGCGGCGCCGACGATCGGGCCCTCGATCCGCCCGATGCCGCCGATCACCGCGATGAAGATCACATAGGCCGTCCAATCATTGATGCTGAAGGCGGCGTCAGGCGAGATCCGCAGCTTCTGCAAAAAGATGACGGCGCCAACCATGGCGGTGCAGAACGCGGTCGTCACATAGACGACGAACTTGACCCGCCGCACGCTGACACCATTGGACAACGCGGCGACCTCGTTGTCGCGGATCGCCGTGAGGGCAAGCCCGTAACGCGAGCGCAGGAGACTGATGATCAGGCCCAGCACCAGCACGACTAAAGCAAGCGCGATCCAATAGACCAGGAACTCGCGGGTCTCGCGAGTCGCTGCGATCGCGATCACAATGCCGGCCGGCAGGCTCGTGCCGGAGCCGCCGCCGAGCGCCGAAACTTGCGCGGCGACGAGGCGAAAGACCTCCGCAACCACCCAGGTGCAGATGGCGAAGTAATGTCCGCGCAGCCGGAACACCAGCGCCGCGACCGGGACCGAGACCGTCGCTGCGACGATGCCCGCAAGCGGCACCGCCCACAGCGGCGGCACCGCGGCAAACATGGTGAGGGCGAACATGAGGTAGCCGCCGAGCCCCACATAGGCGTGCTGTCCCACCGAGACGAGACCCGCATATCCGGCCAGCAGGTTCCACGCGCTCGCGAGCGCCACATAGGCATAGATCTCAGCAAGCAGCCGCAGGCCCTGCCGGCTCGCCCAGTACGGCGCCAAGGCCACCGCGGCGAGCGCGCTCAAGAAGACCATCAGGCCGATGCGGCTCGACCGGTCCATGAAGACGATGCGTGCGCTGGGAGGCATCTGGCTGGGGCTCAATGGATCTTTGGAAACAGCCCCTCGGGCCGCACCGCGAGGACCATGAGAAATGCAAAATGTCCGGCCAGCGTCTGCCAGCCCGGATCGAGGTGGGCGCCGACGCCTTGGGCGACGCCCAGCAGCACGCCCCCGAGGAGGGTGCCCCACAGACTGCCGAGGCCGCCGATGATCACCGCTTCGAAGCCGAAAAGCAGCCGCGCCGGTCCGATGGCGGGATCGAAATTGGTGCGCACCGCAATGAGCACCCCGGCCACCGCCACGACGGCGAGCGACAGCGCCATGCCCAGCGAGAAGATATGGCGGTTGTCGAGCCCCATGAGCTGCGCCGTGGCCTGATCGTCGGACGTGGCGCGGAACGCCCGCCCGAGCGCCGTGCGGTAGAACACGAACTCGATGCCGCCGATCACCGCGAGCGCGAGAGCAAACTGCAGCAACGGCAGCAGCCCGACCGAAATGCCCGGAACCACCGGAATGCTGGCGACCTCAATGGAGCCGGCCCGAAGCCTCCGGCTGTCAGCCGTAAAGAGCTCGAGCAGGCCGTTCTGGATGATCACCGACAACCCGAAGGTCACGAGCAGCGGCGGCAACAGGTCATCGCCGAGCGCGCGATTGAGCAGAAACCGCTGGAGGATGTAGCCAAGCGCCGCCATCGCGGGTACGACAATCGCCAACGCCAGAATTGGATTGAGTCCCAGCGCCGTCGCGGCGACAAGCGCCAGGTAGGCCGCAAGCACGATGAAGTCGCCGTGGGCGATGTTGACGAGCCGCATGATGCCGAAGATCAGCGCCAGCCCGGCCGCGAACATGGCGTAAAGCCCGCCGACGAGCACGCCCTGGACAATCACGTTGATCCATTCGATCATGGCTGTTGCAGCACCCGCGGGAGGGGATGGTAATTGCATGTGACGCGGCCGTCACCTCTCCGCGCAAGCCGGGACAAGCCGGAATGCACGGGTCGGCGCGCAAATTCCTTGCGAGGGGGCCTCGATGAGTCTGAGCTTCGGGTCTTGAGTTTGCGGAAAGGCCCCTCACTGTTCCACCGATTCGAACGCAGCCGCTCGGGCAACCCGTAACCCTAGAATAACCGCACCCTTTGATCCATCTTGGCCTCTCGCCATGCCATCCGCCTCAGACCTCTCACTTGTCCAAGCGGTCCGTTTTGTGATCCGGCTATCCGGGTCGGACAAAACTCCTCTCCCGGCGAGCAGGAGGAGCAACGCCACGCCGTGTGCGACACGCAATCCCGTACCTGCCGGACTGACACTATGATAATTCTACTGGTGCTGACCACGTCTCCGGCGTGAGCCGGACCTGTCCGGGCCATTCACGCCCGCCCCCTCCCTACCCTCCCCCGCTTCCGGGGGAGGGTAGGGAGGGGGGCAAGAAAGACGTGGATGCCCACCACGACGGGGGCCTCGCCGCGCGCGGCGGGGTATCATTGCGTGGGCAAGACGCTGAAGGAGGCGAGTTTGCCCAACAAACCTCGGGGAACGCCCATGGATCGAAATCGCGCTGCGTTTGCGGCCCTTTGCGCCGGCTGTCTGCTCGTATTGGCATCCGTGTTGCCGGCCGCCGCCCAGACATCGTGGCCTACGCGCAACGTGCGCTTTATCGTACCGCTCGGGCCCGGCAGCGGCGCTGACATCGGGGCCCGGTTGTTCGCGGATAAGCTCTCGGTACGCTGGGGCAAACCCGTGGTCGTCGAAAATCGTCCGGGCGGCGACGGCATCGTGGCGATTGCAGCATTTGTCGGCGCCCACGACGATCACACGCTGCTGTTCTCGCCGGCCTCGACATTCACGGCCCACCCGTTTCTCCACGAGAAGCTGCCCTACGAGCAGAGCGATCTCCTCCCGATTGCGCGGGTCTCCAATACCATCGTCGTCATCGCGGCGCCGGCGAGCTTGAAGGTCGGCTCGCTCGCTGAGTTGATGAGCCTCGTGCGCGAGCAGCCTGGCAGGCTCAACTGGGCAACCGCGACTGGCATCAGCGATTTTCTTTTCGCCTCGTTCCTGAGGAAAGCCAATCTCGAAATGTCCAAAGTGCCCTATCGCGACACCGTTCAGCCCGCCACCGACGTCGGTGAGGGGCGCATCCAGTTTTATTGGGGAGCGCTTGCGATTGTGCGGCCCCATGTGCAGGCCGGCAAAGCCAAGATCCTCGCCGTCAGCAATAGCGTGCATATCCCCGATGAGCCTGCCATCCCGACCGTCAAGGAGGCGGGCTTTCCGACGCTGGCATTCGACGGCCTGGTTGGCCTGTTCGGCCCCCGCGACATGGCCGAAGACGTTCGCGAGCGGATTGCCGCCGACATCCGCGAGGTCGCCGGCGATCCAACCATCGGGGCGCGCCTTTTGAGCACCGGCCAGCTGGTCAGCCCAGGGCGGCCGGCCGAGTTCGCCGCGTCGATCGACGAGCAGCGCGGCGTCGTCGCGCGGATCGCGAAAGAGATGGGCATTAAGCCGGGGCAACCGGTGCAATAGGGGGAACGCCGGTTCCTGAGAGGTTGGAAAAACAGATTGATTGGCGGCGGAGTTAGAACTGGGTTCGCAGCCGCGCGCCGATGACCGACACTGGACCCCGATCGCGATTGTAAGCCGGGTTGACAATGAGCTGATAGTCGGCCGTCACCCGCCAGTCGCCGACCGGAAAGCTGTAGTAGGTTTCCAGGATCTGCTCGAGGCCGGGATGGGGCAACCGGCCGTCGCCGACCAGGATGCCGAGCCCGCCGGCATTGAGGTACGCTTGATGCACGCTTGAAATGCCGTTGACAACGCCGGCGATGCCGAAATTGTCGTCGGGCCGGCCCCATCGCTTCCCGGAAAACGATGCCCCCACCGACGCCGTGCGGTCGATGTCGGTGAACTCGTACGGCTCGACATTGCCGTCCGCGAAGCCAGCGCGCGCGAATATGCCGATGCCGTCCGCAACCTGCTGCCCGAGGTTCACGTTCACGCCGCCCCGGCTCGTATAGCGCCGCACCGCGGCGGTGTCCGGCACGCCCCCGGTCTGTTCAGCCAACGCGATGGCGTCATCGAACCTGCCCATGCGTCCACGGCTCAAAAATCCGACGACGGACATCATTCCCGGCTGGCCCCACAGCTCATGGCGATGTTCCAACTCGTAGACGGTCTGGAATTGCTCAAAGTGGTGGTCGAGTTCGATGCTGTTCGGAACGGTCGACAGATCGAACACGCCCGTCCGCAGCGTCCAGTTGCCCTGATACCATTCGACGGCCGCCCCATAGGTGTAACCCCAGGCGTCGGCCGCATAATCGAAGGTTCCGGCGTCGACCAGCGACCAGTTCATGAAGTCGTTGCGGGGATCGTGGGCATAGGAGATGGTGTCGAAAATATCGGAGACGCTGAATTTGCCGACCGTCAGGACCACCCGGTTCGACGTCTGCGAGCCGCTCATCTGGTTGATGCCCGACTCGAGCTTTGTGGTGTCCCCGCCAAGATCGAAGGTTTGCCGGACGAAAGCGCGCGGTATCCGGAAATACGGATAGGCGCTGCCGACCTTATAGGCTTCGCCGCTCGTGAATCCCGCGATGCCCAGCGTATTGCTCAGCCCGAAGCCCTGGTCGATCTCGGGGTCGATCCAGAACTCGGCGCCTTCCCACAGCCGTCGCCCGATATAGGCCGTGACGTCCCACGTCTCACGGCCAGCGTTTGAGTCAAGGCTGTTGGCGCCGCGGTAGGGGGCGTGAAAAGGGGGCGCGTACTGGCTGACAAAGGTCGTCTGACCGTGGATAGCCCAATTGTCCGTCTCGAGCGGAGGCGGCATCGGCTTGGTCCAATCGAGCTGCAAGAGGTCGCCGAGCTTGTAATTCAAGCCGAGCCGAACCTGATGCATCGAGAGATCGGATTCGAACTTTTGCCCGGCCAGCGGAAAAGTCACCGTGCTGGTCCCGAACTGCGAGTAGAGGTACTCGATTTTCGCCGTCCATCCCGGCGCTACCGGCGCCTCGACTCCGGCCCCGACGGTCCAGCCGAAGCGGCCCGCAAAAGACGTCTCAGCCGTCGCGGCCGACGCACCAACCTTGGGCCCGGCGCCGAGCTGGGTGCGTGTGAACTGATCGTAGGTCCAGGCAAAGCCGCCGGTCGCGTAGTAGAGCCAGTGATTGGCGTCATAGCCGATGCGGCCGCGAACCGAACCGAACGCCTCCACGGTGTCCCCATAGTTCGCGGGGCCGGCCACGGCCGAAGCGAAGCTTTCGCTCGCATCGAGAAATCCCGGAAAGGACAGGTCGGCTTCGACCCCAACGACGAAGCGCGACGGCAGCTCGTAATTGTACCCGCCCGAGAGGCCGCCGAAGTGGCTGCCGTGACCGTTGAACAGGTCATAGGGCGCGAAGAAATTAAGCGAGCCTGAAAGGTCTGGACCGCCCGGCTGCGTCGCCGACCAGGCCGAGCGAGCGCTCGACACCCCCGCATGGGCGCCGACATAGAAGCCGGTCCAGTCGAGCCGGGGCGGCGGCGCCTTCGTGGGCATAGGGGACGGCGCCTTTGTGTCGGGCGCCCCCCGGGAAGTCGGAAAGGAATCAGCCGCCCGGGCATCCTTGCAGAAAGCCAGCGCGATTATCGCAAGAATCTGGCACAGCAGCTTGTTCACGGTCCGGTCTGCGCAGACGGTAGGCCGGACGCCATCGCAGGAAGGCGGCCCCTCAAGTTCAAAAGCGCACGCTTACATTTCATTTTCATGACAGCAACGGCTCACACCTTCTTCGCACATCTCCCCCTCGCGGGCGGTTCCTTTCGGCCCTGGTCGGCGGCGGAGAATCGTCGCTGATGAAGCATCGTCACCAATATATAGCTAGAGCTACATTCACCCGCGCGCGCCGTCAAGTTGTCGCCATGCCGTCCTCGCCGCCAGGGTGGGCGGCGCTGCGGCTGAATTGGGACGGCGGCGGGAGCTCCGGCTCCGACCGCGCTTCGGCTCGCCATCTTGCCGCCGAAACCGTCGGCTCGAGGCTGAGCCTGCCGACGATTTTTTTCGATTTCGGCGTCGACCCGCTGCGAGGTGGTGGCGAAGGCTGTGACAACGACGCGCGCGGAGCCTTCGAGATCGCTGCTGTCGAGGCGGCGCAGCGTCAGCCCGCAGCCGGCGAGACCGTGCAGCAGAAGCGCCCTGACATGGGCTTCGTCCGGGCTTCGGCAGGTGACGGACACCAGATATTTAGTCTCGAGTTCGGTCGACGTTAAAGGCTGGCGGTTGATGAAGCTCACGATCGGCCGCAGCAGCCCAAGGGTCGATTCGATTTCATCCGAAAGCGCTCTCGCGGCGCTCATCGCGAAGCCGGACCTGGCGGGGCTCGACATCAATCGGCGGATTAGACCCGCAGCGATGACACGCCAGCCGCCGATTCTGCCTGACGGCCTCATCAGGCGTCGGCAAGAGGGGGGATAACAAACCCACGACGACGCCGACGCACAGGCTGACGATAACTTCCGCGACCAGCTTTTCAACGATGGTTGTCATTGAAGTTACTCCCTACTTTGAGACCTCTCGATAGATCACAGCCATTTCGCGAACCTGTTTACGTAGATGGTCTTGATGACCTGGGTGAGCGCCCCGTAGGCAAGGAGCGTCGCGACGAGCCACAGAAAGTAGCTCGCCGGCAGCGGCCGCAGACCGACGCTGGCGCCCAGTGGCGAAAACGGAATGAAAACTCCAATCGCAATGACAACTCCGGTCAAAATCAGCACCGGCGGCGCCGCGGCGCTCTGGATGAACGGAATTTTCCGGGTGCGGATCATGTGTACGATGAGCGTCTGCGAGAGCAGGCTTTCAACAAACCAGCCCGATTGAAAGAGCGACTGGTGCTCCGGGCTGTTGGCGCCAAACACGAACCACATCAGGCAGAACGTCGTGATATCGAACACCGAGCTGGCGGGGCCGACGAACATCATGAAGCGGGCGATATCGCCGGCGTCCCATTTGCGCGGCTTCTGCAGGTAGTCCTTGTCGAGGCGGTCCCACGGAATCGAAAGCTGGGACACGTGATAGAGCAGGTCGAGTATCATCAAGTGCAGCGGCAGCATCGGCAGGAACGGCAGGAAGGTGCTCGCCGCCAGCACGCTGAAGACGTTCCCGAAATTCGAGCTCGCCGTCATCTTGAGATATTTGATGATGTTGCCGAAGGTTTGCCGGCCGGCCACAACGCCGTTTTCGAGCACCAGCAGGCTCTTCTCCAATAAAATGATATCGGCGGACTCTTTGGCGATGTCGGCGGCGGTATCGACCGAGATGCCGACGTCGGCATCGCGCAGCGCTGCGGCGTCATTGATGCCGTCGCCCAGAAAGCCGACGGTGTGGCCATTTGCCTGGAGCATCCTGATGATGCGCGCCTTCTGCAAGGGCGATACTTTGCAGAAAACCGCCGTCCGTTCGACAAGGCCGCGGAGGTCTTCGTCGTCGAGGTTTTCGGTGTCGCGGCCCAGCACCGGATTTCCGACGTCAAGGCCGACCTCGCGGCAGATCTTGCGCGTCACCACCATATTGTCGCCGGTCAGAATCTTCACCGCGACGCCGTGGTGACGAAGCGCGGCGATGGCCGGACCGGCGGTCTCCTTCGGCGGATCGAGGAACGCCAGAAACCCCTGCACGACAAGCTCGCTCTCGTCGCACATCGCATATTGCTCTTTGGTTTCGCCGGGCGGAAACACGCGGGTGGCAAGCGCAATGACGCGGAAGCCGTCCCCGTTGTATTCGCGCGTCATCGCCATGAGGGCGCGCCGCCGTTTATCGTCAAGGGCAGCAAGTTCGGCGCCCTCCTGGGTATATGCCGACACGCCGAGAGTCTCCTCAACGGCGCCTTTGCAGATCAGGAGGTGGGAGCCATCCTCGCTCTCAACGATGACGGACATCCGCCGCCGCGCGAAATCAAACGGCAGCTCGTCGACCTTCTTTTGACGCGGCGGCGCCGGCTGCGCGGCATATTTTATGACGGCGGCGTCCAGCAGATTCTTCAGCCCGCTCTGGTAAAAGCTGTTGAGCCACGCCAATTCGAGAACCTTGTCGTTCTCCTTGCCGGAAAGGTCGATGTGGTGTTCGAGAATGATCCGGTCCTGCGTAAGCGTGCCGGTCTTATCGGTGCAGAGCACGTCCATCGCGCCCAGGTTCTGGATCGCATTGAGGCGCTTCACCACGACCTTCTGCCTCGCCATGGCGAGCGCGCCCTTGGCGAGATTGGCGCTGACGAGCATCGGCAGCATCTCGGGCGTGAGACCGACCGCGACCGATACGGCGAACAGAAAGGACTGGAGCCAGTCGCCCTTGGTGAGGAGATTGATCAGCAAAACGATCGGCGCCATCACCAGCATGAAGCGGATCAGCACCCAGCTCACGCTTTTGACGCCGCGATCGAAGCTCGTCTCGGCGCGCTTTCCCGCGATTGATCTTGCAAACGAGCCGAAATAAGTATGAGGCCCCGTTGCGGCCACGATTGCGGTCGCGGTGCCGCTGACGACGTTGGTGCCAAGGAAGCACACATTGGCGAGTTCAAACGGGTCGTCAAGTTGGCGCGATGCTTCGCAAGAGGCCCGGCCCGCCGTTTTCTCGGCGGGGCGCCCGGGCGTATCGCACTTCTCAACCGGCAAGGCTTCCCCGGTGAGCGCGGCCTGACTGACGAACAGGTCGCGGGAAGAAATGAGGCGCACATCGGCCGGAACCAAATCTCCGGCCGACAGGCGCACGACATCCCCCGGGACGAGTTCACGGATCGGGACCTCGCGAGGCGCCGGCTGAGCGTCCTCGCTCGGGCGGCGCAGCACGGTCGCGGTGGTGCGAACCAGAGCTTTGAGGTTTTCGGCCGCGAGAGCGGAGCGATATTCCTGCCAGAATTGCAGGCCGGCGCTGATCGCCACCATCACGCCGATGATGATGATCGGCCTCAGATCATCCGGGTTGCTGATGAATTGAATGATCGCTAGCGTGACGAGAACGATAATGAACGGGTTCTTGAAACACGCGAGAAGCTGCACGAGCCAATGCGGCGGCCTTTCATGCGCGACCTCGTTCGGCCCGCTCTTGGCGAGGCGCAGCGCGGCCTCAAGTTCAACCAAGCCGTCGAGACTGCTGTCGAGCCTGGCAAGCGTTTCCCGGAGGCTTTGCCTTGCCATTTGAGCCGCCCTTGCCGCCAGGGTCCCTTCCCTGCCGGGCGAGCGGCTCCTGCCATTGCCGTTTCTGAGCTTCGGAAGCGCGAATGTCGTGTTCATGGCCCACCTCTGCGCCGCCCTCCGCGGCGCCGAGGCGGGCAAGGCGTCACACGCCCTCGCCTGGGCCGGCCGGAATCGCGGCCGCTACCGTGTTGGTGATGATCCCCGGAGGGGTTCCCGCTGCGGCGCCGGAGCGGCGCACAGCGGGACGACTAGGTCCCTCGTCCATGTTCAAGTCTCCGAATTCATCCGGCGGCCGGCATGACGTGCCGCCCGGTGGCGAGCCCTCTCCCTACGCTCTCTCCCGGGACCGCGGGCGTCTCGCCCGCTCTCGCCGCATTCGATGAGCGCGGGCGGCGCGCCTGCCCTCCCAGGGAGAGTGTGGGGCGAAGGCGTCCGTAGACAGATATGCAACGTTGGTCTGCGTCCTCGGTTGCAGTCCCGTTGGCGGCTTCGATGTCCCAGTGGCATTCGAGCCCGCCGGCGATCGCGCGCTGCCAGCGACACACGAGAGTGGCTCGCCGGATCCCGTGTGGGGCGCCGGCGGCGCGTGCAATCGCCGTATTGTCATTGGAATGCGCAAACGCCACGCGGTCCCGTGCGGCCTGCCGCGGGCTTATGAGTCGATATTTTGCGGTCTTTGCGAACATAGCCCGCCTCACACTTCCGCTCATCGCGGCAAGTGGGCGGGCGAGGGCGGCTTAGGCGCCGCCCGCGCGGCCGTCTATGCCGCGATCGGTCCTGAGCTGTTGTGGCGGTGCTGATCCGGCCGTGTCGGCTGCAACCGCATCGCCAAAGAAGGTACTGCCCATTTGCTCGTCGTTGCCGGTTAATCAGCGACCGGGGCTTGCGCATCCGGCCGACTTTGGCTCACTTAGGCATCGCCGTCGGCAAAGTCAACCGTTATAATGCATCCACCCAGGAGGTTATTCGCCATCCTCCCGCCAGGATAGGAACCACGATGCGCCACGGCAACCATCCGGAGATCACGAAGCGCCTGCGGCGCGCCGACGGGCATCTGCAGAAGATCATCAAAATGATCGAAGACGGGCGGCCATGCCCCGAAGTGGCGCAGCAATTGCAGGCGGTCGAGGGCGCGATCGAGAACGCCAAGAAGGCGCTGATCCACGATCATATCAGCCATTGCGTCAACCGCTCGCTGAAAGCGGCGGGGCCGGCAGGACGCTCGGCGTTGCGCGAGTTCAAGCTCCTCGCGCGCTATCTGTGAGGGCCTCCGCAGGGCGCAATACGCGGAGCGCAGTGCGCCGGTCCGGCGCCAAGGCAGGCGGCGTGTCGACACGCCGGCATCGGCGAGGTGCGTTTGAGCGTGTTGAGTTGGGGCGGCTCAACGCGGTTCGCTTGTTGCGCCCTGCGGCCCTGATTCGATGATCGCAAAACCCCTCTACGGCAGCCCAGGGATCGACACTCCGAAGGTCTGCAGGATCAGGAACGCGTTGAGCGCCAGGACGACGGCGGTTCCGAGCAGCGCCGCCATGTTGGTAGCCCAGGAGTTCGCAAAGGCGCCCATGACGTCGGGGCGACGTGTGAACATCAGGAGCGCCACCATCGGCAGCGGCAATGCGATCGAGAGCACGACCTGGCTGATGACAAGGGCCCTGGTGGTGTTGACGCCGAGCGCGACGACCACGAAAGCCGGCGCCATGGTGACGAGGCGACGCACCACAATGGGAATACGGAAGCCGACAAACCCCTGCATGATCATCTGGCCCGCCATCGTGCCGACGGTCGAGCTTGAGATGCCGGAAGCGATGAGGGACAGCAGAAACAGCCCGGCAGCGGCTTCGCCGAGCAAAGGCGTCAACGTATGATAGGCCGTCTCGATCTCGGCGACGTCGCGGTGACCCGCATGAAAGGCGCTCGACGCCATCATCACCATCGCCATGTTGACGAGGCCGGCGACTGCGAGCGCGACGACGACTTCCTGATTGGAGAAGCGCAGCACCTGACGCGTCTCGGCTTCGCTGCGCACCGGCGTGCGGGCCTGTGTGAGGGCGGAGTGCAGATAGACCGCATGCGGCATCACGGTGGCGCCGATGATTCCGACCGCCAGCAGCAGCGCCTCGGCGTCCGCGAGCTGAGGCACCACAGCGTGAAACGCCGCCGCGCCCCAATCGACCGGGGCAATGAACATTTCAATGAGATAACAGAGTGCGATGACGCCTACGAGCGCACCGACGATGAGCTCGATCGGCCGGAAGCCCGTGCGCTCGAACATCAGGATGCCATAGGTGATGCAGGCTGTGACCGCCATGCCGACGAAGACCGGCAGGTGAAGCAGAAGCGAGAGCCCGATCGCGCCGCCGAGGAATTCGGCGAGATCAGTCGCCATCGCGGCGAGTTCGCTGACGATCCACATCGCCCAGACGACGGCCGGCGGAAATTCATCACGGCACATTTCGGCAAGGTTGCGCCCGGTCACAATGCCGAGCTTTGCCGACAACGCCTGGAACAGCATTGCAATCAGATTGGCGGCCAGCACGACCCAAAGAAGATCGTAGCCATACTTGGCGCCGGCCTGGATGTTGGTCGCGAAATTGCCGGGGTCGACATAGGCGATCGAAGCCACCACGGCCGGCCCGACGAAGGCCAAATGGGCCGCTAAACCGCTGCGGCGGCCAGCGAGGACTTGCCGCGCGGCCGCGATGCTGCGCGCGGTCAGCGAGCCGGGACCTGCCATTGTGACGTCCCATGCTCCGTGCCCGTCCGGCAACCCGCCTTCCGGCGGCCTGTCGCGGGTTGATCCGGCTTCACCACCGCATTGTAGCATAGGCTACATCATAGATATGATGCGCCTAGTGTCAATGGAGACTACATTTTACGTCAATCTGATCGGTCGCGCGCGGCAAGGATGACGTGGCGGCTCAGACAGCCGGTTCATCAACGACAGCTCCGCACGCGACTCCGGCCCGTGCGATCGCGACTTTCAGCCTAGTTCAGCGATTCCAGGAAACCTATCAATTGGAGACCTCAACTTGGGCCGGTAAACGCGGCCTTCCGGGCGGGCTCCATATGCTTCGAATTTCGGAAGCGCTCAACTAGGAAGAAACTCACCCGGTGGGACCGCGCCACGGGTAGCAGAAGTTTCATGCGCTGCAGGTCGGGCCAGGCCCGGTGGAAAACTCTTTTGAATCTTGAGCGGGTGCAGAAGCCTTAAGGGCGCGCGGCCTTGGCGAGGGCCTTGATCGCTTGGATGCAGTCTTGCGGGCGGCGGCAGCCGGTCAAGGGCGATTGGCGCGCGTTTAATCGCGCGCCAATCGCCGCTTAA
>Ga0209062_1002358_pt1 | contig 25821 bp, 22 predicted proteins | sample Coa_R2_2_FD_187158 | JGI IMG/M metagenome (GOLD analysis project Ga0209062, IMG submission 187158) | Surface soil microbial communities from Centralia Pennsylvania, which are recovering from an underground coalmine fire - Coalmine... | ecosystem: Environmental > Terrestrial > Soil > Unclassified... | reverse complement strand
GGCGAAGAGCTGGATCGGTGCCGTCCAATGCTGGTAGCAGGCCCCGCGATAAATCGGGCGGCCGCCAACCAGCTCGTAGCGCGGCGCGCGCAACATGAAGCCTGCCTGACAAGACGTGCGCCCGGCGTGAAACGCAGCCGTCTCGTAAACGAACAGGCGCGCGCGTCCGCGCAGCAGCGAATCGTAGATGCCGGTCTCGAGCGCACGCAGGAATTGCTGCGGGCCATAACCGGGAAAGCCGAAATCGAGCACGCCTATCTTGCGCTGATAGAGATCAGCAAAGATCTGCGGCAATGTTTCCGAATCCTGCAGGCCAGTGCCGAACGTGAAGGAATCGCCGAAGAAGGCGACCGCCGGCCCGCTCTCGGCCGAAATCACTTTGCGATTGAGATGCGCATCGATCGTATAGGTCGCGTCGTAGATTACGCTGTGCGTGCGGGCCGCATATTTCACATTGCGGAAGGCGCCCGGGTGCTGCGGGCCCCAGCCGAGAACCGGCCTCGAGACCGAATAGCCCTCGGCGCGCGTCTCGACCGGCCGTGCCTGGGTGAGTACCGAATAGGCTTCTATCCCGGCAAGCCCGATCAAGATCGTCGCGGCAACGATGCTGACATCGCGCAGACGGCCCACGAAAATGACGGCGAGATAAATGGCGAGCGCCGCTGCGAGCAGGAAATATTCGGCGCCGCCCCAATTGCTGTAGGGCGCCTCGTAGAGGAAGAGGATTGCACTGATGATCGCCAGCGGCACAAGAATTTTCGCCGCGCGCCTCAACTGGCTCTTGCGGCCTGAGGATCGAGCGCGCTGCGAAACATCCTCTTTCATGCGCGGCCTTAAGCCTTTGGTTCAGGCAGATTGAGCCTAATGTGAAGTTCACGCAATTGTTTGGCACTGACCGGCGAGGGCGCTCCCATCAGCAGGTCCTGCGCCTTCTGGTTCATCGGGAAGAGCACGACCTCGCGCAAGTTCTCCTCGCCGGCGAGCAGCATGACGATGCGATCGACCCCTGGCGCAATTCCGCCGTGCGGCGGCGCGCCATATTGAAAGGCGCGATAGAGGCCGCCGAACCTCTCCTCGAGAGTCTCCTCGCCATAGCCGGCGATCGCAAAGGCCTTTTTCATCACGTCGGGGCGATGATTGCGGATCGCACCCGAGGAAAGTTCGACGCCATTGCAGACGACGTCATATTGAAAGGCCTTGATCGCGAGGATCTTCTCCCTGTCGGCCGGATCCAGCGCCATGAAGGCATCGTGATCATAGTTCGGCATCGAAAAAGGATTGTGCGAGAAATCGATTCTGCCCTCTTCCTCATTCCATTCATACATCGGGAAATCGACGATCCAACAGAATTCGAACACATCCTGGCGCGTGAGGCCGAGCTCGGCCCCGATCTTGAGACGAGCGAGCCCCGCGAGCTTCGCCGCCTTGGCTTCCTGATCGCAGGTGAAGAAGACGGCATCGCCGGGACCGACCCCGGCCTTTGCGGCGATCGCCTGCTGAACATCGGCCGGCAGAAATTTGGCGATCGGGCCTTTGCCGCCGCCCTCCTCGAAGACGATATAGCCGAGCCCCGGCGCTCCCTCCCCGCGGGCCCAATCATTGAGCTTGTCGAAGAATGAGCGCGGCTGCGAAGCAGCGCCCGGCGCCGGAATGGCGCGCACGACTCCGCCCACCTTGATGACGTTCTTGAAGGCGTTGAAACTCACGTCGTCGCGGGCGAAGTCCGCCGTCACATCGGCAATGACGAGCGGATTGCGCAAATCCGGTTTGTCGGACCCATATTTCAACTGGGCCTCGGCATAGGGGATCAGCGGAAATTTCTGCGTCACCGGCTTGCCGCCGCCGAATTCCTCGAAGACGCCGCGCAGCACCGGCTCGATTGCGGCAAACACGTCCTCTTGGGTCACGAAGCTCATTTCGAGGTCGAGCTGATAGAACTCGCCGGGGCTGCGGTCGGCGCGCGCATCCTCGTCGCGGAAACAGGGCGCGATCTGGAAATAGCGGTCGAAGCCCGCGGCCATAATGAGCTGTTTGAACTGCTGCGGCGCCTGCGGCAGCGCATAGAACTCGCCCGGATGCAGCCGTGAGGGGACGAGGAAGTCGCGCGCCCCTTCCGGGCTCGAGGCGGTCAGGATCGGCGTCTGGAATTCGAAAAAGCCTTGCGCCTTCATCCGCGCCCGCAAGCTATCGATGACCTGACCGCGCAGCATGATGTTGCGATGGAGCTTCTCGCGGCGCAGATCGAGGAAGCGATATTTGAGCCGCATGTCCTCGGGATATTGGTGCTCGCCGAAAACGGGCAGCGGCAGTTCGGCGGCAGGCCCGAGGACTTCGATGGCGCGAACATAGACTTCGATGAAGCCGGTCGGCATTTCGGGATTCTCGGTTCCCGCCGGGCGCTGGCGCACCGTGCCGTCGAATTTCACGACCCATTCGGAGCGCAGTTTCTCGGCAGCGGCGAAGGCCGGCGAATCCGGATCGACCACGCATTGGGTGATGCCGTAATGGTCGCGCAGATCGACGAAGAGCACGCCGCCATGATCGCGGATCCGGTGGCACCAGCCCGATAATCTGACCTCGGCGCCGGCGTCCGCCTCGCGCAGATCGCCGCAAGTATGGCTACGGTAGCGATGTGTCATTGTTATTGAGGCCGCTGCAGTGCTGGCGCTCAGGACTTGTTCAAAGCGTCGAGCGCCTGGCCGAAGCCGTGGAATGTCATGGGCAGAGAAACTTGATCGCCGCCGGCATCCTGAAAGACGATCGTGCCGGTCGTATCGAGCCCGTGCCACAAGGTGACCGTGGCATCGGGGAGAACGGCGTCGGCGAAACAGGCGCCCGGAATGCAGCGCTGCCAGGCGAGCTCGAAGCCCCACTTGTCTTTGTCGCTCGTCCGGATGTGGACCGAGCTCGGAAAGGAGACGTTGTTCGGCAGTATGACCGCGACATGCATCTCCTTGCCTGAAGGGCGGCCGACCGAGATTTTCGCGATCGGCTGCGAATGTTCCTTCTCCTCAATGACTTGGCTCACCTCGCACAGCCGCGGCTGCGTGCCGTTGGCGGCCTGACAGCGCAAGGTCCAATCGCCGAAGACGGTCGAGGTCATGGCCTGTTTGTCCGATTTGGCTGCCGGTTTCGCCGGCTTTGCAGGCGCTGCGGGCTGTTTTGTCTCCTGCGCAGCAGCCGGCAATGAAAGACCGGCGAGAACAAGGAAAAGGGCACAGAACTGGCGGTGAGACATGGATCCGTTCGCGTGATTGAAGAAGGAGGCGCCTTCCTTATACGAGAATTCAAAGGATCGATAGGGAGTCCCTCCTGGCAGCGGGACGGTCCTTCCTTTATCTACCACGCATGAGCTTGATTACGACGAGTCGCGCCTTGGCGGAGGCCTGTCGCCGCCTGTCCCAGCATAATTTCATCACGGTCGACACGGAATTCTTAAGGGAAACAACCTTCTGGCCCAAACTCTGCGTTGTCCAGATCGCCTCGCCCGAGGAGGCGATCGCAGTCGACGCATTGGCGGAAGGGCTCGATCTCGCCCCTTTTTTCGACCTGATGGCCGACCCGAAGCTCACCAAGGTCTTCCATGCCGCGCGACAAGATATTGAAATTATATGGAATCTTGCCAGGCTGGTGCCGGCGCCGCTGTTCGACACGCAGGTCGCCGCGATGGTCTGCGGCTTCGGCGACCAGATTTCCTACGGCGAACTGGTGCAGTCGATCGACAAAGTGACGCTCGACAAATCCTCGCGCTTCACCGACTGGTCGCGCCGTCCGCTCTCGGAGGCGCAGGTCCAATATGCGATCGCCGACGTGACCTATCTGCGCGACATCTACCATTATCTGCGCGAGAAGCTCGAGGCCACCGGGCGGCTCGCCTGGCTCGACGACGAGATGGCTCTCCTCACCTCCTCTGCGACCTATGAGCAAAATCCGGAGCATGCCTGGGAGCGGTTCCGCAACCGGGTGCGCAGGCCGCGCGATCTTGCCGTCCTGATCGAGCTTGCGGCTTGGCGCGAGACCGAGGCGCAGAGCCGCGATATTCCGCGCGGCCGCGTGCTGAAAGACGACACTTTGATGGAGATTGTCCAAGCGGCGCCCCGGACGCTGGAGGAATTGGGCAATCTGCGCGCCTTTCCGCGCGGCATGGAACGCTCGCGCGCCGGCATGGAGATCCTCGCGGCAATCCACAGAGGTCTCGCGCGCGATCCCAAGACTCTCCCCAAGATCGAACGGGAGCGCCGGTCAGGCGCCGGCGGCGCCAGTGTCGAACTGCTCAAAGTCCTGCTGCGTCAAGTCAGCGAAGTTCATGGCGTCGCCTCGAAAATGATCGCCACGGTCGAGGATCTCGAAGCCATTGCGCTCGACGATCGTGCCGACGTCCCTGCCCTCTCGGGCTGGCGGCGCGAGATCTTCGGCGCGCGGGCGCTCGAGCTGAAACATGGAAAACTGGCGCTGACCATGGAGCGCGGAAAAGTGATCGCGCTCGAATGGCGCGAGATGGCGGAAGATACGCAGCGCTAGTCTAGTGCGCTCCGAACGACCCTCGCTTCGCCTATTCCGCCGCGTGGCGCTGCGGATTCCTGATCGTCTGCACGACGTTGAAGCCCTCGAATTGCGGGTGGCCGAGAGTCTTGGGTTTTTCGTCTCCCGCCTGCGCATGCGCGGCGCGGAACTGCTCGGACCTCGTCCAGGCGAGGAAAGCCTCCTCGCTGGCCCAAATCGTGTGCGAAACATAGAGGATGTGATCCTCGTATTCCGGCCCGCGCAAGAGATGGAACACGACGAAACCAGACATTTCCTCAAGCCGCGAGACGCGATTCTTCCAGACCTCTTCGAACGCCTGCGCCTGATCCTTGAGGACCTTGAATCGATTCATGGCGATATACATGGGCTTCTCCCGAAGATCGTCATTAAGCTCGCGTAAGCGAGGCCGGGCAATGAATGAGTGCCAGCGAGGGTGCGCCCATGAGCTCAATCACACATCTCATTCCTGAAATTCGTGCGTTCCGGCCTTTTCTTCCCGCAAAGGACTATAAGACAAGTCTCGCTTTTTATCAGGCGATAGGCTTCGAAGCCTATCCGCTCGGGGGCACCCTCGCCGAGTTAAGCCTCGGAACGCATGCTTTTCTGCTCCAGGGCTACTACGTCAAGGAATGGGCCGAAAACACAATGATGCATGTGCTCGTCGGCGATGTTGCCAGATGGTGGCGGCACATCTCTTCGCTGGATCTCGCCGGTCGGTTCGGCGTTTCGCCTCCCGCGGCGCCCAAAATCGAGCCATGGGGCCTTACAGTGGCCTATGTGTTCGATCCATCCGGGGTTCTCTGGCACTTTGCGGAAGTGACGCAGCCGGAAAAAAGCGAACCTTAAGTTCCTCGAGGTTAAGGCTCGCAAGATGCCGCTCAGTCGCCGATTGCCAGGATTGTTTCGCGCCCGATGAGGCGGCCAAGCTGCTTCAAGCGATTGCTGAGCCTGTCGCTGGCGAGCGCGGCGAGATCCCGCGGCAAGGTCAAGGTCAATTTCGCCTTCGTGCAGCTCATCGGCACGCGCGGCAGGACATCGGCCATTCCGGCCGAGATGACATAGGCCACGCGCGTCGCCGCGGCGAGCAAGCGCGCGCGATCGAGCAAGCGCGGCGAAACGAGCGCGCGGATCTGCGGATTGACGTCGGCGTCGATGCCCAGATAGCGATACGCCATGGCGAGCGCAATGAAGCATCGGCCAGGATGATCGATCCCGGTGAAGGCGGCATTCGCGACAATATTGAGGCTCTGCTCGCTGCGATAATCGGGATGCGCGCGCCAATTCACGTCGGCGAGCAGGCAGGCCGCGTGGCGCAGCCGCCTCTCCTCGGCGCTTTCCTCGAACCGCGCCGATTGCATGAATTGATCCGTCCAGTCGCACAAATCATCCGCATGGCGCGGCGAGCGCGCGTTGATGTCGTTGAGCGCACGCGCCGCCACGAGCAAGGGATCTTCTCGCCGCTCGGGCGGGCTGAGACGTTCGTAAAGCAGGCCTTCGCGCAGACCCGCCGCCGAAATCGTGACCTCTTTCGGCTGTGCCTTGCGGATGATCTCGTCGAGAACGATGGCGCCATAGGCAAGGAGCGGCCGGCGGGCCGGCGCGACCGCCTCGACTGCGACGAGCGCCTCGGCATTGACGCGCTCGACGAGGCCGGCGAAATCGGCGGCTTCGCGCGCCGGAATGACATAGCCGTGCATCACGCTCAGGAAGTAATTGCGCTGGCGCATATGCAGCTTGGCCAGCGCCCGCCAGGTGCCGCCGACGGCATAAAGCGTGCGCCCGCGCATCTGCGTGAGCATCCTGACGTCGGCCAAAGCGTCGCGAGCGATCTTGACGGCCGTGCGCAAAGAATGATCGGACGCATCCATCAGCGAAAGACCCCCGAGCGGCAGGCTGATGCCTTTGCCGACCCGCGTGTCCTTGATGTCGATGAGTTCAAGCGAACCGCCGCCGAGATCGGCGACGATTCCATCCGGCGCATGAAACCCGGAAATGACGCCCAGCGCCGACAATTCGGCCTCGCGCCGACCCGAGAGAAGATCGACGGGCGCGCCGATCGCCGCGGATGCATCGGCGATGAAGGCCGGACCGTTCGACGCATCGCGCGCCGCGGCGGTTGCCATCGCATAGATGTCTTCGACACCCATGATCGAGATCAGCGTCCGAAACCGGCGCAGGGCGGCGAGCGCCTTCTCGGCGCCGATAGGCGAGAGCTGCCCGGTCTTGGCGACGCCGTGGCCGAGGGCGCAGAGCGCTTTCTCGTTGAAGATCGGCGTCGGCGCGCGGCTCAGCGCATCGTAGACGACGAGCCGAACCGAGTTCGAGCCGATATCGACCACCGCAACCGGAGCCTTGGCTTGCGGCTCCGGAAGGACATTGGTGAAAAGCTTCGGAAGCGTGAGGTTCACAGATCAACCAACCTTTTCAGCAGCGTTTTTGGACTTGATTCGCGTAAGGATTTGCCGCGCCCGGAGAGGCTCGGATTGGTCATGAAATAGGAATGGGCGTTGAAGGGCTCCTCCCCCGCGGCGTTGATTCTCGTGCTCGAACCGTCCGGCAGTACCCGATAGCTCTGCTGATTGTCGAGCAGATTGGCCACCATGATCTGGTCGAGCACTTGTTCGTGGCAAGTCGGGTTCGTGATGGGCAGAAGCGCCTCGACGCGCCGGTCGAGATTGCGCGGCATCAAATCGGCCGAAGAAATATAAACATGTGCCTTGGGATGGGGCAAACCATAGCCGCCGCCGAAGGCATAGACGCGCGCATGTTCGAGGAAGCGGCCGACGATCGACTTCACGCGGATATTGTCGGAAAGCCCGGGAACGCCCGGCCTCAGGCAACAGATGCCGCGCACGATCAAGTTGATTTTGACGCCGGCTTGGCTTGCGCCGTAGAGCGCGTCGATCACTTCCGAATCGACGAGCGCATTGCACTTGCCCCAGAACGCCGCCGGCTTGCCAGCCTTGGCGAACTCGATTTCCTGCGCGATATGCTCGAGCAGCCGCGTCTTGAGATTGATGGGCGAGATCGCCATCCGCTCGAGGCCGGCGGGCTCCGCGTAGCCGGTGATGTAATTGAAGATGCGCGAGACGTCGCGCCCGATCGCCGGATCGGCGGTAAAGAAGGAAATGTCGGTATAGATCCGCGCCGTCACCGGATGATAATTGCCGGTACCGACGTGACAATAAGTGACGAGCGAGCCTTGCTCGCGGCGCACGACCATCGAGAGTTTGGCATGGGTCTTCAGCGCGATGAAGCCGAAGACCACTTGCGCACCCGCGCGTTCGAGATCGCGCGCCCAGCGGATATTGGCTTCCTCATCGAAGCGCGCCTTGAGTTCGACGAGCGCGGTAACGGATTTGCCGGCCTCGGCCGCTTCGATGAGCGCGCGCACGATCGGACTGTCGTTCGAAGTGCGATAAAGCGTCTGCTTGATCGCCACGACATTGGGATCGGCCGCCGCCTGATTGAGGAATTGCACGACCACATCGAAGGATTCGTAAGGGTGATGGACGACGAGATCCTTCTGCTTGATCGCGAGGAAACAATCGCCGCCATTCTCCCGGACCCGCTCGGGAAAGCGCGGATTATAGGGCTTGAACTTCAGGTCCGGCCGGTCGATGCCGACGAGTTCCGAAAGCTCGTTCTGAGCGAGCATGCCGTCGAGCACGAAAATTTCATCCGGTATGACGTCGAGCTCTTCGGCAACGAAATTGCGCAATTGCTCGGGCATATCGCTGTCGACTTCGAGCCTGATAACCGAGCCGCGCCGGCGGCGCTTGAGCGCACTCTCGAAGAGAAGCACGAGATCTTCCGCCTCTTCTTCGACCTCGATATCGCTATCGCGAATGACGCGAAAGACGCCTGAGCCGCGCACCAGATAGCCTGGGAAGAGCGCTTGGGTGAACATGCCGACGAGGCTTTCGAGCGCGATGAAGCGCTGGCCGCCCGGTCCATCCTGCATGCGCACGAAGCGGCCGATCTTGGCCGGCAGCCTCACGAGCGCCTTGAGATATTTATTGTCGCGCGGCTGCACGAGCTCGAGCGCCATCGTGAATCCGAGATTGGGAATGAAGGGAAATGGATGCGCCGGATCGATGGCAAGCGGGGTCAGAACCGGAAAGACGTGCAGCAGAAAATAATGTTCGAGCCAGGCGACGTCGGCCGGCTCGAGTTCCTGCGGGTCGACGAGCGTGACGCCGGCAACGCGCAATTCTTTGCGCAATTCGCGCCAGCGCCGTTGCTGTTCGGCGGCGAGAAGCCCGGCGCGTTCGCGGATCTTGATCAATTGGTCGGCCGGCGTGAGCCCGTCTTCGGAGGCGGAAGAAACGCCGGCGCGCACTTGGCCGCGCAATCCCGCAACGCGCACCATGAAGAATTCGTCGAGGTTGTTGGCGGAGATCGAAAGAAACCGCAATTGCTCGAGCAGCGGATGGTTGCGATTCGAGGCTTCCTGCAGAACCCGGCGATTGAATTCGAGCCAGGAGAGCTCGCGATTGATGAAACGCTCGGGCGAATGAGCAAGCTCCGCCGGCCGCTCGGCGAGGCTGCCGAGCTCGTTCATGATCGGTATCGAGGCCGCGGGCGAGGTCTCGCCGGTGAGCGCCGGATCGGCGCTCGCGTTCTCGACAGAAGTATCGCTGCTTGGCTGCAAGTTAACCTCCTTCGGTTTGCCTCGCCCAAGGCTGCGTCTTCCCCGTGATATTATCATGACTTACGGCCCGCAATATGCGCCGGAGCCCCCGACGCCGGCCCAAAAGGCCTAGTCCCCAAGAAGGTTTACCGAACGCGGTTACTTTCGCCGCAGGCCGCCCGGCCGTCTGCCCGATATGGGCCCAAGCAGCGCGGCAGGCAAGTTCCGATCGATCACGGCACGCAGCGCAAAGCTCGATTGAATGCGCGCGACCCTCGGCAGACGGGCCAATTGCGTCTTGTGAATATGTTCGAAATCCGCGATGTCGCGGCAGAGCACGACGAGCTGATAATCGTCGTTTCCCGACATCAAGTAGCAGCGCACGACCGAAGTGCATTGGCCCACCGCGCGTTCGAAGGCTTCGAAATCCTCCTCTCTTTGCGATTCGAGACTGATTCGCACGAGAACGGTCGCCGAAAATCCGAGCCGCTGATGATCGAGCGTGGCGTGATAGCCTTGTATGATTCGGCGTTCCTCGAGCGCCTTCAGCCGCCGTGCACAGGCGGTGCTCGAGAGTCCAATTCGCGGCGCAAGATCCGCGATGCTGATGCGCGCATCCGCTGCGAGCGCCGCCAGAATGGCGCGGTCGAAACGATCGAGATCCTGGTCGGCGGAATCCTGCGTCAACATCATCTTTTTCGCCGTTAACCTGCGTTTAGCTGCTTGTCCTTACTGTAATTGCCGAAATTCTGCTTGGATAGAGGCGTAAACGGATTCGAGACTAATTTCCGAATCATCGAGGTGATTCCATGCGGGTCGGCGTCGTCAAGGAGATCAAAGTTCATGAATATCGCGTCGGCCTCACGCCCGATTCGGCACGCGAATTCGTCGCCGCCGGCCATGAGGTCGCAGTCGAAACCGGCGCCGGCGAAGGCATCGGCGCAAGCGACGCCGATTATCTCGCGGTCGGCGCCGAGATCGCGCCGAGCGCGAGGGAAATCTTCGCCCAGTCGGAGCTGATCGTGAAGGTGAAGGAACCGCAGCCTTCCGAATGGGTGCAACTGCGCGAGGATCAGATCCTCTTCGCCTATCTGCATCTCGCGCCCGATCCGCGCCAGGCCGAAGGATTGATGGCATCGGGCTGTACGGCGATCGCCTATGAGACCGTGATCGGCCCCGACGGCACGAGCCTGCCCTTGCTCGCCCCGATGAGCGAAGTCGCAGGCCGGCTCGCAATCGAAGCGGCCGGAACGGCGCTGCAGCGCCACAGCGGTGGACGCGGCATGTTGCTCGGCGGCGTTCCCGGCGTGGCGCCCGCTCGCGTGGCGATCCTCGGGGGCGGAGTGGTCGGAACCCAGGCGGCGCGGATGGCTGTCGGGCTCGGCGCGGAAGTAAGCGTGCTCGACCGCTCCTTGCCGCGCCTGCGCCAGCTCGACGATCTGTTCCAGGGCCGGGTGCGCACGCGTTTTGCCTCGCATGCCGCGATCGAAGCGGAAGTGCTCGGAGCCGACGCCGTGATCGGCGCTGTTCTGATCGCCGGAGCCAGCGCGCCCAAGCTCGTTACCCGCGCGATGCTGAAAGAGATGAAGAAGGGCGCGGTGCTGGTCGATGTCTCGATCGACCAGGGCGGCTGTTTCGAAACCTCGCATCCGACAACTCATGCCGAGCCCACATACGTCGTGGACGGCATCGTCCATTATTGCGTCGCCAATATGCCGGGCGCCGTGCCGCATACTTCGAGCCACGCGCTCAACAATGCGACCCTTCCTTACGGGCTGAAGATCGCCTCGGGCGGCCGCGCGGCCATCTTCGAAGATCCGGGACTGCGCGCCGGGCTCAATGTCGACCGCGGTTCCATTACGCATCCGGCGGTCGCAAAGAGCCTCGGGCTGGCGCTCAAGCGGCCGGTGCTTGCGGCCTAGCCTGCAATCCGACAAATAGACAATGAACGGGTGTTAGAATGACCGGAGGAAACATGAAGAGACTTCTCGGAGCGACGCTTTTGGCGAGCCTTTTCTGCGTCGCTCACGCCGCGGCGCAAGCCCAAAGCGCGCCCAAGTGCAAGGTAGCGGAAATTAACCCCGTGACCAATCACGCCCATTGTATCGATCCGGTCGGCGGCGTGCTCCCGCCTGACGCGCCGAAGCCTTGCCAGAACGTGCACCAAACTGGCAATTGGGCGATGTCGAACACCTGCGACACGGCGCCGGCGACTAAAGCGAATTGAACGCGCGCGGCGCTCATTCGTCGCCGTGAGCGCGTTCGTCGATCGTGATCGTCTTCATATTCGAGAAGTCGACGGAGACGGGCTGTTTCTCGCGCGCCGCCGCCAGCTGAAACGTCTTGATGACGTGTTCGAGGCGCCTGTACGTCTCCTTATATTCCGGCGTCTTGTCGGATATGCCGAGCGGCTTCAAGCAGAATTCGATGATCTCGCGCGGCCTGTTATATTTCGTCATGCGTCTCTCCTAAAATTGTTCCGGGCGGCGATCCGGAGGCGGAAAGCCGCCTTCGGAAACGAAGTCCCGTTGCGGCCGGCGGCTGTTTGGCTCCTCCCGCGCCTGCAAATATTCGGGAAGAATCGACTTGTCGTCGCGCCGGCCAATCGCAATAGCGGCTTCGGGCCGATAATCCTCCGGTATTCCGAGATCGACAATCGTGCGTTCGACATGGAAGCCGGCCATGGCATGGGCCGCCCAGCCGAGCCGCATCGCTTCGAGCGCGAGATAGCCCCAGGCGGTTCCCGTATCGAAGGAATGGGTGCGGGAAGGAGCGACCTTGTCGGTCCCGCTGACCGGCTGCGTCGTCTTCGAGATCAAAACAACGAGCGCACCCGCGTTCTTCGCCCAGACCTTGTTGCCGTCGACAAGAAGCGCGAGGAATTTCTCGAAATGCGGCGTGCCCTGTCGCGCATAGAGAAAGCGCCACGGCTGTAGATTGCTGGAGGAAGGCGCCCAGCGCGCGGCTTCGAACATGGTACGAAGCTCATTTTCGGGCACCGGCTCGCCGGTGAAGGCACGCGGCGACCAGCGCTCGAGGAATTGTCTGTCGATCGGATAATCGGCCACGCGCGGATTGACTTCGCTCATATCCATTCCTGTTCACGAATCCTGAAATTCAATGCGGATCATGCGCTTCGATCGACCGCCCACGCCGCAGTCCGAAGAGAAAGACGCCCGGCCCGCGGCCCGGCAGCGCGTCCGGCACGGGATCATAGCCCGAGGTTCCCCGGGGATGGCAGCGGCAAAGGCGCGCGAGGCCGAGCAGGCCGCCGGCCCAAAGTCCATGTCGTGCGATGGCCTCGTCCATATAGGCCGAGCACGAGGGCTCGTGCCGGCACTGGCGCCCGGCAAAAGCGGAAAAGGTCAGCTGATAGGCGCGGATCGCATAATGCGCGAAGCGGCGAGGCAGAACGGCGATGCGCGCGTAAAGATCTGCAAAGCCCGGGGCTTGCTTATCCTCATTCTGCGGCATGGACCGCCTGCTCGATCTGCTCCACGGCGTCGACGGTGGCTTCGAATGTCAGCAAGGTCGAGGCGTGGCGGGCCTTGTAATCGCGTACCGGCTCGAGGACTGCGATTTCGGCCCATTTGCCCTCCGGAGGCGGACCGTTCTCCTTCAACATGGCACGCACCTCGTCGCGCAATTTGCGCAACTCGGGGCCAGTCGCGCCGATGACGTTGCGCGCCATGATCGAGGCCGCTGCCTGGCCGAGCGCGCAGGCCTTCACGTCATGCGCGAAATCCGTGACCTTGCCGTCGCGCATTTTGAGGTCGACGATCACGGTCGATCCGCAGAGCTTGGAATGGGCACGCGCCGTCGCGTCGGGCATGGGCAGCCTGCCCTGGCGGGGAATGTTCGCCGCAAGCTCGAGAATCTTGGCGCTGTAGACGTCATTCAGCATGGGTCAAGATGGCAAAGAGGCCCGGATGACGGCACCGAACAAACCCTATATAGGATACCGAGGCTTGGCGAACGAGATTTGGGAGATTTCCGACCGCTGCTGCCCGAAATGACCGCAATGACCTTGCTCGGCGGGGGTTGCGGCAATAGATGACCCTTATAGGAGGCACCACATGGATGACGTGGTTAAGTCCTTGCTCGATCGCAAGCAGCAGCAACCAAGACCCGCCGCGACCCCACCGATCCGTCCCACCCGCGAAGAAGCCGAAGCCGCCGTTAGAACGCTCATTCTGTGGGCGGGCGATGATCCGGACCGCGAAGGACTGCGCGACACGCCGCTGCGCGTGGTCAAGGCCTATGAGGAATTTTTTTCGGGCTATAGCGCCGACGCGAGCGACGTGCTGTCGCGCGTCTTCGAGGACGTGCAGGGCTACGACGATCTGATCCTCGTTCGCGACATTTCCTTTTCGTCGCATTGCGAGCATCACATGGTGCCTTTCGTCGGCAAGGTCCACATTGCCTATTACGTCGGCGAAAACGAGGGCGTCGTCGGCCTCTCCAAGCTCGCGCGGCTGGTCGATATTTATGCGCGCCGCCTGCAGACGCAAGAATCCCTCACCGCGCAGATCGTCGGCGCCATCGAGCGCTATTTGAAGCCGCGCGGCTGCGCCGTGATGATCGAGGCCGAACATATGTGCATGTCGATGCGCGGCGTGTTGAAGCAAGGCACGACGACGGTGACCAATCAATTCACCGGCGTTTTCCGCGACGATCCGGCCGAGCAAGTGCGCTTTCTCACCTTGGTGCGAAGCAAGTAGCGGGTGCGCCCGCGGCGGCCTAAGGTCGCGTCCGGAAGGATCCATGCCCTTTCAAGCTCCCGTGACCAAGCATGAGCTCGAGGAAGGCAAGGTTTTCACGCCGCGCTTCGACCGCGACGGACTGATCGGCTGTATCGTGATCGATGCGCACGACGGCGCCGTGCTCATGTTCGCCTATATGAACGAAGAAGCGCTGCGGCTCACGCTCGAGACCGGCATCGCGCATTATTGGTCGCGCTCGCGCCAAAGCCTCTGGCGCAAGGGCGATACCTCCGGTCAGCAGCAGAAGGTCAAGGAAATCCGCACCGACTGCGACCAGGACGTGCTGCTTTTGAAGGTCGAGCCCGCCGGCGACGGCGGCGCCTGCCACACCGGCCGGCGCTCATGCTTTTATCGGCGATTGGCGGCAAGCTCCGAAGGCACGAGCCTTATTTTCGATTAGGCGGCGAGAAGCCTTCGTTGCGAAGAGCCTTGCGACGAAGCAATCCGGATCCAATGCTGGACTGGTTCGCTGAATTGAACATCGGGCCGACAAAGAGGCTCGCGAAAAGGCCCGCTAAAAGAAACGCCGCCCTGCGGCGGCGCGCCAATGTCGACTTATGGATTTTCTAGGCGGCGGAGGCGATATAGTCGCGCATCGCCGAATGTTCGTGCTCCATTTCGGCGAGCCGGAATTTCATCACGTCGCCGATCGAGACAATGCCGGCAAGCCGGCCTTCTTTGACGACGGGCATGTGCCTGAATCGGCCGGCAGTCATTTTCTCCGCCATCGCCAGGACGGTTTCTTCCTCGCTCGCCGTGATGACCTGCGTCGTCATATGCATGGACGCGGCGTCGTCGAGTGCTTTGGCGCCGCGGTGGGCGACCGCCCGAACGATGTCACGCTCGGACAAAATTCCCAGGACGCTGCCTTGGATATCGGCAACGACGACGGCGCCGATGCCGCGCGCAGCGAGAATTTCCGCAACTTCTCTCAAGGTCCTGTGCGGCTGCGCCGTTTGGACCTCACGGCCCTTGGTAGCAAGTATGCGCGCCACAGTCATTTCACCCTCCTCTTTGGTCGGAGCGTTTCCTTTTCCCTGTCCATCGCTCTTCGGCGATTGGATTTTTGAAGCATGCCTCGCTTCTGGTAAAGGCGCAACTCCCAAGGCGACATTCGCGTCAGACGCTACGTTTCGCCCGAAGAGAGTCCAAGCGGCGCTTTTCCAGGGAAGATTCCAATAAGTCATGCGATTAGACCTCGGCGTTAAGGTTACGCGGGGCGCAAGCGTTATCCTGAGCTTTCTGAGAGCCTTTAACTCTAAAGCGATGCCGAAGTTCCAACGCGGTGCAACACGTGCATCGCGTGGTTGCCGAAGATCAGCCTTCGCTCATGCGAGAGGATTGGTCGCCCGCGGCGCATCGGCGGGCGGATCGAAGAGCGCAAAGCACAACAGGCCGAAGAGAAAGCCGCCGATATGCGCCTGCCAGGCAACGGTGGCTCCGGGCATGCCGAGAGATGTCGCGCCAATCCCGATGCCGAAGAGAATATCGCCGCCGAACCAGAGGAGCAAAAAAGCCAAAGCGGTTCGGTTGGCGATCACATCACGAAGCGCAAGCGGCGGCACGCGATAGGGCGGACGTTCCCGATCTCGGCTGCCGAGCAAGAAACCCGCACCAGGCTGGAAGACGAAACGCAGCGCGGCCCCCATCATGCCGGACACGATAGCGGAAGCGCCGATCACCGGCTGGAGATCGGTCATATGCGTGACGTAATGTGCCAAGGCGCCGGCAATCGCCGTTGCCACGCAAAATAGAACAAAGCGCAAATTGCCGAACCGGCGTGCCACCGCAGCACCGAACGGAACGAGCCAGAGGCAATTCAATCCGACATGCATCCAGCCCGCGTGCAGCAAAGAATAAGTCAGCGGCGTCCACCAGAGCGGGTGTCCGGAGCCCAGAAAGAACCGCTCAAGCTCGGCCTGCGTCGCGTCAGCGCTCGCCGTGAGCGTCGCGGCTATTCGGTCTGGATCGAAGGCGAAAGTGAAGCGCCCCGGCACGAAGCCGAAATTGGCAACGAGATCGAGATCGCGTTCGGGCGGAAGAAGCTCGCGCACGGCTTCGATGCCGACGAGCAGAAGCACGAACCAGACGATGACGGCCGGGATGTTGAAAATTTTTTCGCGTTGCTTGTTCACGCCGCGCTCCTCTCAACGAGGCGCGCGCCGCCTCGCAGTTCGCCCGGTCCCGCGTCTGCTCAGATCAATCGACGTCCTCGACTTCCGCCGGGCCGCCACCATGGACCTTTTGCGCGAGCGCAGCTTCCATGAAGGATGAAAGATCGCCGTCGAGAACGTCGCTCGGCGTTCCCGACGTGACGCCGGTGCGTAAATCCTTGACGAGCTGATAAGGCTGCAAAACATAAGAGCGGATCTGATGCCCCCAGCCGATGTCCGTCTTGGCGGCTTCGGTTGCATTGGCTGCCGCCTCGCGCTTTTCCATCTCGCGCTCGTAAAGGCGCGCGCGCAGCATATTCCAGGCGGTCGCGCGGTTCTTATGCTGCGAACGCTCGCTCTGGCAGGCAACGACAATTCCCGTCGGCATATGGGTGATGCGCACGGCCGAGTCGGTGGTGTTCACGTGCTGCCCGCCGGCGCCGGACGAGCGATAGGTGTCGATCCGGCAGTCGGATTCCTTCACGTCTATATTGATGCGGTCGTCGATCACCGGATAGACCCAGACCGAAGCAAAGCTCGTATGGCGCCGCGCATTGGCATCGAACGGCGAGATGCGAACCAGACGGTGGACACCCGATTCCGTCTTCGCCCAGCCATGCGCATTATGACCCTTCACGAGCAACGTGCCGGACTTGATGCCGGCCTCTTCGCCCGGCGTCTCTTCGATAATCTCGACCTTGAACTTCTGCCGCTCGGCCCAACGGATATACATGCGCAGCAGCATGCGCGCCCAGTCGCAGCTCTCGGTGCCCCCGGCGCCCGCGTGGACTTCGATATAAGTGTCGTTCTGATCGGCTTCGCCCGAGAGCAGCGCCTCGATTTGCCGCCGCTCCGCCTCCTTCTTCAGGGCCCGGAGCTGGCCGAGACCTTCCGCCTCCGCGTCAGCATCGCCTTCGGTTTCGCCGAGCTCGACCAAAGTCGTTGCGTCTTCAAGCTCGGATTCGAAATGCGCAAGCGAGCCGAGCCGCTCCTCGAGCTCGGTCCTTTCGCGCATGATCTTCTGCGCGGCTTCCGTATCGCTCCAGAGATTCGGGTCTTCCGCCTTGGCGTTCAGTTCGGCCAGTCGGCGCGTGGCGGCATCGACGTCAAAGATGCCTCCTCAGCAGGCCCATGGACTGCTTGATCGATTGAACAAGCGCTTCGGCTTCGGCGCGCATGATTTTTCTCGTGAATGGAAGGAATGTTCGCACTGGTAGATAGTGGGCGCGAACGCGGCTGTAAACCACCCGCCTGCACGAGGCTCATGGCGCTATTCAGTAAAGTCCGCCCGTACCGGTGCTCAGCCGCTGATCGACATCGGGGTCGACCGGTTGATCGACCTGCGAAGTCGTCGCGGCGCTCGTTCCGTAATTGAACGTGTCGGGCGGCGCCGTGCCGGGCTTGAAGGCTTCGAGGATCGTGCCCGGGCCGGATGCGCGCACGCCAGTCTTGACGTCGACCGAAATGAGTTTGATGCCCGGCGGGACGCGGAACGGGATGTCGGGCTTGTCTTTCAGCGCCATTTTCATGAAGTCGCGGAAGATCGGCGCGGTATAGAGCGCCGCCTGGGCCGAATCGCCGAGCGAGCGCGGCCGGTCGTAACCCATGAACACGCCGACCGTCAGGTCGGGCGAATAGCCGACGAACCACAAATCCTTGGCGTCATTGGTCGTACCCGTCTTGCCGGCGAGATGTTTGCCGACCGCAAGGATCGCCTGACCAGTGCCGCGTTGGATCACGCCTTCCATGATCGACGTGATCTGATAGGCGGTCAGCGGATCGATCACCTGCTCGCGGTTGTCGATGATCTTCGGCTCGTCCTGGTTCTCCCATTTCTGCGCATCGCAACCCTCGCAGATGCGCTGATCGTGCCGATAGATCGTATGGCCCCAGCGGTCCTGAATACGGTCGATCAGCGTCGGAATGATGCGTTTGCCGCCATTGCAGAGCATGGAATAGGCGGTGGTCATGCGCATCAGCGTCGTCTCGCCCGAACCGAGCGACATAGAGAGATAGGGCGGCAGGTCGTCGTAAATGCCGAAGCGCTTGGCGTATTCGGAGATCAGAGGCATGCCGACATCGCGCGCCAGCCGCACCGTCATCTGATTGATCGAATGTTCGATCGCATAGCGCAACGTATGCGGCCCGCTCGACTTGCCCTCGAAATTCTCCGGCCGCCAGATGCCGAGCCCGGCGCCTTGATCGATTTCGATCGGCTCGTCGAGCTCGATCGAGGAAGGCGTATAGCCGTTGTCGATCGCCGCCGCATAGACGAACGGTTTGAAGGAGGATCCGGGCTGGCGCCAGGCCTGCGTCGCGCGATTGAATTCCGATTGATCGAAGGAGAAGCCGCCGACCATCGCGAAGACGCGCCCCGTATAGGGGTCCATGACGATGATCGCGCCGCTCACTTCCGGGATCTGCCGCAGCCGATATTGGCCGGGCTTGCCGTCAAGGGGCTCGGCATAGATGACATCGCCCGGGACGAGCATCGATTTCTGCCCGCGATGCGCCCAGCGCAGCCCGATGGGCATGAGCGTGCCGATCTCCCGCTGGGGGCTCACGTCGCCCGAGGGTTCGCGCTTCGGCTGCAGGCCGATGCGAAGTTGGCTCTCGTTGCCGTCGAGCACCACTGCGAGCCGCCAGGGGGCGACATCGCCGAGTGCCGGGATATTGGCGAGCGGCGGTCCCCAATCCTGGCCAATGTCGATATGGCGCATCGCGCCGCGGAACCCATGCGCTTCGTCATAGCGCACGAGCCCGTCGACGAGGGCGCGGCGCGCCATCATCTGGACCTTCGGATCGAGCGTCGTGCGCACCGACAAGCCGCCCTCGTAGAGCTTCTTCTCTCCATAGCGATCGAGAAGCTCACGCCGCACTTCCTCGGCGAAATAGCCTGCCGCGTAAGTGTTGGGCGAAAGCACGCGCGGGGTCACGCCGAGCGGTTCGGCCTTGGCGAGTTCGCCGTCCTTGGCCGAGACGTAGCCGTTCTCGACCATGCGATCGATCACCCAATTGCGCCGCTCGATCGCCCGTTCGCGTTGCAGGAAGGGATGGTAATTGTTCGGCGCCTTCGGCAGAGCGGCGAGGTAAGCGACTTCCGAAACCGTCAGCTCGTTGACCGATTTGTCGAAATAATTCAGCGCCGCGGCTGCGACGCCGTAATTGCCGAGACCGAGATAGATCTCGTTGAGATAGAGTTCGAGAATCTTCTCTTTCGAATACGTCGCCTCGATCCGGAACGAGAGAAGCGCTTCTCTGATCTTACGCGTCATGGAGCGTTCGCTGCTCAAGAAGAAATTCTTGGCGACCTGCTGCGTGATGGTCGAGGCGCCCTGCATATGATGGCCGCCTTCGACGAAAATGAGGGCCGCGCGTGCCACGCCTTCGAAATCGACGCCGGCATGACTGTAGAAGTTCTTGTCTTCGGCGGAGATGAACGCCTCTTTGACCAGCGGCGGAATGGCCGAGCTCGGCAGGTACAGCCGTCGCTCCTTGGCATATTCGGCGAGCACGGAACCGTCGGCCGCATGCACGCGGGTCATCACCGGCGGCTCGTAATTCTTAAGCTGCGTGTAATCGGGCAGATCCTGCTCGAATTTCCAGACCAATGCGCCGGCACCGGCGGCGACGACCACGAAGACGATCGCGCAGCTCGCGAAGATGAATCCGAGGAACCGGGCGATCAACCGCATGTGGAATTAAGCCCTTCGAAGTCCGCGAATTCGTGGCGCGGCTTTCCAAGATCGGTTTGCGCGACAGGCAGCCAGCCGGCGGTGCCGGGCCGTAAACATACGTTTGGTGGTGCGGTGCTTTTGTGTTGATAGTTTGACGCCTGGATCACGATGCTTTTGGGCGTATCGACGCAAGAGCAGATCCAGCCGCCGCCCTATAGCCTGTTCCCGTTCTTGGCACCAGCGGGCTATTTGTTTTCGGCCGCCCTTTCGGGCACGCTTGCCGCGTCGGACTGCCCTGGTTCAGCGGCACCGAAATTACCGCGCTTGACGTCAAAATAGGCATTGATTGCCGATGCCACCCGGCTTGCGGTCGATTCGCGCCAGGCGGCCGAGACGAGATTGGCGGCGTCCTGCGGATTGGAAAGGTAGCCCAGCTCGATCAAAACGGAGGGCACATCGGGCGCTTTCAGGACGCGAAATCCCGCCGCGCGCTCGGGGTTCTTGTTGAGCCGCGCGGCGACCCGCCAGTAATTGACCAGGGTGCGGGCAAACACATGGCTATAGGCGCGCGTTTCCTGGCGCGTCAGATCGGCCAATATGTCGGAAACGTCGCCCGGCTCGTCATTGCCGACAACGCCGGCCGTCGCGTCGGCGCGGTTCTCATCTTCGGCGATGCGCGCGGCTTCCGCATCGGTCGCATGATCGGAAAGCGTATAGACCGTCGCGCCGGAAACTTGCGCCGCATCCGAAATCGTATCGGCATGGACTGATACGAACAGCGCAGCGCCCGAATCCTGCGCGATGCGCACCCGCTCACCCAAAGGCAGAAACACGTCGCTGTCACGCGTCATGACGATTTTATAACGCCCGCTCGCGGTCAGTTTAGCGGCAAGAGCCTTGGCGAATTCGAAGACGATATTCTTCTCGACGAGGCCCTTGACGATTGCGCCGCTGTCGATGCCGCCGTGCCCGGGATCGATGACGATGAGCGGCAGGCCCGGCGCCGTCGGCTTGGCGGGGCTCGGCTGCTCTGGCGCATTCATCTCGGCTTCGAGAGTCGATCTTTGTGCTGCGGCCTGAAAAGCCGCTCGGTCGGTCTTGGCGAGCTCGATGACGAGATGGGCGGCGGTCCCGGCCGGCTCGCTTTCCGCTCGAACGACCCGAGCCGGGCCTGCAAGATCGATCACGATCCGCGACTTGCCGGGCGCGAAAAGGCCGAAGCGGAAGGAGGAAATAAGCCCCGCCTGTCCCGGGCGGCGATGCTTTCTCTCACACCCGATCTGAGGATTGATGCGGAAATCGATCTGCGGCAGGTCGACGACGAGCCGGTCCGGCGCGGTCAGCACGAAGGACCCAGCCTTGACCGGACGCGTCAGAGCGAACGTAAGCCTTGCCTTTTCCGGGCCATTTTCGAGATCGACCGAGCCTGCGGCCACCGGCGGGTTCGCGCCAGGACCGCCATGCGGGCCGAGCGGGCCGTCCGCTCGTGTCGCAAAGCCCGATAGGCAAAGCAAAAACGCGGTCAAGCCAAGCTTAAGCCAGGCAGGGACCCGCGCCCGGCGCTTGCGCGCCACTGATGTTTCGCGCCGTATCAGCCCCATGTCCCGGCAATTCTTTCCCGGTTCGCCGCCCAGCCCGGCCCATTGCGAACTCAGAATGAATCTGGGCGGTTAACGTTGAATGACCATGCCAGAAGAACGTTTGTCCCACAGTTACCGTTCGGCAACAGCGCGCAGAAAACTTGCCAAATCACGGGGCAAGCCGGTAGAAAGAGACGTTCGGGTTCGAGTGCAAAGGATCGACAGATCCGCCGGACATTTGGGTTTTCGGCACGAGAGCCGCGCCCGCGGCGACGCTGCTTGATGCATCCGAAGGGCACGGCCGTGCCGCTCTGCATTCGAACTGAATTTTCTGCCGGCTCCCCGAGCCGGCGCGCGGGTTATGTAACTATGCTCTGCCTCCCGGGTGACCAGCCCAGGTCAAAAGCTTCGAGCCTGCGTCCAGGAGTTCGGACGCGCATCGTCCCGCTTGATCGTGGCCGATACCCTTCAGCCGCGCGCTTCTTCACACCTCGATTCGCGCCTCGCGAGTCGCATTCCTTCCACCACCCTTTGCAGATGGCGCCTGTCGTGCCGCTAAGCCGCGCTTGCATCCCGAGCGCCTCGAGCAGCGGTGCAGGTGCCTCGCCTCAACGAGTTCAATATGCCCAACAAAATGCTCATCGATGCTTCCCACCCGGAAGAGACCCGGGTGGTCGTCCTCCGCGGCAATCGCGTCGAGGAATTCGACTTCGAATCGGCGGATAAGAGACAGCTTCGCGGTAACATCTACCTCGCCAAAGTGACGCGCGTGGAGCCCTCGCTCCAGGCCGCCTTTGTCGATTACGGCGGCAACCGCCACGGCTTCCTCGCCTTTTCGGAAATTCACCCGGACTATTATCAAATCCCGGTTTCCGATCGGCAGGAGCTCCTCGAAGAGGACGCGCGTGCACACCGCGAGGAGGAGGAGGACGGGCGCAAGCGTAGCCGCCGGCATCGGCGCGGCGAACGCGCCGAGAAACGGCGCGGTCCGGAAGACGAAAAATTGGCCGACACTCAGCCGGCGGACCTCGAACCGGCACCGCCCGAACCGCAGGATGCGCAAGTTGCGCAGGTGGCCGAAGCCGAGGCGGTGCTCGAAGATACGCTGGGCGCTATAGCTTCGCCGGGCGAGCCCGACGAAGGCCGGCCTGATGAACTCGCCGGCGAAACCGAAGCGCCGGAGATGCCCCGGACCGAGACCGCCGCCGAAACGAGCGAAGCGGGCGAACCCGAGCCGCTCGACGCCGCGCCTGAGGCTGCGCAAGAGATTGCCGGTGCAGCGCAGTCCGAGCATGAGCGCCACCGTCTGGCGACCGATCCCGAAGGATTTGCGGTCGTCGAAGGCGAGGAGCCCGTATCGATCGAATCCGAGTTCGAGACCCGGTTGCGTGAGAAGCCGGTCGAAGAGAAGCCCGCAGAAGACGGCGAGGACGAAGAGGAAGATCAGGAAGAGCAGATCGAGCAGATCGGCGGCGATGCGATGGAGGAAGTGCCGATGCGCCCGCATCGGCCGCGCCGGCAATATAAGATCCAAGAAGTCATCAAGCGCCGGCAAGTCTTGCTCGTCCAGGTCGTCAAGGAAGAGCGCGGCAACAAGGGCGCGGCGCTCACGACCTATCTCTCGCTCGCCGGACGCTATTCGGTGCTGATGCCGAATACCGCGCGCGGCGGCGGCATTTCCCGTAAGATCACCGATGCCACCGACCGGCAGAGATTGAAGAGCATTGCGCAAGACCTCGAAGTGCCGGAAGGCATGGGCGTCATCCTGCGCACGGCGGGCGCCACGCGCACCAAGGCCGAGGTCAAGCGCGACTTCGAATATCTCCTGCGCATGTGGGAGACGGTACGCGAGATGACGCTGAAATCGACGGCCCCTACCCTCGTCTATGAGGAAGGATCGCTGATCAAGCGCGCGATTCGCGACCTCTACAATAAAGACATCGACGAAGTGATCGTCTCGGGCGAGCCCGCCTATCGCGAGGCGAAGGAGTTCATGCGCATGCTCATGCCGAGCCATGCCAAGAACGTCCACCTTTACCGCGATCAGCAGCCGATGTTCGCGAAATATAGCGTCGAGGCGCAGCTCGATGCCATGTTCACCAATCAGGTGACGCTGAAATCCGGCGGCTATCTCGTCATCAATCAGACGGAAGCACTCGTCGCCATAGACGTCAATTCCGGCCGCTCGACGCGCGAACACGACATCGAAGATACGGCGCTGCGCACCAATCTCGAGGCGGCCGACGAGATCGCCCGCCAGCTGCGCCTGCGCGACCTCGCCGGGCTCATCGTGGTCGATTTCATCGACATGGAGGAGAGCCGCAACAATCGCGCGGTCGAGCGGCGCTTGAAGGAAGCGCTGAAGAACGACCGGGCGCGCATTCAGATCGGCCGGATCTCGCATTTCGGGCTGCTCGAAATGTCGCGCCAGCGGATCAGGACGGGCGTGCTCGAAGGCTCGACCGTGATCTGTCCGCATTGCGGCGGATCGGGCACGGTGCGCTCGACTTCATCGATCGCGCTGCACGTGCTGCGGCTTTTGGAAGATGCGCTCATCAAGAGCGCCGCACATAATATCGTGCTTCGCACCCGCGCCGAAGTGGCACTTTATATCCTCAACCAGAAGCGCGCCAATCTGCGCGAACTCGAACAGCGGTTCGGCGTCAAGATCACGATCACCGCCGACGATACATTGACCGGGACTGCCTATCACGCGATGGAGCGCGGCGAACCCGCAATCGGCGTGACGGAGCCGCCACGGCTCGAAGCGCCGCGTCCTATCGAGGAGGACGAGGACGAAGAAATCGAAGACGCCGAAAGCCGGGCGGACGAGTCGCGCCCGGCTCATGCGGAAGGTGCGGAATCCGAGGAAGAGGACGGCCAGAGGCGCAGGCGGCGCCGGCGCCGGCGGCGCGGCCGCGGCGCGGACCGCGGCGAACCTGCGGCAATCTCCGGCAATGCGCCGCAGCCGTCGGATGACGGCTTGGCGTTGGTCGCGGGCATGGAGGGTCAGGCCGCAACGCATGCAGAAGAAAATGACGAGACCGCGCCACGGCGCGACGGCGGCCGGCGGCGGCGTTCGCGGCGCAGGGGCCGCGGATTCGGTAGACCGGGCGAGGCGCCGCTGAACGGATCGAGCGAGACCGGGGCGCAGTCACAGGAAGAGACCAGTTTCGACGAAAGGGACGAAGTTCAGGCTGAAGCGCAATCGCAGGCCGAAGACGCGCGTGAGCCGGAGGCTGAGTCTTTAGGGAAAGCGCATGTCGAGCCGGAAGCGCAGGAGCCGGAAGCAGCACCCGAGTCCTCCGCACCGGAGCCTCTGCCCGAACAATCTTCCGAAGCCGCGGGTGAAGCTCCCGAATCCGACCGGCCGAAACGAACTGGCTGGTGGCAACGCGCCAAGGCAAGCCTAGGCGGCTGAACCGCCGCGCCCTGGCTGCGCTTAAGACGGAACTGGCGCCGGAGAGTGTGCATTGCAGTGCGGGAGGAAAATCCCGCAATGAAAACAGTGCAAATTCCACCTTGGTGGATACGCATTCTCTCGGTCTATCTCCCTGCCTGGCTGATCAGCGCTCTTGTGCTGGTCTTGGCGGCCGGGCTCGCGCTTTTATTCCACCGCACGATCATCCGATTGGTGCGGCGCTTCATCGGCCCGCAGCACATATTCGTCCAATCGCTTATTTCGCGCGGCTATGGCGCGACGCGCTTTGCGCTCGTTCTGGCGGCTCTCGCGCTCGCCCTGCCGATCGTGCCGCTCGCCCCCGCGACGGCACTTGTTATCGCCGAGAGCCTTGCGGTCGGCCTCACTCTGCTCATCGGTTGGGCGGCGATCACGGCGATCGAGCTTGCCGCTGATTTTTATATCCGCCGATTCCGCATCGACGTGGCCGATAATTTGCTCGCGCGCAAACATCTGACGCAGGTTCGGGTCCTGCGCCGGGTGAGCGAATCGATCGTGATCATGATCACAATTGCGGTCGCTTTGATGAGCATTCCGCAGGTGAGGCAATTCGGCGTCAGCCTGATAGCATCCGCCGGCGTTGCCGGCATTATCGTCGGCCTTGCGGCGCGGCCCGTCCTCGCCAACCTCATCGCCGGCCTACAGATCGCCTTGACCCAGCCGATCCGGATCGGCGACGCGGTCGTCGTCGAAAACGAATGGGGCTGGATCGAGGAGATTGCCAGCACCTATGTCGTGATCCAGATTTGGGACTGGCGCCGGCTGATCGTGCCCATCTCGTATTTTCTTGAAAAGCCCTTCCAGAATTGGACGCGCATGTCGGCCGAGCTTATCGGAACGGTGCTGCTTTGGGTCGATTATACGACGCCGGTCGACCGCGTGCGCGAAAAGCTCAACGAGATCGTGAAGAATTCGAAATTATGGGACGGACGGGTGGTCAATTTACAAGTCACCGACGCGTCCGAACATTCGATCCAGATTCGGGCGCTCGCCACGGCCCGCAATTCGCAGGACGTCTGGGACTTGCGCTG
>Ga0209062_1002355_pt1 | contig 25840 bp, 17 predicted proteins | sample Coa_R2_2_FD_187158 | JGI IMG/M metagenome (GOLD analysis project Ga0209062, IMG submission 187158) | Surface soil microbial communities from Centralia Pennsylvania, which are recovering from an underground coalmine fire - Coalmine... | ecosystem: Environmental > Terrestrial > Soil > Unclassified... | reverse complement strand
GTCCAGGTGGCGCTCGCGCTCGTCCTCCTGGTCGGATCGGGACTCCTGGCGCGGAGCTTCTGGCGCATGCGGGCGGTGGACCCCGGGATTCGCGCTGCCGGAGTCCTCACGCTGCGGCTTCAGCTTCCCGGGTCGACCTACCCGTCGTCGGCCAGCCGCGTGCAGTTCTGGAACGCCCTGCTCGACCGCGTCGGCGCGCTCCCCGGCGTCGCGCAGGTCGGGCTCACGGGCAAGCTCCCCCTCCGTCCGGAGCGCCGCAACGAGGTCGCCGTGTGGGCCGAGGACCGGCCAGTCCCCGCGAATGCGTTTCCTCCCGTCCACCTGAGCTCGGAAGTGAGCGGCTCGTACTTCGCGACCATTGGCATCCCGCTGCTCGCCGGCCACACGTTCGCGCGCACGCCTGCCGACCATGGCGTCGCGGAGGCGATCATTGGCCGCGCTGTCGCCGAGCAATTCTGGCCGCATGAGCCACTCGCGGCGGCCCTCGGCAAGCGGGTCCGCATCGGTCCGAATCAGCCGTGGCTCACAGTGGTCGGTGTGGTAGCGGACGTGCACGACGAGTCGCTCACCAGGCCGGCCGACGGCATGCTGTACCGCCCGATCTCTCCACTGGAGCAGGACGACAGCACGGCCGCGCCCTCGTCGATGGCGCTCGTGGTCCGCGCACAGGGCGGCCCGGCCATCGACCCCAGTCGGCTCACGGGAGCCATCCGGCGGGAGATCGGGGCGCTCGATCCCGATCTCCCGCTCGTGAACGTGCGGGCGATGCCCCGCATCGTCGCGGACGCCACCGCCCGCACCGCCTTCACCATGCTCTTGCTCGGGGTCGCGGCCGGTGTCGCGCTGCTCCTCGGCGGCATCGGGCTCTACGGCGTGATCGCCTACATGGTGAGCCTGCGCACGCGCGAGATCGGAGTGCGCATGGCGCTGGGTGCGCAACGCACGGACGTCGGGCGAATGATCGTCGGCCAGGGCGTTACCCTCGCGACGATCGGCGTCGGCATCGGGCTGGCCGGCGCACTCGTCCTCACGCGACTCATCGCCTCCCTGCTCTACGGCGTCGCGCCGACCGACCCGCCGACGATTGTCGCGGTGTCGCTTCTCCTGCTCATGGTCGCGGCGCTCGCCAGTTGGCTCCCCGCTCGCCGGGCGGCCAGCATCGATCCCGTGATGGCGCTGCGAAGCGAGTGAGGAGGCCGCGCTCCACGGGTCTGTCGCGTCGGCCGCGCGATGGTGCAGCGGGCCGACGGCGGCACACGGGTCGGCAGTCCTCGAGATCGGCGGCGGGGGCCGGCACGATCAGCCGAAGTGCCAGCCCAGGATATTCCACTGGTTGAAGAAGAGACACACGATGACCGCGGCGGCGGCCACGAGCGAGAAGTGCACCCGCCGCCCCACGGTCCAGTACCGGTGCCGCCAGACCTGCACGGCGGCGATGACGAGCAGCACGGTCAGCACGACGAAGATGACCGGCAGGACGAGGGCCGCCTCGAGCGAGCCCGGGACACGCGAGAAGAGCGTCGAGGCGTTCACCGCGATCACGGCGCCGAGCACGATCCAGGTGAGGAAGTACCAGCCCGCGGTGACCGCGGCGAGCCAGCTCGCGCGCTTCGGTGCTCGCGTCATGGCGCGGAACTCCTGCCGGCGGTAGTAGAGGCCCGTCAGGACGGACAGAAAGAGGAGGGTCGAGATCCCGAGCAGCGTATACCAGCGCGACGGGAGCTCCGCCCACGGCACCCGCTCGGTGCCCATGAACGGGAGCTCGCTCACGGAGAGGCGGGTGACCTGCCCCGAGGCCGAATCCTCGTGGAAGGCAATCTGCTGGTGCCCATCGGTGCGCTGGAAGAGACCGGTCGCGATCGGCACGTACTGCTCGGCGCTCGTCCCGAGACCGGTCACCAGCAGTCGCCCCTCCTTCGGGAGAAGCGAGACCCGAATCGGCGGCTCGGCGAGCAGCAGTGCCTTCTCGATCTCGGTCGAGCTGTGGCGCGCGAATCTGTACGCGCCCGTGTACTTGGCCGCCGTCGTCGCGAAGTCGGCCGCTGGCGCCGGCGGCGGGGGATCGAGCGCCGTCTCCGGGAAGTACCGATCGAAGAAGGCACGCAACATGCCGGACCGGGCAGGATCGCCGCCATCGCCCACGTACGAGAGGAAGATCCCGACCTGCCGGTCCGGGATGATGAACATCGCCGTGTGGAAGTGCTCCGTGTCCCCCTCGTGCCCGATGAACCGCACCCCGTTCATCCGCTGCTCGTAGAAGCCGAGGTCCATCGGCGGCAGGCGCGGATCGTTGGCGAACGCGGGGCGGTGCATGAGCTCCGCCGTCGCCGGTTTCAGGATCTGGGCGCTGCCGTACCGCCCGTCCTGAAGATGAGCGATCATGAAGTGCGTCATGTCGAGCGCCGACGCCGACATCGAGCCCGCCGGCCGGAACCCACCGACGAACTCGAACGGCTTGGCGACGTAGTCGCCGTTCTCCCGCGCGTAGCCGGTCACCGCGTCGCCCCGCAGCGCCGGCGGGAGCGGCTCCTGGAAGGTGGCGTGGTGCATGTCGAGCGGGTCGAGGATGTGGTGCTGGATGTACTCGTTGAACGGCTCGCCGCTCGCTTGCTGGACGATGAGCCCGGCCAGCGCCGCACCATAGTTCGAGTAGGACGAGAGCGTGAGCGGCGGCCGCACACGCGCCGGCATGTGCCGCCTCAGCGTCTCGTCGATCGGTAGCACTCGACTCGAGTCTTCGATGATGAGGTACCCGAGTGCCCCGTCCTCGAACCCCGGCGAATGGGTCATCAGGCTCCGCAGGGTGACGGGCTGCGGGAACGTGGCCGGGATCTGAAGTCCCTTGAGGTAGTGGTTCACATCGGTGTCCAGGTCGAGCGTCCCCTGCTCGACGAGCTGCATCACCGCCGTCCAGGTGAAGAGCTTCGATGTGGAGCCGATGCGGAAGAGGCTCGTCGCCGGATCCACCGGCGTCCCGTGCGCGATGTTGGCGTGGCCGTAGCCCCGGGCATACAGCACGCGCCCGTTCTCGATCACGACCGCGACGGCCGCGGGGATGTGCAGCTCCTCGATGTGCGCGCGCATGACGCCATCGATGAAGTCACCCAACGCCGCCGTATCCTCGAGGCGGTACGTCCCCGGTGCAACGGCCGGTGTCACTGGGGTCGGTGGGGCCCCGGGCTGCGCCGCCCGTGGCGCGGCCTGTGCCGGCTTCCCTTCGTTGTGGGCCTGCCCGCGGGCAGCGGGTGCACGCACCAGCCCGAGCGCCAGCGCGGCGGCCGTCCACGACCCGAGTCGTCGCGCGATGAGGAGGGAAACCGGCAGTCGTGCCGCTCGCACCATGGGTGTGCTCCCGAGGAGTGGGTCGCCGGCCGGGGCCGAACGCCAGCCAGCCGACCGAGTGGTATACGCTAACGGTATACCACGCGGACGCAAGCACGGCCGAGGTCGACCGCCGGGCGCGAGCCGCGCGCGATGCGGGACGGCCCGTCCGCGGCGGATCCGCGCGGAGGTCAGCCCCGCGGGCGGGGCACGCACCCGGATCTCAGCGCCGCTCGCGACGCCCCCGGGCCAGCGCCCCGGGCCCCGCCGGCCCCGTCGAGCCGCCCGCCGCCACCGCTCCACTTGGACCGGTCAGCGCGCCCGCGCCCCAGCGCTGCCAACTGCCGCGCTCTCCGTCCTGGGCGATGATGCGCGCCAGCCGGGCGGCGGCGTTCCGCCAGTTCGTCTCGGCCGCCGCCTGGGCGCCGGCGGCGTCGCCGCGCGCGATGTGGGCGGCGATCACGGCGTGCTCCTTGACGGAGGTCGGCAGCTCGTCGAGTAGCACGCTCGTGTACAGCCGCGAATACCGCTCGCTCTGCGGCTTGATCGCCTGATGCAGCGCGAGCAACCGCGGCCCGACAATGCCCTCGACGTAGGTGCGGTGGAACTCGCGGTCCAGCTCGAAGTACCGGCTCGCGTCCCCAGCCCGCCGCCGCGACGACGCTGACAGCTCGCGATTGAGCGCCCGGAGCCGAGCGACGAGCGCCCGCCGCCGAGCCGGAGGCAGGAGCGCCGACGTCCGGGCGGCGAGCCCCTCGAGGTGCCCGACGATGGAGAACACCTCCTGGCCATCGTCGCGGGTGAGCGGCGCCACGATGAGCCGCCGCTCTCGACCCTGCCCGTAGGACGCGACAAACCCTTCCTGCTCGAGCCGGTGCAGCGCGCTCCGCACCGGCGTTCGGCTCAGTCCCAGGCGCTCGGCGACCGCACGCTCCGAGATCCGCGACCCCGGAGGGAACTGACCAGATATGATAACTCCGCGGAGCTCCTGGTACGCCCGCGACACGTGATCCAGGACGGTCGCAGGGGCCTCACGGGTCGCACGGGTCGCACGGGCGCTGGCGGTCGGCACGCCGCACCATACTCCCCACACGAAGGGCCCGCAAGACGCCGGCGCCGGCGGCCGTCCTCAACGTGGCACGGCGCGGAGCGCCGCGCTGGTGGACCATTGTGGTATACCTCGAAACGCCGTATGTTCGGCCCCTGCCCAGCGTCTCCCACCACGCGGAGCTACAGATGCGACCTACGGCCAGTCAGCGGGTGCCATGGAGCCCTCGGATCCTCGTCGCTCTCTTCACCGCCGGGACAGCGCTGCTCCACCCGCCGCCGACGGACGCGCAGAGCGCCGCGGGAGGGACCGGCGGGCGGATCACCGGCCGGGTGACGGACGCGCTCACCCGGCAGGGGGTCGCCGATGTGGCCGTCCAGATCACCGGCACCCGCCTCGGCGCCACGACCGATCAGGACGGACGCTATCGCATCACCAACGCCCCCCTCGGTGTGGATACGATCGTCGTCCGCCGGTTGGGCTACGTCGTTGTCCGCCAGGCGGTCACCGTGAGCGCCGACCAGCCGGCCACCGCCGATCTGGCGCTCCAACCGGCGGCCATGTCGCTCGATCAGGTGGTCGTGACGGGCACACCCGGGACGCAGCAGCGACGAGAGATCGGCAACTCCGTGTCGACGATCGACGCCACCGAGCAGCTCTCCAAGTCGCAGGCCCCGGAGCTCGGCGATCTGCTCACCTCCCGCGCCCCGGGGGTCGACATCGCGCCGAGCACCGGACGACTCGGCGCGGGGCCGAACATCGAGATCCGCGGCGTCTCGAGCCTCGGACTCAGCAACACCCCGCTGCTCTACATCGACGGCGTGCGCGTCAGCAACCATGTCGGCGGCGGCCCCACATCGAACGCCGACAATGGCTTCGGGTCCCAGAACGCCGGCGTCGTCGGCCGGCTCAACGACATCAGCCCCGACGAGATCGAGAGCATCCAGATCATCAAGGGACCGGCCGCAGCCACCATCTACGGCACCGAGGCGGCGAACGGCGTCATCCAGATCATCACCAAGAAGGGCGCGGGCACCCAGCCGCGGTGGAACCTGCATCTCGAGAATGGCGCCATCTACTTCCGTGACCCGGAGGGGCGGCTGCCGACCAACTACGCGATGGACTCGACCCATACGGTCGTGCCGTTCAACGCGGTCAGAGCGATGGACGCCGCGGGGACACCGATCTTCAAGAACGGCCAGGCCCGCCATTACGATGGCGAGGTCTCGGGCGGCTTCGAGCACGCCACGTACTACGTCTCGTCCGCCTATCAGAACGACCTCGGGATCGAGCCGAACAACTCGATCCGCCAGTTCTCCGGCCACGCGAACCTCAACCTCACCGCGAGCCCGCAACTCGACGTCGCCACCAGCCTCAACTACGTCCAGGGGATGTATCACCTGGGGGTGGATGTCGGGCTCTCGTCGATGCTCGGGGCCGAGTTTGCGCACCCGCTCGTCTTCTCGGTCCCCGGCGCCGACGGGTTCTATCCGAACGTGCCGCCCCAGGTCCCGCAGACGCTCTTCGACAACAGCGACGGGATCACGCGCTTCACCGGGAGCGTCACGCTCACCAACCGGCCCGCGAGCTGGCTCACGCAACGCGTCATCGTGGGCCTCGACAACACCGGCGAGGACGGCAGAACGCTCGAGCGCTTCGCCCCGCCCGCGCTGGCGCCGTTCACGCTCGGAGACCCGACCGGACGCATCGGGCAGACGCTCACGAACACCACCGTCACCAGCGCCGACTACACGGCGACCGCCCGCGCCGCGCTCTCGTCCGCCTGGACCGCCTCGACCTCCCTGGGCGGCCAGTTCTACCGGACGGAGATCAATCAGAGCTTCCTGGGAGGGATCGGCTTCCCGGCACCCGCCGTGACGACGGTGTCCGGAACGGCGATCGCCCTCCCCTCGACGCAGGCCGACACCGTCAACACGACGATCGGCGGATACGGGCAGGAAGAGTTCGGGTTCAAGGATCGCCTCTTCCTCACCGGCGCCGTCCGGGTCGACAACAACAGCGCCTTCGGCAACCAGTTCAAGCTGATCGCCTACCCCAAGGCGAGCGCCGCCTGGGTGATCAGCGACGAGCCGTTCTGGCACGTGTCGTTCATCGATCAGCTCAAGCTCCGAGCCGCCTTCGGGGAGTCGGGGCGCGCGCCGCTCGCGTTCACCGCGCTCCGCACCTACGTGCCCGTGCAGGGTCCCGGCGGGACCAACGCCTTCACGCCCGGCTCCTTCGGCAACCCCAACCTCAAGCCGGAGCTGGGGAAGGAGATCGAGGGCGGATTCGAGGGCGAAATGTTCGGCCGGCTGACGCTCGACTTCACGTACTACAACAAGCACACGACCAACGAGCTCGTGGCCCAGAACGTCGGCCCCTCGAGTGGGTTCTTCGGGACACAGTTCCAGAACCTCGGACAGGTCAACAACGACGGTATCGAGCTCCAGGCCACCCTCCAGGTGTTGCGCAAGCCGAACGTCGCCTGGGACGTGAGTGGGATGGTCAGCACGGCCCACAACACCGTCATCAGCCTGGGCGGCCTACCCTCGCTCGTCACGGCCTTCACGCAGGCGAATGTGGTCGGCTACCCCGTCGAGTCCTACTTCTCGCGCAAGGTGGTCTCCGCGACGGTCGACCCGGCGACGGGCGCGGTCTCGAACGTCCTCTGCTCCGGCGGCGCGGGCAAGGCGCCCGTCGACTGTAGCATCGCGCCGTTCCTGTACGCCGGCTCGCCGACGCCCACGAGTATCGGGTCGATCGGCAACACGGTGACGCTGTTCAAGCGGCTTCGCCTGTACGCGCTGGTGGACTGGAAGAGCGGCAACCGGCTCTTCAACTTCGTCGAGCAGGCTCGGTGTACGGGGATCATCGGCGCCGGTCTCTGCAACGTCGACTACCACCCGCAGCACTATGCGCCGCAGTACGTGGCGGAGTCCACTCCCCTCGCCTTCGCCGAGCAGGCCGGGGACCAGTTCGTTCAGAACGCCTCGTTCGTGAAGTTCCGCGAGGTCTCGGCGACCTATTCCCTTCCCGATCACTGGCTGCGCGGGCTCCAACATCTGTCGGTGACGATCGCCGCCCGTGAGCTCGCGCTCTGGTCGTCCTACCGCGGCCCCGACCCCGAGGTGAACCTGAATCCCACCGGTCTCATGGCCCAGGATCAGGGCGTCATCCCGCCGCTGAGCCGCGTGACCGCCACCATCAACATCGGCTTCTGACCATGCGACGCTCTTCGATGAAGGCCGCCGCTCCGTGGGGATACCGGAGGCGGGATACGCGCGTGCAGGCCGCGCCGGTGCCGCGGGGCGGTCGGTGGATGCGGGCGGTCCTCTGGACCCAGGTCGTCTTCGCAGCACCGGTGGCGATGCTCGCCTGCAAGGGCATCACGAGCCTCCAGCAGTCGAACCCGGACCAGCTCGCGGCGTCCGCGGTGTATCTCCCCGGCAACGCCCAACTGATCGTCAACAGCTCGCGGGGCGACTTCGAGTGCGCCTACAACGAGTATATCGTCTCGAGCGGCACGTTCATGGACGAGCTGGCCGCCGCCATCTCCAACACCATCAACTTCGATCTCGACCGCCGCACACTGACGAGCGGCGAGAATTACGGGACCAGCACCTGTACCGACCAGCAGTACGCCGCGGTCTACACGCCGCTGTCGGTCGCCCGGGCGACGAACGACACGGCCGTCGGACACCTCGAGCGGTGGACGGACGCCCAGGTCCCGAACCGGAGCGCCCTCATCGGCGTGGCGTCGACGTACGCCGGCTATAGCCTCGTGCTCCTCGGCGAGGGCATGTGCACGGCCGCCATCAACCTCGGGCCCGAGCTCACGGACGCCCAGATCTTCGCCCAAGCCAAGAGCCGCTTCGATACCGCGGTCGCGGCCGCGACGCGCGCCGGCGACACGACCACGCTCCGGCTGGCGCTGCTCGGTCGCGCCCGGACGGAACTCGACCTCGGCAACTCCAGCGCGGCCGCACTGGACGCGGGCCGGATCCCGCCGGGCTTCGAGGTCGACATCCAGCACGACCCGACGCAAACGCGCCGGCAGAATCTGGTCTTCATCCAGACGCAGCTCAATCAGTACGCGTCCGTGGATACGTCGATCCAGAACCTGTTCGCGGCCACCAATGACCCACGCATCGCCGTGACCTCGACGGGGCAGCTCGGCAGCGACGGCCATACGATGATCGTGTTCCCGAACAAGGACGCGACGGTCACCGCGCCCCAAGCGGTGGCCAAGTACTCGGAGGCGCAGCTCATCATCGCCGAGAACGACGTCAACACCGGCGACCTGAACGGGGCCATTGCCATCATCAACACGCTGCAGGCGGCGAACGGCCAGCCGGCGTTCAATCCCGCTCCCGCGACCAAGGCCAACGTGATGGCGGAGATCGTGGACCAGCGCCGACGTGAGTTCTTCCTCGAGGGGCACCGCCTCGGCGACATCCGTCGCTACGGCCTCCCCCTCGCCCCCGCCACCGGCGCGCCGTACGTCAACGGCGGCGTGTACGGCAACGAGTCCTGCTTCCCGCTCCCCGACGTCGAGCGTATCAACAATCCCAACGTCGGAGGGAAGTCGCGCTAGATCGCTCGACACGCCCAGCCGCTACCTGCTGGGCGTCCCGGATGCGCCGGCTCGGCGATGACATGAAGCTCCGCCACGACGTGCGGGCCACCCTTTCTCTGTCGACAGCGGACCAATGATCCTCCCGCTACCCCACCAGCGTTCACGCGCCCGCCGGCACGCCCCCCGGCACCCCCTCCTAGGCCTCCTCGGCGCAGCCCTGCTCGCAGCCTCGACCGCGGCCGCGTTCCCACGCGGTCAGGGTCCCCACCTCGGGGCCGGCCGCGGAGCCGCGACCCGCATGCCGACGAGGATGCCGCCCGACTCGGCACCCGACTCGGCCTTCACGCGGATGGAAGTGCAGATCCCGATGCGGGACTCGGTCCACCTCCACACGCTGATCTTCGTCCCGAAGCACGCCTCGGGTCCGCTCCCGTTCATCCTCACCCGGACACCGTACGGGATCGACGGCTCCGAAGCCGCGCTGACGGGACCGTACGCCGAGCTGGCCCAGGACGGCTACGTCTTCGTCTTTCAGGACATCCGCGGCCGCTTCGGGTCGGGCGGAGACTTCGTCATGTTGCGGCCGATGCGCGACCGGCGCGATCCCACGGCGGTGGACGAGAGCACGGACACGTACGATACGATCGACTGGCTACTGGCCCACGTTCCGAACAACAACGGCCGCGTCGGCATGCTCGGGGTCTCGTACCCGGGCTGGCTCACGGTCATGGCCATGCTCGATCCGCACCCGGCTCTCAAGGCCGTCTCGCCCCAGGCGTCTCCGGCCGACATGTTCCTGGGCGATGACTTCCACCACAACGGCGCCTTCCGGCTCAGCTACGGATTCGAGTACGCCGCGACGATGGAGCGCTCGAAAACGTTCTCGCTGTTCCAGTTCGATCAGCCCGACACCTACGCCTGGTATCTGGCGCTCGGATCGCTCGCCCACGCGCAGGCCCGCCTGGGCGACCACGTGCCGACGTGGAAGAACTTCGTCGCCCACCCGAGCTACGATGCCTTCTGGCAGCGCCAGGCGATCGTGCCGCACCTGGATCGGGTGACCGTCCCCACGCTGACCGTCTCCGGCTGGTGGGACCAGGAAGACTTCTACGGCGCGATCACGATCTACCGTGCCCTCGAGCGGTTCGACACCGCGCACCGCAACTATCTGGTGGTCGGGCCGTGGAACCACGGCGGCTGGGACGCACCCACCGGGGACAGCATCGGCGGGATCGCGTTCGGCAGCCCCACGGCGCTGGATTTTCGGAAGAACATCGAGGCGCCCTGGTTCGCCTTCTGGCTCAAGGACAAGGGAACGCTCACGCTCCCTGAAGCCACGACGTTCGAGGGCGGGAGCAATCGCTGGCGGTCGTTCGACAGCTGGCCGCCACGGACGCACGTGACCGCGCGCAAGCTGTACCTCGAGCCACAGCATGGCCTCTCGTTCGACCCGCCGACATCGGCCGACGGGAGCGCCGGCTTCGATGAGTATGTCTCGGATCCGGCCAATCCCGTCCCGTACCGCAAGCGACCGATCCCATCGACGTTCACGCCGCACTCGGGATGGCCGACCTGGCTGTACAATGACCAGCGTTTTCTCGATGGGCGCCCCGACGTCGTGAGCTGGGAGACACCCCCACTCACCCACGACGTGACGGTCGCCGGCGATCTCGCCGCCCACCTGTTCGCGTCGACGACCGGATCCGACGCGGACTGGATCGTGAAGCTGATCGACGTCTACCCCGAGCACGACGCCCAGGATTCGGCAATGAGCGGCTACGAGCTCATGGTGGCGAACGACGTCTTCCGCGGCCGGTTCCGTCGGAGCTTCGCGCATCCGGCGCCGATCACACCCAACCACGTCGACGAGTACACGATCGATCTCCATACGCAGGACTACCGCTTCCGTGCCGGGCACCGGATCATGGTTCAGGTCCAGAGCACGTGGTTCCCGCTCATCGACCGGAACCCCCAGACGTTCGTGCCCAACATCTTCAAGGCCAAGGACAGCGATTTTCACAGGGCGACGCAGCGGGTCTTTCACTCCCCACGTTACCCCTCGTACCTCCAGGTCCCGGTGCTCGACGACGCGGTCGCGGAGCGACCGTAGGATGCCCGTGCGCGCGAGCGCCCTCGGCTGGATCCGCCTGGTCTCCCGGGTCTCCGGCACCCGCTGGATCGCCGGCGTCGTGGCACGCCCGGGCGCGATGGTGCGGGCGGTCCTGGGCGCTGGGGCAGCCGGGTTGATCGTCGCCGGCCCGCTCGCCCTCGAGGCGCGGGCGCAGGGGACCGCGGACCGGTCGGCGCCTCGGCTCGGCGCCGCCGCACGGAGGCAGATCGACGCCGTGTTCCGGGCGTACGACAAGCCGGCGGTCCCCGGATGTGGGCTCGGCGTCTTCCGAGGTGGGGCGGTGGCCTATGCGCGCGGGTACGGCTGGGCCGACCTCGAGCGGCGGGTGCCGATCACGCCGGCCACGCTCTTCGATATCGGCTCGACGTCCAAGCAGTTCACCGCGGCGAGCATCGCGCTCCTCGTTCAGGAGGGCAAGGTCTCGTTCAGCGACGATGTGCGGACGTACATCCCCGAGTTGCCCGTCTACGGCACGCCGATCACGCTCGACAATCTCCTGCACCACACGAGCGGGCTCCGCGACTACGCGGGCCTGCTTGCGCTCGCGGGGCACAGCGTCGAGGAGGTCACGACCGACTCGCAGGCACTGGCCCTCATCGTCCGTCAGCGGCACCTCGACTTCCCCACCGGCACGCGCTACGAGTATACCAACACCGGATTCTTCCTCCTCTCCGTCATCGTACAGCGCGTCAGCGGCCAGCCACTCGCCGACTTCGCGCGCCAGCACATCTTCCTGCCGCTCGGGATGACGCACACGATGATCCGCAATCACTTTGCAATGCTGATCCCGGGACGTGCGCTCGGGTACGCGCCGGCCGACAGCGGCACGTTCAGGAACAGCATGTCCAACTGGGAGCAGACGGGGGACGGGTCGGTCCAGCTCTCGGTCGCCGACGCGCGCGCGTGGGATGAGAATTTCTACCAGCCGCGTGTCGGCGGCCGAGCCCTGATCGATGCGCTCGAGACGCGGGGGGTACTCGCGAGCGGCGACACGATCGCCTATGCGCGGGGGCTCTTCATCGATCGGTATCGCGGGCTCCGGCGCGTCGAGCACGGCGGCGACTGGATCGGGTATCACGCCGCGTTCGATCGGTTCCCCGACCAGCACACCTCGGTCATCGTGCTCTGCAACTCCGACGGCATCGAACCCTCGCCGCTGGCCGACCGGGTGGCCGACATCGTGCTCGCCGGCGCCTTCGGCGAACCCGCCACGGCATCAGGGCGTCCCCCCACCGCCGCCCGCGCGACCCCGGTAGTGGCGCGACCCACGGCTCCCGACCGCACCCGCTTCCTCGGCAGCTACTTCGTCGCCCAGACGAACGAGGTCGTCCGCGTCAGCGACAAGGATGGGGGGCTCACACTCGCCGTTGCTGGCCTCTCCCTCCCACTCCACCCCACCGGTCCCGCGAGCTTCGTGGCCAATGAGTTCCCGGTGACCGTCACGTTCGAGACGGGTGGCGGCGACAGCACGACCGGTGCGCCCGCGGACAGCGCGCGGACGCATTCGGGCAGCGTCCGCGCCCTCCGCCTTCAGCTCGAGTCCGAGCCCGCCGAGGAGGCGGTGCGGTTCACGCCGGCGACGCCAGACGCCGAAACCGTTCTCCCCGACACGGGCACGTACTACAGCCCCGAGCTCGACGTCACCTGGCCTGTGGTGGCGAAAGACGGCCACCTCGTGCTGGAGAGCCCGAAGGCATCCCTGGTCGACATCACCGGCCCGCTCGCGCCCGCCATGCCCGACGCGTTCACGGCCGGCAGCGGCTTCATTCACTTCACGCGGGACGCGAGCAACCGCGTCACCGGCTTCCTCCTGAGTGCCAGCCGGATGCGCGACATCCGCTTCGATCGGGTCGCGTCACCGCTCAAGTGACTTGAAATGATAACGTGCCAACGCATTACTGCGCAATGTGTTGACCTAGGAAGCATCCAGTAGTACATGAGGTAGTGACCGCGAGGTCACGCGACGTCGGTGCCCTCATGGCTCCGGGGGCCGCGCGGCTCGATCTGCGGCAGAAAGGCCGTGAGCAAGCCGATCGCCGGAAGGAACGCCGTCAGGCGATACACGTAGCCGATGTCGGTGACGTCCGCCAGCTTGCCCATGATCGCGGCGCCGAGCCCACCCACTCCGAACGCCAGCCCGAAGAAAAGACCCGAGATCATCCCGACGCGCCCGGGCACCAGCTCCTGCGCGTAGACGAGGATGGCCGAGAAGGCCGACGCGAGCACCAGGCCGATTACGATGCTCAGCATCCCGGTCCAGAAGAGATTCGCGTGCGGCAGCAGGAGCGTGAACGGCAGCACGCCGAGGATCGAGACCCAGATCACGTACTTGCGGCCGATCCGGTCGCCGATCGGCCCCCCGATGATCGTTCCGGCGGCGACGGCCCCCAGGAACGCGAACAGGTGGAGCTGCGCGCTCTGCACCGAGACGTGGAACTTGCTCATCAGGTAGAACGTGTAGTAGCTCGTCAGGCTCGCGAGGTACAGATACTTCGAGAACACGAGCGCGATCAGGACGGCGATCGCGGCCACCACGCGGCGTTTGGGCAGCGCGGCGCCGCGCTCGACGCGCGCACGCGATCGCGGAGCGGTGTACGAGTCATGCGCGCCATACCAGCGACTGACCCGGAGCAGGATCAGGATCGCCACCAGTACCGCGGCACCGAACCAGGCAATACTGAGCTGCCCGTGAGGCAGCACCACGTACGCCGCGAGGAGCGGACCGAGCGACGCGCCGGCGTTGCCACCGACCTGGAACAGCGACTGCGCGAGTCCGTGCTGTCCGCCGGACGCCATCCGCGCGACCCGCGACGACTCCGGATGGAAGACCGCCGATCCCACCCCCACGAGCGCGGCCGCGATCAGCAGCATCGCAAAGCTCGGAGCGATCGCGAGGAGCCCCATCCCCACGAGCGTGAACCCCATCCCGGCCGGCAGCGAGTATGGCTTCGGCCGAAGGTCGGTGAGGTGCCCGACGAACGGCTGGAGGAGCGACGCGGTGGCCTGGTAGGTCAGCGTGATCAGTCCGATCTGCCCGAAGTCGAGACGAAACGACGTCTTGAGGATCGGATAGATCGCCGGGATCAACGACTGCACCATGTCGTTGAGGAGGTGGCAGACGCTGATCGCGGCCAGGATCGTGAAGACAGTCCGCTGTGCTGCCCGGCGTGGGACTGCGGCCCCGATCGCGTCTGCCGTCGCCTTCATGCCACCCGTGGTCGAAGCGCCTGGCGCGGCATCTCGTTCCCCGACGGGCTCCGCGCACCCCGACCACGAATCTAACGGCGCGAGATCCCCCGGGACACCCGCTCGCTCACCTCGCGCCAGTCCCCGTGGGCGTGCCGCTCGATACGGGGACCCCGGTCCCAGTGCGCACGCAGGTCATGAAGTCCGACTGGGCGAGTCGCGACGGGTGGACCTCCGCTCCGAGGCCGAAGATGGCATGGGCGCGAGATCGGGCGACCCGTCCTCGTTCAGCGTCGAGATCAACGCCACTGGCGTCCCGAAGTAGAGGATCGTCGGTTCGATGGTCTTGTGCATGGCGCCACGCTATCCCCCGCCGACCCCGCCGGCCGTCCGGATCTTGCGCTCGAACTCCCGGACGGCCGACCCTCCCCTCATGTGCCACGCTCCTCGTGCTCACCGCCGGCTCGCCGGTGGGATCACGCCGTTCATGCGGAGATACTCCACCATCTGGCCGTAGTGGTCGTAAGCGTGCACCAGCGACTCGGTGATCAATCCCGTGCGAGTAACCGCGGTGCCCTGCAGCGGCGAGATCGGTGACCCGCGGACCGGCACGCGCGCGTCGCCGATTGCGTCCACCGCCCGAGTGAGCGCATCGAACGAGCCGATCAGATAGGCGACGTGCTGCGGCTTGGTAACGACACTATCCGGCCCGTCTTCGTCTCCCGCGTCGGGCGGTGCGTCGCGCCCGAGTGCGGCAGCGGCCAGGATGTAGTTCGTCGCCGCCAGGTGCTTCACTTCGTGACTGAATGTGCGGACCCCGGCGAACTCGCCGACCGTCGGCGCGAATCCATACTTGACAGCAGGCATCGCCTCCGCGGCTTCGGTGATGTCGCGCCGCACGATCGCGAGGAGCGCTTTGAACGCCTCCCGATCTCTCCTGGCTCCTGAGTCGACTGCCGCCGGCGTCGGTTGGGCGGCCGGTTGGGCGGCCGGTTGGGCGGCCGCAACCGACGCCGGGATGCTCGGGATCAATGCTGCCAGCCAGGCAGCACAAAGGCCGGTACGTACAGAGTGCGCGATGGTCATGGATGCTCCGGTGAGAGATTGTTGGGGAGCATTCTAGGATTTCAAGCGCACACGAAGTCAAGGACGGCGGCGCGATTGAGGCCCAGCGAGTTGCGTCAGACGCGGACGGACGCACTGGCCGAGGGTCTCGCACTCGCACTCGAGCAGGCCCTCGAGTAGACCTTGCATGCGCTGGGCACGCTCGATCCGCTCGCGGACTTCCGTGAGCTTCTGTCGCGCCATCCGCTGCCACCGGGCCGAGGCCGGGGTTGCCCGGTCGAACCCGTGCATCAGCGTGCGCGTCTCCGCGATCGTGAACCCGGCCTCGTGTGCCAGGCGGATGAGGGCGAGCGTCTCGAACACGCTTCGGTCGTAAAGCCTCCGGCCGTTGACGCGCCGGGCCATCGGTACGAGGCCCTCCGACTCGTAGTACCGGATGGCGGACGGACGGAGGCCGGCGCCTTTGGCCACCTGACCGATCGTCAACGACTCGTCTTTCATGCGGCCTCGGCCGGTGGCGGCGGGAGCGGGACACGAGCGCGCGTGGTCCCCCGAGGATAACACTTCGAGTGTACTCGAAGTCAACGCCGCAGCCGATGCCACGAGCCCGCGACCCGCGGCTGCCCTATGCCGCGTCGTGGAAGATGATCCCGAGGGTGTGGCGGTGCCCGGTCCGGATCCGACTCACGCCGTGACGGAGATTGACGCGGTACGCGCCGCGCGCGCCCTGGATAGGCCGGTGGTGCACTGCAAACACCACCGCGTCACCCTCACGCAACGGCACGACCTCGACTCGCGACTGCATCCGCGGGCGCTGCTCCGTGAGCGCGAACTCGCCCCCCTCGAAGTCTCGCCCCGGCTCGGCCAACAGGAGAGTCACCTGCAGGGGAAACACGTGCGCGCCGTACAGGTCCTGATGCAGGCAGTTGTAGTCTCCAGGGTCGTACCGGAGCAGGAGTGGTGTCGGCCTCCGCTGCCCGGCGGCGTGACATTGCGCCAGGAACGCGGCGTGCGTGTCGGGAAAGCGGAGTGCGCTCCCCAGCACCTGGTTCCAGTGGTTCGCCACTGGAGCGAGTCGACTGTACAATGTGGTCCGGAGCGCCGCGATCAGTGGCGGGAGCGGATAGGCGAAATACTTGTATTCGCCGCTCCCGAACCCGTGGCGCGCCATCACGACACGGCTGCGGAATTGGCCGTCGTCGCTGTAGCCCGCCCGCAGCGCCTGGCACTGTGCGGGAGTGAGCAGACGCACGAGCACGGCGTTCCCGCGCTCGTCGAGCTCCCGGCCGACCCGAGCCCAGTCGAGCGCCTCGACCCGCGCGACCGCCTCGGCAGTCGAGGCACCATCCGCGATCCGCGGCGTGTCCGTTGTCATGCCGTCAACCTGGGCGCCGACGCGTCAGCCGGCTGCCCGGATCGTGCGCCCAAATTGGACCGAGTGTCCGGCCTGGGGCGGGGTCAGGACCGCTCGTGTCGGCGGTTGCGGGCGCGGGCGGCCGACGCCGAGATGGTGTCGACCTTGGTGATCACGAACCGGAACTGCTGTTCCACGAGCTGCCGCACCGAGCGCCCGTCGATCGCCGCCGGAACGAACTTCATCTTCGGCAACGCCGCCCGAAGGGCCTCGGTGAACGCCGGATGAGAGCTCGCCAGCACGCGCAGCGATGCGCTATCCGCCAGTCCGTCGGTGTCGACGACGAACTTGACCACGACGAGCCCCTCGATCCCCTGCTCGCGGAGGAACTCCGGATATTCCGGCGCGGCGCTCGACGGATCGCGCACGACGGCCCGGTCGACTTCCGGCATGATGTAGACCTTGCCGCGGGAGTCGTCCGGCGGACGGGGAGCCTCCTGCTGCGCAGTCGACCGAGGATGCGGTGCGACGGCGGGTTTGCGCCGCGGGGCGCTCCCGATCCCACTCGGTCCGGCCGCGCCGGACCCACGGATCGCCAGGAACTGCACCCGCTCCGCACGCGGGCGATCGTTCGGCTTGGGGAGGATCGGGAGGATGTAGACCGGCGTCTGGTAGCCGGTCCCGCCGGCCAAGCGCGGCCGCGACTCGGGCGACCGACGGGGCATGGTCGCGCTGAGCTGAAGCAGCGACATCACCGCTGCCGCGAGGACCGCGGGCGGTGACCAGAGCGGAGAGGTCTTCGGGGTGATCAACCGTGCCAGCATGCCGCCCTCCCCGGAGCCGCATCTCCGGTAGAGTCCGTACGCCCGTGAGCGCCGCCGCAGATGCACCGCGAAGCCGCCCACCTTCCCTGTACTCTAACGCGCGGTCCTGGCCAATGCACGAGGGCCGCGCACAACCCCGTATGACCGGGATCGCCCTCCTCCCCACGCGGTCATTTCTTCCTCCCGGACGGCCGGCGTGACCGGCCCGCAACCGACCCGCAGTCGGCCCGCCCGGCGCACGCCGCCGGTTCGGCGTCCCGCCGACCGCCCGACCTGTAGCAGTAGTGTGAACGGGGGGCTGGTCGGGTCAGGCCGGCGGCACCGCGCCGGCCGCAACGAGGCTGGCCCGCAGAACCGGGAGGTGGCGCTCGGCCAGCGGCACGAGTGGCAGCCGGTGATGCGGCCCCATCCGCCCCATGAGGTGGAGTGCCGCCTTGACCGGTAGCGGGTTCGACTCGACGAATGCGGCCCGCATCCACGGTGTGAGCGCGAGATGATCCGCCCGCGCGCCCGCCAGATCGCCCGCGCAGGCCCGAGCGACCAGGGCTCGCATGCGCCGCGGCGTCGCGTTCGAGACGACGGAGATGACGCCGTCCCCCCCGGCGGCGATGACCGCGAGTGTCAGGGCGTCGTCCCCGGAGAGGACACGGAAGCCGGGCGGCCGGTGCCGGATAACCTCGGTGATCTGGGCCAGATCGCCCGACGCTTCCTTGGTGGCGACGATGCCCGGTACCTCCGCCAGCTCGAGCGTGGTCGCCGCTTCGATGTTGACCGCCGTGCGACCGGGCACGTTGTAGATCACGATCGGGAGATCCACCGCCTCGGCGATGGCGCGGAAGTGCGCGACGAGCCCCCGCTGGGGCGGCTTGTTGTACATCGGCGCCACGTGCAGCAGATGCGTGGCGCCGGCCGCGGCCATTGCCCGCGAGTACACGATCGCCCGCCGGGTGTCGTTCGACCCCGCCCCAGCCACCACCGGGACGCGCCCCGCTGCCTGCTCGACCGTGATCGCCACCACCCGCCGATGCTCGTCGAGGTCGAGTGTCGCCGCTTCGCCGGTCGACCCGCACGGCACGAGGAAGTCGATCCCCTCACCGATCTGCCACTCCACGAACGCCCGGAGAGCCGCCTCGTCGAGCGCGCCATCGCGCAGGAACGGGGTCACGAGGGCCGTGCCGCACCCGGCCAGCTGCATATCCATCCGCGCTATCGCTCGCATGAAAAGGTTACACGCCCGACGATCCGCATCGCACGCCGTGCTCGGCTCCGCCCGGGTCCTCCCCGAGTAGCGCCCGGACGACGTCATCCATCGAGAAGACACCCCGGCGCCCGGCCAGCCATCGCGCCGCCGTCAGCGCCCCTTCGGCGAAGACACGGCGGTCCCGCACCGAGTGGGTCAGGCGCAGTTGCTCGAACGGCGCGTCGAAGATGACCTCGTGAACGCCGGGAACCTGGCCGACGCGCACGCTGGTCACGGGGATCGCCCGGCCCCATGCCGCGCTCGCCCGATCGCTGATCGACCGGGCTGTGCCGGACGGCGCGTCACGCTTCGCCGCATGATGGGTCTCGATCACTGCCGCGTCCCAGGCTGGTTGGTCGCGCAGCGCTCGACCGAGATACGCCGCCGCCGCCGCGAGCAGATGGGCGCCGAGCGCGAAATTGGGCGTCCAGAGAAATGCGCCGCGCGATGCCTCGACCGTCTGCTCGATGCCCGGGCCGCCCCCGCTCCACCCGGTCGTGCCGCTGACCACCGAGCACCCGGCCTCGAGACACGCCCGCACGACGTCGGGGGCCGCGGCCGCGGTAGTGAACTCGATCGCCACGTCCGCGCGCCGGAGCGACTCGCTAGAGATGGAGTCGTGCGCATCGATCCGCGCCCGCACGGTCCATCCGGCGTCGGTGGCCGCCACGTCGATCGCGCGCCCCATCCGACCCATTCCCACGATCGCGATCGCGGGAGGTCGCGGGCCGCGCTCCGAAACGCCGCTCACGACGACGCCGCGACCGAGGCCGAGGTCGAGGCGGACGTCAGCTCCCCGTCGGCGCCCACCTGGTCACCGACCGGGAAGAACTCGGCGTGGAGCCGCCGCATCGCGGACCCGACCTGGTCCGCATCGACGACCGCCGTGAGGTTCAGCTCCGTCGCGCTCAGCGACAGCATGTGCACGGTCACACCGTGGAGTGCCGCCAGCGCGCGCGCCATCGTCCGGGTGTCGTCCGCGAGCCCGGCGCCGACGACGGCCACGACCCCCCGCGCGTGCTCGACCGATACGTCGCCGAGCGCCGCGAGATCCGTCACCAGGGCGTCGAGAGCACCCGTGTCACGTCCGTGCCCGGCTGCGCGGTCGACGGTCACCGACAGCGACACCTCCGAGGTTGCAACGACGTCAGCCGAGGTACGATGGCGCTCGAAGGCCTCGAAGATCCGCCGGAGAAATCCTGGGGCGAGTAGCATGCGGGCCGACTTGATCTTGAGCAGGGTGACCGGCGCCTTTGCGGCGATGGCCGTCACGGGACGCCGCGGGGCGTCGAAGGTGATCCGTGTCCCGATCCCGTGGGGACGATGGGTGTTGTACACGAAGACCGGAATCCCACGCTGCACGGCCGGCGCGATGGTGCTCGGGTGAAGCACTTTGGCGCCGAAGGTCGCCAGCTCGGATGCCTCGTCGAATCGGATGCGCTCGATGAGTCGCGCACCTTGCACGACGCGCGGGTCGCCGGTGAGCATCCCGTCGACGTCGGTCCAGATCTCGATCGCGTCCGCGCCGAGGGCGGCCCCGAGCAGCGACGCGCTGTAGTCGGACCCGCCCCGACCGAGGGTGGTCGTCACGCCGTCGGCCGTCGCGCCGACGAACCCGCCGATGACCGGCACCCGCCCGTCGTCGACCAGCGCTGCGACGTGCTGCCGGGCGGCCGCTGCGATCGCGTCCGGCTTGGGCTCCGCCCGCGTGAAGGTCGCGTCGGTGATGAGCACACGGCGGGGATCGACGGCCGCCACGGGCAGTCCGACCGCCGAGTAGGCGCCCCAGACGAGCTGCATCGCGAGCAACTCGCCGGTGGCCGCGATCGCGTCCAGCGCCCGCGGCGTGAGGTGCCCCAGGACGGAGAACGCCTCGAGGAGGCGCGCCAGCTCGTCGCACAGCACGCTGATCTCGGCGCTCACCTCCGCACACAGACCGGCCGCCCCGTCGTCGCCCAGGAGGGCTTCCGCCTCGCCCAGGTGGCGGGCGCGGAGCCCCTCCAACCCGTGCAGCGCCGTCAGCACCTGTCCGGCCGTGGCCTGCTCCGCGAGCCCGAGCAGGGCATTGGTGACGCCGGCGAGCGCCGAGACGACGACCACCGGCCGCCGGTCGAGCCGACCCCGCACGATCTCGGCCGTCGCCCGGATCGCCGCGGCCGACGCCACGGAGGTGCCGCCGAATTTGGTGATGATCATAGCTCCCCGCACGCGGCGAGCAGCTCGGCGTTGAGGATCGATCCACCAGCCGCACCGCGGATGACGTTGTGAGCCAACGCCACGAGTCGGAGATCGAGAATGGGATCGCGCCGGACTCGGCCGACGGTGACGGTCATGCCGTGGCCGGCATTGGCGTCCCGTCGCGGTTGTGGGCGCGTATCCGCACCGGTCACCACCAACGGCCGCTCGGGCGCGCTCGGCAGCCCACGGCTCGCGGGATCGCCTTCCCATGCCCGCAGCACCTCGATCGCGGCATCGGGCGTGGCCCGGGTCCCGAGCTTGACGGAGAGGCACGTCAGGTGCCCGTGCTCGACCGGCACGCGGTTCGTCTGCGCGCTGACGGCGAACGGCGCCGGCTCGAAGGCCGATCCCGTCCACGCGCCCAGCAGCTTCGGGAGCTCGCGCTCGATCTTCTCCTCCTCGTCGGCGATGTACGGCACCACGTTGCCGAGGATGTCGAGCGATGGCACCCCCGGATAGCCGGCGCCGGAGACCGCCTGAAGGGTCGTGACGAACACCTGCTCGATGCCGAACGCCGCATGCAAGGGCGCGAGGGCGACCGCCGCGCCGGTGGCGGCACAGTTCGCGTTCGTGACGATCGCGCCGCTCCAGGCCCGGCGGCTACGCTGGGTGCCGAGCGCACCGAGATGCGAGGCATTCACCTCCGGGATCACGAGGGGAACGTCGGGCTCCATCCGGAAGTTCTTCGCGTTGCTGAGGACCAGGCGGCCAGCCCGCGCGAACGCCGGCTCGATCGCGCCCGCGGCCGCGGCGTCGAGCGCCGAGAAGACCAGCGGCGCGCGGACGGCGGAGACATCGCAGGAGAGCACCGGGAGCGCCGCGATCCGATCGGGCAGGTCCCCTTCGAGCCAGCGCGCGACATCGCCGTACGGCCGCCCCGCCGATCGCTCCGACGCGGCCACTTCCACGACGTCGAACCAGGGATGCCGCACCAGCAGGCGCAGGAAAGCCTGCCCCACCGCGCCGGTCGCGCCGAGCACCGCAACGGGCCAGCGCCGGCCCGGGTCTGGAGACGCGTGCCGTCTCGGTTGGGGGCGAGGAGCCGCGGCCCGCGCACGGCCGTTCCCCTTGGGCTGAGTCGTTGGCATGGGTGAGTCGGTCAGTGGGGCAGTCCGTCGCGATGCCGTCATGAGGGCACTCCGGCCAGGAGCGTCTCCGCCAGGCTCCGGTACATCGCGACGCTGTCGCGCAGCTCGTCGATCCCGATGAACTCGTCCGGCGTGTGCGCGACGTGGATGGATCCCGGCCCCACGAGCAGCGGAACGCCCCAGGCGTCCAGCAGCGGGATGTCGGAGGTGAATGCGACCGGCGCGGTGGGATATCCGGGCACGGTGTGAAAGTACTGCGGCGGGATGCACGTGCCGTACGTCAGGGTGGCGCGGCCGGCGGCCCAGCTGTCCAATGCACACCGGACGGCCTCCACATCGCCCACCAGCCGCACGAGCAATTCGGCCTCGGCCGAGCCGGCGATGATGTTCGCGGCCGTGCCGCCGCGGATCACGCCGACGTTGATCGTCGTCTCCCCCAACACAGGATCACTCGGAAGGGACAGCTCGGGGAGATCCGATAGGAGCCGCACGAGCGAATCGATCGCCGAGCAGCCGAGGGCCGGGTAGGCGGAATGCGCCTCACGCCCGGCCGTGCGGATCAGCACCCTGAGGGAGCCCTTCGCGCCCGTTGCGAGTCGGCTCTCCGTCGGCTCGCCGTTGATCAGGAACCGTCTGGCCGGCGGCAGTCCGTCGGTCAGGGCGCGTGCCGCGACCGCGCCATCGGACCCGCGCTCCTCTCCGACGACAAAGAGCAGCCCCACACGATCCTCGCCCCGGCGCGCCAGCCCGTCGGCCGCGGCGAGCATGGCCGCGGCGATTCCCTTGGCGTCGCAGGCGCCCCGCCCGAAGAGGTGCGGCCCTTCCACCCGCGGCGGGACGTGGGGCGGCACCGTATCCAGGTGCGTCGACAGCGTCACCGCCGGCGCTGATCCGGACCGCTCGTGGTCGCGGAGGGCCCACAGGTTGCCTCGACCCGGCGACACCTCCTGAATCGAGACCCGCCACCCCCGCGCTGCGAGCCACCGCTCGATGTAGGCGACGACGCGACCCTCGTCTCCGGAGACCGACGGGATGGCGATGAGCTCCGCCGCCAGCGCGACGACATCGATGGCGTCAGTCTCCGACATCTCGAGGCGGGATCACGGGCCCGCCGGTGTGTGATCGAGGCACATCGCGCAGTCCAGGTGAGCATGAACGAACCCGAACAAGATAGCGGCGCACGGCACCACAGGCCTCTCCGAGGACGAAGGCAAACGCCCCCGCCATTTCGTATATCTTCACGAGACCCGCACCCCATCCGGAGAGGCCCTACACGTGACGACCGAGTCGGCCGCCCCACAGCTCGTGATCAACACCCACCGGACGCGCCGCACGGCAGCCCATGCGGCGGCCTCGGTGCGGCCGATCGACTTCCACCGCACCATCCCCGGGTATCAGGCGACGCCGCTCGTCCCGCTCCGTCGGGTCGCCGCGGCACTCCGCGTCGGCAAGGTGGTCATCAAGGACGAGGCAGTCCGCATCGGGTTGCCCGCGTACAAGGTGCTGGGAGGCTCCTGGGCGCTGCACCAGGCGATCGTTCGCGCCACGGCTCAGGCCGCCGACCGCGTCGTGCCCTTCGACGAGCTCCAGAGCCGTGCCCGGCAGCTTGGTCGGGTCACGCTGTGCACGGCCACCGACGGCAATCACGGTCGTGGGATCGCGGCCATGGCCGAGCGGCTCGGGTTTGCGTGCGTGATCTACGTCCCGGCGGACATGGTCGCCGATCGCATCGCGGCGATCGAGTCTCATGGCGCGCAGGTGAGGCGCGTCGCCCAGGGCTACTCGGCCGCCGTGCACGCCGCCGCCGCGGCCGCGGGCGCCGAGGGGTGGTGGTTGTGCGCCGACACCGCGTCCGGGGACGAGCCTCCCGCCGCCGCGGCCTTCGTCGGTGACGTGAGCGCGGGTTACGAGACGCTCTTTCAGGAACTCGTCGATCAGCTGGGGAGCGCGCCCGATGTGCTGCTCGTGCAGGCGGGGGTGGGCGCCCTCGCCTCGAGCGCGATCACCTTCTTTCGCCGGCAGGGGGCGTCGACCCGGATCGCCTCGGTGGAGCCCGCCGGCTCGAATTGTGTGCAGGCGTCCATCGCCGCCGGCGAGCCCACGCAGGTCGCCGACTCTTTCACCATCATGGCCGGGCTCCGATCCCAGCAGATCTCGACGGCGGCCTGGCCGGTGCTCCGCGACGGCCTGCACGCCGCCATCTCCATCCCGGACGAGCGGACACGTGACGCGATGCGACTCCTCGCCCGCGACGGCGTCGTCGCCGGCGAATCCGGTGCGGCGGGGCTCGCCGGGCTGCTGGACGTCGCCTCCGACGCCCGGGGGCGCACCGAGTTGGGCCTCGAGCCGGCGGTGACGGTGGCGCTCATCAACACCGAGGGCGCGACCGACCCGCAGGGCTACGCCGAGATCGTCGGCGCGGACCCTGCCCCGGCCGTCACCGCGACCTGAGCCTTCTCGGGCGACCGCGGCCGGCGCCGGTCAGTGTGCGGTCGGTGCGGTCAGTGCTTGTGAAAGAGTCCCTTGAAAGCCTGAATCGGGTTCTGATGGCGGGATGACGCGCCGCCGGCGGTCGCCCCGGCGCCGGGCATCCCAAAGCTCCCGTGGAGGAGCGCGCCGGTTGTGCCGTCGACGAAGAACGACCGCGTCTCATCCCCGGCGGTGCCCTTGAGCAGCCAGGTGGGCTTCCCGAGACGGCCACCGAAGCCTGCGCTCACGATCGCGAGCCGCACGTCACCCTGGAGGCCCGAGTCGCGCGCCGTGCGCACGGCTGCGGGCAGGTCGACGAAGCCCGGCGCGAGCGGTTGCAGCGCCGCTCCTCCGGCGGCCGCGAGGTGCTTGGAGGTGGCACCGGCCGGCGTGTTGGTGACGATCTCCAGGCCGGCTCCATCCGTGGGCGACCGAAAGTAGTAGTCGATTTCGTACGGGCCGCTCGGGGCGGACGTGCTCTGGAGTCGGGCCGTGATCTGGGTCAGCATGGCATCCGGCCGCCAGGCGCGTCGAGCGTCGGAGAGCGTCGACTCCCCTGCCCGCTCGATCTGCGCCGGAAGTGGCTTCGGCGGGTCGGGGGCGATCGTCACCTGCGCGGGCGCGACGGTCACGGCGGCCGGTGTCGTCGTCCCGCCGCGCCCAGCGACCGCGCCCCGGACGATGAGAGCCGCGAGGAGCACCGCCACCGCGCCCGCACTCCACTTCATCCACGGCCGCAGGGTGGCCGGGAGCCCGGCCGGCAACGCGACCGGTACCGTGATGCTCCTGGGCCGGGCGGGGCTCGGCTCGCGAGGTGTGAGCGCGGGGCCCAGCGCGCGGTCCAATTCCGTGATGAGTCGCGCGACGTCCTCTCGCCAGCGGGTGTCGCTCAGCTCGATCGCGTTCCGCCGCGCGAGGTCCTTGATATTGTCGGGCAATTCCGCGGGCCCGGGCATCGTCGCCCCACCCACGAGCACCGGGATGACCCGTAGTCCCTGTCGCGCGAGCCCGCCCGCGACCTCGAGGCGAACGAAGTCGCCGGGGTCGTCGACGCGACGCTTGCCGACGCGGCCGGAGCCCGCCCATCGCTTCCCGATGACGACCAGCAGCACGGCGCAGCGGGCGACCGCCTCGTCCACGACCTGGACGAAGTCCTGGCCGGGGCTGATGTGATCGATGTCGACGAAGATCCGCTGCGCGCCGAACTTGGCGCTGAGTGCGTCGTAGAGGCGTCCGACGTGCCCCGCGCTGTCGTCGCGGCGGTAGCTGAGGAAGATCATCGGAGCCGTCGTCGTAATCA
>Ga0209062_1002354_pt1 | contig 25846 bp, 18 predicted proteins | sample Coa_R2_2_FD_187158 | JGI IMG/M metagenome (GOLD analysis project Ga0209062, IMG submission 187158) | Surface soil microbial communities from Centralia Pennsylvania, which are recovering from an underground coalmine fire - Coalmine... | ecosystem: Environmental > Terrestrial > Soil > Unclassified... | reverse complement strand
TGGTGCTGGAAGCGGTGCAGGCGGGGGCGAAGGACTTCGTGGTCAAGCCGTTCCAGCCGGAGCGCGTGCTGGCTGCCGTCCAGAAGATGCTGCGCTAACGCGGCTCGCGGACGGACTGCGCGGCCCGGCGCGAGGGGCCGGGCGCTGAGCGGCCCGCGCGCGGCCCGACCGGCCCGGCGCGGCCGCAACCAAGATTGCGAACAGGCAGGAGGCGTTAGAGGGGACCGGCGCGGGACGCGGGGGAGGCGGCCCACGCCGGAGGAGGGAAGCGAGCGATGATCGAGGCTGTGTTGGCGCCCGAGCTGGAGCAAGCGTTGCAGGTGCCCCTGCGGGGGGTGCCGGGGGCGGAGCACCTGGAGCCGTTCCTGACCGGCGCGCGCGAGGTGCTGGAGGCGGAGCTGGGCGTGAGCGTCGAACGCGGTCCGCTGCGGCGGGAGGCGGGAAGCCACACGACGCAGGATGTGACGGCGCTCGTCGGGATCACCGGCGCGGTGACGGGGCTCGCGATCTACGCGATGAGCCGCGAGACCGCGCTGAGCATCGTGGCGCAGCTCATGGGCGCGCCGGTGGAAGAGCTAAGCGACCTGGCGCTGTCCGGGATCGGCGAGCTAGGCAACGTGATCACGGGGCGGGCCGCGACGCTGCTCGCCGAGCAGGGCATCGTGGCCAACATTGCGCCGCCCGCGCTGCTCGTCGGTCCGGGACGGCGCGTGTCGATGGCGGGCATCCAGCGGCTGGTCGTGCCGCTGGTGGCGCCGCTGGGGACGGTCGAAGCGCAGCTCGCGATCAAGGGATAGCTGCTGCCGTCGGGCGGGAGGCCCTCCCGCCCGACGGGGGGAGAGCCGTGGCGATGAGCGCAGCAGGGCAAGGTCACGAGGACGCGCCCGCGTCGGGAGAGCAGGCCGCGGCGCGGTCCGCCCCTGCGGCGGTGCCGCCCGCCGAGCGTCCCTTCCCGCCCGGCTCGGCCCCGTGCCCGGCCGCCCTGACCCCGGCGCGGGCGCTGGCCGCCCTGCACGCCATCGCGACGGCGACCACGCGCGGCCCCGACCCCACGGCCGTGGTGCGGCTCGCCGTCGAGGTCGCCCGGGAGTGTCTGGGCGTGGACGCGGCGGCGATCTGCGGGTGGCGTCCGGAGGCGGCGCGGCTGGTCTGTGTGGCGAGCACCGACCCGAGCGAGGTTGCGAACGGCCTCACGCTCGAGCTCGACGCCGGGCCGGCCGCCCTGGCCTTTCATTGGCGGCGAACGATGATCGTCGAGGGCCACGGCGGCACGGACGGCGCGGCGCTCTGGCCGTCCGCGCCGCCGACGCAGACGCTGGCTGCCGTGCCCCTGCTGGCCGGGGGGGGCGCGGCCGGCGTGCTGGTCGTGCGGACCCACGGGGCCTACTACTACGAGGCGGAGCACACTCGCTTCCTACACCTCCTCGCCGCTCTGATCGCGCCCGCCAACCTCGCCTCGCTGCCGCCGGGGGCCGCCCTCATCGCGCCCGACGCGGCCCCGGGCCCGCGCGAGCGCGCGGCGGCGCCCGCCGCCACGGCCGGGCAGGCCGGCGGGGAGCGCGCTGCCGACGTGGACCTCGCCGGGGAGCGCGCGTGGGCGCTCTGCCAGGCGGTGACTTGCGGCGTGGTCGTGACCGACGAGGAGGGACGCATCGCGCGCAGCAACGAGCCCGCGGCACGCCTGCTCGGGCTGGACGCGGCAGCGCCGCGGGGCGAACCCCTCGAGGCCGTCCTGACGCTGGCCGGCGAGGACGGCGCGGCCTTGGCGCCCGAGCAGCATCCCGTGGCGCGGGCGCGGCGAACCGGCCGCGCGGTGCGGGACTGCGTCGTCGGCTACCAGCGGGGCGACGGCGCGCAGCGGTGGCTGCAGCTCGACGCGGTGCCCGTGGACAACGCGGGGGAGCCCACGGCACGCCTCGTGGTCAGCTTCGTGGACGTGACCGTGCGGCGGGAGGCCGAGAGGCAGCTTCAGGCGTACGCGCACACCGAGAAGCTTAGGGCGCTCGGCCAGATGGCGAGCGGCGTCGCCCACGATCTCAACCAGTACCTTGGGCTGGTCGCGGGGCACGGGGAGCTGGCGCTGCGAGCGCTGGGCCGCGACCAGCCCGATTGGGCGAGCGTCCAGGAGGCCGTGCAGGTCATGGCCCAGGCCGCGCTGGACGGCGCGGAGACGGTAAAGCGCCTGCTCGCCTTCGTGCGGCCGCGCCAGGACGGGCCGCGCCAGCGGCTCGCGGTGGGCGACGTGTTGCGCGAGGTGGCGCGGCTGACGGCGCCCCGCTGGCGCGACGCGGCCCAGGCCCAAGGGCGCAGGATCAGCTTGCACGTCGAGGCCGACCCCGACGCCACGGTGGAAGGCTGGCCCGAATGCCTGCGCGAGCTGTTCATCTCCCTGGTGTTCAACGCCGTGGACGCCCTGCCGCACGGTGGGACCATCCGCCTGGCGGCCTGGCGGCGCGGCCCGCTGACGCACGTCGAGGTCGCCGATTCGGGCATCGGCATCAGCCCGGAGATCCAGCCCCGGGTCTTCGAGCCGTTCTTCAGTACGAAAGGGGAGCGCGGCACCGGTCTTGGCCTGGCAGTCGCCCGCGACATCGTGGAGCGCCACGGTGGGCAGGTCACGCTGGAGTCGGCGCCCGGGCGGGGCACGACGTTTCGCCTGGCTTTCCCCTGGGCGGGCGGCGGGCCAGCGGCCGCCCCCGCGGGCGTCGCCCCCGAGGGGGCGCGGCCGCTGCACGTGCTGGTCGTGGACGACGAGGCCATGCTGGGCCGGATGGCGGCGCGCATGCTCGCCGTGGACGGCCACACCGCCGTGGTGGTGACCTCGGGCGAGGAGGCGCTGCGGCGGATGTGCGCCGAGAGCTTCGACCTGGTCATCTCCGACGTGGGGATGGGCGAGGGCATGAACGGCTGGGACCTGGCGCACCGCGTGCGCGCCGAGTTCCCCGACGTGCGCTTCGCCCTGGCCACGGGCTGGGGCGCGCAGATCGAGCCCGACGAGGCCCGCGCGCGCGGCGTGGGCGCGGTCATCGGCAAGCCCTACCGTCTCCAAGACCTCCGCTACCTGCTCAGTGCAGCCTGAGCGGCCCCCGGCCGGCGGGGCGGCCCTCCACCCCCATACCCTCCGATTACGCCTCCGCGCCTTGTCACGCGCACCCCTGTGCCACGCCGATTGGTACTTCCTCTCAAGGATGTTCGTCCTGCACTGCACGTCCATGGCGAGACGGGCGGGATGGCCTCTTCACGATTCCTTCACTCGGTCGATAACTCACTCGGACGGCGCCGCGTTGGCGCACGGAGAGCGCGCGAGCCACCGGGCGCAGGCAGGTACCGCGGGGCGGCCCAGAACGGGTGGAGAGGAAGGGAGAGGCATGAGAATCGGGATTCGCACCAAGCTGCTGGCAGGATTCGGCGTATTGCTGCTCCTGCTCAGCGGGATCGGCGTCTTTGGGCTGGTCAAGGTCAACGAGGCCAACGACGCGGTGGACGTGGTCGTCGAGAACCAGTTGGTGGCGGTGGAGGGGGCGCGGGCGGCGCAGGTGGCCGTGCGCACGATGCAGCGCGAGCTGCGGCAAATGATGCTGGTGTCGGGCGGCGAGGCGAACGCGAAGGCGAAGGCCGACTTCGACGCCGCCGAGAAGCGCTTCCAGGACAACATGGACGCTCTCACGCCGAAGTTCCAGACCACGGAAGGGCAGGCGCTGCTGGCGGCGGTCCGCGACTCCTACGCCGCCTGGCAGCCCTTCGAGCAGCAGATGGAGCGGTTGGCGCTGGCCGGCGACAACGACGGGGCCTTGACGATCCTGCTGAGCCCCGAGAACGTCAACGCCACGCAGGCTTTCGACACGGCGATCCAGAACCTCGTGAACCGCAAGAAGGAGCAGGCCAGCGCCTACGGCAAGGCCGCGCAAGACGCGGGCGACGCGGCCGCGAAGCTGGTCGTCGGCGCCATTCTCGTCGCGCTCGCGCTCGGCGTCGGGCTGGGCTGGTGGCTGTCGCGCGGCATCGCGCGCGGGCTGGGTCAGGTGACGAAGGCGGCGAACGGGCTCGCGGAGGGCGATCTGGACCAGCGGGTGGACGTGCGCTCGCGGGACGAGATCGGCGACATGGCGGCGGCGTTCGGGCGCATGATCGCGTACCAACAGGAGATCGCGGGGGTCGCGACGGCGGTGGCCGGGGGCGACCTGACGCGGCAGGTCACGCCCAAGTCCGAGCGGGACGTGCTGGGCGTGGCGTTCCGCGACATGGTGACGAACCTGCGCGGGCTGGTGGGCCAGGTGCAACATTCGGCCGAAGGGCTGGCGGGCACGAGCCAGCAGCTGGGCGCGGCGGCGGGCCAGACGAGCGGCGCTGTGCAGCAGGTGACCACGGCGGTGCAGCAGGTGGCGCGCGGCGCCCAGGAGCAGTCCACGAGCGCCCAGACGAGCAATGAGTCGGTGGAGCAACTGCTCCAGGCGATCGACCAGGTGGCGCGGGGCGCGCAAGAGCAGGCGCAGGCGGTGGCCGGCGCGAGCGCGACGACCGTGCAGATGGCGGCCGGTGTGGAGCAGGTGGCGGCGAACGCCCAGCGCGTGGCGGCCGCAAGCGAGCAGACCCGGGCATCCGCCGAGCAGGGCGCCCGCGCCGTGCAAGAGACCGTCGCGGGGATGGCCCAGATCCAGACGGTCGTCACCGCGGCGACCGACAAGGTGGAGGAGCTGGGCCAGCTGGGCGAGCGGATCGGGCAGGTCGTGGAGACGATCGACGACATCGCCGAACAGACGAACCTGCTCGCCCTCAACGCCGCCATCGAGGCGGCCCGCGCCGGCGAGCACGGCAAGGGCTTCGCGGTGGTAGCCGACGAGGTACGCAAGCTGGCCGAGCGCTCCCAGCGCGAGACCAAGGCCATCGGCGAGCTGATCCGCGCGGTGCAGGGCGGCACCCGCGACGCCGTGCAGGCGATGGCCCAGGGGGCCGCGCAGGTGCAGGCGGGCGCGGCGCAGGCGGACCGGGCCGGCCAGGCGCTCGGGGCGATCCTCGAGGCGGCGGAGCAGACGGTGGCGCAGGTGACGGCCATTGCGGGCGCGGCGCAGGAGATGGCGGCGCGCAGCCGCGAGGTGAATGAGGCGATGGCGAGCATCTCGGCGGTGGTCGAGGAGGCGACGGCGGCGACCGAGCAGATGGCGGCCTCGGCCGAGGGGGTCGGGCGTGCCGTCGGCGCGATCGCCGCGGTGGCCGAGGAGAACTCGGCCGCGACCGAAGAAGTCTCCGCCTCGGCCGAGGAGATGAGCGCGCAAGTCGAGGAGATGAGCGCCCAGGCCGACGAGCTGGCCGCCACCGCCGAGCAGCTACGGGCGCTCGTCGCTCAGTTCCGCCTGGAGGTGGGCGGCGCGAGCGGGCCGCGGGCGATCGCGGCCGACGCCGACGAGCCCCGCGCGCGGCTCGCGGCCTAGCCGGGCTGGCCCGCCTGGGAGCGTGGGCGGCCCGGCCGCCGCGCCGGCGCAGGCCGCGCCGGTCCGGCGGGCGAGACGGCCACGCCCCTCGCGGGTGGTCCCGGCGCCGCTTGCCCGCGCCCCCGGGCCGTCGTGGCGGCCCCGGCGCCGCGGCGCACTGGACGAGCGGGGCGAAGCGCCGATGATCAAGGTGGAGGCGCAATGCGGGACGCGTGGGATGACGGTATGACCAACAGCCTGGAGCAGCGGGTGCGGCACGCCCGGAGCGTCCTGCACGAGCTGACGCAGGCAGTGGCGATGGTCGTCGGCGCCGCGGAGCTACTGCCGCTGCAACCGGCGGGCTCGGTCGAACGCCACGCGCTGGAAGGGGACCTGGCGCTGGCGGCGCAGCTCCTGACCCAGCGCACGGAGCGGCTGCGGAGTGTGCTCCGCGACGGCTGCGAGCGGAGCCGCACGCCCTTGCCGCTCGCTGACCAGGCCCCGGCGGGCGGGACGCCCGCGCTCAAGGGGTGAACCAGGATGGCGGCCCACAGCGCACACGAGAGCACGATAGGGAGCGGAAAGCCATGGCGACGATCTTGATCGCGGACGACGCGGCGTTCATGCGGATGCGCTGCGGGCGCATGCTGGCGGACCACGGATACACGGTGGTGGAAGCCGAGAACGGGCGGGACGCGGTGGCGAAGTACCAGGCGCACCGGCCGGACGCGGTGCTGATGGACATCACCATGCCGGAGCTGGACGGGCTGGGGGCGCTCAAAGCGATTCGGGCGCTGGACCCGGGAGCGAAGGTGGCGATGGTGACGGCGATTGGGCAGCAGCACGTGGTGCTGGAAGCGGTGCAGGCGGGGGCGAAGGACTTCGTGGTCAAGCCGTTCCAGCCGGAGCGCGTGCTGGCTGCCGTCCAGAAGATGCTGCGCTAACCGCGCCGCGACGAGGAGCAACGCGATGACGACGAACACCATATTGGCGCCGGAAGTGGAGCAGGCGCTGCGCCAGCCGCCGCGGGGGATGCCGCGGGCAGAGCACCTGGAGCCGTTCCTGACCGGCGCCCGCGAGGTGCTGGAGGCGGAGCTGGGCGTGAGCGTCGAACGCGGTCCGCTGCGGCTGGAGGCGGGAAGCCACACCACCCAGGACGTAACGGCGATCGTCGGGATCACGGGGCGGCTTACGGGCCTGGCCGTGTACGGCATGAGCCGCGAGATGGCGGTCGCGGTGGTCGGGCAGCTCATGGGCGCGCCGGTGGAAGAGCTGGACGACCTGGCGCTGTCCGGGATCGGCGAGCTTGGCAACGTGATCACGGGGCGGGCGGCGACGCTGCTCGCCGAGCAGGGCATCGCGGCCGAGATCGCTCCGCCGGTGCTGCTCGTGGGCGCGGGGAGCCGTGTATCGACGGCGGGGATTCAGCGGCTCGTGGTGCCGCTAGTCACGCCGTTCGGCACCCTCGAGGCCCAGCTCGCCATCAAGGGGTGAGGCCATGGAGCTGCATCTCGACGCGACGCCGGAGGAGCTGCACGTCTTCCTGGCCGAAACCACCGAGCTGCTCGACGGGCTCGACGCCCAGCTCGTGCGGCTCGAGCAGGATGGGGCCAGCGAGGCGCTGCTGCAGGAGATCTTCCGCGCGGCGCACACGATCAAGGGGTCGGGCGCGGCCATTGGCCACGTCCGGATGGCCCGCCTGACCCACGCCTGGGAGACGCTGCTCGACAAGCTGCGCCACGGCGAGCTGACGATCAGCTCGGCGCTCGTGGACCGCTTCTTCGAGGCGCTGGACGTGCTCAAGGTGCTCGCCGGCGAGGTGGAGACCGGCGAGCAGACGGACACCGAGGTGGAGAGCCTCGCCGCGGCGCTGGAGGCGTTCGCGGCGGGCGAGGCCGCCGGGGCGGCCGCGGCGCCGCCGGCGCATGCTCCCACGGCGATTCGCCCCACCATGCTGCCGGCGCCCGATGGTGCCACCCACCACGTGCTGCTCGGCTTCGACCCGGGCGACTGGACGGCGGTGCGCGCGCTCCAGGCGCTCCTCGCCCTGGACAGCGCGGCCGACGTGCTGGTCAGCCACCCGTCGCGCGGCGAGGTAGAGCAGGGCGCCGTCAAAGAGCGGCTGGAGCTGTGGCTGCGCTCGGAGAAGAGCGGGGCCGAGCTGCGCGAGCTGCTGGCAAACGTGGACGAGACGCGCGTGCTGAGCCTGCAGCTCGCGGAGGAGGTTAGCGCTGCCGCAGCCGAGGCCGAGTGGCCGGCGCCCGCGCCGCGCTCCAGCGAGGCCAAGGGAGCGGAGAGCCCGCGGCCCGGCGGTGTGCGCGGCGGCTCGACCACCGTGCGCATCGACGTGGAGCGCCTCGACAATCTGCTCAACCTGGTGGGCGAGCTGGTGATCGACCGCACCCGACTGCTGGAGCTGGGGCGCGCGCTGGGTGAGCAGATCGGCGAGCAGCGGTTGCTGGCCGACCTGAGCGAGACGACGCTCCACCTGGGCCGCATCACCGACGAGCTGCAGGCCGAGGTGATGAAGAGCCGGATGCTGCCCATCGGTACGGTATTCAGTCGCTTCCCGCGCGTCGTGCGCGACCTGGCGGCGCGACAGGGCAAGCGCGTCGAGCTGGTCGTCGAGGGCCAGGAGACCGAGCTGGACCGCTCGGTGATCGAGGAGATCGGCGACCCGCTGGTCCACCTGCTCCGCAACGCCGTCGACCACGGTGTCGAGGCGCCGGCCGACCGGCTGGCGCGGGGCAAGCCCGAGACGGCGCGGGTGCGCCTGGCCGCGGAGCACGTCGAGAACTCGATCGTCATCCTCGTCGAGGACGACGGCGCGGGCGTCGACGCCGAGCGCGTCCGCCAGAAGGCCGCCGAGCGCGGCATGCTGACGGCCGAGGCGGCGGCACGGCTCTCGGAGAGCGAGGCCATCGACCTGATCTTCGCGCCCGGCTTCTCGACGGCGAAGGAGATCAGCGACATCTCGGGCCGCGGCGTGGGGATGGACATCGTCCGCACCAACGTGGAGCGGCTGGGCGGCTCGGTCGAGGTGCAGTCGGCGCTCGGCCAGGGCACCCGCTTTGTGCTGCGGCTGCCGCTGACGCTTGCTATCGTCCAGGCGCTGCTGGTCCGGGTGGCGGGTGACATCCACGCGCTGCCGCTCAGCTCGGTGACCGAGACGCTGCGCGTGCCGCTGCGCGACATCCAGCGGATGCACCGCCAGGAGGCGATCCTGCTGCGCGGCCGCGTGCTGCCACTCGTGCGGCTGAACGCGGTGTTCGGCGCGGCGCCATCCGCCGCGCCGAACGGCAAGGACGCGCTGGTGGTGGCGGTGCGCGTGGGCGACCGGCAGGTGGGCCTGATGGTCGACGCCCTGCTCGGCGAGCAGGAGGTCGTCATCAAGGCGCTTGGGCCGGTCATCGGTCAGGTGCCGGGCATCTCCAGCGCGGCGATTCTGGGCGACGGCACGGTGGCGCTGATCGTGGACGTGCCGGGGCTGGTGCAGCAGGTGGCCGCGGGCCGCCAGGAATGGAGGTGCGCGGATGGCCGTGAGCAGGCGGAGCCGGCGTTCGCGCTCAACTAGCGATCCCGCGTCGGACGCGCTGGCCCGGGCGATCCGCCACGCGGCCGAGCGCGGCGCGGCCGCGCTGTCCGAGATGACCGGGCGCGGCATCGCCGCCGAGGCCGTGGCCCTGCGCACCGTGCCACTGGCCGAGTTGTCGACGCTGGCCGGCGACCCGGAGCGCCCCGTGGTGGCGATCCACCTGGGCGTGGGGGGCGACGGCTCGGGCTGCATCCTGCTCGCGCTCAGCGAGTCGGCGGCCTACGAGCTAGTGGACATGCTGCTCGGGCAGCCTGCCGGGACCACGCGGGCGCTGGAGCCGCTGGAGGTGTCGGCGCTCGCCGAGGTGGGCAACGTGGCCGGGTCGTTCTTCCTGACGGCTCTGGCCGACGGGGCGCGGCTGGTACTCGCGCCGACGCCGCCCATCGTGTTCCACGAGATGCGCGGCGCGATCCTCGACACGCTAGCGGCCGAGCTGATGCTGCTGGAGTGGGACGACGCGCTAGTGGTCGAGACCGAGTTCGCCTGCGACGACCAGGTCGTGGACGTGGCGTTCTTCATGTTCCCGGGCCCGGCGATGGTCCAGGCCGTCACGGAGGCAATGCTCGTGGGGGTGGGCCATGGTCGCCACGGCGAGTAGCGCGGTGGGCGTGGGCCTAGGCGAGCTACAGGTGGCGCGTGACGGCGAGCTGGTGGCCTACAGCCTGGGATCGTGCGTCGCGATTTGCCTCTACGACCCGCTGGCCAAGGTGGCCGGGATGGCGCACGTGGTCCTGCCGGCCGTGCCGGAGAAGGGCGCCGGGACCGCGCCCGGGAAGTTCGCCGACACCGCGGTGCCGGCGCTGCTGGCGGCCATGCAGCGCGCGGGGGCCGCGGCGGCGCGGCTACACTGCCGCCTGGCCGGCGGCGCGGCAGTGCTCGCCATCGGCGGCACCGGCAGCTTGCCGCCGATCGGTCAGCGCAACGTCGAGGCTGTGAAGGCGGCCCTCGCCTTGGCCCGGGTGCGGGTACGCGCCGAGGACACGGGGGGCACACAGGGACGGACCGTGCGCCTGGACGCCGCGAGCGGCCGCGTGATGGTGCGGAAAGTGAGCGGCCCGGAGGTGGAGCTATGAGCGACTTGTCGACCGGAACGCCGGCCGCGGCGCTGGGCGTGGCGGCCGGCCGCCGCATCCGGGTGCTGATCGCCGACGACTCGGCCCTCATGCGGCAGGGAGTACGGCGGGTGCTGGAGGTCGATCCGGAGATCGAGGTGCTGGACACCGCCCGCGATGGGCTGGACGCGCTGCTGAAGGTCGAGAAGCTGCAGCCCGACGTGATCACGATGGACGTCGAGATGCCGCGGGTGGACGGCCTCACAGCCCTCCGCATGTTGATGGAACGGTCGCCGCGGCCGGTGGTCATGTTCAGCAGCTTGACGGCGGCCGGCACCGAGACGACGGTGCGCGCGCTGGGCCTCGGGGCCGTGGACTTCATCCAGAAGCCCTCGGGGCAGCTGGGCACCGGCTTCTCGGGCATCGCCGGCGAGTTGATTGCGAAGGTCAAGACCGCCGCGCGCGCGCGAGTACGCCGGCCCCATACGCCGCGCTCGCCCCACCCTCCCCACGCGGCAGGTGATCCGGCCCGACCGCGGGGGGCGGCCGGCGCCGGACCGGCGTTCGGGCGCGCCGCCGCGGGCCCCGCCGGCGCCGGGCACTCCACGGCCGCGGGAACCGGGCCGCTGGCCCCGCTGCCCACGCTGTTCGGGAGCGGGCCAGCGCCCGACCGGCTGCTGGTCGTGGGCTCCTCGACGGGGGGGCCGCGGGCGCTGGCCGAGCTGCTGGCCGGGCTGCCGGGCGACCTGCCCGGCGCCGCCCTCATCGTGCAGCACCTGCCGGCGGGCTTTACGCGCTCGCTGGCCGAGCGGCTCGACCAGGGCAGCGCGCTGGCGGTGGCCGAGGCGCAGGAGCACGACGCGCTGGCGACGGGCCGCGCGCTAGTGGCGCCCGGGGACTTCCACCTGAAGCTCGCCGGCTGCCGGGTGACGCTCGACCAGGGCGCGCGGCGCCACGGCGTGCGCCCGTCCGTGGATACGACGCTCGAGGACGCGGCCGAGGCGTTCGGGCCGGCGGTCCTCGCGGTGATCCTGACGGGGATGGGCGAGGACGGCACCGCCGGGGCGCGCGCGGTGAAGGCGGCCGGCGGGGTCGTGCTCGCCGAGGACGAGTCGACCTGCGTGGTGTTTGGCATGCCGCGATCGGTGATCGCGGCGGGGCTCGCGGACGAGGTGGTGCCGCTGGACCAGATGGCGGCCGCGATTCGCCGCCACCTGGCCGCGCTGCCGGCGCGCGCCGCGAGGAGGGCAATCCATGTTTGACGAGGTCGGCTACGCGTACTTTCTGCGCGCGGTGCGGCGCCTGACGGGCGTTGACCTGACGTGTTACCGGCAGGGCCAATTGCGGCGGCGGCTAGAGGCGCTGGTGCAGCGGGTCGGCGCGGACGGCTTCATAGAATACGCCCGCCTGCTGGAGCGCGAGCCCGCCCGCCTGCAAGAGTTCCGCGACTACTTCACGATCAACGTCTCGGAGTTCTTCCGCGACGCGGACCGGTTCCTGTATCTGGAGCAGCGCGTGTTGCCGGAGCTGCTGGCGGCGCGGCCGAGCCTGCGGATCTGGAGCGCGGGCTGCTCGATCGGCGCCGAGCCGTACTCGGTGGCGATCTTGCTGAAGGAGCTGGCCCAGCGCGGCGCCCACCGCATCGTGGCGACCGACGTGGACCGCACGGTCCTGGAACGGGCGCGGCGCGGCGACGGCTACGGCCCGGCCGACCTGCGCCAGGTGACGCCCGAGCGCCTGGCCCGGTACTTCATGGCCGCCCCGGATGGGCAGAGCCATGCGGTGCGCCCAGAGCTGAAGCCGCTCGTCGAGTTCCGCGAGCACAACCTGCTGGGCGCCGCGCTGGGCGAGGGCTACGACCTGATTCTGTGCCGCAACGTGGTGATCTACTTCACGGACGAGGCCAAGAACCTGCTGTACCAGCGATTCGTGGACGCGCTGCGGCCCGGCGGGGTGCTCTTCGTCGGCGGCACCGAGATCGTACGCGGCGCGGACCAGCTCGGCCTCCGGCCGGCCGGGCCGTCCTTCTACCGCAAGGAGGTCGCGGCGCGGCGGAACGCCCGCCCAGCCTAAGCGGCCGGTCCCGGTTGTGACGCAGTTCCGGTCGCTGCCGTGAACGGCCGGCCAAGCGCGTCTCCCTGGCCCGCCGTTTACGGCGGCGCCGTTGAGACCATCTAGTGTATATCCAGACTTGCTGTTCGGCGACGCAGGCGACCGGGGAGCGCGGGCGTCTCGCCCGCCCGCCCCGGCGTCGGCTGCGCCGGCCAGGCGGCCGGGACGGCCGCGCTCCCGGGCAGGCTTCGCTAACCCGAAGAGCTTGCTTGAGCTTGCACTAGGGCCAGCAGCTTAGCGCCGGCTGCGGGTTGCCGGATGGTTAACGAAATATGCCACCTGACCGATGCGGTTAATTCTGCTAGCGTGCTATGCTCCAGTCTGGCTGGCAGCACATGCCAGCAGTGGGGGCCGAGGTATGCAGCCGCATCGTTCTGTCGTGCTCGTCATCGAGGACGATCCGTCGATTGCCGAAATCCTTCAGCAGATCCTGGAGCGGGAAGGCTACGGCGTCGAAGTCGTACACGACGGTGCGACGGCCCTGGACTGCGTCGAGATCGTCCGCCCCGACCTGGTGCTGCTCGACCTGCTGCTCCCTGACGTGAACGGCATCGAGGTCTGCCAGCGCATCCGGGCGCGCGAGCGCGACGACTACGTGCCGATCATCATGCTCACCGCAGTGTCCCACCCGGACCAGCGGCGCGCGGGCTTCGCGGCCGGCGCCGACGATTACGTCGTGAAGCCCTTCGACACGGCGGAGCTGCTGGCCCGCGTGCAGGTCTGGGTGCAGACCCGCCGCCGCCTAACCGCGGCCTACGAGGACATCCGGCGCGAGCAAGCGCGTCTCGCCGAGGAGGCCGCGAACGCGCGGGTGGCCGCCGAGCGCATGCGGTCGGAGATCACCACGCAGCAGCTCAGCGCCGAGGTGGTGCGGGCCTACGCCGCCAAGGAGAAGCTGGCCGCGGAGGCCGAGGCCCAGGCGCGCATCTTCCGCGCGCTGTACGAGTTCGGCGTGGCGGTGGGCGGGGTGTTGGACCCCGGCGCGCTCGCCCGGCTGGCGGTGGACCAGGCCCGTGACCTGCTGGGCGCCGACGCGGCCGCGCTGTTCTGGTGGGAGCCCGAGGGGGAGTCCCTGCGGCGGCTCGCGTACAACGGGCCGCTGCCGGTGGACGCGGACGCGCTGCCGGCGAGCGAGGGACTGGCCGCCGCGGCCCTGCGGGAGCGGGCGCCGGTGGTCGTCGCGGACTACGCGGCTTGGGAGCAGGCCGCTCCCTGGGCGCTGGCCGCCGGCGTGGGAGCGGTCGCGGCGGTGGCGCTGCGGGTGGGCGATCGCGCGGTCGGCGTGCTGGAAGCGCTCGCGCACCGGCCGCGCGAGTTTACCGCGGAGCAGAAGCAGCTCCTCTCCCTGCTGGCCGCCCAGGTGGCGCCTGCCCTGCAAGCGGCGCGGCTGCACGACGACGCGCAGCGGCGGCGGGTGGAGGCGGAGGCGCTGGCGGAGCTTGCGCGCCAGGGCGCGGCCACCACCGATACCGAGCGCGCGATCAAGCTCATCACCGATCAGGCTTGCCGGCTCCTGGGCGCCGACTACGCCGGCGTCTCGCTGCTGGAGGCCGACGACACGCTGTCCTTCCACGGCATGAGCGGCCACCGGTCGACGGGATGGCAGAACGTGCGGGTGCCCCGCGACCAGGGCGCCGCCGGACGCGCGCTGGCGGCCGGGCGCACGGTGCTGTTCGAGCGCCTGGGCGAGGTCACGGCGCAGCGGGAGCACGACTTCCCCGTGCACCAGGCCGAAGGCGGACAGAGCGCCCTCAGCACGCCGCTGCACGGCCATGGGGGCGCGCTGGGCGCGCTGATCGTCGGGTGGCGCACGGAGACCCAGATTACGACCGCCCAGGTGCGCCTGGCCGAGGCGGTGGCCAGCTACGCGGCGACCATCCTGGACAGCGCCAGCGCCCACGCGGCCTTGGCCGCGCAGGCGGAGGACCTGCGGCGCGCCGCGGCCGAGCGCGCGGCCGTCATCGAGCACATCCCGAGCGGGGTCGTGGTGGTCGACGCGGCCGGCCGGACCGTGCTGATGAACGAGGCCGGGCGGGCGATCAGCGGCGCCCTCCCCAACCCGCGCCAGCCGCTCGCCGACCAGGCCGACGTCTTCCGCCTCCGGTACCCGGCGACCGGCCTGCCCATCCCGCCCCACGCCACCCCCGTGGGGCGCGCGCTGGCGGGCGAGACGGTCCACGACTTCGAGTACGCGTTTACGCGCCCGGGCGAGACCGAGGAGCGACTGGTCCAGGCCTCGGCGGTGCCGCTGCACGACGCGGGCGGCCAGATCACCGCGGCGCTCGCCGTCTTCTCGGACGTGACCCGCGAGCGGCGGCTGGTCCGCGACCTGGCGGCCTCCGAGGAGCGGTACCGCCGCATCGTGGAGACCTCGCGCGAGGGCATCTGGATCATCGACGCGGCGGGCAACACTACCTTCGTCAACCACCGCATGGCCGAGATGCTCGGCTACGGCGTCGACGAGATGCTGGGCGCCTCCTTCCTGAGCTTCATGGATGCCACCGAGCGGACGATTGCCCTCCGCAACGTGGCGCGGCGCCGCGAGGGGATCGCCGAGGGGCACGACTTCAAGTTCCAGCGCCGAGACGGGACGCCGCTCTGGGCCATCGTCGTCACGAACCCGCTGTTCGACGACGGCGGCGAGTATCTGGGCGCCCTGGCGATGGTCACCGACATCACCGAGCGGAAGCAGGCCGAGGAGCAGCTCGCGCGCTGGGCGGCGATCGTGGAAGCCTCGGAAGACGCCATCATCGGCCAGGCGATCGACGGCACCATCGTGGACTGGAACCGTGGCGCCGAGCGCATGTTCGGCTACACGGCGGCCGAAGCGGTCGGGCAGTCCGGCATCCTGATCGTGCCGCCCGACCGCGTGGACGAGCTGGCGGACATTCTGGCGCGCGTGCAGCGGGGCGAGAGCATCGAGCACCTGGAGAGCGAGCGCGTCTGCCGCGACGGGCGCCGGCTCAACGTCTCGATCAGCATCTCGCCGCTGCGTGACGCGGAGGGCCGGGTGACCGGCGCCGCGACGATCACCCGCGACGTAACGGCTTACAAGGAGGCGGAGCGCCAGCTGAAATCGCTGGCCCAGAGCGAGAAGCTGCGCGCGCTCGGCCAGATGGCGAGCGGTGTGGCCCACGACCTGAACCAGTACCTCGGGCTGGTGGCGGCCCACGGCAGCCTGGCGCGCGCCGCGCTGCACCAGCCGACGCCGGCGCTCGACGACCTCGAGGACTCGCTGAACATCATCGTGCAGGCGGCGATGGACGGCGGGCAGACGGTGAAGCGGCTGCTCACGTTCGCGCGGCCGCGCCAGCAGGGGCCGACCGAGCGCATCGACGTCGGCGCCCTGCTGCGCGAGGTGGCCAAGCTGACGGCGCCCAGCTGGCGCGACGGCGCGCAGGAGCAGGGGCGCCCGATCAGCCTGCACGTCGAGGCCGAGCGCGACCTGCTCGTCGACGGCTCGCCAGAGGGCCTGCGCGAGGTCTTCACCAACCTGATCTTCAACGCCGTGGACGCGCTGCCGGCGGGCGGCACGATCCGGCTGGCCGCCCGGCGCGAGGGCGGCCGCATCGCCGTGGACGTCGCGGACTCGGGGGTCGGCATGAGCCCCGAGGTCCAGGCCCAGGTCTTCGACCCGTTCTTCACGACGAAGGGTGAGCGGGGCACCGGGCTCGGCCTGGCGATGGTCTTCGGCCTCGTGCAGCAGCACGGGGGGCAGATCGCTGTCCGCTCGGCCGTCGGCAAGGGCACCTGTTTTCAGCTCTCGTTCCCGGCCGTCGACGCGGGCGGCGGCGCCGAGGCGGCGGCGCCCAAGCCCGCGAGCGCGCCCGCGGGGCTCCGCATCCTGGTGGTCGACGACCTGCCGGACCTAGCGCGCGCGATGGCCCGCGTGCTCCGGATCGAGGGGCACACGGTGGAGACGAAGGCCTCGGCCGAGGAGGCGCTTGAGTACCTGGCCACCACCCCCGTAGACCTGGTCATCTCCGACCTGGGCCTCGGCGAGGGCATGAACGGCTGGCAGCTCGCCGAGCAAGTGCGGAGCCACTTCCCGCGCGCGCGGTTCGCCCTGGCCACCGGCTGGGGCGACCGCATCTCTCCCGAGGAGGCCGCGGCCCGCGGCGTCGAGGCCGTCATCGCCAAGCCCTACCGCGTCGACGACCTCCACCGCCTCGTCGCCCAGCTCGCCGGCCCCCGCCCCGCCGCCTAGCGCCGCCCACCATCCGCCGCCGCCCGGGGGGGCCGGGGCAGTGGCGCTCGCAGTATGCCGCGCCACACCCGGCCGGGGGCTGCTCCTTCCCCTCGTCCCCCGGGGGTGCAGGGAGGCTCCCCGGCCGGGGGGCCTGAGGGGTGTCCCCCCAACCGGCCCCTCCTCTCCCTCTCCCGGCCACCGGCAGCGAGCCTACTCCAGGATGCGGATGGCGCCCGCGAAGTGCTGCTCCCAGTAGGCGGTGTGGACGGGGGTGAGCACCACGCCGGTGCTCTCGTCGGCCGCGTGGATGAACCTGCCGTCGCCCACGTAGATGCCGTTGTGCGACAGCCCGGCGGTGTAGGTGTTCTGGTAGAAGAGCACGTCGCCCGGCTGAAGCTCGTCCACGCGCACCGGGCGGCCGCCGGCGAACTGCTCGGTCATCACCCGCGAGATGGGATGGCCGATCTGATTGTAGGCCCAGTAGACGAAGCCGCTGCAGTCGAAGCCGGTCGCGGGCGACGTGCCGCCCCAGGTGTAGCGCGCACCAAGCTGGCTCTGCGCGACGCTGGTGAGGCGCAAGGCGGCGCTCGGCCCGGCCTCCACGCGCGCCGCGCCGCCGGCCTCGCCGGGCGCCGTCATGCTCGCCAGGCTGAAGCTGCCGGCGGAGCCGGCGACCGGCGCACTGGCCGGCGTCGTCGCCGGCCCGCGCGCGGTTGCGGGCGCCACCGCGCTCGGCGGCACCTGGCTGGCCGGCACGGTGACGGCGGGCGGCAGCGGGCCGCGCGCATCCGGCGCGAGCACCACGCGGACGGCCGGCTCGGGGCTGGCAGCCGGAGTCGGCGGGGCGGGCGGCGCCGCGGGGGGGCGGGCGCCAAACACGGGTGCCGGTGGGGCGGCGGCGGGCGCGGCCGGCGCGGCCGGCGCCGCGCCGCCCGTCTGGGTGAGCGGGGGTGCCGCGCCGGCGGCCACCTGGGCGGGGCGCGGCGCGCCGCCCGCGCTACCCGCCTGCGCGGCCGGCGCCGCGACGGTCGCGGCAATGCCGAGCAGCCCCAGCGCCGCGACCGCGACGGCGATCCGCGCGACGCGCGGTTGGCCGAGCACGTTCTGGATAGGACCGGGCACCCCCATCGGCAGCTCCTGTCATGGTCCGTCGTCCCCGTCAGCATACGGACGCCCGCGCGCAGCCAACAGGGCTGGCCGGCCCGCGCGGGGCAGCCAGAGGTCGCGGGCGCGGGCAGACGCAGGTACCGACTTCGTCGCGGGCCGTGGCGCCCGCCATCCGCCGGTACGCGCGTACTGGTGGGAGCCCCCGGGACAGCCGATCATCCCGGAGGAGAGCGCTGAGGGGAGCGGCGCCGAGGGAGGCGAGAGGGCAGGATGGCGGCCGGGATCCCCACGCCCGCTCCGCCGCGCCGGCCGCGCTGGCTGGCGCGCGGCCTGTTGGCGGCGCTGTTCGCGCTGTCCGCCGCCGCGGGCAGCGGACTGGGCGCCATCGCCCAGGGCCGGACCGCGCCGCCCATCCCGCCCAGCGCGCGCGGGACGGCGGAAGCGCGCGCGCCGGCCGCGCAGCCACCACCGCCCGCCGTCCGGGCGGCCGACCCGCGCGCCAGCCTGCCGGCGCCGCTGCCCGACTGGCAGGGGCCGGCGCGCACGAACATCCTCCTCATGGGCGTCGACTTGCGGCCCGACGAGCGCCGCGCCGGGCTGCCGGGCCGCACGGACGTGATGATGGTGCTCAGCGTCGTGCCGGCCGAGCGCCGGGTGGCGCTGCTGTCGGTGCCGCGCGACCTGGCCGTCACGGTGCCGGGCGTGGGCGAGACGAAGATCAACACGGCGTTCACCTACGGCGAGGTGCGTCAGACCGGCGGCGGGCCGGCGCTCGCCAAGCAAATCGTCGGCGACATGCTCGGCCAGCCAATCGACCACTACGCCGTGGTGGACTTCGGCGGCTTCGAGCGGCTGGTCGACCTGCTGGACGGCGTGGACGTCGACGTGCCGCGCGCGCTCGTGGACGACGCTTACCCGACGGACGACTACGGCACGCGGCGCCTGGTCATTCCCCAGGGCGTCCAGCACATGGACGGCGCCACCGCCCTCAGCTACGTGCGCTCGCGCCACATGGACAGCGACTTCGGGCGCATGGAGCGCCAGCAGCAGCTCCTCTTGGCTCTGCGCAAGCGCGCGCTCCGCTGGCCGGTCCTGCTCCGCGCGCCCCAGCTCGTCCCGGAGGCGCTGGGCGCGGTACGCACCGACCTCGGGCCGGCCGACCTCCTCGCGTTTGCGAAGGTCGCCCAGCAGCTACCGGCCGGCGGGCTGAAGTCGCTGGTGCTCGCCCCGCCGTTCGTCCAGCCGTACACCGGGTCGGACGGCGCGTACCTCCTGCGCCTGGATCGGGCGCGCGTCGAGCCCGCACTGGCGGCGCTGTGGGCCGGCGGGCCGGCCGCGCCGCGCCCCACCGTGACCGTGGCCACCGCCGGCACGCCAGACCTGGGGCCGACGGTTGTGGCGTACCTGCGCGGCCTCGGCTACGAGGTGGCGGCGCCCCGATGGGCGGCGGGCGCCGCCAGCGCGACGGCGATCCGGGCGCCCGCCGGGGGACAGGCCGAGGCGGAGGCGCTGGCGCGAGCCCTCGCGCTGCCCGCCGCCGTCGTCCAAGTGGACGCCGAGCGCGCGCCGGCCGCGGCGCTCGAGGTGACGCTGGGCGCGGACTTCCGCCTCGCCCCGGCCCCGCCGTAGGCGTCCCGCGGTGTTCCTCCCTTTACTCCCGTCCGCGACCCGCCGATGATTCCCATAGGAAGCCGGAGCGGTCGCAGCCGCCCGGCGTCTCCCGCGTCAGACAGGGAAGTGTGGCCCCAGCGTGTCATGAGGCGCTTGCCCGCGCGGCAAGTGGCGGCGACCGGGGCAACCCAGGGAGGGGCACGATGGCGATCAAGGCGAACGACCTACTGTCGAAGGTAGCGCGGGCGTTGTGCGCCTTGCTGGGCGCCCCGCCGTCCATGCGCCGCGAGCCGGCGCCCGCGGTCGTCCTGCTGACGCCCCCGGGCCGCAGCGCGGCCGACCGCGTCACGGCGTACCGCCGGCGCTACTCGCGCTACCTCGCCGCCACGGGCGGTGATGAGTGCTGCTGACGCCGGGGCGGCCCGGCGTTCGGCGGAGGAGGGTGTGTGACCCCACCAGTCTTCGCACCGGCGCGCGGGCCGCGCCTGCCCCGCATCTCCTCGTGGGCCGAGGCGGCCGGCGATGGCCACGCGCCTGCGCCCGATCCCGCGTCGCTGCAGGCAGGCGGCCCGTACGAGGCCGCGGGCGCGATGGACCTGCCGTGTCCTGACCTGCTTACCGTGTGGGACTGGAGCGTGGCGATAAGCGCGAGCCGAGACCTGCCCGACCTGGTCCCGCGAGTCGGCCAGTGCGTGGAGCGTCTGGGGGCGCGCGCCGCCGTGATCTTCCCTTGGGACCCAGCCGCACGGGCTCTGCGCAGCGGCGGGTCGTCGGGGACTGAGGCGCCCGAAGGGTTGGCGTCGCTCGCCTGCGGTGCGCTGTCGGCGGCGATCGTCGCGGCGGGCCGGCCGCGGGCCGTTCCCGACGTCGAGGACCTGCCCGCCGCCGACCCGGACCGCGCGGCGGCGCGGGCGCTGGGCTGGCGGGCGCTCGCCGGCCTGCCGCTGCGCCTGGGCGACGAGCCGGTCGGGCTCCTCTACGTGGCCTGGGTGACGCCCCGCCAGATCACGGCGCGCGAGCGCACGCTGTTGACACTGCTGGCGCAGCACGTGGCCGTAAGCTTGGCGAACGCCAGCATCCTGGCGGAGAGCCGGGTGCGGGCGGAGGCGCTGGAGCGGGCCGAGCAGCAGATGGTCGCCTACGCGCGCGACCTGCGCGAGGTGTACGAGCGTGAGCGAGCGCGGCGGGCCGAGGTGCAGCAAGCCTACATCACGACGGTACGGGTGCTGGCGGCGGCCATCGAGACGCGCGACGCCTACACCGGCGGCCACGTCGAGCGCGTCGCGGAGTACTCGGTGGCCATTGGCCGCGAGCTGGGCTGGGACGAAGACCAGCTCATGACGCTGGAGCTGGGGGCGCTGTTGCACGACGTTGGGAAGATCGGCGTGGACGACGGCGTGCTCCGCAAGCCGGCCAAGCTCGAGCCGGACGAATGGGCGCACATGCAGCGCCATCCGGAGCTGGGCGCGCACATGCTGCGCGACGTGCCGTTCCTGCAGGCCTCGCTGAGCTGCGTGCTGTACCACCACGAGCGCTTCGACGGCGCGGGCTACCCGCACCGACTCGCCGGCACGGCCATCCCGCTGGAGGCGCGGATCGTGTCCGTGGCCGACACCTTCGACGCGATGACCAGCGACCGGCCCTACCGCAAGGGGCTGCCGGCGAGCGTCGCGTTAGAGGAGATCGCGCGCTGCGCCGGCTCGCAGTTCGACCCGCTCGTGGTGCGGGCGTTTCTGCGGGTCGTCGAGGCCCCCCCACTGGTATCGCTTCCCGGCGCCTAGAGCCGCTTGCGCGCCAGGGGAACAGCCGGCGTGTCGTGGGGCCGGCTCTCGTGGCCCCCACCCCCGGCCGGCGGCCCGCTCAGTCTGCCCGCAAGCCGCTGTACGGCTGCCGCGCCTGCTCTTGCAGGTCGAGCAGCTTACTGAGCGCTTCGAGCGGCGACAGGCTCAGCACGTCGAGGCGGCGCAGCTCGGCGAGCGCCGGGTGGTCGGCGGCGCCGTTGCTTGGCGCCACGCCCGCGGGCGGCGCGTCGGCCGCTGCGGCGCGCGTCTCCAGCTCGGCGACCAGCTCCTGGGCGCGCCGCGTGACGGACGGCGGCAGGCCGGCCAGGCGGGCGACGTGGACGCCGTAGCTCCGGTCGGCGCCGCCGGGCACCACGCGGTGCTGGAACACCACGTCGTCGCCCTCCTCCAGCACCGCGACGCGGTAGGCGCGCACCCGCGGACGCGTGCGCTCCAGGTCGGCCAGCTCGTGGTAGTGGGTGGCGAACAGCGTGCGGGCGCCCAGGCGCGGGTGGTCGTGCAGGTACTCGACCACGGCGCGCGCAATGGCCATGCCGTCGAAGGTGCTCGTGCCGCGCCCCACCTCGTCCAAGATCACCAGGCTGCGGCGCGTCGCGCTCCGCAAGATGGCCGCGGTCTCGACCATCTCGACCATGAACGTGCTGTGGCCGCTGGCGATGTCGTCCTGCGCGCCGACGCGCGTGAAGATGCGGTCGACCAGCCCCAGCCGGGCGCGCTGCGCCGGCACGAAGCTGCCGATCTGCGCCAGCAGCACGATCAGCGCCACCTGCCGCAGGTACGTGCTCTTGCCCGCCATGTTCGGGCCGGTCAGGATCACGATCTGGGGCGCAGCAGCTAACCCCCCCGGCCCCCCTTCCCTATCAAGGAAGGGGGGAGAAGGCACGGCCAGGTCTGCTCCCCCTGCCTTCGCAGGGAAGGGGGCTGGGGGGTTAGGTTCCCTCCCGCTCGCTAGCAACGTGTCGTTGGCGACGAAGCTGCCGGGGGGCAGCGTGCGCTCGACCACCGGGTGGCGGCCGGCCGTGATGTCGATCGGGCCGTCCTCGACCAGCGTCGGCCGCGTCCAGTTGCCCTGCGCGGCCGCCTCCGCCAGCGAGGCGAGCACGTCCAGACGGGCGAGCGCACCCGCCGTACGCAGCAGCGTCGGCGCTGCCGCCGCCAGGGTGTTCACCAGCTCGGCGTACAGGCGGCGCTCCAGCTCCAGCGCCTCATCCTGGGCGTTCTGCAGCCGCAGCTCCTGCTCCTTTAGCGCCGGCGTGACGTAGCGCTCGGCGTTGGCGAGCGTCTGCTTGCGCTGGTAGCCCAGCCGCTCCAGCATCTCGCCCACCGTCGCGGCGCCCGTCTGCTGGCGCTGGAAATGGTCGGTGCGGCCGGCCGCGACGGCGCTGGACACCTCCAGGTAGTAGCCGAAGACCCGGTTGTAGCCGATCTTCAGGCCCTTGAGGCCCGTCCGCTCGCGCTCCTCGCGCTCCAGCCGCGCGAGCCACTGCTTGGCGTCGCCGCTGAGCGCGCGCAGCTCGTCCAGCTCGGCCGAGTGGCCGGCGCGGATAGTCCCCTCGCCCACCACGGCCGGCGGCTCGTCGGCGAGCGCGGTCCCGATCGCCTGCACGACCGCCGGGCAAGGGTCGAGCGCGGTTTCCTCGCGGCGCAGCGTGACGAGCGCCGGATCGGCGAGCAACGTCCGCACCGCGGGCACCGTCTCCAGGCCGCGCAGCAGCGCCAGGCACTCGCGCGGGCCGATGATTCGCTGGGCGGCGCGCGCCGCCAGGCGCTCCAGGTCGCCGGCGCGGCCGAGCGCCTCGCGCAGTTCCGCGCGGCGCAGCGGCGAGTCGAACAATTCGGCCACGGCCTGCTGGCGCGCTTCGAGGCGCGCGAGGTCGAGCAGCGGCTGCGTCAGCCACTGCCGCAGCAGGCGCGCGCCCATGGCCGTGCGGGTATAGTCGAGCACGCCCAGCAGCGACCCTTGGCGGTTGCCCGAGCGCACGCCCTGCAGCAGCTCCAGGTTGCGGCGCGTGGCCGGATCGAGGAGCATGGCGCCCTCGACGGCGTACACCTGCAAACGCTTCAGCAGCGGCAGCGCGGCACCCTGCGTGTCGGCCAGGTACGCGAGCAGCGCGCCAAGCGCGGGCACGGTGGCGCTCTGGCCTCCCCTCGCCCCCCCAACGCTGGGGCCGGACCCGTTCCGCCGACCGGCCCCGCTTCTACCGGACGCCCCTGCGGTGTCCGTGTCCAGGCCAAGGGCTTCGAGCGACGGCACCTGGAAGTGGTCGAGCACAGTGCGGCGGGCGGCGTCGGGGCGGAAGAGGTCCGGCGCACGGGGGGTGGCATGGCTGCCCTCGGGCAGCAGCGCCAGCAGTGCGGCCGGCACCTCGCCGTCCGGGCCGCGCGCCAACAGCACCTCCGCGGGCCGCAGGCGGGCTAGCTCGGCGGCCAGCTGCTCGGCCACGTCGTCGCCCGCGCTGTCGTCGCCGCCCAGCGTCGTGACGGCCAGCTGCCCCGTGCTGATGTCGGCGTACGCCAGGCCGACGCTCCGAGGCGCTTCGAGGGTAGAGGGTAGGGGCTGCGAAACGGTCCTCGCATCTCGTCCTCTATCCCCTATCCCCCAGCCCCTATTCCCCACCCAGATCGCCGCCAGGTAGTTGTTCGTCTCGGCGGCGAGGAGCGCCGGCTCGACGAGCGTGCCCGGCGTGATGACACGCACCACCTCACGCGGGACCAGGCCCCGCTCAGGCACCGGCCCCACCTGGTCGCAGATGGCGATGCGGTGGCCCTGGGCGATGAGGCGGGCGATGTAGCCCTCGGCGGCGTGGGCGGGGATGCCCGCCATCGGCACCTTGTCGCCCCGCCCGAGGTCGCGGCTCGTCAGCGTCAGGTCCAGGGCGCCGGCCACCAGCTCCGCGTCGTCGTCGAACGTCTCGAAGAAGTCGCCCAGCCGGAAGAAGAGAATGGCGTCGGGATGGCGGCGCTTGAACTCCAGGTACTGCCGGCGCACCGGCGAGGCGCCCGCCAGGCCGCGCGCCACGAGAGTCTCGTCGTCGCCCAGCAGGGAAAGCTGCTCGCGTAGTCGATTCGCCATGCCCTAGCTATACCACACCGGACGGAGGCCGGTGCGGAGGCCGCAACGCGCCAGTTACCCGGCGCGGCGCCAAGGCGCCGCTCCTCGCCGCCCGGCCCGCATCGCGCGTCAGTCTCCAGGCCCCGGCAGCCGTTGGGCAGGGAAGAGGTCTCTGTGACGGGCGTCCCGCGCGGACTAGACACCCGTCTACGGGCCCCGGCCGACGTAGGGCAGGGGCTCGCCCCCTGCCGCCCCGTGGCCGGGGTGGCTTCGGCATCGAACAGCCAGCGCTTGGTGAGAACGGGTGTCATGCCCGTCCGCGACTCGCGGGCCGTCGCCCCGCCCGGCGTCGGCCGACCGCGCGCCGAACCTGCCAATCGGGACCGCCGCGAGTGTCATCGAAATCTTCGATGGCGCTATAGGCTCCTCTCCCTTGCAGTCTATGGCACGAGTGAGTACCCTGGCCGTAGGCGGGATGGCCGGCGGTGCGCCGGCTGCGAGGCGACAGCCCAGCGAGCGCGGCCCAGCGGGGTTACGCGCTGCTCACCTGGCGGAGGAGAGATGGGCAAGTTCCGCATTCACTCCCACGGACGGCTCCAGGAGTGGGTAGCTGAGGAGCACGGCTACTTCAAGGACGAGGGCCTCGACTACGATTTCCTGGTGCGACCGCTTGACTTGAGCACGTTCCATCCCGACGTGGGCAGCGTGCAGTCCACGGACGCGGCGCCGGTCGGCGTAACGCGCGGCGCCTTCGAGACGTACGAAGCTGGCCGCGACTGCGAGGTCTCGTCGGCCTGCCACTGGGCGACGAACATGGCGGCCTCCGCGGGCCGCGGCTGGATGTACGGCAAGGCATACTCGGTCACGCCATCGGGGATCTACGTGCCCCCGGAGTCGCCGGTCCGCAAGCCCGAAGACCTGGCGGGCGTCGAGATCGCCGTTGGCTACCACTCGGGCAGCCACTTCTCCTCCCTGCAAGCGCTGGCCCAGGTCGTGCCGGCGGATCAGGTGAAGCTGCGGTTCGGCGGCTTCCCGCTCGACCGGCTGCGGATGGCGCTCGGCCGCGAGGTGCCGGCCGCGGCGCTGTTCGGCGCGCCGCTGTACGTCGTCGAGCAGCAGGGCTTCCGCAAGGTGCTCGACACCACCTTCATGATCGGCTACATGATCTCGCCGGATGCCGACCGTGAAGACGTGGAGCGCTACTTCCGGGCGCTGCTGCGCGCGCAGCGCGACATCGACCTGGAGCCCGAGCGCTACAAGCACTACTTCCTGAAAGAGCTGCCCGAGCAGTACCACGCTCTGGTGGACGTGCGCGGCTTCGGTACGGGCGAGCGGGTCGTAGGGGAGCCGTACACGGCGGAGATGTTCGAAAAGACGCACCGCTGGATGGAAGAGCTGCAGATCTTCCCCGCGGAGCAGAGCGGCAGCGCGGGCTACCGCGAGTCGATTCTCGTCTAGCGACCGCCGCGGCCCAGGCGCAGCGAGGGGCGCTCCGGCACGAGCACCGCGCAGGGGCGCCCTTTGCTCTCTCCCGTACACTGAACCCGGCGCTGGCCTTCCCGTACTCCCTCGCTCCCTGGGCGAGGAGCGACGCTCGCAGTATGCCGCGTCGCAGGGTGCGGGCGTCCCCCTCGTCCCTCCCCCTCTCCCCCTGGGAGAGGGTCGGGGTGAGGGCGCGCTCCGGTTGGCGCACCGCCGAGCGCTGCAAACGCGCGGGCCGGCTACCGGGCGGGGGTGGCGCTGGGAGCGACGTGGCCGTTGGCGGCGGGCGCCTGGTCGGGCGGATAGTGGACCGGCTGGCCGCGGCCGATGCCGCAGTAGATGAAGCCCAGGCGGGTCATCGCGTCCGGCTCGTAGATGTTCCGGCCGTCCACCAGCAGGGGGAAGGCCAGCGCTCGCCGCAGCCGCCGCAGGTCCA
>Ga0209062_1002353_pt1 | contig 25884 bp, 29 predicted proteins | sample Coa_R2_2_FD_187158 | JGI IMG/M metagenome (GOLD analysis project Ga0209062, IMG submission 187158) | Surface soil microbial communities from Centralia Pennsylvania, which are recovering from an underground coalmine fire - Coalmine... | ecosystem: Environmental > Terrestrial > Soil > Unclassified... | reverse complement strand
AGGCCCATGGGCACCTTCCAGGACAAAACCAGCATGGACAGGATCCTGTTCGCCGTCTTCACCCACGAAAACAAGTCACAGGGCGTCAGTACCCCTTTCCTCCTGACACAGAACAATTGACGTTACCGCTCGGATCTCACATCGCCGCCCGCGCCAGAAGCCGGTCGAGCTGGACGATCGCCCGGCCGTGCCTTCCCTTCATCAGCAGCCGCTCGCCCTGGCGCACCTCGACCGCGAAGACGATCCGCCTGCCCTCGACCGCTATCACTGTGGCATCGGCCACGACGCGGCGGCCGGGCAGCGCTGCCGCCAGGTGATCGACTTCGATGCGCGTGCCGACGGTCGCCTCGCCGGTCTCGCAATAGGGCAGGATCGCTTGGTGGCTGGCGATCTCGAGATAGCCGATAAGAAACGGCGTGCCGATGACGGCAACGCCGGCATTGCCGACCGCCGCGGCGGTATGCTCCGCGCCGGGCACGATCTCGTAGCGGCCGGTCAGGCCGAGGGGAACGTCTTTCATGGAAGCTCTTCACTGAAGGCCGGAGACTAGAGGGCGCCGGCCGGCACGGCAAATTCCGCAAGGACGGCACGGCGGCGGCGCGGCGTTTACCTCTAATTAACCCTCATGGCGTTTTATTGAAGCTCCGCATTTTTGTGGCTCCGGCAGCACTTTCCGTCGATCCCCTTGCTGTGTCATGAGACAAGCGGAGATGTGCCATGGATGCCGTATTGCTGATCGTTGCGTGGGCCGCGGGGATCACAAGCCTGTTCCTCGTCGGCGACATGATCGCTGCCGATATCGCCAATCGACGGGCCGAGCGCCTGGCGGGGCGCCAGAGCCAACAGCGGCGCTCGGAACTCCGCTCTCCGCAATAGAGGCGGCTTAATCGGTCGCTGCTGGGCGCTCTTACTGCGCCGCGCCGAACAACGCGTCGATCTCGTTCTGCGTGCTGACGGGCGCGCCGGGCTTCGCGGCGGCGGGCGGAAGGGGCGAAGCGTCGGGCTTGGTCGCGGCCGACAGCGCGGCGGGATCGCCCAGCTTCTCGAAAAGCGCGTCGACGTCGTCCTGGCTCGGGCCGCCATCCGCCGCCGGTCCGTTCATCAGATAGGCGTCCGGGCGGGTGTCGAGGGGGTTGGCCGGCAGTGGCGGCGCCGTCTCATCGACGCCCCAGATGCCGATCATCGAATTGACGCGCTGCTCGATATAGCGCAGCGCATTGACCACCTTGGTCGTGCGTTGGCCCGTGATGTCCTGGAATGAGCAGGCGGTCAGCACCTCGGTGACTTGTGCCTGGATCTCCTCCGCGATCGCTCCCGCTTCGCCGTCGCGCGGAAGCTTGGAGGCGAGCTCCTGGATGCGCTCGGCGCCGTTGAGAATATCGGAGGTCGCGCGCTCGGTGGCCGAGACGATTGCGTCGAGCTCGCCGGTCGCGGCCATGATGCGGTTGGCGCCACCATCGGTGGGACGCAAGGCCGCGATCTCGCGCCGCGCCTGGTTGATATAGGCGCTCATCTCCTTGAGCTCTTCGCGCAGGATATGGACCTGGCCGTCTTCGCGGGTGTCCTTGCCCGCCGTGAGCTCCGGCAGCATCTCCTTGAGATCGCGGACTAGGCGCCGGACCTCGGCGACGCCCACGAGGCGCGAACGCTGGTCGCGCATCCTGAGAAACGCGCGACCGCGCGCATTGGCGGAAAGCGTTTCCTCGATGTCGAGGTACTCGCCCTCGCTCAACTCCAACCGCTGAGACGGCATCAGAGATCCCCTAGAACCGCCTCGATCTTCTTTTTGAGCGTATCCGCGTTGAACGGCTTGACGATGTAGTTGCTGACGCCGGCCGCCTTTGCCGCAACCACGTTTTCCGTCTTGCTCTCGGCGGTGATCATGATGAAGGGCGTCTCCTTGAGCTGGCCGTCGGAGCGCACCTCCTTGAGGAACTCAAGGCCGGACATGGGCGCCATGTTCCAGTCGGAGATCACGAGGCCAAAGGAGCGTTCGCGCAACTTGCGGAGCCCGCTGCCGCCATCCTCGGCCTCCTCGACATTGCTGAAGCCGATCTGGGACAGAAGGTTGCGCAGGATGCGCCGCATCGTGTTGTAGTCGTCGACGACCAACACGTGTTTCTCGAGGTTTCGCAAGGCGCTTACTCCGGGTCAAAGCGATTGGGCTCATGCGGCCGGCGGGTGCCATGGGCCGCATCGGCAAAAATAGCCGGCATCCGTTGAGCCCTAGTTAACGCCGCATCGCTCGATAGAGCCGGGTTCGTGCCGAGTTCCGCGGCAGGAGTTGCTGCCGGCGGGGCGGCTCTGGCCGCCTATTTCGCCCAGCCGAGCGGCACCGAATAGACGAGGAGGGCGGATTCGACGCCCGGATTGGCCTTGCCGATGCCGGCATTGGAAATATGGTCGAAGGCCACGCCGAGGCGCGAATAATCGGCGAAACGATAGGCGAATTCGGCGCCCGTCTTGAACTCGACATGGGAGCCGAGATTCTTGCCGTTCCCCCGCTCCCAATAGCCCACCGCGGCTTGCGGCATGATGACGAAATGATGCGCGATCACCGCTTCGAGCCGGATGCCGCCATAGCCATAGGCGGTGCCGTCATTGGTGGCCAAGGCGCCGATGACCGGCCGGATGATCGAGAGGAAGCGGTAGGAGAAGCGGTATTCGAGCCGCAATTGCGCTTCCTTGTCGCGGCGAAGCACGTTGTAGGGTCCGATGGCGGCCGCGAGTAGGTCCGGATCGTCGGCGCGCGCGCTCGAAATGGCGGCACAGAAGGCGAGCGCCGCGATGGCGCCCCGCATGCACAATGTCCGCGCAATCATTGTTATTGTCCCCCGGCGTCCCCGTGCCCGGCCGACATATTTACGATTTGCTAACCCTATGGCAAGCGCCACGCCGCCGCAGCGCGGCTAAAACATGCGTCGCAGCTTTTCCGTGGCGGCAACGAGCCGGGCGCGGATGCCCGGCTCCATCGCCGAATGGCCGGCATCGGGAACGACGATATATTCGGCTTCGGGCCAGGCGCGGGCGAGTTCATCGGCGCTGACGATCGGACAGACCATGTCGTATCGCCCCTGGACGATGATGGCGGGAACGCGTCGCAGGCGATCGACATGCGCGACCAGATCATGCTCGGGCGCGATCGTATTGCTCTTGAAATAGTGAGCCTCGATGCGGGCAAGCCCGAGCGCCATGCGATCCTCGCCGAAGGCGGCGACGGTGTCGGGATTCGGCAGCAGGGTCGAGCAGGCGCCCTCATAAGTGCTCCAGGCGCGCGCCGCCGGCATGTGCACCGCCGGCTCGGGATCGGTCAGCCGGCGATAATAGGCGTCGAGGAGATTGCTGCGCTCCGCCGGCGGAACGAACCCGGCAAAGGCCCGCCAAGCCTCGGGAAAGATCGTGCGCATGCCGTAGAGGAACCATTCGACCTCGGAGCTGCGGCAGAGAAAAATGCCGCGCAGGACGAGGGCGAGGCAACGCGCGGGATGCGATTCGGCATAGGCGAGCGCGAGCGTCGATCCCCAGGAGCCGCCGAACACGAGCCAGCGTTCGATGCCGAGATGGCGGCGCAAGGCTTCCATGTCGCCGATCAGATGCGCCAAGCTGTTGTCGGCAAGCGCGCCCAGGGGCGTCGAGCGCCCGGCGCCGCGCTGATCGAAAATGACGATACGATAATGCTGGGGATCGAAGAAGCGGCGATGGGTCGGCGTCGCCCCCGCGCCCGGCCCGCCATGGAGGAAGAGGGCGGGGATGCCATGGGGATTGCCCGATTGCTCCCAATACATCGTGTGAACGGCATCGAGCTTGAGCATGCCGGTAGCGTAAGGTTCGATCGGCGGAAAGATGTCCTGACGACTCATCGGAGCAATTCCCAAATACAAAGCGGGGGCAGTCTAAGGCCATGCGTCGCGAAGGCAACCCGTCTCCGGGCGATCGAGCATCGCGGCTTTGATCCCCGCGCACGTTGCGTTATCGTGGGACGCCGGTCTCTGCATCTCGGCAGGCCCGCCTTCAGCGTGAGGGTCCGGCGGCACAAGACCGCCGACACAGGGAGGAAGCCATGAAGCATCGTCTCAATCGACGCGACTTCGGTCTGGGCGCAGCCGCGGCAGGGGCGGCGATCGTCTCGGCCGCCGGATTCGGTCGCGCGCGCGCCGCGATGCCGCCGGTCAAGCTCGGCATCCTGCTGCCGCGATCGGGCTTCCTCGCGCTCATCGGTCAGCAATGCCAGCGCGGCTGCGACCTCGCCCTGGCGATGCTGCGCGATAGTGGCTACGCGCTCGAGCTGATGAATGGCGACACGGAATCGAAACCCGACGTGGCGCGCACGCAAGCCGAGAAGCTCATCCGTGACGGCGCGCATATCCTGATCGGCGCCTTCGAATCGGGTGCGACGGCAGCGGTCGCGCAGGTGGCCGAGCAGAACGGCATTCCCTTCGTCATCAATATCGGCTCGGACCCGGCCATCACCGAGCAAGGCTACAAATTCACCTTCCGCAACTTCCCCACCAGCGTGATGATCGGCCGGAACGGCCTCGCGCGCTACGAGGATATCTTCAAGGCGACGGGCACGACACCCAAGACCGCGGTGATCATGCATGTCAACGACACCTTCGGTCAGTCGATGATGCGGGGCATCAACGCGCTCGCGCCGAAGATGAACCTGCCCTTCAAGATCGTCGACACGATCGCTTACGACCCGCAGGCGCGCGACCTGTCGGTCGAAGTCGCAAAGGCGAAGGCGGCGGGTGCCGATCTCCACATGCCGATCACGCGCCTCAACGACGCGATCCTGATGATCCGCGAGATGGTGAAGCAGCGATACGAGCCGATGGGCATCATCTCGCCCGGCAGTCCCGGCATGTATGAACGCCAGTTCCTCAAGGTGCTCGGAAAATACGCCGAGTATTGCACCGCGAACGTGCCTTGGCTCGACCCCAAGCAGGAATTGACCAAGGAGCTCGAGAAGGCTTTCTATAAAGCCTATCCCGAGGAGTCCTTCGACCTCAATATCGGCTACTCCTTCGAGGGTGTGCTCATCGCGGCGGACGCCTACAAGCGCGCTGGCTCGACGAAGCCCCAGGCGCTCGTCGAGGCGCTCAAGGCGACGAACATCACCAAGCGGGTAATGATCGGCGGTGCCATCCGTTTCGACGAGAAGGGCCAGAATCCCAACCAGTACTCGGCCGTCGTGCAGAACCGCAACGGCAAGCCCACCGTCGTCTTGCCCAAGGAGAATGCCGAGCTCGCGCCCGTCTTCCCCATGCCGGGCTGGGGGCATCGCGCCTGAGCGTCGCGCGGGATCGTCGGCCGAGCGCTGGGACGCGGCATGCTTTATTTGAACATCATGATCGCGGGCCTCTTGACCGGCGCCGTCTATGGCCTGATGGCGCTGGGGCTTTCCGTGATCTTCGGCGTCACCCGCATCGTCAATTTCGCCCATGGCGAGATGATGGTCCTCGCGATGTACGCCGCCTATGTCATCAACCAGCAGCTCGGCATCGATCCGCTTCTGGCGCTGCCGCTCATCACGGCCGCGCTGTTCTGCCTCGGCTATGGTTTGCAGCGCGGTCTCATCAACCGCTACATCGCGCGCCCGGATCACGAGCAGTTTCTGCTGCTGCTCGCGATCGCCATCCTCATCACCGCGAGCCTGCTGATGGGCTTCGGACCCGATGCGCGCAACGTGCAGCTCGACTACGCCTATGATTCCTACCAGCTCGGCGCGCTGCTCTTCGACAAGGTGCGCGTTTTCGCCGCTCTCGGCGCGATCGCCGGCGCCGCGGCGCTCTGGGGCTTCTTCCGCTTCACGCGCTTGGGCAAGGCGATCCGCGCCTGCGCCGACAATCACATTGGCGCGCAGGTCGTCGGACTCGATGTGAAGCGGCTCTACGCCATCACCTTCGGCCTCGGCGCCGCCTGCGTCGGTGCCGCCGGTTGCCTGCTTCTCCTGCTCGTCGATGTGCAGCCCTATATTGCTTCAGATTACACGCTCCTCGCCTTCATCATCGTCATTCTCGGCGGCCTCGGCAGCATGCCGGGCGCATTGCTGGGCGGGCTTCTCGTCGGCGTCTCCGAGGCGCTCTCCGGCTTCATCATCGTGCCCTCCTTCAAGAGCGCCTTCAGCTACGCGCTCCTGATCCTCGTGCTGCTGGTCCGTCCGCAGGGCTTGCTGGGACGCCGCGCGTGAGCGGGCGTGCGCGCGACAGCGCCGGGTTGGGCGTGACGCCACGCGCCGCCGTGGCGCTGGCGATCTTCGTCCTGCTTATGGCAGTGGCCCCGTTTTTCGTCAGCAACTACGTACTCTCCGTGCTGGTGGTCGTGCTTTTCGCCGCCTATTTCGGCCAGGCCTGGAACCTGCTCATGGGCATTGCCGGGCAGCTCTCGCTCGGCCATGCGCTCTATGTCGGCCTCGGCGCCTATGCGAGCGCCGTGTTGTTCGTCCGCTTCGACCTGCCGCCCTGGCTCGGCATGCTCGTCGGCATGGCCCTGGCCGCTCTCGTCGGCAGCCTCATCGCCGCTTTGTCCTTCCGCTTCAGCGTGACCGGCGTCTATTTCGCGTTGCTCACCATCGCCTTTGCCGAGTTCACGCGCGTTCTCTTCGATCATTTCGGCTGGGTCGGCGCGACGAGCGGTCTCTTCCTCCCGGTCGCCAATCTGGCGCATGACGATCTGCTCTTCCTGCGCGGCTCGACCGCGATGTTCTATTACTGCCTCCTCGTGCTCACGCTCGGCGCCCTGGCGCTCAGCCGATATCTGCTCCATCGCCGCATCGGCTATTACTGGCAGGCGATCCGCGAGGATCAGGACGCGGCGCAAGCGCTGGGCATCGATGTCTTCCGCTACAAGGTCGCGGCGATGGCGCTCTCGGCGGCGATGACCGCGCTGGGCGGCGCCTTCGTCGCCTTCTACAACAACAATCTCTATCCCGACACCGTCTTCGCCGTGGGCCAATCGATCGAGATCATCACCGCGCCGATCATCGGCGGTCTCGGCACGCTGTTCGGCCCCATTCTCGGCGCCTTCGTGCTGACGACGCTCGGCGAGGCCATGACCTCGCTCAGCGGCATTTTCGGCATCGACGGCCTGAAGCAATGGTTCTACGGCGCGGTCCTGCTTGCCATCGTCGCGCTTCAGCCGGCCGGTCTCTGGCCCTGGCTCCGCGCGCGCCTCGGGCTCGACGAGACGCGGCGATGAGCGCGACGCCGATCCTCGAGGTGCGCGGCATCTCCAAGCGCTTCCGCGGACTCCAAGCGGTCGATCAGGTGAGCTTCGCCGTGCCGCAGGGCGGCATCGTCGCGCTCATCGGCCCCAATGGCGCGGGCAAGACCACCACCTTCAACCTCATCGCCGGGGTCTTCGCGCCCGATACCGGCCAGGTGCTGATCGACGGCGTCGACATTACCGGTCTGCGAGCGGATCGCGTGTGCCATGCCGGCATCGGCCGCACCTTCCAATTGGTGAAGCCCTTCGGCGCATTGACCGCGCTGGAGAATGTCGTCGTCGGCGCGCTCAAGGGCACCACAGAGATGACGGCGGCGCGCCGCCTCGCCTGGGAGATCCTCGATCGCCTCGGCCTTGCCGACAAGGCCGATCTCGTCGCGAGAAGCCTCACGCTGCCCGAGCGCAAACGACTCGAAGTGGCGCGCGCGCTGGCGACGCGGCCCAAGGTATTGCTGCTCGACGAGGTGATGGCCGGCCTTCGTCCCACCGAGATCGACGCCATGGTCGCCGTCTTCGCCGAATTGTCACGCGACACCGGGCTCGCGATTCTCCTGACCGAGCATGTCATGCGCGCGGTCATGATGCTCTCCCATCACATCGTCGTCCTTCATCACGGGCAGAAGATCTGCGAAGGCACGCCCGAGATGGTGTCGCGCGACCCGCAAGTGCTCGCCTGCTATCTCGGTAAGACCCCGCCGGCGGGACAGGCGTGACCGATGCTCGCGATCCGCGATCTCGACCTCTTCTATGGCGATGCGCAAGCGCTCGACGGCGTGGCGCTCGATGTAGGCCTGGGTGAGATCGTCGCGATCGTCGGCGCCAACGGCGCCGGCAAGACGTCGCTCATCCGCACGATCTTCGGCATGGAGCGGCCGTCAAAGGGATCGATCCGCTTCGAGGAGCGCGAGATCGCTGGCGCGCCGCCCCATGTCATCTGCGATCTCGGCATCGGGCAGGTGGCCGAAGGCCGGCAGATCTTCCCCAACATGACGGTGCAGGAGAATCTCGAAATGGGCGCGGTCGTGCCGCGCGCGCGAGGCGGCGTGCGAGCATCGCTCGACCGCGTCTTCGGCCTCTTTCCGCGGCTTCAGGAGCGGCGGCGGCAATTGGCGGGGACACTCTCGGGCGGCGAGCAGCAGATGCTGGCGATCGCGCGCTGCCTGATGGGACGGCCGCGCCTCGTCATGTTCGACGAGCCTTCCCTCGGCCTGGCGCCGGTGGTGGTCGAGGATGTCTTCCGCGTCATCCGCGAGCTCAACGAGCGCGACCGGCTCACCATCGTGCTCGTCGAACAGAATGTGGCGCAATCCTTGGCGCTGGCCGACCGCGGCTACGTCTTGGAGAACGGCCGCATCGTCATGAGCGGCCGCGGTGCGGAGCTCTTGGCCGATGATCGGGTGCGGCGCGCTTATGTGGGGCTTTGACTTGTTACGCCCTTACCGCCGTCCCCGCGAAAGCAGGGACCCAGGGCAAGCGACGGGCAAATGAATGGCAAGCGGCCTTGCGTCTACATTCTCGCGGAAACGCGCGTGGAAGCTCGCATTGATCGAGCGCGACAACCCGCAATGGCGTGATCTCTACAATGATTTGCCAGCGTAGCGTCGGCCTTGGGTCCCTGCTTTCGCAGGGACGACGGTGAAGAACCAAGCGCGATTCAGCGTCCCTGCCCCAACTCCTTCCTCACCAGCGCCGCCCCCGCCGCGAGCGCTTCGAGCTTGCGGTTGGCGATGTGGCGGTCGAGCGGCGCCATGCCGCAATTGGTGCAGGGCTGGATGCGCTCGGGCGGCACGAATTCCATGGCGCGGCGGAGGGTGGCGGCGACTTCCTCCGGCGTCTCGACATGGTCGGTCGCGACATCGATCGCGCCCAGTAGCACGTCCTTGCCCTTCAAGAGCGACAAGAGGCTCAGCGGCACGCGCGAATTGGCGCATTCCAAGGAGACCTGATCGATCTGGCTTTTGGCCAGCGCCGGGAAGATCTCCTCATATTGCCGCCACTCGTGGCCTAGGCCGTGCTTCCAGTCGATATTGGCCTTGATGCCATAGCCATAGCAGATATGGACGGCGGTCTTGCAGCGAAGGCCGCGGCGCGCGACATGCAGCGCCTCGATGCCCCATTCCTTGACCTCGTCCATATAGACGTTGAAGGCCGGCTCGTCGAACTGGATGACATCGACGCCCAACGCTTCGAGCTCGCGCGCTTCTTCGTTCAGGAGCTCGGCAAAGCGCATCGCCATCTTGACGCGGTCGCCGTAATGCTCGTCGGCAATCGTGTCGATGATGGTCATCGGGCCGGGAAGCGTGAATTTGAGCTTGCGCTTGGTATGGGCGCGGGCGAGCGCCGCCTCGACCCGGTGCACCGAGCGCTTACGCTTCAAGGCCGAGACCACGGTCGGCACCTCGGCGGTGTAGCGGTTCTTGCGGATACCCATGGCGACGCGGCGGTTAAAGTCGATCCCGTCGATCTCGACGAGGAAACCATGGACGAAATGCTGCCGCGATTGCTCGCCATCGGTGAGAATGTCGATGCCGGCATCCTCCTGCTCCTTGAGGACCAAGAGCGTGGCATCGCGCTTCGCCTCTTCGAGCGCTTCGCCGCCATGCATCCAGGGCGCCCAGAGCATCTTCGGCTGAGCGAGCCAGAACGGCTTGGGCAGGCTTCCGGCGATGGTGGTTTCGAGCATTGGCTGGGTCTCCCTCCGCGTTTTCCGCATCTTAGGCGGTCGCCGCCGGTCAAAGCATCATCCGCTTGACATGTACGCATTTTGCCGGAATTATCCCTTTCGCAAAGGGTCTCACAAGATGTAGTATGCTCCGCGACAGGCCGGCGCGGGCAGGTGCGCCGTGACTGACGCGCCTGCTTTGCGAGAATTGCCCGCGCTAGAGGAGCCGTGCGAGACGTGCGACGGCGCTGGCTCGTCCTGGGGGGCCAAGTGTCCGAGGTGCGAGGGCACCGGAGCTGTTCCGACAGAGTTTGGCGAACTGGTGCTGCGTCTAGTGAGGCGCAACCGTCGCTCAATTCTTGGTTAGCCATTCCTCTACGCCAGCAAGTAGATCATTCGCGGCCTTAAACGCTCCGACCACCAAATTCACCACGATCTCACCATCAAGCAATATTGGTTCGCCAATTGCCGCCTGAGGAATGCTAAGGCGTTTGGCGTGCTTCTCGTACTCCTTATCAACCCTACCGCCACGATGCACGAGCAAGTTTCGTACGGAACTCAGAGAGTCCAATGCGGTGTCAGTCAGGGCCGCGTCAATCTGTGCCGTGTCTTCCGAGAACGCCAAGCCATATGCCTCTCGTATCCCATCTAGCCGATCGAAGCCAAATCGGTCTCGCAATATCGTGCCCATGCAATTACGGAGATCGTATGCGTTCATCTGAATCAGGTTCAGAGAAACCTGTTTTGACTCGTACTGTTGTTCTGATTTGGTAGGCAACTGCCCAGCTATAGCTGGCGTCTTTCTTAGTCTCTTCCAGTTTCCATCTAGGCTCGATAGCCGTTTCGGATGAGTATTGACTGCGCTCTCCCATAGATCGCGAGCCATGGTTTCAAATGTCGTCCACATGCCCAAGATCAGAGAGGTCAGCATCGCTTCAATGCCTCTTATGACTTGGTATGACGGCGCCTTGGACATGTTGACTAGGCTGTGAAAGGCTTGGTTGATTCTGAAATTTAGTTCCTCGTTAAACCCAGCCTTGCCTTCGCGTACTGCCTCGGCTTGGTTGGCCTGATGGAATAGCTCAATCGCACGGTCCACGATGCGTTGTGGCATAGGCTCGGTGGCAATCTCGATATTGATGAAGCCGTTTTGCTCATGCTCGGCGATAGCAACGCATCGCTCTAGTGAGCATGCAAAACGAACGTTGAAGACCGGAAGTATGATAGTAGATTGCAGTCGGTGAATGTTATCGCCGAACGCCCTCTGAACGTTTCGTAGCGGGGCAGAAACTGCCACAATAGCGTTCAGATCTTGTAGGGCGAAATTAAGGAGAGGATCCAGCTTGAAATCTCGCGCTTGTGGTAGGCTATCGCCATAAATGTCGGATTCTTCGGCCATGGCTCCCCCTCTAGCCACGATTGTGTTAGAATCCGTACATGAAACGACCTCAACGCCAAGAGGAATTTTCTCCTGCGGAAGTAGAGCGCCGCGCGCGTGAAGCGATACGGCGCTCTTTCGCAATGCCCCACAAGCCGCAGAAAGAGCTAGTCGGCACGACGCCGCGCGCTCGCGCGACCGCGAAGCGCAAGGCTAAAGGTTCTCCAAGATCGTCATGATACGCCGCAAGCGCCGCATCTCACGGCGCAGGCGCAGCCTTTGAACGAGCAGGTCGATAGGTCAACCGCTTGCCTTCGCCAGCCTTGATCGCGGCAGCGGCACGCTCCGTATCCTCCATGCCGCGACGGTCCCACCTAAACGAGACTTCATCACAATAACGCGAAAGATGGTCGCGTGAAATGTGGTGGAAGGAGCCAACGATAGACCGCTTCAACAGGGCGTTCCAACTCTCCGCCGTGTTCACGTGTATGTCTTCCTTGGCGAACTCGCCGATCCAGTGATTGACAGCGAAATGATAGCCGCCCGTCAGCTTCTCGACGCCGCGATAGCCCTTGTGCTCGTCGGTATGGATTTCGGTTCCCGGCTTCACGTTCTCGACGATGTTGCGTTTCAACACGCCGCGGAACGGATGCTCGACGACAACCGCTCGCGCGCGACCGTTGCGCTCGACGAGCACGGCAACCGGCGTCTTGCGATCGGCCTGCGTCTTCTTGCCATCAGTCCCCTTGCGCGGCTTTCCGCCGACATAGGTTTCATCGGCCTCGACGATCACGCCCGAGCCGCCGAGCTGGTCATCTGACGTATCGCGCATCGCCTCGCGGATGCGATGGCAGAGGAACCATGCCGTCTTGTACGTGACGCCAATTGTGCGGCCAAGCTGGTGAGCCGAGATGCCTTTCTTAGCGGACGCCATAAGACGATAGGCGAGCGCCCATTTAGTCAGCGGCAGATGGCTCGACTCCATGACGCTGCCGGTACGCACCGTGAATTGACCATGGCACTCCTGGCACTCACGAAGGCCGGCGCGGACGCCATGCTCGGGATTCGCGGCGATCGAGTAGATGCGCTCCGCATTAGCGTTGCCACAGTGCGGGCAGACCGGGCCATTCGGCCAACGGATGTCCTCGAAATAGGCGCGGGCTTGGTCTTCGTCGGTAAAGATCGGGTCAGTCAGATTGATCGCCATGGCTGCAAGTCCTGTAAGATGCAGCCATTACAACATATAGCGTTCCCTTTGTCAAAGGGATAATTACGCATTTTGCGTGTTTAATGCGTACGTCGAATTTGCGGGAGGTGGCAGCGATGACGAGCACAGCACAGATCGAAGCGAACAGGCGCAACGCGCAGGAGAGCACAGGCCCCAGGACGCCCGAAGGCAAGGCGGCCTCGCGCTTGAATGCGCTGAGGCACGGGCTTGCGGCCAAGCAGGTGATCGTGCTCGGCGAAAAGGCCGAGGATTTTGAGGCTTTCCATGCGGAAATGCATGCGGCGCTCGATCCTGCCGATGCGCTGGAGGAGCAATTGGCCGAGCGCATCGTGCTTTGCGCCTGGCGGCTGCGCCGCGCCTGCCGCGCCGAGGCCGGCGTCGTTGCCGAAGGCGCCCGACGCTTCGAGTGGGCTACCGACGGCAAGAAGGCGAACGACAGCGTGCTCCTCAGCGACATCGGTATGATCAGCACGCTATCGCGCTATGAGAGCTCGGTTGAGCGCGCGCTTCATCGCACGCTGTCCTTGTTGGAGCAGCGCCAAGCTCGCCGGCGCGGGCGTCAGGACGCCGATGGGGCGCCGCGAGAAAGTTAATTTTTGCAGAACGAAGCCAATTTCGGTGCGGCGCCGAGCTCAACGTTTACTGGATTCCCGCTTCGCGGGAATGACGGGAAACCCTAAATTTCCCGCAACTTTCGTCACTGCCGCGGAAGCGGGAGTCCATCGAAGACGCACGCATCGCTTCGCCGGCAAGCCCTCTCTGCGCTAAAGTCGACGGCCGAGGAGGAGCCCATGACGCAAGCACAAGCGCGCCGCCCGCCGCGCTTTGCCGAGGCGGCCGTCACCGTGGAACCGCTGCCGGGCGGCGGCATGATCCTCCGCTCGCCGAAAGCGCTCGGTCCCTACGAACGCTGCATCGGCGAGTGGCTGGACGCCTGGACCAAGCGCGATCCCGGCCGCGTCTTTCTTGCCGAGCGCGCCGGGGCGGGCGGATGGCGACGGTTGACCTATGGCGCCGCGTGGAACTCGGCGCGCGCCATCGGCCAGGCGCTGCTCGATCGCGGCCTCGGACCCGAACGGCCGGTGATGATCCTCTCCGACAACGGCATCGATCACGCCCTGTTGGCCCTGGGGGCGATGCAGGTCGGCGTGCCCGCGGCGCCGGTCTCGACCGCCTATTCGCGCCTCTCTCAGGATTTCGCGAAGCTTCGCTCCGTCCGCGATCAGCTCCAGCCCGGCCTGATCTTCGCCGATGACGGCGAGCGCTATGGCGCGGCGATCGCCGCGCTGGGCGTGCGCGATGCGGAACTCGTGGTCTCCGCCAACCCGCCGCGCGGGATAGGGGCGACCGAGTTCCGCTCGCTCCTCGATACGCAAGCCGGGCCGGACGTCGATCGCGCGTATGGGGCGCTGGGTCCCGATACCATCGCCAAGATCCTCTTCACCTCGGGATCGACCGGTGAGCCCAAAGGCGTGATCAACACGCATCGCATGATGTGCTCGAACCAGCAGAGCTACGCGCAGACTTGGCGCTTCCTCGACGACCGTCCGCCGGTGTTGCTGGATTGGCTGCCCTGGAACCACACCTTCGGCGGCAATTCCGATTTCAACATGGTCTTGCGCAATGGCGGCACGCTCTATATCGACGACGGCAAGCCCGCGCCGGGGTTGATCGAGCGCACCATCGCCAATCTGCGCGAGGTATCGCCGACCCTCTATCTCAACGTGCCGCGCGGTTATTCGATGCTGCTCGACCATCTCGAGCGCGACGCCGATCTCACGCGAAACTTCTTTCGCGAGCTCGATCTCATCTTCTATGCCGGCGCCGCGCTGCCGCAGAGCTTGTGGGAGCGGCTCGAGAGCTTGTCCGAGCGCGTCCTCGGCTACAAGGTGCCGATGATCTCCGCCTGGGGCACGACCGAGACGGCGCCGATGGCGACGCTGGTGCATTATCCCCTGGAGCGCGCCGGCAATATCGGTTTGCCCACGCCGGGCTCGGAGGTGAAGCTCGTGCCCAATGGCGACAAGATCGAGATCCGCGTGCGCGGCCCCAACATCACGCCGGGCTATTGGAAGCGCCCCGACCTCACCGCGCCCGCCTTCGACGAGGACGGGTTCTATTGCCCCGGCGACGCCGTGCGGCTCGCCGATCCGGCCGAACCCGCGCGCGGCATCGTCTTCGATGGCCGCATCGGCGAGAATTTCAAGCTGAGCTCCGGCACCTGGGTCAGCGTCGGCGCCTTGCGCGTCGCCGTCATCGCCGCTTGCGCGCCCATTATCGAGGATGCCGTCATCACCGGCCATGACCGCGACGAGATCGGCCTTCTCGTCTTTCCGAGCCTCGCCGGCTGCCGCAGCCTGTGTCCGCATCTCCCCGCGGACGCGCCGCTCGCGGCTCTCATCGGCGAGCGGGCGGTGCGCGAGGCGCTGGCGGCGGGGCTGGCGCGGCACAATGCGACGGCCGGCGGCAGCTCGCAACGGATCGCCCGGGCGTTACTCATGGATCAACCGAGCTCGATCGATCGCGGCGAGATCACCGACAAGGGCTACATCAATCAGCGCGCCGTGCTGAGCAACCGCGCGGTGCTGGTCGAGAAACTGCATGCCGATCCGCCGGAGGCGGCGGTCATAACACCCGCGCGATGAAGGCGGTCATCGCCGCGAGCGTCGCCTGCTCCTGATCGCGATGCGGCGAATGCTTGCACTGGGGCAGCACGAGGCGCTCGAACGGGCCGCCGATCTGGCTGCCGATGGCGTCGATCTGCGCAACCGTGCCATATTCGTCATCGGCGCCTTGGATCGCCAGGACCGGGCAGCGGATCTCCGGCAGGAATTCCTGAATGTCCCAGGCGCGGAATTCAGGGTGAAGCCAGATGTCGTTCCAGCCGCGAAAGGCGCTCTCGACATCGGCATGGTAGCGCGCCATGCGCTGCCGCAGATCGCCCGTCGCAAAGGCCGCGCGCGCCGCCTCGATGCTGGCGATCGAGACATCCTCGACGAAGACATGCGGCGCTTCGAGGATCAGCGCACGCGCCGGCCAGGTGCCGCTCCCGGCATGGATGAGCGCGATCGAGGCTCCGTCGCTATGGCCGATGAGGATGACCTCCTCCAGCCCGAAGGTGGCGCGCAGGTCGGGCAGCGTCAGCAGCGCCTCCTCATGCATATAGTCGACGCGGCGCGGCGCGGCGAGCGGGTCGGATTTGCCGTAGCCGTAGCGCGAGTAGATGAGCGCGGGAAGGCCGGTCGCCGCCGCGACCTTCGCGGGAAAGTCGCGCCACAGCGCGACCGAGCCCAGCCCTTCATGGAGGAAGATCAGCGTCGGCGCCTCGGCGCCCGCCCCCTCGATGCTCGCATATTCCAGGCGGTGGCCGCCGGCCATGACAAGGGACATTCTGCTCACACTCCGAGATAGCGATGGAGGATGTCGGGCTCAGCCTTGAGTTTCTCGGCGCGGCCATCGAAGGCGACACGGCCTTTGACCAGGATGACGCTGCGATCGGCTACGGCGGAGACGGCGGCGAAATTCTTGTCGACGATGATCGCGGCAATGCCGGTCTCGCGGATCGTGCGAATGATCGACCAGATCTCTTTCGAGATGAGAGGCGCCAAGCCCTCCGTCGCCTCGTCGAGGATGAGGAGGTCGGGATTGGTCATGAGCGCGCGGCCGATGGTGAGCATCTGCTGCTCGCCCCCCGAAAGCTGCGCGCCGCCATGGTCGAGCCGCTCGGCCAGCCGGGGAAAGGTGGCGATGACGCGCGCGAAATCCCAGTCGCGCCGCCCGTCGCGGCCGGCGCGCGCCGCCATGACGAGATGCTCGCGCACGCTCAAGGTCGAGAAGATGCCGCGACCCTCCGGCACGAAGGCGATGCCGGCGCGTGCGACGAGATGCGGCTTCGTTCCGGTCATGGCGCGGCCGTGAATCCGCACCTCGCCGCGGCGCGGCGGGGTGAGGCCCAGCAGCGATCGGAGCAAGGTCGTCTTGCCCATGCCGTTGCGTCCCATGAGCCCGATCGCCTCGCCGCGGCCGATGGTGAAATCGATGCCGTGGAGAATGTGGCTCGGCCCATAGAAAGTGTGGATGCCGCGCGCCTCGATCAGCGGGGTCTGGCTCACGCCGCATCCTCCGCCGCGCCGAGATAGGCTTCCTGCACCGCCTTGCTGTGCCGGATGACCTCGGGCGCGCCGCTCTCGAGAACGCGGCCATTGACCATCACCGTCAGCACGCGGGCGACGCTGAACACCGCATCCATGTCATGCTCGACCAGGATGATCGCGTGATCGGCGGCCAGCCGGTCGATGAGCGCCACCATGCGGGTGGACTCCTCGGCGCTCATGCCGGCGAGCGGCTCGTCGAGCAGCAGGATCTTGGGCTCAGTCGCGAGCGTCATGGCGATCTCGAGTTGGCGCTGCTCGCCATGCGACAAGGTTGCGGCAAGCGCGCCGCCGCGCGCCTCGAGGCCACTCAAGGCCAGCGCGCGTTCGGCGGCGACACCGACCTCACGATAGCCGAGCGCCGGGCGAAAAAAGCGCAGCGAGCTCGGCAGCCGCGATTGCGCCGCCAGCCGGCAATTCTCGAAGACCGTGAAGTCCGGAAAGATATTGGTCTTCTGATAGCTGCGCGCGATGCCGAGCCGCGAGATCTGGTCGGGCGACAATCCCGCGATCTCGCGGCCGCCGAAAGCGATGCTCCCGGCGCTCGGCCGGAGATCGCCCGAGAGCAGATTGATCAAGGTCGTCTTGCCGGCGCCGTTCGGGCCGATGATGGCGTGGATCTCGCGCTCGCCCAATTCGAGCGTGACGTCGCTGACCGCGGCAAGGCCGCCGAAATGCTTGGAGAGGCCGGAGACGCGGAGCACCGCTTCAGGCACGGCGCATCTCCCGGAGCCGGCGCCAGGACCGGAACTGTCCCAAGGCCCCGCCGATGCCGCCGGGCAGGATGAGGACGGCGAGGATGATGAAGAGCCCCATCGGCAAGAGCCAATGCTTCGTCAGATCGGCGAGATAGTCCTGCAGCAGCACGAGGGCGAATGCCCCGAGAAGCGGCCCGTAAAGCGTCCCCATGCCGCCCAGGATCACCATCATCAGGACCAGCCCCGATTGGCGCCAGCCGAAGAGATCCGGGTTGACCGTGCCGAATTGGGCGGCATCGAGATATCCCGCCAGCCCCGCCAAGGCGCCGGCAATGATGAAGCTCGCGAGCTTGAAGCGGAAGGTGGGAAAGCCGAGCGAGCGCATGCGATGCTCATTCGCCTTGATGCCGCGGATGACATGGCCGAAGGGCGCGTCGAGCAGGACGCGCAACAGCAGATATGTGGCGACCATCAGCACCAGGACGAAGTAGTAGAATTGAGTGGCGTCGGCGAGATCGAAGGGGACGAGCCCCGCGATCGCCGCATCGGGCTTGCCATAGATATAGGCGCCGTCGGAGCCGCCCAGCGATTTGGCGCCGGTGACGTAGTAGAAGAACATCTGCGTGAAGGCGAGCGTCGCCATGATGAAATAGACGCCCGAGCTGCGCAGCACGAGAAAACCGATGACGAGCGCCGCCGCGGCGGCCGCGCCAAGCGAAACCGGCAGTGACAGCCAGAGGCTCGCACTGCCATATTCCGGCGACATCAGGAAGAGCGCATAGGCGCCGATGCCGAAGAACGCGGCGTGGCCGAGGCTGACCAGCCCGGTGAACCCGACGAGGAGATCGAGGCTCATCGCGAAGATGGCCATGATCATGATCTTGCCGAAGAGTTGCAGATAGAACTTTCCGGCGAGCGCGGGAAAGGCGAGGAGGGCGACGAGGCCGAGAAGCAGGATCGCGCGCGTCAGCCTGTCGGGCGGCGGCATCTCAAGCGGTCCTGCCGAAGAGACCGGCGGGGCGCCACAGCAGGACGGCGGCCATCAGCATATAGACGGTCATTCCCGCGATCTCCGGCGCGAAGACCTGCCCGAACGTGTCGGCGAGCCCGATCAGAAGCGAGCCCAGAAACGCGCCCTTGATCGAACCGATCCCGCCGATCACCACGACGACGAAGGAGATGATGAGAATCTGATTGCCCATGCCGGGGAAGACGGAGGCGACGGGGGCGGCGATCATGCCGGCAAACGCGGCGAGCGCCACGCCCAGCGCGAAGACGAGGCGATAGACGAGGCCGATATCGATGCCCAGCAACTGCACCATCTCGCGATTGACGGATCCCGCGCGGATCGTCATGCCGAGACGCGTGCGCTGGATGAGGAGATAGAGCGCGCCGGCGACGACGAGGCAGAGGACCGACATGCCGAGCCGGTAGGCCGGATAGCTCAAATTCGCAGTGAGGGGCAGCGAGAAATTGAGGAAGTCCGGCACCGCGACGCCATGCACGTCATCGCCGAAGAGCAGGCTGCGCAGCTCCTCGAAGACGAGGATCAGGCCATAGGTGAGCAGCACCTGATAGAGGTGATCCCGCCGATAGAGAAACCGGAAGAGCGCGAATTCGAGCGCCAGGCCGATCAGGATGGTGAGCGGCACGGCGATGAGGATGGCGAGCCAGAGATTGCCCGTCTTCTCGGCGAAGGAGAAGGCGAGATAGGCCCCCAGCATATAGAAGCTGCCATGGGCGAGATTGATGATGCCCATGATGCCGAAGATGAGCGTGAGCCCGCTCGCGACCAGAAACAGCAGCAGCCCGTACTGGACGCCGTTCAGCACCTGGATGAGGAAGAAGAGGACGCTGTCGGTCATGAAGCTATCAGCTATCAGCTTTCAGCCGCCCGCTAAATCAAAAAACGCTCACGGCTGAAAGCTGACGGCTGACGGCTCTTTCACGCCATCTTGCAGCCGCGCGCCGGGTCGGCAAGCGCCTTGGCGGCGACACTGACATATTTGTTCTCGAGCCCGGAGACCTTGCGCAGATAGATGTCCTGCACCGGGTTGTGCGCCTTCGACAAGGTGAATTTGCCGCGCGGGCTGTCGATCTCCGCCTTTTCCATGGCGGCGATCAGCTCCTTGCGCGCGCCGACATCGCCTTTCACGGCGGCGAGCCCGGCGACGAGAAGCTGGCCGGTGTCGTAGCCTTGCACGGCATAGACATCGGCCTCGCGCTTCGCCACCTGCTTGAAGGCCTCGCGGAAGCTCTTGTCCTTGGGGATGTCGAGCCCATCGGCATAATGCAGCGTGGTCTCGAGACCCTGCGCCGAGTCGCCTTGCGCCTGAAGCGTGCCGTCGGTGAGGAAGCCCGCGCCCACCAGCGGGACGCTCGCCTTCAGCCCGGCGCCCGCATAGTCCTTGACGAATTTGACCGCGCCGCCGCCGGCGAAGAAGACATAGACGAGCTCGGGCTTGATCGAAGCGATCTCCGTGAGGATCGCCTGGAACTCGACATTGGGGAAGGGGAGGAAGAGCTCCTTCTCGATCTTGCCGCCGCCGGCGGTGAAGGCTTCCTTGAAGCCGTCCACCGATTCATGGCCGGCGGCGTAGTCCCAGCTCACCGCGACAGCGCGCTTGTGATGGCGTTCGGCGGCGACCTTGCCCATGGCAAAGCCGGGCTGCCAATTGGAGAAAGACGTCCGGAAGATGTTGGGCGCGCAGGCCGGACCCGTCGCCGCGTCGGCCCCGGCATTGGGGATCACCAGCATCGCGTCATTGTCTTTCGCCACCTTCACCATGGCCATAGCGACGCCGGAATGCACGGTGCCGACGAGGAAATCGACCTTGTCGCGGGTGACCAGCTTGTTGGCGTTCTCGGCACCCTTTGCCGGCGCCGATTCGTCGTCGAGGACGATGTATTCGACGTCGCGTCCGCCGAGCTTGCCGCCCTTCTCCGCGATGGCAAGGCGCAGCGCCTCGTCGATGTTCTTGCCCAAGGCGGCATAGGTGCCGGTATAAGGCAGCATGAGCCCGAGCTTCACTTTCGCCGTCTGCCCGATGGCGAAGCGCGGCAGCGCTACGTTGCCCGCGGCGGCAAGGCCGGCGCTCGCCGCCAATCCCTTCAGAACGGTGCGGCGGTTGGCGGGCTGCTTGATCCCTTTTGTCATGACGCTGATCTCCCTGGTCTCCGTTGTTTGATTTTCTAAGACGTGCTCAAGGCGCGCAGCTTGAAGCGCTGGATCTTGCCGGTGGCGGTTTTGGGCAATTCGCCGATGAACTCGATCCAGCGCGGGTATTTGTAAGGTGCCAAGCGCGACTTCACATGCTTCTGCAATTCCTCGACGAGCGCCGGTGAAGCGGCGACGCCGGGCTTCGCGACGATATAGGCCTTGGGCTTGACGAGCTTCTGCTCGTCGAGCTGCCCGACGACGGCGGCTTCGAGTACCGCCTCATGCGTCAAGAGCGCGCTCTCGACCTCGAAGGGCGAGACATAGATGCCGCCCACCTTCAGCATGTCGTCAGTGCGGCCGCAATAGGTGAAGTAGCCGTCGGCGTCTTCGACATATTTGTCGCCGCTGCGCGTCCAGGGGCCCAGAAACGTGGTGCGGCTGCGCTCGCGGTTGTTCCAGTAGAAGGCGGCGCTGGTCGGCCCCGACACCTGCAACTCGCCGATCTCGCCGGGCTGGACGGGCTTGCCTTCTTCGTCGAGCAGGCGGATCGCATAGCCTGGCACCGGCTTTCCCGTCGTGCCGTAGCGCACCTCGCCAGGCCGGTTCGAGAGAAAGATGTGCAGCATCTCCGTCGAGCCGATGCCGTCGAGGATCTCGACGCCGAAATGCTCGGTCCAGCGCTTGCCGATATCCTCGGGCAAGGCCTCGCCCGCCGAGGTGCAGCGGCGCAGCGCCACCTCTGCGCGTTGCGGCAGGTCGGGGCTCGCCAGCATCGCGGCGAAGAGCGTCGGCACGCCGTAGAAGATCGTGGGCTTGTGATGCTTCAGGATGCGCGCGACGGCGGCGGGGGTCGGCCGCTCCGCCATCAGCACCGCGGTGGCACCCACCGAGAAGGGAAAGGTGAGCGCATTGCCGAGACCATAGGCGAAGAACAGCTTCGCCGCGGAAAAGACGACATCGCTCTCGACGATGCCGAGGATCGGCTTGGCATAAAGCTCGGCCGTGAGCGCCAGATGAGAGTGGAGATGGACGGCTCCTTTTGGCGTCCCCGTCGAGCCCGAGGAATAGAGCCAGAAGCAGATGTCATCGGCGGTGGTGGCGGCGGGCTCGGCTCGCGGCGCGGCGCGCGCCATGAGCTCCGCCAGGCTTGGCCGCCCGTCGATGGCTCGGGTGCCGGAGATGACGACCTGCTTCAACGCCGCTTGGCGTGCGAGGATCGGCGCGAAACGGTCATAGAGCACATCGGAGACGATGAGCGCGCGGGCGCGGCTGTCGCGCAGCATGAAATCGTAATCGGCGGTGGTGAGCAGCGTATTGACCGGGATCGGCACGATGCCGGCCTTGATCGCGCCCAGGAACACGGCGGGAAAGTCGATGGTGTCGACGAGACACAGCAGTATGCGATGCTCGGGCTCGAGGCCGAGCGCGCGAAGCGCGTTGGCGGCGCGGTCGATCCGCTCGGCGAGCTCGGCATAGGTATAGCCGCCGCGGTCGTCGCGCACCGCCACCTTGCCGCCGCGTCCGGCCGTCAGGTTGCGTTCGATCAGATCGACGGCGGCATTGTAGTCGCGGGGGATCGTGATCTGCGGTCCGCCGCTCACCGGACCGTCGGCGGCCATGGCTGCCTCCCTGAAATTCGACGACACCTATTTGGGATGGTGATTTTGACTCATTACCTGCCGCAGAAGGGAGCACGGCGTCAAGCATTATCATGCATATGGTTGCTCGGAGCGGCGTTATAGTGCGTGAAAACGGGCGCAGCAGCCGGTCTTGCGCCGGGACGATGGCCAAATCTCGCTGTTGACGGGATAGAGGTCACGTTCGCGGAGATCAGCATGGTTCACCGGTTTCTCCTCCTGGGCGGCGTGCTCATGGGATTGGCCGCCTGTCACAACAACCCCTATGCGATGAGCGGGTCGTCCTACGCGCCGGAACCCGTCTATGACAATCCGGCCGCCGCTCGGGACGCCGAACAGGGATGCGCCAGCGGCCAGCAGGCCGACCTGATTCACCAGAACCGTCCCGGCGGGAGCGACTACAATCCCCTGCGCTGCCGCACGCAAGGCTATTGATCGCCTTCTGGCGTGAGCGCGAAAGGGCCGGCGGTCGGCCCCGCCGGCCAACCGCCCGCGCCCGACAGGCAAAGCTTCTCGGTCATTGCGCCGCTTGATGGAGGCGCTCGGCAATCGCCTTGTAGTCGTAGGTCGGATAGAACTCGGTGCGGTACCCGCCCCAGGCGCTTTCCTCGAGCGCGCGGTTCACCTCGCGAAGCCGCTCTGCCGGCACGCGCAAGGTGACGACCTGACCGATGCCCATCATCACATACCAGGACACGACTTCGATCCCCTGCGGCGGGAACTTCTTGTAGTAGCCCGTCTGCTTCAGGTGGTCATTGATCTCGCCCAAGGTCTTGGACTGGTCGTGGCGCAGAAACACGGTGAGCAGAAAAGTGCCCTTCTCCGCCTCGGGCACGGCCTGGGCGGCCGGCTGCTGAGCCGTTTGCGCCGAGGCCGCCCGAGGAGCGATCGCCGCGAGCGCCAAGCCGATCGCAAGCGACAGGGCGGCGGCGAATTGTGCAGTCTTGCGGTTCATGATCCCTCCATCCGTTTGCGGCGCCGATCCTATACGGCAATCTGCACCGCAGGATAGAGCGGCTATCGGGAGGGATGCCGTCGCTCCGTTCTGCTCGCGCGCCGCGTCAATCGGTGTGGCGGTCGCCGCAGACGCCGGCCCCGCGCCACTCGCGGTGCTCGATCGGACTCGGCTTGCGTGGTGCTTCCTCCGGCCGATGCTTCGCCTCGGCGCGCAACTCGGGATGCTCGCGCTCATGTCGTCCCGGCGGGTGCCGGTTTTCCTCGCGCTGGTCACTCATGCGTTCCTCCTCGCCGCGCGATGCGCGGTCCCTGATCTTGTTTGAGTCGCCAACGACCTCTCGGAGGAGTCGTTGCCTGCGCGCCACAGAGTTGGGCAACGCACGGCCAGGGGTCGCGGTACGGAATCGTACGCTCAAGCCCGGAATTATCCCTTTCGCAAAGGGAACACAAGATGTAGTATGTGTCGGCGTGATAGGCCGAAGCAAGGTTGGCGCGCGATGAGTGGCGCGCCGCTTCGGTTTGACTCTATGGCTGGACGCGAGTTCAATCCCGAGACTGGCCTAGGGCCGATTTCAGGGAGAGCGTTCGTTGGCAGCCCCCAAACTTACCGACGAAAAGGTGAAAGCGGACTACGCGCAGTTCGCCAAAGAGTTCGACCCCATCGAAAAGCTCTCGTCACTACACATTCTCAACGATCAGCGGACGGGCGCTTGGTATTGCGAGTGCCATATCTCGGCGAAGAAGCTGATCGAACTCGGAACGATCGACGTGCCGCTCGACCCGGACGAACAGGCGGAATACCGAGCCAATCGGGAAATCGTCGAGGGACCGGCGTTCGACAAAATGAAGGACGACGCGAAGAAGCTTCGGAGTTTCAGCAATATCGTCGTCGAATACACGAAAGAGTTCGATCCCGATCACCCGCTAAAGGTTATTGGCGGTCAACATCGCTTCCAGGCCATCAAGGAGGCCCTCGACGAAGGGGTCAACGAATTGCATGGAGTCAAGGTGTACTTGGGCCTCGACGCGGAGCAGAGGCTTGACGTGCAATTGATCTCCAATACCAACATAGCTACATCGACCGATCTTTATGACCGCATGCATGAAACGGTCAAAGGACCGGAATTACGCGACTGGTGCCAGGAAGTTGGCTTTCTCGAAAAAGGTCGCGATTTCACCGATAGACGATCGCGCGGTGGCCCGATCTCAGTTCAGCTAGCCCGGACGTTTATCGTGAATTTCTATCTCGGGCAGAGCATCGACGCGACGAAATTCGACACGACTGACACAACACCCGAACTGGCAGTTAGCGGCGAACACGATGCGAATTGGGAAAAAATAAGAACCAAGACAGGCATATGGAAAGAGAAGACGCTGAAGCAGGCCGCGGCAGAATTCGCCAAACTGGTTGCTATGCAGCGCAAGGCTTTTGAAGGACGAAAGGGAACGCCGCCCGATTATCCTGAGAAAGCTATGAACGCCGCGATCCTGTCTTCCTGGGCTTACGTAGCGGGAATGCTTCAAAAGAATGATGTTCGGCTAAGCCGTCATTTCGCTCTGTCAACGACAACCGGCCGCGATCCATTGAATGCCGCTGTACTAGCGGCGGGACGACACAAGAGCGACCCACAGAATTATCGTGGACTAGGCTATCGAACGGATGCGAAGGAGCGCGGCCGATTTGTCGAGCTATTCAATTTGCAGGCGGAAAATGGCAAGGGCATTACTAAGGCAAATGTCGATGCCGCCATTGCGCAATTTCATGCTAAGCGCGCCGTGCTTGAGGCCCAGCAGGCGAGAGCAAGGGCTGGCTAAATAGATGGCCGATATCGATGCCTTCGCCACCTCCCTCCTTGAGGAGTCTAAACGGTTCTTTGAGAAGGCGTCGGCTGAAAGCGACCAAGCTGCAAAGGCTGCCTATCTGCATTCGGCGCTACTTCTAGGATTCTGTTCGCTTGAGGCGCATGTCAACGCGATCTCGGAGGATTTCGTCAATCGACCGGAACTTTCGGCTCATGAAAAGGGTGTTTTACTTGAGAAAGAAGCACGCTTAGAGAATGGGGAATTCGTGCTCGGCGGCCTGCGCATGCATAGAATGGAGGATCGGATTTCATTTCTTCACAGGCGATTTTCCGGGTTGCCCGTTGACAAGAAAGCTCTTTGGTGGTCCGAACTAGCCGGCGCAATCGATTTACGAAACAAATTGAGTCATCCGAAGGAAGCCACTGCCATTACCGCTCAATCGGTGGAGAGGGCGCTAAGATCCATTATCGATTCGATCGATGCGCTATACCAGTCAATCTACAAACGCAAATTTCCGGCCGCAAACATGGGCATGCAATCCAAACTGGATTTCTGATGACTGCAAAGCGCCAAGAAGATCTTTCAGACGAAGAAATCGAGCGCCGAGCGCGTGACGCTATACGGCGCTCCTTTGAGATGCCTTACAGGCCGCACAAAGAACTAGTCGGCACGACGCCGCGTGCTCGCGCGACGGCAAAGCGCAAGGCTAAAGGTTCTCCAAAACCGTCATGATGCGGCGGAGCCGCGCCATCTCACGGCGCAGGCGCAGCCTTTGAACGAGCAGGTCGATAGGTCAACCGCTTGCCTTCGCCAGCCTTGACCGCAGCAGCGGTGCGCTCCGTGTCATCCATGCCGCGACTGACCTGCCCCCGAATTTTCATCCGGTGACGATTAGAGCCTCGGCGGTTGATACGCCTTCCGGCGCGGTGCGAGCAACAGGCGATCGGCGGAGCTGGTCGGGGTTGCGCAGCCGAGCGCCTGTTGCG
>Ga0209062_1002352_pt1 | contig 25886 bp, 24 predicted proteins | sample Coa_R2_2_FD_187158 | JGI IMG/M metagenome (GOLD analysis project Ga0209062, IMG submission 187158) | Surface soil microbial communities from Centralia Pennsylvania, which are recovering from an underground coalmine fire - Coalmine... | ecosystem: Environmental > Terrestrial > Soil > Unclassified... | reverse complement strand
CCAGTTCCGCGTCGGCTCGGTGACCCGCACCGATGTGGCGCAGGCCGAGGCGCGCCTTGCCGGCGCGACCGCGTCGCGGCTCCAGGCGGAAGGCAATCTTCAGGTCAGCCGCGCCAATTACGAGCGCGCGGTCGGCCACCTTCCGGAGAAGCTGAACCAGCCCGATTTGCATCCGACCTTGCCGGCGACGCGCGACGATGCCATCAATCTCGCCGCCACCAAGAATCCGAACGTCATCGCCGCGGTGTTCGCCGAGGATGCGGCGCGAGATCAAGTCGACATCGCGCGCAGTCAACTCCTGCCGACCGTCGCTCTCGTCGGCGATCTCAATCGGCAGATCGACTCGCAATTTGCCCATGAGACGGTGAAGAGCGGATCGCTCATCGCGCGCGTCACCGTGCCGCTCTATGAAGGCGGCAACGTCTATTCGCAAACGCGCCAGGCGCAGCAAGTGGTCGGCCAACGCTTCAGCCAGACCGATGATGCCCGGCGCCAGAGCGTGCAGGGCGCGACGCAGGCCTTCGAGCAGGTCGCCGCCGGCCGCGCTCAGGTCGTCTCGCTCCGCTCCACCATCTCGGCAGCGGAGATCGCGCTCGAAGGCGTGCGTCAGGAGGCGACGGTGGGCTCGCGCACGGTCATCGACGTGCTCAATGCCGAGCAGGAGCTTTTCACGGACCAGGTTCAGCTCGTCACGACCCAGCACGATCTGTCACTTGCGGAATTCAATCTCGCGCTGCAGATCGGCCGCCTCACCGCGGCGGATCTGGGGCTGCCGGTGAAGCTCTACGATGTCGATGTGCATTATCGCTCGGTGCGCGACAAATGGATCGGGTTCGGTGCCAAGCCGGGGGAGGAAGGCGCCGATGCGCGGCGATGAGCGCCGTGCTGCTGGCGTTTTGCCGGCGCTTCGCCTAGTGTAGCGCCGTTCACGCTACATTGGCTGGGGGCCATGCCGGAAGCAAAAGGTCAGCAATCTAACCACGAACCCTCGATGGAGGAGATCCTCGCCTCCATTCGTCGCATCATTGCCGAGGATGGCGATGGCGCAGCGGCTCCCGCTCCGGCTGCCGCCGACAAGGCCGCGCCGCCGTCGCGCCAGGAGGATATTCTCGAACTGACCGATGTCGTCGATGAAAGTGGCTCGGTTGTGAGCCTCAGCGCCCAGAAGGCCGCACCGGCGCCGGAACCGCTGCCGGGCCGCGCGGAGCCGGTCGTCGATCTCGCGCCGCCGCGACCGGCGCCGCCGCCCGCCGCGCCCGAGCCGGAGACAGCCCCCATGCCTGATGGCGAAGAGGATCGCCTCGTATCCGACGCCACCGCCGCGGCGTCGATCGCGGCGTTGTCGCAACTCGCAACCGCCGGCCAACGTCCGACCATCGATGATCTGCCGCTCGGCGATGTCACCCAGACGCTCGAGGGTCTGGTGCGCAGCATGCTGAAGCCGATGCTCAAGGATTGGCTCGATGCCAACTTGCCGCAGCTCGTCGAGCGGCTGGTCCATGAAGAGATCCAGCGGATGGTACGCGACATACAACGCCGCTGACCGGTTCCGCCACGCGATCCGCCCGATGGGCAATGTCGACGCCCCGGCGGCGGATTGACGCACACGACATCAGAACTGCTGAGGTAAAACCGCCCGGCCATGCTGGACAAGACCTATCGTCCCGCCGATGTCGAGACGGCGATCTACGCGGCCTGGGAGGCGTCGGGCGCCTTCGCCTGCCATCCCGAGTCCGCGGCCGCGCCCTATTGCATCATGATGCCGCCGCCCAATGTGACGGGCAGCCTGCATATGGGCCACGCGCTGACCTTTACGCTTCAGGATGTGCTCATCCGCTATCAGCGCATGCGCGGCCGCGACGCGCTCTGGCAGCCCGGCACGGACCATGCCGGCATCGCCACGCAGATGGTGGTGGAGCGCCAGCTCGCTCTTGAACAATCCGATCGCCACAAGCTCGGCCGCGCGAAGTTCATCGAGAGGGTGTGGCAGTGGAAGGCGGAATCGGGCGGCACGATCACCCGCCAGCTCCGCTCGCTCGGCGCCTCGCCCGATTGGAGCCGCGAGCGCTTCACCATGGACGAAGGTCTCTCGGCCGCCGTGCGCAAAGTGTTCGTCGCGCTCTACAAGGAAGGACTCATCTACCGCGATAAGCGGCTCGTCAATTGGGATCCGAAGCTGCACACGGCGATCTCCGATCTCGAGGTCGAGAACCACGAGACCAAGGGCTCGCTCTGGTACTTCAAATATCCGGTCGAGGGCGAGGAGGGGAGCTTCGTCACGGTAGCGACGACGCGGCCCGAGACCATGCTGGGCGACACCGGCGTCGCCGTCCACCCCGAGGATGAGCGTTACAAGCGCCTCATCGGCCGCCACGTGATCCTCCCCTTGGTAGGGCGGCGCATCCCGGTCGTCGCCGATGAATATGCCGACCCCACCACCGGCAGCGGTGCGGTGAAGATCACGCCCGCACACGACTTCAATGATTTCCAGGTGGGCCGCCGCCACGATCTGCCGCTCGTCAACATCTTCGACCGTGATGCGCGGCTCAATGACGCGGCGCCGGAGAAATATCGCGGCCTCGACCGGTTCGAGGCGAGGAAGCGCATCGTCGCCGATATGGAGGCGCTCGGCCTCGTCGAGAAGATCGAGCCGCACACGCTGATGGTGCCGCATGGCGACCGCTCGGGCGTGGTGGTCGAGCCGTGGCTGTCGGACCAATGGTATTGCGACGCGGCGAGCCTGGCGAAGGCGGCAATCGCCGCGGTCGAAACCGGCCGCACCGTCTTCGTGCCGAAAAGCTGGGAGAACACCTTCTTCGACTGGATGCGCAACATCCAGCCCTGGAACATCTCGCGGCAGATCTGGTGGGGGCACCAGATCCCGGCTTGGCACGGTCCCGATGGTGCGATCTTCGTCGAGGAGACGGAGGCGGAAGCACTGGCGGCGGCGGCGCGGCACTATGGCAGGCCTGTGACGCTCACCCGCGATCCCGACGTGCTCGACACCTGGTTCTCCTCGGCGCTCTGGCCCTTCTCGACGCTCGGCTGGCCCGAGCGGACGAAAGAGCTCCAGCGCTACTACCCGACCGACGTGCTCGTCACCGGCTTCGACATCATCTTCTTCTGGGTCGCGCGGATGATGATGATGGGCTGCAAATTCATGGGCGACGTGCCGTTCCGCACGGTCTACATCCATGCGCTCGTGCGCGACGAGCGCGGCCAGAAGATGTCGAAGTCGAAGGGCAACATCATCGATCCCCTCGACCTCATCACCAAATACGGCACCGATGCGCTGCGCTTCACCTTGGCGGCGCTCGCCGCGCAAGGCCGCGACATCAAGCTCGCGGAAGCGCGCGTCGAAGGCTACCGCAACTTCGTCACCAAGCTGTGGAACGCGGCGCGCTATGCCGAGATGAATCACTGCGCGCTCGATCCGGGATTCAATCCCGGCGCATGCCGCCTGACGGTCAATCGCTGGATCGTCGGCGCGCTCGTCGAGGCGGCGGAGCGCGTCGCCGGCGGCATCGACGAATTCAAATTCAACGAGGCCGCGGGCGCGCTTTATCAATTCGTCTGGGGCACGCTCTGCGACTGGTATCTCGAATTCACCAAGCCGATCCTCACTGGCGACGACGAGGCGGCTAAGGCCGAGACGCGCGCGACGATGGCCTGGGTGCTGGGGCAGACCATGCATCTTCTCCATCCGCTGATGCCCTTCGTGACCGAGGTTCTCTGGCGGCACTTGGTCGGACCTGAGGGTGGCATGCTCATCTCGGCGCGCTGGCCCACCTATCCGCCGGCGCTGATCGACCGGGCGGCGATGACCGAGATGGAGTGGGTGGTGGCGCTCGTCTCGGCGATCCGCACAGCGCGCTCGGAGATGAATGTGCCGGCGGCGAGCGAGATCGCCGCGCATCTCACCGAGAGCAACGGCCAGATCCGCGACTGGATCGAACGTCATCAGGAGGCCGTCAAGCGCCTTGCGCGCCTCTCCGCGATCGACATTCCCGAAGCGGCATCGCGCGATCGCCTGCTTCGGGCGCGCGGCGTGATCCAGGTGCTGGCCGGCGACGCGACAGTGGCGCTCGATCTCGCCGGCACCGTCGATCTCGACAAGGAGCGTACGCGGCTCGCCAAGGAGGCGGCGGTGCTCGAAGGCGAGCGGGACAAGATCATGAAGAAGCTCGGCAACGAGCAGTTCCTCGCCAAGGCGAAGCCCGAGATCGTCGAGGAGCAGCGCGAGCGCCTCGCCGAAGCCGAGGGATCGCTCACTCGCCTGCGCGCCGCGCTGGCGCGGATCGGCAACTAACCCGCCCTCGATCATCGCCGCCATCAACCCAATGGCGGCGATGACGGCGGAGATTCGCCTTCTGGTTTCCAGACTGCTCATCTCCGCCGCTCCCGCGTTCAACGAAGGGTCAATGACGGGAGACGAGGCGATGAAAATCCGCGAGGCGGTGACGGGCGGCTGGGCGATGAACGGAGCGGCGATGCGAGGTCGTGGGGGCTTCACCACAATGCGTGGCGATATCGCGGGCAAAATACGCCGCATTCTGTTCGCGCCGAAGCGCACTTGGCCTGCCATCGCGGCCGAGCCCATGAGCATCGCCGGTCTCTATCTCCGCTACGCGATGCCGCTCTCCGCCATCCCGCCGCTCTGCAAGCTCCTGGGCTGGTCGCTGCTCTATCCCGATGTCCGTTTCGGCACCGCGCTCGCCGCCGCCTTGCTTTGCTATCTCTGCGAGCTCGTCGGGCTCTATGTCACCGCCGCGGTCGCTCTGCGGCTGGTGCCGCGCTTCGAGGGCAGCGCCAGCCTCATGCGCGTCCTCAAGCTCGTCGTCTATGCCGCGACGGCAAGCTGGGTCGGCGGCATCTTCCGCCTCGTGCCGCTCCTCGGCGTCGTGAGCGTGCTGATGTCGCTCTACAGCGTCTATCTCCTCCATACCGGGGTCACGCCGATGACCGGCGTGCCGGCCGACCGCGCGCTCGGCTTCACCGCAGCACTCCTCGGCATCGTCGCGCTCGTCCTGATCGTCGCCGGCTTCCTGGTCGTCCGGCTGATCGGCCCCGAGATGATCGGCATGGTCTGACGCCCCGATCCCGCCGGCAGAGGCGCCGCGCCACAAGCCGCTAGGCAACGCGCCTGCCGGCTTTGTATGGTGCGCCCCGATGCCTGTGCCAGGAGGGAGAGGGACCATGCCGGACGATGTGAGGCCCGCCGCGATCGACAAGGTGAAGGCCAAATTGCCGAGCCGCCATGTCACCGTGGGGCCGGAGCGCGCGCCGCATCGCTCCTATCTCCATGCCATGGGCCTGACGGATGAGCAGATCGCGCAGCCCTTGATCGGCGTCGCCACGACCTGGAACGAGGCGGCACCGTGCAACATCGCGCTGTCGCGCCAGGCGCAGGCGGCGAAGAAGGGCGTCGCCGCGTCGGGCGGCACGCCGCGCGAATTCACCACGATCACCGTGACCGACGGCATCGCCATGGGCCATGCCGGCATGAAATCCTCGCTCGTCTCGCGCGAGGTGATTGCCGATTCGGTCGAGCTCACCATGCGCGGCCATTGCTACGATGCGCTCGTCGGGCTCGCCGGCTGCGACAAGTCGCTGCCCGGCGTGATGATGGCGATGGTGCGGCTCAACGTGCCCGCGGTCTTCATGTATGGCGGCTCGATCCTGCCCGGACGGTTCCGCGGCCGCGACGTGACGGTGCAGGATCTCTTCGAGGCGGTGGGCGCGCACAAGGCCGGCTTGATGAGCGATGAGGATCTGCACGAGCTCGAATGCGTCGCCTGTCCCTCGGCCGGGTCCTGCGGCGGGCAATTCACCGCCAACACCATGGCCTGCGTCTCCGAGGCGATGGGTCTGGCACTCCCGGGCTCGGCCGGCGCGCCGGCGCCTTTTGATTCCCGCGACGCCTATGCCGAGGCTTCGGGCCAGGCCGTGATGGAGCTGCTGCGCCGGCGCATCCGCCCGCGCGACATCGTCACGCGCAAGGCGCTCGAGAATGCAGCGATGGTGGTGGCGGCCTCGGGCGGCTCGACCAATGCCGGGCTGCACCTGCCGGCGATCGCGCATGAGGCGGGCATCGATTTCGATCTTCATGCCGTCGCCGAGATCTTCAAGCGCACGCCCTATATCGCCGATCTGAAGCCCGGCGGCCGCTATGTCGCCAAGGATCTCTACGATATCGGCGGCGTGCCCGTGCTGATGAAGGCGCTGCTCGATGGCGGCTATCTCCATGGCGACTGCCTGACCGTCACCGGCAAGACCATCGCCGAGAATCTGCGGGGGGTGACGCTGCCCAAGAACCAGGACGTCGTGCGCCCGACGGCGGCGCCCTTGTCGCCGACCGGCGGCGTCGTCGGCTTGCGCGGCAAGCTGGCGCCGCAAGGGGCGATCGTGAAGGTCGCGGGGATGAAGAACCTGCAATTCCGCGGGCCGGCGCGTTGCTTCGATTGCGAGGAGGACGCCTTCGCGGCGGTTCAGGACCGCGCCTACAAGCCGGGCGAGGTCATCGTCATCCGCTATGAAGGCCCGCGCGGCGGCCCCGGCATGCGCGAGATGCTGTCGACGACGGCAGCGCTCTATGGCCAGGGCGCGAGCGACAAGGTCGCGCTCATCACCGACGGGCGCTTCTCCGGTGCGACGCGCGGCTTCTGCATCGGCCATGTCGGACCCGAGGCCGCGGTGGGCGGGCCGATCGGCCTCTTACGCGACGGCGACATCATCGCAATCGACGCGGTGGCCGGCACGCTTCAGGTGGAGCTGAGCGATGCCGAGCTCGCCGAGCGGCGCAAGAAATGGCAGCCGCGCCGGAGCGATTATCAATCGGGCGCGCTCTGGCGCTACGCGCAGACGGTCGGCGATGCGGAGAAGGGCGCCGTGACCCATCCGGGGGCGCAGGCGGAAACGCATGTCTATGCCGATCTCTGAGGCGCGATGACGTCACGGACCCTGCGCCGCCCGGCGGAGCTCGTTGCCGCCGGGCTGGTGGCGCCCGAGCGCGAGGCGGAAATCGCCGCGGTCGCGCGGCAATTCGCGGTGGCGATCTCGCCCGAAATGGCGGCGCTCATCGACCGCGATGACCCGGCCGATCCGATCGCGCGGCAATTCGTCCCCGATCCGCGCGAGCTCGCCAGCACGCCCGAGGAGAGCGCCGATCCCATCGGCGATATCCGCTTCTCCCCGGTCAAGGGGATCGTCCATCGCTATCCCGACCGCGTGTTGCTGAAGCCGAGCCATGTCTGCCCGGTCTATTGCCGCTTCTGCTTCCGCCGCGAGCAGGTGGGACCCGGAGGAGCGATGCTGACCGCCGCCGAGATGGCGGCCGCCCTCGACTATATCCGTGCCCGCCCCGAGATTTGGGAAGTCATCCTGACGGGCGGCGATCCCTTTCTCCTCTCGGCGCGGCGCTTGCGCGAGATCGTCCGCGCCCTCGACGCGATCCCGCATCTGGGCGTGATCCGCTTCCACAGCCGCGTTCCGATCGTCGATCCCGGCCGGATCACGCGCGGCCTCGTCGCGGCGCTGGCGGCGGAGAAGGCGGTCTATGTCGCGATCCATGCCAACCATCCGCGCGAGCTCACGGCGGCGGCGCGCGCCGCCTGCCTCCGGCTTGCCCGCGCCGGCCTCCCGCTGCTGGGGCAATCGGTGCTGTTGCGCGGCGTCAATGACGATGCGGCGACGCTGACCGCACTCTTTCGCGGGCTGGTGGCGATGCGCGTCAAGCCCTACTACCTCCATCATCCCGACTTGGCGCGGGGAACGGCGCGGTTCCGGCTCGACCTCGCCCAAGGGCAGGCGCTCATGCGTGCGCTGCGCGGTCGAGTCTCGGGGCTTTGCCAGCCGACCTATGTGCTCGATCTCCCGGTCGGCGGCGGCAAGGTGCCGGTCGGCCCGTGCTATGCCGTGCCCGGCGGCGCCGGGGACAGGTGGCTGATCGAGGATCCCGCCGGCAGGAACCATCCCTATCCCCCGGACGGCGCCGCCGATTGAGCCGATTATTCCCTTAAAGATTAACCTTAATACCATGAAATTAAAGGAACTATCTTCGGCGATCCGGCTGTGATACGGTGGTCCCCAAGGTGGCGCGAGCGCCTTGCACAGGAGACCGGCGGTTTTGACAGTGGCGGCTCGGAACGCATTTCCCTATAGCTTTGTTTTAAGAGGCCGAAACCATATGTTAAACTTTTCCGGCTGACATGTAATCTGCCCGCAAGTCGATATGCGAACGATACGCACCAATTTCGATCGCCAGGAAGCGCGCCGCGACCGCCGGTATTCGCTGCCGCTGCTCGTGACCTTCGGCGGCGCGCAATACACTTCCAACAACTGGTCGCTCGGCGGCTTCCAGGTGACGAGCGACCATGCCTTCGATATCGGCGCGATGGTCGATGGCACGTTGCAGATCGACGGCAAGGAGAGCCTGGCCTTCTCCGCGCTCCTCGTACGCAAGGACAGCGAGAGCGGCACCTTGGGTTTCCAGTTCAAGGAGCTCGGCCCTGGCGCGGTCGAAAAGCTCGACCGGGCGCTTGCCCGGCGCTTGGTCGGACGCAAGCAGCCATGAGCCGCCGTGTGAAACGGCTGAGCCTTCTCGGCGCCGCCTCTTTGGCGGCGATGATCGCGGCCGGCAACGCCTTTGCCGGCGGCCAGACGACGACGATCGCCGTCAATGGCGGCGCGCTGGTGCGTGGCGCGGCGCCGCTGCCCGAATTTCACCTCGATTTCCTGCTCGACGAGCCGGCGCGGTCGACCTCGCAGCCGCTCATCAGCGACCATCTCGAAATCGCTTTGACCTCGCCCGACAACAGCGTGTTCCAGTTGCTGTTCTCGCCGCGGCCGCAATTCGGCATCGGCTTCGACCGGGCGACCGGCAGCAACCGCAGCTATGCCGGGCTGACCTGGAACCTGTTCGACAGCAGCACGATGTTCAGCAATTTTGCGCTCGCCGGCAGCTATGATTCGGCCAACGCGAACGATCCGACCCACCGGCTGCTGGGGCCGCCGCTCATGCTGCACGGCGCCCTCGAACTGGGATATCACTTCGACGACAAGAACAGCCTCTCGCTGTCGCTCGACCAGGCGCGCACCACCGATTTCCGCCTCGGCGGCGAGGTCAGCGACAATCTTCACCTGCGCTACGGGATCAAGTTCTGACCTGAGGCTTCTCCCGAGCCGGTCTGTGCCCGATTTGACCGCGTGCTATGCTGGCGCCCTGGCGAGGTGGAGCAGCGGCGGTGCCGTCGGAGATCTCTCATCGCGAGCCGCGGGCGGAGCGGCGACTGGCGGCGGTGCTCGCCGCCGATGTCGTCGGCTATTCGCGTCTCATGGGCCGCGACGAGGAAGGCACGCTCGCCCGGCTCGCCGCGCTGCGCCGCGACCTCGTCGATCCCAGGATCGCCGAGCATAGGGGCCGCATCTTCAAGGCGCTGGGCGACGCTCTCCTCGTCGAGTTTCCAAGCGCCGTCGAGGCGGTCCTCTGCGCGGCGGCGCTCCAGGCGGCGATGGCCGAGCGCAATGGCGCGCTGCCGCCGGACCAGCGCCTCGAATTCCGCATCGGCATCAATTCGGGCGATGTCATCGTCGAAGACGGCGACCTCCTGGGCGATGGCGTCAACATCGCGGCGCGTCTCGAAGCCTTGGCCGAGCCCGGCGGCGTCTGCCTCTCGGGCGAGATCCATGGCCAGGTCGAAGGCAAGGTGCCGCTCGGCTTCGTCGCGATGGGCGAGCCGACGCTCAAGAACATCACCCGCAAGGTGAAGGTCTTTCGTATCGCCCCAGCGGGAGGCGAGGGGCCGTCGCGGCGCGCGCCGGCCCTGACGCCGCCGGACCGGCCTTCGATCGCCGTTCTGCCCTTTCAGAACATGAGCGGCGATCCCGAGCAGGAATATTTCGCCGACGGCATGGTCGAGGAGATCATCACGGCGCTGTCGCGCGTCAAATCCTTCTTCGTCATCGCGCGCAATTCGAGCTTTACCTACAAGGGCCGCGCGGTCGATGTGAAGCGGGTCGCCGGCGAATTAGGCGTGCGCTATGTGCTCGAAGGCAGCGTGCGCAAGAGCGGCAACCGCGTCCGCATCAGCGGCCAGCTCATCGACGCAGCGACCGGGCACCATCTCTGGGCCGACCGCTTCGAAGGCGCGCTCGAGGACATCTTCGATCTCCAGGACCGCGTCGCCAGCAGCGTGGTCGGCGCCATCGAGCCCCGGCTATGGCAGGCAGAGGTCGAGCGTGCGCGGCGCAAGCCGACCGCAAACCTCGATGCCTATGACTACCTGCTGCACGCTTATGGGCGGATACAGGCGATCACGGCCGAGAATATCGATGAGGCGATTGCGCTCACGGCCAAAGCACTCGAGCTCGATCCACGCTGCGGCCAGGCGCTCGCCTTGGCGGCGTGGTGCTATTTCTGGCGCTTCGTGCTGGGATGGTCACCCGAGCTCGAACGAGATGCCGAGGAAGGCGTGCGGTTGGCCAAGGTGGCGCTCGACGCCGACCGCGACGATCCGAGCGTTCTCGTCTGGTCCGGCCACGTCCTCTCCTATCTCGGGCGCGACCGCGAGGCCGCCCAGGTGCTGATCGACCGGGCGCTGGCGCTCAACCCGAATGCCAGCCTCGCCCATGGCGTGAGCGGCTGGATCGAGCTCTACGCCTCGGAGCCGGAGGCGGCGATCGGATGCTTCGAGAAGGCGTTACGTCTCAGCCCTCTCGACCCCATGGTTGCCGGCACGGGGAAGGCGGGCATTGCCTATGCGTTGCTGCTCCGTCACCGTCCGCAGGAAGCGATCGTCTGGGCACGCCAGGCGACGGAGGAGTTTCCGCGATTTCTCCCCGCGCGCCTCGGCCTGGTTGCGGCGCTGGCGCTCACCGGACGCGTCGAGGAGGCAAATTCCGCCGCCGCGGAGGTGCTTCGCGTCGAACCCAGGTTTCGCGTCGGCGCATGGCAGGCGAAGACGCATTTCAAGGACCCGGCCTTCCTCGACCCGCTCTTTGCCGGTCTGCGCAAGGCGCGCCTGCCCGAATAGGCGAGCGCGCCGCTATGCTGACGAGCCGAAGATCCCTGGCCGGCGCGGCGGCCCGATCTCACACCAGACCGGGGTGTGGTCGGAGGCCTTGTCCTTGGCGCGCGGCGCCTTGTCGATATCCGCGGCGCGCAGCCGGTCGACCGCCTGCGGCGAGAGCAGCAGGTGATCGATGCGCAGGCCTTCATCGCGATACCAGCGTCCCGCCTGGTAATCCCAGAAGCTGTAGCGGTGCGGCTCGGGATGGAAAACGCGGAAGGCGTCGGTGAAGCCCAAATTGAGCAGCGCGCGGAAGCGGCCGCGCGATTCGGGACGGCATAACGCATCGTCGCGCCACACCACAGGATCGTAGACATCGGCATCGGTCGGCGCGACGTTGTAGTCGCCGGCCAGGATGACCGGGATCTCCTCATCGAGAAGCGCGCGCGCCCGGGCCTCGAGCCGCGCCATCCACGCCAGCTTGTAGGGGTATTTATCGCTCTCGACGGGATTGCCGTTGGGCAGGTAGATCGAGGCGACGCGGAGATCGCCCACCGTCGCCTCGACATAGCGCGCCTGCTCGTCCTCGGGCGCACCGGGAAGCGCCGTCATCACGTCGCGCGCCGGTTCCTTCGAGAGGAGCGCCACGCCGTTGTAGCTGCGCTGCCCCGCGACCTCGGCGTAGTAGCCGAGTCCCTTCAGCTCGAGCGCCGGAAAATCCGCCGCCTGGCATTTGATCTCTTGGAGACAGACGATATCGGGCTTCGCCTCCTCCAGCCAGGCGAGCAGGATGGGCAAGCGCACCTTGATGGAATTGACATTGAAAGTGGCGATCTTGACCACGCGCTATCCCCCGCTCGCCGATGGAAAAGGCCCGCAAAGGCGGGCCTTGTCAACCCGAGATGAAGATCTCTCAACCGACCGAGAAGGAATTGCCGCAGCCGCAGGAAGAGGCGGCGTTCGGATTGCGCACCTGGAAGGAGGCGCCCATCATGTCCTCGACGAAGTCGATCTCGGCGCCCCTGACGAGCTCCAGCGATACCGAATCGATGACGAGTTGGACGCCGTCGCGCTCGAAGACGACGTCGTCGTCGAGGCGCGTCTCGTCGAAGGTGAAGCCGTATTGAAAGCCGGAGCAGCCGCCGCCCGAGACGGCGAGCCGCAGAAAGGCCTGGGGCAGGTTCTCCTGCTGCTTGAGCTGCGCCACCCGCCGGGCGGCGCTCTCGCTCAAGGCCACTCCCGCCTCAGATGCGCTGCCGCTGCCTTCCGCCATGCTCTTGCTCCTCGCCACGGCCCCGAGGGGCGCGTCACAATCGCTTTCTATGTAGGGAATCCCTTGGATTTGTCAAACCGGCGGGCGAGCCCGGCGTTGCAATACCAAGGTGCCGGGGCTAGGTTGGCGGCTCATGAAGACGCCGGCGCCGCTTGCCCCCTATGCCTGTCGTCCGGAGCAAAGCCGAGGCCGGCTCCATCCTGAGCCGGAGAGCCCGTCGCGAACGGTTTTTCAGCGCGACCGCGACCGGATCATCCATTCGACCGCCTTTCGCCGCCTGCAATACAAGACCCAGGTGTTCGTCTATCACGAGGGCGATCATTACCGCACGCGCCTCACCCACAGCCTCGAAGTCGCCCAGATCGCACGCACCATCGCGCGCGCGCTCGGCCTCAACGAGGATTTGGCCGAGGCGTTGGCATTGGCGCATGATCTCGGGCACACGCCCTTCGGCCATGCCGGCGAGGACGCGCTCGCCAAGGTCATGGAGCCCTTCGGCGGCTTCGAGCACAACGACCAGACATTGCGCATCCTGACCCGGCTCGAGCGCCACTACGCCGCCTTCGATGGCCTCAACCTCACCTGGGAGGCGCTCGAAGGCACGGTGAAGCATAATGGCCCGCTGATCGGCGCGCCCGGCGCAAAGCCGCTGCCGAGCACGATCGCCGCCTATGTCGCCGAGCACGATCTCGAACTCGCGACCTGGCCCGGCGCCGAGGCGCAAGTGGCGGCGATGTCCGACGACATCGCCTACAACAATCACGACATCGATGACGGGTTGCGCGCCGGACTCTTCACCGCGAAGGATCTCGACGAGATCCCGCTGGTCGGGCCGGTCTTCCGCGAGGTTGCGGCGCTTCATCCGCGCCTCGACGAGGCGCGCCTCATCCACGAGGCGATCCGCCGGCTGATCGACCGAATGGCGACCGACCTGATCGAGGAGACGAAGCGCCGTCTCGGCGATGCCCGGATCAGGAGCGTCGACGACATCCGCCGGCTCGGCGCGCCCGTCGCCGCCTTCTCCGAGACGATGCGGGCCAATGACAAGGCGCTCAAGGCGTTCCTGTTCGAGCGCATGTACCGCCATTACCGGGTCAACCGCATGGCATCGAAGGCGCGGCGCATCGTGCAGGAATTGTTCGAGCTCCTCCTTCACGAGCCGCAATGCCTACCGACGGAATGGCGGTCGCTCGCCGACGGGCCGGGGAGGGCAGGCACCGCGCGCATCGTTGCCGATTACATCGCGGGAATGACGGACCGCTTCGCGCTCGACGAGCATTACCGCCTCTTCGACCGCTACGCGACGACATGACCATGAATCTGTTCAGCCATTTTCGCGAGATCGTTGCCAACGAGATCTCGGAGCTCACGCGGCAAGGCGCGCTGCCGGGGGGACTCGATACGAGCCGCATCGCCGTCGAGCCGCCGCGCGACCCGGCGCATGGCGATCTCGCGACCAATGCGGCGATGGTGCTGGCAAAGCCCGCGCGCCTGGCCCCGCGCGCGCTCGCCGAGATGCTGGTCGCGCGCCTGAAGGCGCGAGGCGAGGTGGTGAGCGCCGAGGTCGCGGGTCCGGGCTTCATCAATCTGCGCTTGGCCGATCGCTTCTGGCACGAAAGACTGGCCGATCTCCTGCGCGCCGGCGCCGCTTACGGCGATTCGAAGATGGGGGCAGGGCGGCCGGTCAATGTCGAATATGTCTCGGCCAACCCCACCGGTCCCATGCATGTGGGCCATGGCCGCGGCGCCGTCTTCGGCGATGCGCTGGCCGCCTTGCTCGAAAAGGCGGGGTTCCGCGTCTGCCGCGAATACTACATCAACGATGCCGGCGCCCAGGTCGATCAGCTCGCCCGCTCGGTCCATCTGCGCTACCGCGAGGCGCTCGGCGAGACGATCGGCGACGTTCCCGAAGGGCTCTATCCCGGCGACTACCTCAAGGAGACGGGCAAGGCGCTCGCCGAACGCGACAGCCGGAAATGGCTCGATGCGCCGGAACAGGCTTGGCTTCCCGCGATCCGTGATTTCGCCGTCGCCGAGATGATGGCGCTGATCCGAGCGGACCTCGCGGCTTTGGGCGTGCGCCACGATGTCTTCACTTCCGAGCGTGCGATTGTCGAGGCGGGTGCCATCACGCGCGCCGTCGCCGCGCTCGAGGCCGCGCACCTGGTCTATACCGGCACGCTCGAGCCGCCCAAGGGCAAGCTCCCCGAGGATTGGGAGCCGCGGCCGCAATTGCTCTTCCGCTCGACCGAATTCGGCGACGATGTCGATCGTCCGCTCAAGAAATCCGACGGCTCCTGGACCTATTTCTCCAATGATATCGGCTATCATCTCGACAAGTATCGCCGCGGCTTTCCCGATCTCATCGATGTCTGGGGCGCCGATCATGGCGGCTATGTGAAGCGGGTCGAGGCGGCGGTGAAGGCGCTGAGCCAGGGCAAGGCCGCGCTCGACGTCAAACTCTGCCAGCTCGTCAGCCTCTTCGACAAGGGCGTGCCGGTGCGCATGTCGAAGCGCGCCGGCACCTTCGTGACGCTGCGCGAGGTGGTGGACGAGGTCGGCAAGGATGTCTTCCGCTTCGTCATGCTCACGCGCCGCAACGACCAGGCGCTCGATTTCGATTTCGCCAAGGTGGTGGAGCAATCGAAGGACAATCCGGTCTTCTATGTGCAATACGCGCATGCGCGCGCCCGCTCGGTGCTGCGCCACGCCGCCGAAGCGTTTCCCAGCGACAAATTGCATGGGCCGGCCTTGGCCGAAGCGCCGCTCGACCGCTTGACCGACCCCTCTGAGCTTGCTCTCATCCGCCATCTCGCGGGCTGGCCGCGCCTCGTGGAGAATGCCGCGGAGACGCATGAGCCGCACCGCATCGCCTTCTATCTCCAGGATCTCGCCGCCCTGTTCCACGGCCTGTGGAACAAGGGCAAGGACGATGCCAGCTTGCGCTTCATCCTGAGCGATGCGCCCGAGCTCACGCTCGCACGGTTGGCGCTGGTGCAAGGGGTGGCGTCGATCGTCGCGTCGGGATTGCGGGTCTTCGGCGTCGAGCCGGTCGAGGAGATGCGTTGATGTCCTATGACTACGGGTCGGACGAGCTCGACGAGCCGCGCGGGCGCTTCTTCGCGCGGCATCCGCGCTACATCATCATCGCGCTGGTCTGGCTGATCGCCATGGGCGGCTCGGCCGCGGGACTTTATGTCGTCTATCGCGGCACCACCAAGGCGCCGGCCGCGGGAGAAGTGCCGATCATCCATGCCGATCACCAGCCGACGCGCAAGCGGCCGGCCGATCCCGGCGGCATGGCGATCCCCGACCAGGACAAGCTCGTCTACTCCCCGGGAAAGCCCGAGCCCAAGGTCGAGCAGCTTCTGCCGCCGCCGGAGCAGCCCGTGCCGCCGCCGGTCGTCGCAGCGCCACCTGAGCCCCCGCCGCCGCCCGCGGCCCCGGCGCCGGTCGCCGCCGCGCCGGCCGCTCCGCCACCGCCCGAGCCCGCCGCGACCGCGGCACCGCCGCCGCCCCCGGTCGCAAGCACGCCCGCTCCCCCACCTCAGCCGGTCGCGGCCCCGGCCGCCGCCGTCGCTCCGGCGCCCGTCCATCCAGCGCCGGCTCGGCCCGCGCCCCCGCCGCCTTCGGCGAGCGGAGGCGGCTACCGCCTCCAGATCGGCGCGGTGCGCACGCCCGAGGGCGCCAAGCACGAATGGGAGCGGCTGAAGCGAGCCAATGGCGACGTGCTCGGCAAGCTCGGCTTCTCGACCGCGCGCGTCGATCTCGGCGAGCGCGGCGTCTTCTATCGGATACAGGCCGGGCCCGTCGCCGATGCCGCTCTCGCCGAGCGTCATTGCGCCGAACTGAAACGCCGCGGCGTCGGGTGCATCCTTGTCAAGCCTTGACCCTCTCGCCGTCATCTTCGGTTGCGGCGGCACCACGCTCACGGCCGCGGAACGCGATTTCTTCCGCGACGGCGATCCCGTGGGCTTCATCCTGTTCCAGCGCAATTGCGACAACCCCGAGCAGGTGCGAAGCCTCGTCGCCAGCCTGCGCGACTGCGTCGGCCGCGCCGATGCGCCTGTTCTGATCGATCAGGAGGGCGGGCGCGTCGCGCGCCTGAAGCCGCCCCATTGGCCGGTCTATCCGGCACCGGCGGTGCTCGCCGCGCTCGGCGGCGCGCTGGCGGCGGAAGCCGTGAAGCTCGGCGCACGGCTCATCGCCGATGATCTCGGCGCGCTCGGCATCACCGTCGATTGCCTGCCGGTGCTGGACATCCCCGTCGCCGGCGCCGATAGGGTGATCGGCGATCGCGCCTATGGCGATGCGCCCGGGCCGGTGGCGGCGCTGGGCCGCGCGGCGGCCGAGGGGTTGCTCGAGGGCGGCGTGCTGCCGGTGATGAAGCACATCCCCGGCCACGGCCGCGGCATGGTCGACAGCCACCATGCGCTCCCCGTCGTGACCGCGCCGCGCGCGCTGCTGGAGAGCACCGATTTCGCGCCGTTCCGTGCGCTCGCCGATCTGCCTTGGGCGATGACGGCGCATATCGTCTTTGCCGCGATCGATGCCGAGCGGCCGGCGACGCTGTCCCCGGCGGTCATCGCGCAAGTGATCCGCGCCGGCATCGGCTTCGACGGCGTGCTGGTGTCCGATGATCTCTCGATGCACGCGCTGGGCGGCAGCTTCGCCGAGCGCGCATCGGGCGCGCTCGAGGCGGGCTGCGATGTAATCCTGCACTGCAATGGCAATATGAGTGAGATGACAGAGATCGCTCGGGCGGCCCGTCCCTTGACCGAAACGGCGCGCCGACGCCTCGATCGTGCCGAGGTGCTTCGACGCGGCGCGGCACGGTCCTTCGACCGTGGGGCGGCGGAAGCGCGGTTTGGCGCACTCCTGGCGGGGGAGGCGTGATGCCGGGCAATTACAGCCAGGTTCTGCTTCAGATCTCGATCTTCGCGCTCCCCGCCATCTTCGCCATCACCTTCCACGAGGCGGCGCATGGCTTTGTCGCCCATCGCCTGGGCGATGATACGGCCTGGCGGATGGGGCGCGTCACCTTCAATCCGCTGCGCCACATCGATCCCTTCGGCACGATCCTGATGCCGCTCTTCCTGCTCTTCATCTCGGGCGGCAAGTTCGTCTTCGGCTTTGCCAAGCCCGTGCCGGTCAATTTCGGCGCGCTGCGCCATCCGCGCATCGACATGGTCTGGGTCGCGCTTGCCGGGCCGGGCACCAACGTCATCCTGGCGATTCTCTCGGCGCTGTTTCTCTACGCCACGCCCTTCGTCCCTCATGTCGCGCGGGAATGGCTCATCGACAATCTCGCCGTCTCGATGGAGATCAACGTCATCCTCGCCGTCTTCAACATGATCCCGCTGCCGCCGCTCGATGGCGGGCGCGTCGCCGTCGGGCTGCTGCCCGATGCGCTGGCCTTTCCGCTCGCGCGCATGGAGCGCTACGGGCTCCTCATCCTGATCGCCCTGCTGTTTCTCTTGCCGATGCTGGGCGACCGCCTCGGCGTCGATCTCGATCTGCTGAGGATGGCGATCGAATATCCGGCAACCTATATCCTGCGCGGCATTTCCTGGCTTACGGGCATCGCGCTATGACCGCGCAAGAGCCCTTCGAACTCGCGAGACCCGAGCCGCCGCCAACCGCGGAGCTCGTGGTCGATCTCGAAGGCTATGAAGGGCCGATCGACATGCTGCTGACGCTGGCGCGCGAGCAGAAGGTCGATCTCACCAAGATCTCGATCCTTCAGCTCGCCGACCAATATCTCGCCTATATCGCAGCGGCGCGCCAGCTTCGCCTCGAGATCGCCGCCGATTATCTCGTGATGGCGGCGTGGCTCGCCTATCTCAAATCGCGCCTGCTGCTGCCCGACCCGCAGCCCGCGGACGAGCCGAGCGGCGCCGAGCTCGCCGCCGCGCTCACCCACCAGCTCCAGCGGCTCGAGGCGATGCAGCAGGCGGGCGCGCGGCTCATGGCGCGCCCGCAACTGGGCCGCGACGTTTTCGCGCGCGGCGCACCCGAAGGATTGCCCAAGGTGCTGCGGCCCGTCTATGAGGTAACGCTTTACGATCTGCTGCGCGCCTATGGCGATCAGCGTCAGCGCAAGGAAGGCTCCGTGCTTCATATCGAGGCGCCGGAGCTCTATTCCATGGATGACGCGCTGCAACGGCTGAGCCGGGTGCTGGGACGCGTGCCGGAATGGCGCACGCTGATGAGCTTCCTGCCATCGGGGTTGCGCAGCGGCTTGATCGAGCGCTCGGCCGTCGCCGCCACCTTCGCCGCGAGCCTGGAGCTCGTCCGCGCCGGCAAGGTGCAGCTACGCCAGGATTCGACCTTTGGACCCATCTATCTCCGCAGCCTGCCGGAAACGCCATGACCCCCGAGGACAGTCAATCCCGCGCCGACCTTCTGCGTCTTGCCGAGGCGCTGCTCTTTGCGGCATCGGCGCCGCTCGATGAAGCGAGCATCGCCGCCCGCTTGCCGTCGGGCACGGATGTGCCGTCGCTCATCGCCGAGCTCGCCGAGCTCTATGCGCCGCGCGGCATCAATGTGGTGCGCGTCGCGGGCGGCTGGACGCTCAGAACGGCGCCCGATCTCGGGCCGCGGCTCAAGCTCGAACAGGTGGTCACGCGCAAGCTGTCGCGTGCCGCGATCGAGACGCTGGCGATCGTCGCCTACCATCAGCCGGTGACGCGCGCCGAGATCGAGGAGATCCGCGGCGTCATCATCAGCAAGGGCACGCTCGACACGCTGATGGAGGCGGGCTGGATCGCGCCCAAAGGCCGGCGCGAGACGCCGGGCCGCCCGGTCACCTGGGTCACGACCGAGCAGTTCCTCCAGCATTTCGGGCTCGCCGACCGCCATGATTTGCCCGGCATCGACGAGCTCAAGGCGGCGGGTCTCATCGGACCGCGGCCCGATCTGACGCTCGCCGAGACGGCGACCGCGCCTGAGCTGCCTTTCGAGGAGGAGACGGAAGGCGAGCGCGAGGCCGATGAGAGCGATGGCGATCATGCGGTGGCGCAGGAAGGGTGACGTGCGCGACGTTGCGACGCTTTGCCCCATCTGCCATTATCCGCGGCCTCCGCAGCGGTGGTGTTGAGGGCGCGCGGCGGACGAGGTAACCTAGTGACGGCAGGCGATGTTTGATTTCGCGTGGTCCGAGATAGCGCTGATCGCCGTGGTGGCGCTGGTCGTCATCGGGCCCAAGGATCTGCCGCGGGTGATGCGCACCGTCGGATACTGGGTCGGCCGGGCGCGCGCCGTGGCGCGCGAGTTCCAGAGCAGCGTCGATCAGATGATCCGCGAGGCGGAGCTCGAGGATGTGAGGAAGCAGGTCGAGGACGCGACCAGGCTCGACCTCCCCAACGAGATCCAGAAGACGATCGATCCCACCGGCGAGTTGCAGCAGAGCCTGAACGAGCCGCTGGTTCCCGCGGAGGCGCCGAGCACGCCGGCGACGCTGCCGGCCGACCAGCCCGTCGCTTTGGCGCCGCCCGCCGAGACCGCACCTGCCCCGGCGACCGCGCCCGTTCCGCCGGAGGAGACCGCGGCCGAACCGCCGCCGGCCAAATCGGGGACGCATGATTAGTGGAATTGTGAATAGTTGATACGACCCTGCCGCTCAGCGGCCCCACCTCCCCCTCCCATCGCTAGCGCGATGGGTCGCTCCCTCTCCGCCCCTCAGGGGCGGAGAGGGTTGGGGTGAGGTGGGGCGGTTCCGCAGGCTCCGCTCTAAGAGGCGCATCGTTTGACCAATCGCGAAGACGAACTCGAAGAAGGCAAGATGCCGCTGCTCGATCATTTGATCGAGCTGCGCCGGCGGCTGCTCTATTCGATCCTGGCGCTGATCGTCGCCTTCGTGCCCTGCTATTACTTCGCGCAGCCGATGTACAACTTCCTCGCGGCGCCGCTTCAGGCGATCCTCGGGCCGCAGGGAACCTTCATCCAGACGACATTGCTCGAAGGCTTCATCACCAATATCCGGGTCGCCTTCTGGGCGGGCTTCTGCCTCGCTTTTCCCGTGATCGCCACCCAGCTCTGGATGTTCGTGGCCCCGGGCCTCTACCGGAACGAGCGGCGCGCCTTCCTGCCTTATCTCTTCGCCACGCCCGTTCTGTTCATCCTGGGCGCGGCGTTGGCATATTTCGTCATCTTCCCGACCGCCTTCAAATTCTTCGCGAGCTTCCAGCAGGCCGGCGGTCCCGAGGGCGTGCGCATCCAGCTCTTTCCCAAGATGGATGATTATTTCTCGCTCGTCCTGCGCTTCACCTTTGCCTTCGGCGTCGCCTTTCAGATGCCGGTGCTGCTGACGCTGATGGGGCGGGTCGGTCTCGTCACCTCGGCGGGTCTGGCCGCCAAGCGGCGCTATGCCATCGTCATCAATTTCATCGCCGCGGCCATTCTGACGCCGCCCGATCTCTTCAGCATGGTGGCGCTCGCGGTGCCGATGCTGGCGCTCTACGAGATCTCGATCTTCTCCTGCCGCATGGTCGAGAAGCAGCGTGCGGCCCGCGAGGCGGAAGCCGAAGCGGAGCTCGCCGGCAAGACTTAGGCGCCTCTCACTTCGCCCGGGTGGGGGCGAGGGTGATCGCCGTGGCCACCAGCAGCAAAAGGATCGCCTCCAGCCCGAACCGCGGGGCATAGAAGCTCGCCCAGAGACAGAAGACTCCGGTGCTGCCGAAGAGGAGGGAGAGCGCCTGGGAGACCATGCGCATGAGGGCATAATTCATCATGTCGGAGGAGCAGCAAAATCCGTGCCCGGATCATAAATCTTTTAAAATCAATATATTATAGGTCGCCAGCGGATTTGGGCGGCGGTGAGTGTAAGATCAAGCGACGGTCGGCTGGCAGGTGCGCTTTCCACGCGGCAGCAGGCGTCGGATTGTGGCAATGCGCCGGCTTGGCGTTCACCGCCCATGTCAGTGGACGCTCGCAGCCTCGCCCTTTATAACCGGCGCTCCGGCAATTTCCGTCTTCGGCGCCATGTTCGACCTCAAATGGATCCGCGAGAACCCCGATTCCTTTGATCGCGGGCTGGCTCGGCGCGGGCTTCAGCCCATGGCCGCGCGGGTGCTGGAACTCGACCGGCAATGGCGCGAGGCGCAGACCGGCGCCGAGCAGCTTCAGGCGGAGCGCAACAAGCTTTCGAAGGAGATCGGCGTCGCCAAGGCGAAGGGACAGGATGCGTCCGACATCCTTGGCCGGGTCGCCAAGACCAAGGACGAGCAGGCGGCACTCGAAGCAAGCGCGGCGGAGCGGCGCGGCGAGATCGATGCGGTGCTCGCGACGCTCCCCAATCTTCCGGCCGCCGATGTGCCGGACGGAAAGGACGAGACCGGCAATGTCGAGATCCGCCGCCACGGCACACCGCCAAGCTTCGCCTTTGCGGCGCGCGATCATGCGGCGCTGGGCGAGGGGTTGCGGCTCATGGATTTCGCGCGTGCCGGCAAGATCTCGGGCGCGCGCTTCGTGGTACTCTATGGCCAATTGGCGCGGCTCGAACGCGCGCTCGCGCAATTCATGCTCGATCTCCACACCCGCGAATTCGGCTATCAGGAGGTGAGCCCGCCGCTTCTGGTGCGCGGCGAAGCCGCCTTCGGCGTCGGGCAATTGCCGAAATTCGAGGAGGATCTCTTCAAGACGACGAACGGGTTCTATCTCATCCCGACCGCGGAGGTGTCGCTCACCAATCTCGTCGCCGACGAGATCCTCGACGAGGCCGTGCTGCCGCTGCGCTTTACCGCGGGAACGCCCTGCTTCCGCTCCGAGGCGGGAGCGGCGGGCAAGGACACGCGCGGCATGATCCGCCAGCATCAGTTCGAGAAGGTCGAGCTCGTTTCGATCGCGCACCCCGACCAGTCCGAGGCCGAGCATGAACGCATGACGGCCTGCGCCGAGGAGGTGCTGAAGCGGCTCGGGCTCGCCTATCGCGTGATGTTGCTGTGCAGCGGCGATATGGGCTTCGCCTCGCGCAAGACCTATGACATCGAGGTCTGGCTGCCGGGGCAGGGGACCTATCGCGAGATCTCGAGCTGCTCCAATTGCGGCGAGTTCCAGGCGCGGCGCATGTCGGCGCGCTTTCGGCCCAAGGAGGGGAAGGGCACGCGCTTCGTCCATACCCTCAACGGCTCCGCTCTCGCCGTCGGCCGCACGCTCATCGCCGTCATGGAGAATTATCAGCAAGGCAACGGCACGATAACGGTGCCCGACGCGCTGCGGCCCTATATGGGCGGGCTCACGACGATCGGCGGCGATGTCTGACTCACGGCGATCGCGGCTGGGTCATCCCCCCACCTCACCCCGACCCTCTCCGCCCCCAGGGGCGGAGAGGGGGCTTGAATACGCCGAAAGTGAAATCAGGCCGCCGACAATCTCCTCTCCGCCCTCGGGGGCGGAGAGGTTGGGTGAGGTGGGGGACCACCGCACCAACCGCGCGCTCTGATGTCCAACCGAGCCATCGACCTCGCCGCCGCGCGCATTCTCGTTTCCAATGATGACGGCATCAACGCTCCCGGGCTCAAGCTTCTGGTCAAGGTGGCGCGCGCGCTCAGCCGCGATGTCTGGGTGGTGGCGCCGGAGCAGGAGCAGAGCGGTGCCAGCCATTCGCTCACCGTCCATCGGCCCTTGCGCATCCGCAAGGTGGCGGCGCGGCGCTTTGCCGTCGACGGCACGCCGACCGATTGCGTGCTGCTTGCCGTCAACGTCATTCTGCGCGACAAACGGCCGACGCTGATGTTCTCCGGAGTGAACAGGGGCGCCAATCTCGGCGAGGATGTGACCTATTCCGGGACGGTGGCCGCCGCCATGGAAGCGACATTGCTCGACGTGCCGTCGATCGCCTTCAGCCAGCATTATTCGAACGGCAATCCCGTGCGCTGGACGACCGCCGCGGCGCATGCGCCCGAGGTGATCCGCCGCCTCACCGGGCTCTCCTGGCCGCGCCACACGCTGATCAACGTCAATTTTCCCGACGTGCCGCCCGAGGCGGTCACCGGCATCGTCGCGACGCGGCAGGGACGGCGCAAGATCGGCGACGGCGTCGCCGAGCGCGTCGACCCCCGTGGCCGCGCCTATTACTGGATCGGCCCGTTGCGCGAGGAGGCGCCGGACGAGCCCGGCACCGATCTCAACGCGGTAACGCAAGGCAAGGTGTCGCTGACGCCGATCTATTTGGACCTCACCAACGGCCCGGCGCTTGCCGAGCTCAAGAAGGTCTTTCCGTGAACGACGCGCCCTCGCCCAAGGTGCTTCGGCTCCTCATGGAGCTGCGCGGCTTGGGGATCAGCGATGCGCGCGTGCTCGGCGCCATCGAGCGCACGCCGCGCGAGATCTTCGTGCCGGCGACCTTCAAGGACCAGGCTTACGAGAATGTCGCGCTACCGATTGGCCAAGGCCAGACCATCAGCCAGCCGCTGGTCGTTGCCATGATGAGCGAGGCGCTCCAAGTCGGCGAGCGCCACAAGGTCTTCGAGATCGGCACCGGCTCCGGCTATCAGACGGCGATCCTGGCGCGGCTCTGCCGCCGCGTCTTCACCATGGAGCGCCATCGCGCGCTTCTGAAGGAGGCGGAGCAGCGCTTCCACGAGCTCAAGCTGCGCAATGTGACGACCCGCTTCGGCGATGGCAGCAAGGGCTGGCCCGAGCAGGCGCCGTTCGATCGCATCATCGTCACCGCCGCGGCCGCGGAGCTGCCGACCAATCTGCTCGACAGCCTCGCCGAAGGCGGCGTTCTCGTGGCGCCGGTGGGCGAGGAGCGGCGCGACCAGCAGCTCATGCGCATTCGCCGCCAGAGCGACCAATTCATCACCGAGGAGCTTGGCGCCGTGCGCTTCGTCCCTCTCGTCGCCGGTCTGCCGCGCAAGGCGAGCGCGCCGAACAAGAACGGCGCGTGAGCCGCGGCGCCTCCCATCGCGCCAGCCGATTGGTTAGACTGCCGGCATGATCGCGCAGCGCCGGCTTTGCCTGTTCCTTGGCTTGATGCTGGCCGGGGCACTTGCCGGCTGTGCGCGGAGCTATCCGCCCGCGCCGGTGCAAACGGGTGCGCCGGCGGCGGGAATGCGCCCGGCGGTGCCGCACCCCGACTGGATCACCGTGGAGCGCGGCGACACGCTTTATGGCATCGCGCGGCGCTATGACGTGCCGCTCCGCTCGCTCATCGACGCGAACGGCCTAACGCCGCCCTACAAGCTCGCCGCCGGCCGCGTGCTCACCCTCCCGCAACTGCGCCAGCATGTCGTACAGCCCGGCGAGAACATCGAAGGGGTGGCGCGGCAGCACGGCGTCGATGCCAGCACGCTCGCGCGCACCAATGGCCTGTCGCCGCCCTACACGCTTCCCGTGGGCCAGCCGCTCACCCTGCCGGCGCCGGTCCAAGCCGCGCCCGCGCCGCCGCCGAGGACATTGCCGCCGGTCGTCTATGCCGTGGCGCCGGGGCGAAGTCAGGCGCCGACGAGTCACCCCGCCGCGCCGCCGCCCGCGCCACCGGTCGCGGCCAGCGAGCCGACGGTGATCGCTGCGGCACCGAAACCCGCGCCGGTCGAGTCCGTGCCGCTTGCGCCGCCGCCAGCGCCCGCCGCGGCGATGGCTGCGCCTCCGCTATCACCGCCGCCGCCCCCGGCGGCGCCGCCTGCCGCGCCATTGCCCGCGGCGCCGCCGCATGAGGAGGTTGCCGCCTTGCCGCCGCCGCTCCCAGCACCGCATGGCAATGTGCGAAGCTTTCTCTGGCCGGTGCGAGGGCATGTCATCGCCGCTTACGGTGCGGGCGAGGGCGGGGCGCATAATGACGGGATCAATATCGCGGCGCCGCAGGGAACGCCGGTCGTCGCCGCCGATGCTGGAACCGTCGCATATGCCGGCAACGAGTTGCGCGGCTATGGCAACCTCGTGCTCATCAAGCATGCCGATGGCTGGATGACGGCCTATGCGCATAATTCCGCGCTGCTGGTCAAGCGCGGCGAGAAGGTGGCGCGCGGCCAGACCATCGCGCGGGTCGGCGCCACGGGCGCCGTCGGCGAGCCGCAGCTTCATTTCGAGATCCGTCACGGTACCAAGGCGCTCGATCCCGCGGAGTATCTGCCGATGCCGGCGGCGACCGCCGCCAAGGGATAGCCGCGATCAGCCGCCCGCAGGCGCTTGATCGCGTCCATAGAAGCGCGCGGCGACGGGCTCGAGCGTCAAGCCCTGCACGATCATCGTGAAGATGACGATGCCGTAGCAGACCGTGACCAGCGCATCCTTCGGGCCGCTCGCCGGCAGCGACAGCGCGAGCGCGACGGAGATGCCGCCGCGCAAGCCGCTCCAGGTGAGGATCGCCGTCGCGCGCCCCTTGCGCGGTGCGGCGAAATTGAGCGGCAGCGCCGGGAGTGCCACGCAGATCGCGCGAACCGCGATCGCCAGCGGAATGGCGGCGAAGGCGGCCACCAGATAAGAGAGGCGCAGCCGCAGTGCGGCGAAAACGAAGCCGATGAGCAGGAACAGCAGCGCGTTCAGCAATTGATCGGTGAGCGACCAGAATTTTTCGAGATAGTCGAGCGCGGTGCCGCTCACGGCATAGCGCACGCCGATGCTGCCCATGATGATGCCGGCGGTGACGACGGCAACGGGGCCCG
>Ga0209062_1002347_pt1 | contig 25925 bp, 24 predicted proteins | sample Coa_R2_2_FD_187158 | JGI IMG/M metagenome (GOLD analysis project Ga0209062, IMG submission 187158) | Surface soil microbial communities from Centralia Pennsylvania, which are recovering from an underground coalmine fire - Coalmine... | ecosystem: Environmental > Terrestrial > Soil > Unclassified... | reverse complement strand
CGATTGAGTGGATACCAATATAAGATGCGCTGAATCGCAAGAAATTTCAATGGGCGGACAGATGTTTGATCCAGGAGCAGCCAGCCCGGCATCTCTGGCCCGGCACGAACGGCAGGCGCTCGCCGCTGGGCCTCGCCGCCGGGCCAGAGATGCCGGCCTGGGCGGAGGGCCGTGGCTTCGCCGCAATTTTCCGCGCCACTATGGCAGCCGCCTGCCGCCATCCCCCTGGCGTGATACAAGCTCCGCGCGGCACCTTTTCCCGCCAGGACGCACTGTCTCCATTACTTGGCGGGCCCGGGCCGGCATTTCGCGAGGACCATGTCGATCGCGGTCGTGGCCTCTGAGACATTGAGCCAGATTTCGGCGCGCTCCTCGCTTTTGAACCGCTTGCCGAGATCGAAAGGCTGCTCATATCCGGGCACGTGCAGAAAGCAGGCCCACTTGCCATCCGGCAGTTCTTCAACCGTCACTTTATTATCACCCGCCACGTCCGATCCTCCTTCGCGTGTGTTTTCACAGCCCGATGCGGAGCAAAACGCGCATTACTCCGCGATTTTCGAGATATGCTCCGGCGGCTCTTACAAATCCAAAACGAGAAGATCGCCCTTGGCGCGAGAAACGCACGGGAGAAAGAAACCCTCTTCCTTTTGTTGCGGATTTAGACGTTTGTCGCGGTGATCCGCTTCGCCTTCGAGAACCTTTATCTTGCAAGTCCCGCACATGCCCTGTTCGCAAGAGGTCGGAATTTTGATGCCTTGTTCTTCCAGAAAGGCCGTCACGGTCTTGTCGCCTGGGATTTTATAAACATTCCCGGTGCTCGCGATTTTGACTTCAAAGACCTTGTCGAGGATGGCCGCGGGCACCTTGGCCGTGAAGCGTTCGGCATGAATGCGCTCTTCGGCAAAGCCCTTCTGCTTGGCCATATTGATGATCGGATCCTGCCACCAGTCGGCGCCGCAGATGAAAAGCTGCATATCTTCCGGCTGGCCCGAAAGAATGGCCGCCGGGTTCAGCAATTGATTGAGTTCGCTCGCCTCATAATAAAACTTTGTGTTTTCGGCGAAATTCGAGTCCTGAATCATGCCGTGAAACGATCCTGGGGACATCAAGGCGTAGACATAATGAAGCTCGAAGGGAATATTTTGGGATTTCAAATAATCGGCAATGCTCAGAATGGGTGTTATGCCGATGCCCCGGGCCAGCAAGATGGCTTGCTTTGTATTGCGGGGGACGCGGAAGCGGTTGCGCGGCAGGCCAACTTGCAAGGTGTCGCCTTCCTTGACCTCTTCATGCAGCGCCTTGGACCCGCCCCGGCTGTTGGCATCCTTCCACACGCCGATGACATAGCGGTTACGTTCTGCCGAGCTGTTACATAAGGAGTATTGGCGCACCAATCCGCCAGGTATCGTCACATCGATATGAGAGCCTGCGGAGAAGGCGGGAAGATCCGCCCCGTCTGGATCGGTGAGTTCAAACGAGACCATGTTATGGGCCTCATCGGTCTTTTTCGCGACGATGACCGGGCGCAAAGTGTCGTCTGTCATACCATCCTCTTCTCTATGCGCGTGAGAGGATGGTGTGGAGCAAATCACATGCCTGATTGCAGAATGGCTGTGCTGATGCTATGAACAAATTCTGGGCACGGAGGGTTCACTTTGTCAGTTCGTGAACTCCTCATGCTGACGTCGCCAATTACCAACTGCCTCGTTTTAGATCTTACTCAGTATGTGATAATATTTTGCATTCGGGGCCGACGCAGTGACCGAAGGAATGACTTATCTGACCGTTCATACAACCGCCGATGCCGAACGCCTCTTGGCGAAAGTTCGGGAGGCGGCAGCGCGCGCCCGGGAGTGGATCGTCGCACAGACCGGAGACCCGCTTGAACTACTGCGCCTGATGAAATTCGACCCCATTGGGTTTCATCCAATCACCCATGGTCCGCTCAATCTGGTCGAGCAGATCAATCAAACATGGACATTCGTGACGGCGATCGCTGCTGCTCGCCAGCTGCTCGCACTTCATCGGGATGCTGGCGGCTTTCGCCTCGCGCCTGGGGCACACGCGTGCCTCCCTCTCGATATCATGAGCGAAAAGGATGGTCTTGTTGGTGCGGAAACATTTGCGGCAGTGTCGCCGCGCAACAACGACAAGTTGGAAAAGGATCTAGAGAAACTGAAAGGTAGATCCGAGAAGCACCGCTATGTTTTCTTCATCTCCCCGCAATTCCCAGGCAACGAACGACGGCTCGATTTAGAGCGCGACGGAATTCAAGTTTGGTCGGTGGATGTCTAATAACTAGCCCACTGTCGTTCCGCCAGCGCTAGCCCCTCTCACACATAAAGCTTGCCGCCCTTCTCCAAGAACTCGGCGCTCTTTTCCGCCATCCCCTTTTCGCGCGCTTCCATCAACGCCGCCTCTTCCCGCAAATCCTGCGTGATCTTCATCGAGCAGAACTGCGGTCCGCACATCGAGCAGAAATGCGCGCTCTTATGCGCCGCCTTGGGAAGCGTCTCGTCGTGGAAGAGCCGCGCCGTCTCCGGGTCGAGCCCGAGATTGAACTGATCCTGCCAGCGGAAATCGAACCGCGCGCGGGACATCGCATCATCCCTGATCTGCGCCGCCGGATGCCCCTTCGCGAGATCTCCCGCATGCGCCGCAATTCTGTAAGTGATGACTCCCGTCTTCACATCGTCGCGGTCCGGCAGGCCGAGATGCTCCTTCGGCGTCACATAGCAGAGCATGGCGCAGCCGAACCAGCCGATCATCGCGGCGCCAATACCTGAGGTGATGTGGTCGTAGCCCGGCGCAATATCGGTCGTCAGCGGACCAAGCGTATAGAAGGGCGCCTCGCCGCATTCCTCGAGCTGCTTCTCCATATTGACCTTGATCTTGTGCATCGGGATATGGCCGGGCCCTTCGATCATCACCTGGCAGCCCTTGTCCCAGGCGATCTTCGTCAGCTCGCCCAGCGTTTCGAGCTCGGCGAATTGGGCGCGGTCATTGGCGTCCGCGATCGAACCTGGCCTCAGACCATCGCCAAGCGAGAAGGAGACATCATAAGCCCGCATGATGTCGCAAATCTCATCGAAGCGCTCATAAAGAAAGCTCTCCTTGTGATGCGCAAGGCACCAGCGCGCCATGATCGAGCCGCCGCGCGAGACAATGCCGGTGGTGCGCTTGGCGGTTAGCGGCACATAGGCGAGGCGCACGCCGGCATGGATCGTGAAATAATCGACGCCCTGCTCGGCCTGCTCGATCAATGTATCCCGGAACACCTCCCAGGTGAGCTTGACCGGATCGCCATCGACCTTTTCAAGCGCCTGATAGATCGGCACCGTGCCAATCGGCACCGGCGAATTGCGCAAGATCCAGTCCCGGGTATTATGAATATTGCGGCCAGTCGAAAGATCCATGACCGTATCGGCGCCCCAGCGGATCGCCCAGACCATTTTCTCGACTTCCTCGGCAACGGAGGAGGTCACAGCCGAATTGCCGATATTGGCATTGACCTTGACGAGGAAGTTGCGGCCGATGATCATCGGCTCAAGTTCCGGATGATTGATATTGGCCGGGATGATCGCGCGCCCCCGGGCAATCTCGTCGCGCACGAACTCCGGCGTGACGAAAGCGGGAATCGAAGCGCCAAAACTCTCGCCATCCTTGAGCCGCGCCTCGGCGCCCTCGCACATTTGCTCGCGCCCCAGATTCTCCCGCGCGGCGGCGAAAATCATTTCTTCCGTGATGATTCCGGCGCGGGCAAATTCATATTGAGTGACAGGCGCACTGCCAGAGCCCTTGCGCGGAGATCTGTTGGCTGGGCAGGGCGGCACGAGACGTTCTTGCGCAACGCGGCCATTGTCTTCCGGACGCAGGGTGCGGCCTTGGTAGAATTCGAGCTGCGGCCGCGCCTTGAGCCACGGTTCGCGAATGGGGGGAAGCCCCTTCGAAAGATCGATAGAAACCCCTTCCCCGGTATAAGGCCCGGAAGGATCGTAAACCCGCACCGCCGGCTCATTCGCGGAAGGATCGAGCGCGATTTCCCGGAAAGGCACGGCGATATCGGCCCTTCCTTGCGGATGATAATAGATCTTCTTCGAGCCGGGTAAAGGTCCGCAGGTGACGCTCTGCGGAACGATGTTCTGCGGCTTCTCTCGGATATTCATCGCGATCCTCCGCTCGGGGCGTCCAGTGGAAGGAGGCGGATGCGAAGCGGCGAGAGTGTGGCTCGTCCCCGGCTGCCTTGTCCCTTCGCTGGCATTACCCAGATTCAGGTTCTATGGGTGTGATCTCAGCCGCCGGCTCCGGCAGCACCCCATGGCAAATTAACAATTATAGGGCCAGATGCCCAGTGGCAAGCGGTGCCGCAACCGGGGATAACCCGGTTTGAATCCCGGCTCTGCCAAAAGCACCCCTTCTACACCGTGCGGCTACACGCTCGATTGGGGGGCATCGCCGAAGCCGCTTCTGGCTATATTCCACACCAGCCTGCCAGATGATAAATAGAAAGAAGGCCTCTCTCCGGGAGACAAGACAGAAGGGCACAGACCGGCCTGTGTGTAGAAATGCGGCTGGAAAAACTGCCCCAGGCGGTGCCTTGATATTTCTTACCGGCATCATAACGAACAGGCGAGATGGAGAGCTACAATGAAGAAACAGCAGCTCAGACCGCCGCCGGCAGACAAGTCATTGGCGCACGCAGGCCGGACGGCCTATTCTTTGCGGACGGGCTTGGACCGAGTATTCCGAGTGTGGATAGCAACACTGCTTGTTGAAGCTATTACGGTATTTCCAGCCTCTATAAGCGCTTCGGTCCTGAATACGGCTAGCGCAGCTTATGCCCCGCCCTCACCGGAAGAGGCAATGAAACCTGCTTCAGTTATCCCGCCGCTTTCATCTTCCCCGGAACCTGTATATCCTCTCAAAGTAAGTGCCAACAATCGCTATCTCGTAGACCAAAATAATATCCCATTCTTGATGACCGGCGATGCTCCCCAAACGTTGATCACCGCCTTGCCGGAAGCGGATGCTGCCATATACATGGCCAACCGCCGGAAGTACGGCATTAACACGCTATGGATCAACATTTTGTGCAACTTTTCCGACGGTTGCAATAAAGACGCTACAACCTTTGACGGAATTAGACCGTTCACCATAGCTGGTGATCTGTCGACACCAAACCCTGCCTATTTCCAGCGCGCGGACGGCATGATCAATATGGCTGCCGCTAACGGCATGACAGTGCTGCTGGATCCCATCGAGACCAGTAGCTGGCTAGACGTACTGCGGACAAACGGCGTTGCAAAAGCGTTTGCATACGGACAATTCCTAGGAAATCGCTATAAAAATTTTCCGAATATCATTTGGATGCACGGAAACGACTTCCAATCGTGGCAAAATACGGCCGACGATGCTTTGGTACAGGCTGTCGCACGCGGTATCCGGAGCGCGGACACAAATCATATTCATACTGTCGAGCTCAATTACTTGACGAGCGGATCTTTGGATGATCCAACATGGGCGCCATTTATCGAGCTTGATGCGGCGTACACCTATTTTCCGACATATGCGCAAGTCCTTACTGAGTACAATCGGCCTGCCTTCAAACCTGTTTTCATGGTGGAAGCAAACTATGAGTTTGAACACATTAGCAATACCGATGGCGGGTCGGCGCAAAATCTGCGGCGGCAAGAATATTGGACGATGCTCAGCGGCGCGGCTGGGCAAGTCTATGGAAGCTTCTACACTTGGCGGTTTGCAAAGGGATGGGAAGCAAATCTCGATACTCCCGGTGCGATTCAACTCGGTTATATGAAAAGCCTGTTCGCCTCACGAAAATGGTATGATCTCATTCCCGATCAAACACATTCCGCCGTTATTGCCGGTTACGATAGTATTTCAGGCTTGATCGGAAAGACTTTTGCAGCTCTTGGCAAGCCTTCGAGCTTGGCATTGAGAATTTTAACGCACGTCCGGAAGCTGTCGGGCTTCGGATCCATATCAACTAACAATTATGTTACCGCGGCCCGTACTTCAGACGGATCGCTGGTGATTGCCTATACGCCGTCGATCCGCACGATCACGGTGGACATGTCCAAACTTTCCGGGCCTGCCATAGCACGCTGGTATGATCCAACAAATGGAACATATATCGAGGCGAGCAGCTCACCGCTCGCAAACTCGGGCCAGAAAGAATTCGTCCCTCCGGCACAGAACGCCGAGGGTGATGGTGATTGGGTCTTGGTGCTTGAATGCCCCGGTGCTTCCTGATGCGGCGGCAGATCCGGTCTCCGGGCACGCAGCCAACGAACCCGCTTATCATGCAAAGGAGATATGCGGGCGGCTGACCGTATATCGCCTTTTCACCATGCGGAAATTCGATCCAGGGTGTCACTGAATTTACTCGTGACCGTCCGCACTCTCACGCCAGCGGCCGGGCAGAAGGAATGTGAGCGCGGAAAGCGCGGCGTAGATTGCGATGCCCGCTGCCGAGATCAAAACCAGCGCCGCGAACATGCGCGGGATGTTCAGCCGGTAGCCCGCCTCCGCGATCCGGAAGGCAAGACCCGCCCCCTTCCCCGCATTGCCTGCCGCGAGTTCGGCGGCGATCGCACCGATCAGCGCGAGGCCGCCGCCAATGCGCAAGCCCGCGAGAAAATAAGGCAGGGCCGCTGGCAGACGGAGATAAACCAGTGTCTGCCAGCGCGTCGCGCGATATAGCCTGAAGAGATCGGCGAGATTGCGCTCGGCCGAAGCAAGCCCCACGGCGGTGTTTGCCAGAACCGGAAAAAAGGCGGCAAGAAAGGCACAGACGAGCACCGCCATGGGCGCATCGAGATAGATCAAAAGCAAGGGAGCGATAGCGATGATCGGAGTCACCTGCAGCACGATCGCAAAGGGGAGAAAAGAACGCTCCACCCATTTCCATTGGGCGAAAAGAACAGCAAGGCCGGTGCCGCCAAGAACAGCCGCCGCGAGCGCCGCAAGGGCTGTCTCAAGGGTGACGAGCAAGGCCGGAAACAGAATGCCGCGATCCGCCACAAGCGTCTCGATCACAAGCGAGGGTGAAGGCAGAATATAGGGCGGCACATTGCGCAGCCTCACATAGCATTCCCATGCTGCGAGCAGGGCCATGAAGACCAGGACTGGCGGTCCGTACCGCACAAACCATTGCGGAAGGTGCAAGGGCCTGCCAAAAGCGTTCACTTCGAGGCCTCACCGCTTGGCTCTTGCATCGCGTCCTGCAAGGCATGAGAGGCTAGCGCGCAAAGCTTCGCATAAGCGGAACTCGTGCGGAACTCCTTATCTCGCGGGGCAGCGGTGCCGAATGCAATCTCCTTGACGACGCGTCCCGGCCGCGCCGCCATCACCGCGATCCGGCTTGAAAGGTAGACGCTCTCGTAAACCGAATGGGTGACGAAAATGATTGTCGTCCCAAGCTCGCCTTGCAGCCGCAGCAGATCATCGTTGAGCTTGAATCTCGTGATCTCGTCGAGCGCGGCGAAAGGCTCGTCCATCAACAGCAGCTTTGGATGCAAGACGAGCGCGCGGGCGATGGAAACACGCATGCGCATTCCGCCGGATAGCTCGCGCGGGTAAGCCGCGGCCTCGCCCGCAAGGCCAACGAGAGCCAGCATCTCGCGCACGGAAGGCGCCGCCTCGCGGCGCGAGCGCCCCTGCAGCTTGAGAGGCAGAAACACGTTATCGAAGACGCTCGCCCAGGGCATGAGAGCCGGCTCCTGGAACACGAAGCCGATGCTCGTACGGCCGGGCTCGAAACTGCGCATGAGGGTGCCAGAAGAGACGCTGTCAAGACCGGCGATCAGCCGCAACACCGTCGATTTCCCGCAGCCGGACGGGCCGAGCAAGGTCAGAAACTCGCCGCTGTGCACCTCAAGATCGAGGCCCGCGAGCGCGACCGTTCCGGTGTCATATGTTTTGCCGGCGTTTCGCAGGGAGACGAGGGGTTTTGTCTGAGACACGATCATCGAGGGCGCATCATAAGCGTCCATCAGGCTCTGGCTAGCCCTCGCGGGCCTCGCCGCCCATTTTATTGGTGCGGGCGCAGCTCCAGTCCAACGCCGCGCCCAATGAATTGCAAGGTATAGGCCCGCTTATAATCGAGATAGGGCTTGAAGAGCCCCGCATCGACCATCTTGCCAAAAAAGCTTTTGACCCGCGCGTCGCGCATGGCGCCAATGCCGAGGGTCAGGGCATCGCCCGAATCGACAATGCCATATTCCTTCATCTTGGCGCGCGAATAGGCAAGCTGATCATCGCTGATATCGGGATTGTCCCGTTTAATGAGTTCATTGGCAGCGCGATTGTCACCATAAATATAATTGTACCAGCCGATGATCGAGGCATCGACGAACCGCTGAACAAGATCCGGATTTTTTTCGATGATATCGCGCGTGGTCTCGATCGTGGTCGAATAGGAATCATAACCGTAATCTGCGGCGAGAAATACATTCGGTTTGAAACCGCCTTGCCGCTCGACTTCAAAAGGCTCGGAAGTTACGTAGCCTTGCTCGATCGAATTTTTATCCGTGATGAAAGGCGCCGAATTGAATGTGTAGGGTCTCACCTTCTCATCCTTGAACCCGTAGGCGAGCTTCAGCCATTGGTACACGGAGACAAAGCCATCTTTGCCAATATAGGCAGTGGCGGCTTTTGGCAGATCCTCCATGCGATCGAGGCCAACACCCGGGTGCGACATCAAGATGAAAGGATCTTTTTGAAAAAGCGAAGCGACCGCGACGATGGGAACATCTCCAGCAACCGAATCGAAAACCTGGATCAAATTGGCGCCGAGATCGAATTCGACTTTCCCAGCTGCGAGCAGGAGCCTGTTGTTGGCATTGGGACCGCCTTGCAGGATCGTCACATCGAGACCGTATTTCTCATAAGTGCCATCGGCCTTGGCCTGATAGAAACCGCCATGCTCGGCTTCGGCGAGCCAATTCGTCGCAAAGGTCACCTTGTCGAGGGCCCCGGCGGGCGTGGCGGCTGGCAGTAAGATAAGAAGACATGAGAAGAGAAAGCCAAAAAACTTCAAAGTGAATCCCCGATCAACCAATGTCCGGTCCGGCGGGACGCACCGATGCGCCCAACAATTGAGGGAAATATGGCGAGCAGGTTCTTGGGGGCCGCATTTTGACAGACGCGAGGCGGTCCGAAGAGGTAGAGACCCGTCCCTTCCGCCGGCGATCCCCCGAAAGTTAAAACTGTGTTGTGCTGCAGCAAAAAAGTGAAGACGCCTGTTAATCCGGCGGCGACTCGAATCATTGCGAATGAATACTTCTTGATGTCTTCTTGTCAAAGAGGAGAAAAGCCATGGCCGCGCTTTTGTCTCTTTTTCTTTGCGGATTCTGCATCGGGGCCATCTATTACAGCACCCCGTCCCGTGGCGTGAATCCAGATGTCTATGGAGTCGCGCTGTGGATCTTGTCGAGCGGCGCGCTGGCGGGGTCGGCCATAATTTTGCTGGTCAGCCTTGTGCCGCCGGTTGGGATTCATCCGCCAAATTACTGGTAATCCTTCGCATGAGATAGCACGCAAAAGGGGATTGGCCAGGCAGCCCCCGCCTGATTCACGAGGTGATAAAGTTTGGGCCGGTAACATCCGGCCCAAATATTATGTCCATCAGCGAAGAGCTCATTAGGGCGGTGTTCAGGGCGCCGGACGGAGCGACAGCGCCTCGACGCCGGCAGCAAGTGAAAAGCCAGTCTGGGCCTGTACCGACAAGGGCTGCAATGCAATCGAGCGGTTTGAGCCGCCGACAAGCACATTTGCGCCAAGCCCCACCCCAAAGGTTGCCGAGGCATCGACCCCGCCATAATCCCCGGCGAGGGCCCAATGCCGCGGTCCCGACGTTGGCGCGAACACGGCCCAGGCGAGAATGCCCTGGTCGGTTTCACCGATATCGAGGCCGAACTGACGGACCGTCCCATAATAGCGCTCCCGGTATCCGCGAACCGAGGTGAAAACGCAGGCCATCTCCTTTGTCGAAGTGACGATCAGGCCAAGGCCTCCGGAGACATTGCAGCGCAACCTGCCGACCTTGACTCCTTGCTGGGCAACTGCGGTTTGAGCGGTTGCCGCCAGGACGGCGAGAGACGCCGCGCATAGAAAGGCGCGAATCTTCATTGGCTTTCCTTTTCGTTGAGGGCTGACGCCGATGGGGCGAATCAGACCCAGCCGATACGGACTCTAACCACCAAAGGGATTAGGACAGGCGTGTCAATAGTGTCCTTTGAGGAGGCCGGAATCAACGCACAGATATATTCAGTTTTTCGCACCTCACCGGCTTGATACACCTCAATTGCAGGTATGTTTTTTTCAGCAGATCTTACACAGGAATGCCCGGCGGTCACAAGATGAAAGATGATCAGCAAAGCCGGTTTCATCACGCAATTGATCTCATAAGAGACTTCCCTGCGTACGTAATAGGAGTCGAATCATGGCAGCCACGAACTCACACGCACATGTCCTGCTCATCGGGGCGATCGTGATTCCCGCGCTGACGGCGCTTGTACCCAACGCCTTGGCTGCAGATGCGGCAAAAGGAGAAGTCATCGCGAAGCGCTGGTGCGCCGCCTGCCATCTGGTCTCGCCAGAGCAGAAAGAGGCCAATCCCGATGTGCCGAGTTTTGCTGCGGTGGCGCATAAAGTGAAATCCCCGCAAGCGCTCGCCGCTTTCCTCATGGATCCGCATCCCAAAATGCCGGACATGAGTCTGACGCGCGAGGAGATCGCGGACCTCGTCGCTTATATCAAGAGCCTCGGACGGTGAGCTGCAAACCAACGCCCATTTTCTCCAGCAATAATTGAAAGCCGCGCTTTGCGCATCCCGCCCGAATATGCAAGCTTTTGCGCTTAGCTGCGCAAGGACTCTCCCATGCCGGACACAAGATTTTGGGCCGAGATGATTTGGACCGATTTCGAGACCCGAGACATGGCGCGCACCATCGCGGTCCTGCCCTTCGCCGCGACCGAGCAGCATGGCCCGCACCTGCCGCTCGGCACCGATTGTTTCATCATGGAAGGCTATATCGAGAGAGTCGTTGAACGCCTTCCAGATGAGCTCTCCGTTCTGTTTCTCCCCGTGCAGAATTGCGGCTATTCGGCCGAGCACATCGATTTTCCCGGCACGCTCAGCCTCTCCGCCGAAACGCTCCTTCGCGCATGGACGGAGCTTGCCGAATGTGTCATTCGCGCGGGCTGCCGCAAGCTGGTTTTGCTCAATTCGCATGGCGGCAACAGCCCGCTCCTTAATCTCATTGCCCATGATCTGCGGGCAAGGCTCGGCGTGCTCGCCGTGCTCGCGTCCTGGCGGCGCTTCGGCGCGCCGGACGGGCTCTTTCCCGCCCAGGAGCAAGCCCATGGAATCCATGCGGGCGAGATCGAAACATCGCTGATGCAATGTTTCCGGCCAGACCTCGTGCGCCAGGAAGAGACGGGCGATTTCATTCCAGCGAGCATTGCGCTCGAACGCGAATTCAACTGGCTGCGCGCCGGCCGCCCAACCGGCTTTGGCTGGATGAGCCAGGATCTTTCCATCTCGGGCGCCATGGGCAACGCGGCGGCGGCCAATGCCGGAAAGGGTGAGGCCTGCGCCGACTACGGCGCCACCGCCTTTATCGAATTGCTGCAGGACATCGACGGCTTCGATCTTACAAGATTGAAGGAGGGGCCGCTGTCGGAGGGTCTGTAAGGTTTGAAGCCGGAACCGGACAAAAATGTTTCACGTGAAACCTTTTCGTCCATTTACCACCCGTAATGGTGCTCAGTCCGCCCGCCAGGGAAACGTCCAGGTCTCCGTGAGCGCCCGCGAGCCTGTCCGCAGAAACGCGCGCAGATCGGTGGACTGGCCTGGTTCGAGCTGCACATCGATGATGGCGCGAAACCCTTTCGTATGGACGTTTGGCACAATGAAAGACCGCGTGATCTTCCCCTGGCTTGTGGAAGGAACAACCTCAACGAGTTCGGGGTCGGCAAGATAATAGGCGAGATCGCCGCCGGTGAAATCGATGATGAAGCGGCGTGAACCCGGCAGCGGCGCATCCGAAGAGCCAAGCGCGGCGGCTATCGTTTGATAGGTGTTGAGCGCGCGGCCATTTGGCGAAAGCTGCGGAAGGTCGAGGCCGGCAATGATGCGGTAGGCATAGCTGAAAGGCTTGCCCGCCTCGGGCGGATCCTTCGGAACGAAGGAGGCGACGATATTGTCGTTTGTCTCATGTCCGGTCGGCAGTTCGACAAGCTCAACCCGGCCCTCGCCCCAGCTTCCCCTCGGCTCGACCCAGAGGCTTGGGCGAATCTCATAGGCAAGATCGAGATCTTGATAGTGGAAGAAGTCCCTGTCGCGCTGCAAGAGGCCAAATCCGCGAAGATCCTTATCGAGAAAGGCGGAGACTTCGGGGTTCACCGGATTGCGCAAAGGGCGCCAAATCCATTCGCCGGTTCCCGAATGGATAAGGAGTCCGTCCGAGTCATGCAGCTCGGGGCGAAAGTCATCGTTGAAGCGATGGTCCACCTTGCCGATGAAGAACATGGAGGTCAGCGGGGCGAGGCCGAATTTGACATTTGGCCTGCGCGGAAAAAGCTGCACGGAGGTTTCGATAGCAGTATCGACGCCGGGATAAAGATCGAAACGGTAGGCGCCGGTCGCGGACGGACCATCGACTAGGGCATAGATCGTCGCCTTATCGGCGCCGGGCTCGGGCGTCTCGATCCAGAATTCGCGAAAGAAAGGAAATTCTTCGTTTGCCGTGCCTGCCTCGACGGCGAGCGCCCGCGCCGACATACCGTAACGCTGATTGCGGCCAAGGAAGCGGAAATAGCTCGCGCCGAGGAAGGCGATGACTTCGTCGAAGACCTTCGGGCTGTTCAGCGGATAGTGCAGCCGGAAGCCAGCAAAGCCGAGATTCACCGGCAGGGGCTTGTCGATCTTGGTGCGGCCATAGTCGAAGAGAGCGGCCGAGTAGGGAATGGGCGCGGCGATCCCGTCCCGGATCAGGTTGATGGTCACCGGGCGCCGGTAGAGATGGCCGAGGTGGAACAATTGCAGCCGGAACTGGCTTCCGTTCGTGCCAAAAAAGGCTTTGTCCGGCCGGAACCTGATGTCGCGCCAGGCATCGAAATCCAGCTTGCTCAGCGCGTCCGGAAGCGCCGGTGACGCCGTATCGAAGGGCGCCGCAGAGAGCTCACGTGCGCGGCGCACGACGTCTTCGAACTCGAATCTGGGCGGCGATTCCGGCGTCTTTCCCGGCTGGGCGAATGCTGCCGGAAGAGTGAGCGGAAGAGCGGCGCTTGAGGCAATGAAGTACTTAACCAGCGTGCGGCGATTGAGGTCGGTCATGGGTATCCGGAAGGAAAGGTCATGCGCCGTTTCGACTGGCGCAGGCGCGCCACGGGTTAGCTGTCTTTTGCCGGGGCGGCAAGCGTGTCGTCATTCGGCTTCCTGTGAAATACCGGGGTCCGCCGGCTGCGAAACCGGCAGCTCAATTTTAAGTAAGATTTAATCATTCGCCCGCGTAAAGCGCGCCCTTTTCTGAAAAAAAATCTTGTAATGCAGGCCGAATCGCATATTTTCGGTTTTGCCCAATTTCGCACGTGCCTGTGGTCGTGTGTCGGTTGGCGGGGATCCGGACAAGAGGCCGGTTAACCGCTCAAATAAGGACCGGCAGCCGGAGGCGAACCGGCGAACCCCGCCAAACGGGGGACGCGACTTAAAGCAACGACGGACCGGGCTTTTTCGTCTCTGCCAGCCTCCAAAGCTGGCTTACCGAAGAGGCTTGTCTTTCTTGCCGGGCGTGCGGAGAGGGATCTCATCCCAATCCAAGCGATGGCCATGAACACTTTGGATGGCGTATTCCGCCTCATCCATGGTGTGATTGTCCAACGGCGCAGCACCAGACCGCGCGGTTTGCGAGATACTGTCTTGCAAAATACTGGCGGTCGTGGATGGCGTGTTGACGAGCGGCCGCGTCTCCAAAGCGCGGACGCGCTGGGGCATCGCCATTTACCCGAAGCTTATTCTTTCCGGCGCGCCCTGCCGCGCCCTTCGAAGGGATGCCGCGATGACCGATCGTATCTTGGAGTTTCTCCGCAACCGCCATGAGGATGGGCCGTGCCTCGTCCTCGACCTCGAAGTCGTGCGCGAGAATTACATGGCTTTTGCCAAGGCCCTGCCGGACACGCGCGTGTTTTATGCCGTGAAGGCCAATCCCGAGCCGCGCATCCTTGATCTGCTTGCGCGTCTTGGCTCCTGCTTCGACACCGCTTCGGTCACCGAGATCGAGCAAGTCCTTGCGGCGGGCGCCAGCGCCGACCGTATCAGCTACGGCAACACGATCAAGAAGGAGCGCGACATCAAGCGCGCCTATGAGCTTGGCGTGCGCCTCTTCGCCGTGGATTGCGAAGCCGAGGCCGAAAAAATCGCCCGCGCCGCGCCCGGATCCAAAGTGTTCTGCCGCATATTGTGCGATGGCAATGGGGCCGAATGGCCGCTGTCGCGCAAATTCGGCTGTGCGCCGCAGATCGCGCCGCGCGTCCTCGAACACGCGCACCGGCTTGGTCTCATCGCCTACGGCGTGTCGTTCCATGTCGGCTCGCAGCAGCGCAACCCCTATATGTGGGACAGTGCCCTGAAGATCGCGGCCGCGATTTTCCGCGACCTGGCGGAGCGCGGGATCAGCTTGCAGATGGTCAATCTCGGCGGCGGCTTCCCAACGAAATATCTGAAGAATGTGCCGGCGGTGAGAACCTATGCGCAGGCCATTTTTCATTCACTGCGCCGCCACTTCGGCAATCACATTCCAGAGACCATCATCGAGCCGGGCCGCGGCATGGTCGGCAACGCGGGCGTGATCGAGGCCGAAGTCGTGCTGATCTCCAGGAAATCGGACGATGACAAGGTGAAGTGGGTCTATCTCGACATCGGCAAGTTCAACGGCCTCGCCGAGACGATGGATGAAATGATCCGCTACCCGATCAGGACTGCTTTCGATGGAGAGGCGACAGAGCCTTGCGTGCTTGCCGGGCCGAGCTGCGATTCCGTTGATGTGCTCTATGAGAAGGAGCCTTATCACCTTCCCGTTGGCCTCGAGATCGGATCGAAAGTGCTGATCGAGGGGACCGGCGCCTATACGGCGACCTATTCTTCGGTCGGATTCAACGGCTTCCCGCCGCTTAAGTCCTATGTGATTTAAGCGTCCGCGAGGAAACCTTCGCGGCCGGAGAGCTTCTTCTCCACCGCCTTCATCCAAATCCTGTCCCGGACGCCAGGCGAGGCTTGCTGGCCAGGCCTCTCACGGTGCGAGGGTCGTCTCAAGCAATCCCGGCCTTGCCGCCGAAGGAGGCTCAGATGGCCTTTATTTCGAATGAAGCCGCGCAAGCGCCCGCCTTTTCCGGAGCGGCCGTTGCACCACAGATCTTTGTCACCGATGAATCGCTCCATGATTTCGAGGCCCGCGAGCACTTGCTCGGCGAAGCTTTCGGCATAGGGCGATTCGAGAAAACCGTAGAGCGTTTACGCGAAGGCCGCTTGCCAGCGCCGGGTCTTGCTCTCGCCGCAAAGGAGGCAGACGAGCTCATTGGCACCGTGCGGCTCTGGCCCATCTATGCTGGCGAGGTCCCTGCCCTTTTGCTTGGCCCGCTCGCGGTTGCCAAAAGCCATCGCTCGCGCGGCATTGGCCGGCGGCTCATGGGGGAAGCGTTGTTCCGTGCCGCGGCTTCAGGGCATAGAGCCATTCTGCTCGTGGGCGACGCACCTTATTATGAGCCTTTCGGATTTGCCCGCCGCCATACGCTCGGCCTCGTGCTCCCCGGCCCGGTGGATGACGCGCGCTTTCTCGGGTGCGAGCTCAAAGCCGGCGCATTGAAAGACGCGAAAGGTCTCGTGACGCCGGCCGGCGCGCGAGCCGCTCCAGCATATGATGGTATTTTTGAACTGCGCCGCGCGGCTTAGCTTGCGTGAACTGGCTTATCCGTCTCATGCCGTCACAACGCGGTCATATCCCTCATTATGGATTTACAGGAAGCCGCAAGCTTGAAGCTTACGGCTCCTTCTTGTACCGCTAAGCGCGGCCCGCATCCTTTTGACCCTTCCGGAGAACACCAATGCCGCAATGGCCCGTGCACGGCACGATTACTGGTCCAATTGTCATGATCGGCTTCGGCTCGATCGGGCGTGGCATGCTGCCGCTCATCGAACGCCATTTCAAATATGATAGATCGCGCTTCACCGTCATCGACCCTGAGGACAAGGACCGTCATCTCCTCGACGAGCGCGGAATTGCTTTCGTGCACAAGGCCCTCACCCGCGAAAATTTCGTCGATATCCTGAAGCCGCTTCTCACAAAAGGCGGCGGCCAGGCGTTTGTCGTCAATTTGTCGGTTGAGGTTTCCTCGGCCGCGATCATGCGGCTTTGCCATGAAGTTGGGGCGCTTTGCATCGATACGGTCGTCGAGCCCTGGCCCGGATTTTACACGGATACGCGGCTGACGGCATCAGAGCGTTCGAACTACGCCCTGCGGGAAGAGATCCTCGATCTGCGCCGCGCGCTCGGCAAGGGGCCAACTGCGATTTCTTGCTGCGGCGCCAATCCGGGCATGGTCTCCTGGTTCGTCAAGCAGGCGCTTTTGAATATCGCGGCCGATTGCGGCATCAAATCGGGTCAGCCTTCCTCACGTGAGGACTGGGCGCGGCTGGCGCAAGCTACCGGCGTCAAGGGCATTCATATCGCTGAGTTCGACACCCAGCGCGCGGCCGTGGCAAAGCCGCGCGGCGTTTTCGTCAATACTTGGTCAGTCGAGGGCTTCATCTCGGAAGGGCTGCAGCCCGCAGAGCTCGGATGGGGAACCCACGAAAAGCACATGCCGCCGGAAGGAAAGCGCCACGCTTTCGGATCTGACTGCGCAATCTATTTGCAGCGCCCAGGCGCAGGCACGAGGGTGCGATCCTGGACACCGACCGCAAAGGCGCAGCACGGCTGGCTCATCACCCACAATGAATCGATCTCGATTGCCGATTACTTGACCCTTCGCGACGGCGAGCGAGTCGTCTACCGGCCAACCTGCCATTATGCCTATCGCCCATCCGACGACGCCGTGCTGTCGCTCGATGAGATGGCGGGGCGCCAATGGCAGCAGCAGGAAAAATCGCATATTCTCGACGAGAACGAGATTGTCGACGGGATCGACGAACTCGGCGTTCTGCTCTACGGCCATCCGAAGAACGCCTATTGGTATGGCTCGCAGCTTTCGATCGAGGAAACTCGGCGGATCGCTCCCTATCAGAATGCCACCGGGCTTCAGGTGAGTTCGGCGGTGCTTGCCGGCATGGTTTGGGCTCTCGAAAATCCTGCCGCGGGCATTGTCGAAGCCGATGATCTCGACTTCCGCCGCTGTCTCGAAGTTCAGCTTCCCTATCTCGGCCCGGTCACAGGGCACTACACCAACTGGACACCGATCGAGGGCCGCTCCGTACTCTTCCCCGAGGACATCGACGAGGAAGACCCCTGGCAATTCAAGAATGTGCTGGTGCGGTGACAAGGAAACAGAAGGATGCCTTTTGCATTCTGGCCGACAGCGCCAGCCATATCCCAGAGCTGGCTCGATTTTCTCGACTTCGCGTCAGCAAGGGCGGACGGCACCTGGCTCTTCCGGGGGCACGGAGATGCCTCTTGGGAACTTATTCCCGCGATAGCCAGGCAGCCTTCCGTATCGGCTTACCGCCTCGCGGATGAGAAGATTCTATTCGAGGAATTCGTCCGCGAGGCAGAGCATTATGTTGATGCGGAGGCGTGCAGCGAGCTTGAATGGCTCGCGATCGCGCACCATCATGGCCTGCCAACGCGGCTGCTCGCCTGGACTGCCAATCCTCTCATTGCCGCATGGTTCGCCGCGAGCGAGGAATTTACGGCATATGAAGGGAAAATCCTCGCGCTCCGCGTTCCGTCAATCCGCCGCTTGAAGAGTGCCCCAGTCTTCGGCACACCGGAGGCTGGGGCGGTGATCGTGGACATATATCCGCGTGCTGCCCGCACCAGCACCCAGCAAAGATATTTCTCACTCCATCCCGATCCGCAAACGCCGTGGCTGCCTTCGCCGCCAGCTTACGATGCCGCCGCATTCATGGTTCCAGCTTCGGAAAAGGCCGATTTTCGCAGGCTGCTGCACATATTCGGCTATGATGCGCAACGGATCTTTGGGGATATGGATGCTCTTGGCAAGACGCTGGGCTGGCGCTTCCGGCAAAGATGAGAATTTGGAACGAACCAATGTCTTTTGATGAACCGCTCATGGCGAGTGAGGCCGGTCCGGCGATGTTGGACGAAATCGTTAACACCGTCACCAGTTATGGGGTGGAAAGCTCGGAGCAATGGCTCGCGCTTTTTAATGACATGCCTGGCGTTGCTTATTTCGCGACGGATCTCGATCCGCGTTCTTTCGAAAGAGACGCAACAAAAGGCACCTGGCTCGGCCGGGCGGAATTACTCCTGAAAGCCCCCGCCGAGCTGCGGCCAGGGCAAGACTTGCAAGAGGTATCATTCACCCTGCCTGTCCGGGTTCTCTTGTCCGAAGAGGGCGGCGAGCTTTCCGTCGCGGCTTTCGATTTTTATTCAGGCGGCGGGAGCGAAACACCAGCGGAGCAGGCCGAGCTTGAGATTGGCCCGCCCAAAATGATCGGCTGGGGACCTTTCACAGGTCTCATCGAGGAGTGAAACTTTCTGCCTATTCCGCGGCGAGCTTCACCGGGGCCGGAGCCGCGCGGAACTGCTCCAGCAAGCTTTGCTCTTCTGCCTTGGCGGCCTGCAGATGCCGCATCTTCACATGGCCATAGCCGCGGATTTTTTCTGGTATCGCGGCGAGCGCCACCGCGATGGCATGATTGCCTGGGGAAAGATGGGCCAGGATTTCCTCAAGCAAAACTTCATAGTCTGCAATCAATTGGCGCTCGATACGGCGGTCTTTTGTGTAGCCGAAAATATCGAACACCGTTCCGCGCAACCCTTTGAGCCGGGCGAGGCCGCGGAAAACGGGCATCATCCAAGGCCCGAAATGTGATTTTACCGGCTCACCTTTTTCATTCTTCCGGCCGAGAACCGGCGGCGCAAGGTGAAATTCGAGGCGAGTCTCGCCTTCGAATGAGGCCTCAATCTGTTTTGCGAAAGAGCCATCGCTATAGAGCCTTGCGACCTCATATTCATCCTTGATCGCAAGCAGCTTGAAATAATAGCGCGCAACGGCTCCGGTGAGCTCTTGCTTGCCGGGCACCTTTGCCCGCTCGATCTCCTCGGCCCGCCTCACCAAAGCGATATAGCGCCGGGCCAGGGCCTCGTCTTGATAGGCGGTCAAAAAAGCAACGCGCCTTTCGATGACCTCATCGAGGGTTCGCGACGCCGCCTGCATGGGAACGTTCCGGCGCAGAGGCGACGCGATTGTGTCAACCGCAGCAGGATTGGCGGCCGCACGGCGGCCCCATAAGAACGCCGCCTGGTTCATCTCAACTGCTTCGCCATTAAGAGCGATCGCGTGCAACAGCGATGACTCATCGAGTGGCACGCGGCCTTTCTGCCAAGCATAGCCCAGCATGAACATATTGGCAGCGATCGAATTGCCGAGCAGTGCCGTTGCGATGCCCGTCGCATCGATGAAACTGACGGTTTCTCCGGCAGCATCACGGATCGCTGCTTTGATCCGCTCCGGGTGGAGCGAAAAATCGGGATTGTGAGTGAAGTCGCCCGGAAAAATCTCCGCCGTATTGACGATAAAAGCGCTCTCATTATGCCGTACGGCCGCAAGCACTTTCTTCGTGCCGGAGACGGCGAGATCGCAGCCGAGCACCAAATCGGCTTCGCCCGCCGCGACGCGGATCGCATGAATATCCTCGGGCTTGGCGCCGATCTTGACATGGCTGTAGACGGTGCCGCCCTTCTGGGCGAGACCCGCCATGTCGATCGAACCGCAGCCCTTGCCTTCGAGATGAGCCGCCATGCCCAGAATGGCTCCGATGGTGACCACCCCTGTGCCGCCGGCGCCAGTGACGAGAATTCCATAGGGCTTGGCGCCAATCTCCGGAACGGCAGGCCGCGTGAGTTCCGGAAAATCATGATCTAGCCTGATGCCGGCTTTCCTTGGACTGCCGCCATGAACCGTGACCAGGGCTGGGCAGAAACCATCGAGACAAGAATAATCCTTGTTGCAGCTCGATTGATCGATCACCCTCTTGCGGCCGAACTCGGATTCGAGCGGCTGCACCGAGACGCAGTTAGATTTAACCCCGCAATCCCCACAGCCCTCGCAGACGAGTTCATTGATGAAGACCCGCTTTGGCGGATCCGGCAATTCCTTCTTTTTGCGGCGGCGGCGTTTTTCTGCCGCGCAGGCCTGATCGTAAATCAGCACCGTAACGCCGGGCGTTGCCGCGAGCTCGCGCTGCACATGATCGAGTTCATGGCGGTCCTTGACCACGAGCCCTTCCGGCCAATGTGTGCCTCGCGGATATTTGTCCGGCTCGTCGGTGACCACCACGATGCGCTTGACATTCTCGGCAGCCACCTGACGCGCGATCATCTCGACGGTGAGGCCGCCCTCGAGGTGCTGGCCGCCGGTCATCGCCACGGCGTCATTGAAAAGAATCTTGTAGGTGATGTTGACGCCGGCAGCGGCGGCAAAACGGATCGCGAGAAGACCGGAATGGTCATATGTGCCATCACCGAGATTCTGGAACACATGCTCCCGCTGCGAGAAAGGCGCCTCTCCAACCCAATTCGCGCCCTCGCCTCCCATGTGGGTAAAGCCTTCGGTCGAACGGTCCATCCACTGAACCATGTAATGGCAGCCGATTCCGGCATAGGCGCGCATGCCTTCGGGCACTCTCGTCGAGGTGTTATGCGGGCAGCCAGAGCAGAAATAAGGCGTGCGGACAGCCACATCCCCGGCGCTCGCAAGCGCCGCCTGCATGCGTTCGAGCTTGCGCACGCGCTGTTCAAGATCCTCGCTTTGGGTGAAGCGTAACAGGCGCCTCCCGATCGCAATCGCGATATCATTGGCATCGAGCGAGCCGGTGACCGGGAACAGCCAGTTCCCCTCTTCATCCTTCTTGCCGACGCAGATGGGCTGGCTCGGCGAGCCATAAAGCTCCTCGCGCAGCTGCACTTCGATCAGGGAGCGCTTTTCCTCGACAACGATGATCAGTTCGAGCCCGCGCGCGAATTCACGCAGACCCGCGGGCTCGACCGGCCAGGTGCAAGCAAGTTTCATGACCCGCAAGCCGAGCCTGTTCGCGGCAATCTCATCGATGCCAAGATCATCCATCGCCTGGCGGACATCGAGATAGGATTTGCCCGCCGTAATCACGCCAATTTTTGCATTCGGACCGCCAGAGGTGATGATCCTGTTGAGCCGGTTGGCCTGGAGCCAGGCCACCATGGCGTCGCGCTTATAGTTTTGCAGGCGCTTTTCCTGATCGAGAACGGTGTCGCGCGCCCTTATATTGAGGCCGCCCGGCGGCATGATGAAATTCGCGGGAACAACCGCCTGCACGCGATCGAGCGAGACATCGATAGAGCCTGTCGACTCGACGGTATCTTTCAGGCATTTAAGGCCGACCCAGGCCCCCGTGAAACGGCTCATTGCAAAGCCGTAAAGCCCATAATCGACAATTTCCTGCACACCGGCCGGAGAGAGAACCGGTATCATCTTATCAACGAAGCTGAACTCGGACTGATGCGCGGTCGTCGAGGATTCAGCCGTATGATCATCCCCCATCAGGGCAAGCACGCCGCCATAGCGCGAGGTGCCAGCAAGATTGGCGTGGCGCAGGACATCGCCGCTGCGGTCGACGCCCGGCCCCTTGCCGTACCACAGCGAGAAGACACCATCATATTTGCCCTCCCCGCGCATCTCGGCCTGCTGCGCGCCCCAGATGGCGGTGGCGGCAAGATCCTCGTTGAGGCCCGGTTCAAATTTTATTCCGGCTGCGTCGAGCTGGCGCTTGGCGCGCAGGAAAGCCAGATCAAGGCCGCCAAGGGGGGAGCCGCGATAGCCGGAAAGGAAACCCGCCGTCGAAAGGCCATTGCGCCGGTCGAGCTCTTTTTGCATGAGCAGCAGCCGCACAATAGCCTGCGGCCCGGAGACGAAGATCCGCCGCTTTGTTAAATCATATTTATCGTCGAGTGAGGTGGATCGGAGATCCTGGGGCAGGTCGACCGGGCCTTTCACCGCCTCCGCCATCGCTTTTTCTCCTGCCGGGCCCGCCCGGCCATGCGGAAATCTCTCCCGCAATGGCGGGAATATAGGCGGAAATGCCCGAATTTCCAAGGTTTGGCGGGCTTTTCCACCGGCAAGCGCCGGTTAGGTGCCCGGAAGAGCTATTCGGCCAGCTCGCGCAGTTTCATCTGCCTGTAACGATAGGCGGGTGCGCTTCCCGCGCCTTCGCCCTGAGCTGCGATCCCGGCAATTTCCGCATGATGCGGTGAGAGGTGGCAGACGGGATCGGCTTCGCGCGCATCGCCCGTGAGTGCGAACGCCTGGCAGCGGCAGCCGCCGTAATCAATTGTCTTGCGCGGACAGGAGCGGCAAGGCTCGCGCATCCAGCCATCTCCCCGGAAGGCATTGAAAGCGGGCGAATTGAACCAGATGTCCTCGATAGAACGCTCCCGTGCATTCCAGAATTCGAGGCCCGGAATGGTTTCAGCCGCGTGACAAGGCAGCACCTTGCCCGAGGGCGTGACATTGAGCCCGCGCTTGCCCCAGCCGCCCATGCAGGCCTTCGGATAGCGGGCATGGTAGTCGGGAACCACGTGATCGATGACGATGACGCCGCTAAGGCTCTTCTTGAGGGCTTCGACCTCGGCGATCGCCGCCTCGGCCTCGGCCCGCGACGGCATCAGCGCGGCGCGATTGAGCATTCCCCAGCCATAATATTGCGTATGTGCGATTTCGATCCGCCGCGCTCCGAGTTCTATCGCAAGCCCGACCATTTTTCCGGCGCGGCTGATATTGGCGCGGTGAATGACCGCATTAATGGTGAGCGGCAGGCCCGCCTCCGTGATCCAGCCAGCCGCGGCCCGCTTGCGGGCGAATGCGCCCTCATAGCCCGCGATCTTGTCAGCCGATGCGGCATCGGCATCCTGAATCGCGAGCTGCACATGGTCGAGCCCTGCGGCCGAGAGTTGTTCAATGCGTTCCCTGGTGAGGCCAATCCCGGAGGTAATGAGGTTGGTATAGAGCCCAACCTTCGCACAATGCGCGACAATCTCAACGAGATCCTGCCGTGAGGCTGGTTCGCCGCCGGATAGATGTGCATGGAGAACGCCGAAGGCGGCAGCCTCCGAGAAAATGCGCTTCCACTCCGCGGCCGGAAGCTCATCCTCCCGCGCATCAAGCACGAGAGGATTGGAACAATAAGGGCAGCCGAGAGGGCATCGATGCGTCAGCTCGGCAAGGATTGCAACCGGCGCTCCAATTCTGCCTTGCTGCGGAGGGGTCATAGATCCACCATGCGCTTGGCCGCGAGCTCGCCGAGCAGCGCCCGCACATCCGCCTCGACCCGCGCGCGGTCGGCGGAGAACTGCGCCGCAAGATCATCGACGATCGCTGAAAAGGTGGCAGTCCCGTCGCAGCGTTTCAAGATCTCGACCGCGATTTCGTTCGCCTTGATCACGCGCTCGGGAGCGAGCAAGAGCCATTCGTGGCGCGTCTCATCATATTTCAACCGGACGCCGCGCGGCAGGCGCGGCTTTGACAAAGTGCTCAGCTCGCTCGCTTCCATCAGGCGGCCCGGCCCTGTGCCACCTTGCTTCCCGGCACCCAGGCGCCAGGCGGGATCGCACCATCGACATAAGCGCTCCAGAGCGCGTCGAGCTGCGCCCAAAGCTCGGAGCATTTGAATTCCAGCGCTGCAAGAACAGAGTCCTGCTCGGCCCGGGTCGTCGCGTGTTTTTTTACATAGTCGAGGGCAAAGTCGGCGTCGCGCTTGGCCTGCACCGGGCGCTGCGAAAAATAGGCAAGTGCGTCCTTGCTCACGAAATCATAATGCGCCAGCATTCCTGCCATCCGCTCGCCGATGATAGTTGGAGAAAACAATTCGGTCAGCGAAGACGCCACTGCCTCCAAAAGGCTCCGGCTGCGGCAGAATTCGCGATAGGCATCAACGGCAAAACGGGTCGCCGGCAAAATGCCCTGCGTCGAGATCACATATTCGCGGGAAAACCCGAGGCTGTCGGTCAGTTTCAGCCAGCGCTCAATGCCGCCGTCGCCTTCCCGCACGCCATCGTGATCCTCGATGCGCTTGCGCCACTGGCGGCGATCGGCGGGATCGGACATTTTTGTCAGGATCGTTGCGTCCTTGATCGGAATCATCGCCTGATAATAGTAGCGGTTGAGCGCCCAGGCCTGCACTTCTTCATAAGTGCATTGGCCGCTGTGCAGGCGGCGATGGAAACGGTGATGATTATGATAGCGCTCGGCCCCGATTTGGCGGAGGCGGGCTTCGAGTTCGTCATGCGATAAGAGCTGGCCGGTAGCACTCATAGAAAAACCTCCATGCCATCATAGGCAATCTCCCAGCCCGCGCGCACGGCTTCGGCACGCTGCGGCGAGTCTTCGATCAGGACCGGGTTCGTATTGTTGATATGCACGAATATCTTGCGTCCAATGCCGCAAGAAGAGAGCCGTTTCAGCGAGCCCTGCTCGCCGCTCATCGATACATGCCCCATGCGCAGCGCGGTTTTCTTCGACAGACCCAAGGTGATCATCTCATCATCCGTAAAGGTAGTGCCATCAAAGAAAAGCAGCGCAGCTCCCGAGAGTTTCTTGAGGACCCGTTCGTTGATGTCGGAGCAGCCGGGCACGTAGAAAAAGCTCTTTGCGCCATTGCTGATCTCAAGCCCCACCGTCGTCTCGGTCTCCGCGCCGATCGCGAGATTTTCGTCCTCGAGATAAAGCGCAACTTTCCCCGGAACCGCGAAAGGTCTCACGAAGAGTCCGAGGCCCGTATCCACAAGCGCGCCGAGCTCGGCTGGCCGCCGCTCGACAAGATCCTTGTTTAGAACGGCAAACATTCCGGCGTCCACCTGCGCCAAGGTCGCACCCGTTCCGAATATGGTGAAATTTTGCTGCTCGCGAAGGGTCAAAAGCCCGGCGAGGTGATCAACATCGGCGTTGGTGACGAAGACAGCCTTGATCGGCGATTGCCGCTTCGCGCCGCGCGGATGCAGGGACGGCGAGGCAATGATCTGCTGACGAAGATCGGGGGATGCGTTGAGAAGCAGCCAGCGCTCACCATCGGCGGTGACGGCAAGCGAGGATTGGCTGCGCGGCTTGACGCGCTTATCTCCGTTCCAAGCAAGCTGGCAAACCGGGCAGAGGCAATTCCATTGCGGAAAGCCGCCACCCGCTGCCGAGCCAAGCACCAGAATGCGCAAGGCGCGCGCCAATCAATTTAGAAAGTGCCAGGGGTGTCAGATTTCGGCAGAAAGGTAGCTCGTCACTTCCATGCCGATGCAGATTTCGGTGATTACGGGGGTTGTCCAAGTCATGTCTGCTACTGCCTCCATCCGGGCGCGGCCTTTAGGCCTCGCACTTCGTTTCCATACCCTGAACAGATTTCAACTCTGTCCTGGCCCTGTTTAGCATCGCACGGCGCTTATTGCCATGAGATTTTTTGCAGCATTTCCGCTTAAAAAAGGCCGAACCAAGGCGCCTGGTCAAAGCCAGGGGCGCCCAGCCTTCGCTCTCTGCTCGAACTCCTCGATGAGGGCAGATTTTTCAAGGGTCAAACCGATATCGTCGAGACCGTTCAAGAGGCAGTGCTTGCGGAAGGGGTCGATATCGAAGTGAATCACTCCGCCGTCGGGGCCGCGAATCTCCTGAGCGCCGAGATCGACTGAGAGCGTCGCATTGGCACCGCGCTT
>Ga0209062_1002346_pt1 | contig 25933 bp, 20 predicted proteins | sample Coa_R2_2_FD_187158 | JGI IMG/M metagenome (GOLD analysis project Ga0209062, IMG submission 187158) | Surface soil microbial communities from Centralia Pennsylvania, which are recovering from an underground coalmine fire - Coalmine... | ecosystem: Environmental > Terrestrial > Soil > Unclassified... | reverse complement strand
AGCCGTTGCCCGCTGCGCCTGAACCCGATACTGCTCAAGCGAGCGGATCAGCCGGTCGACCGCCGATTTCCGCGCGTACAGAAGCTGCAACTCCTTCCGGTAATCGCCGGAAACGCGGAGCATCACGAGCTTACTACTCTTAACGGCAGGCATAGTACATGTGTACCCAAACGTCTAAGTAAATACAAGGGGTGAATCGGTACTTTACCCTAACATTTTTCGCAGGTAAGGTACTATACCCATACTTTGGGGTACGGATCGGGTTCTTTTGACAAAACTGTTTCAATTTCAGCAACATCGCAGCCAACCTGCCGGGGTGGATTTCCCCAGTTCGGCTGGATCGGTCCCAAAATCGGACTCTCCAACGTTCCTGTGTGGTACCGGTGAATATAGTCCGGGTCCTTAAGGACATTCCCGGTAAGTACCGCCACGACATCGGCGTCCGCGGGGATCGTGCCGGCAGCGGTCAACTTGCGGATGCCCGCCAGCGTGGCTGCCGAGGCGGGTTCGCAGCCGATCCCGCAGCGCCCGATGACGGCTTTCGCGTCCGCGATCTCCTGCTCCGACACCTTCTCCACCACGCCGCGTGTGGCGGCAATTTCGTGCAGCGCTTTCGGCCAGGAGACCGGATCACCGATTTTGATCGCCGTCGCGAGCGTTTCCGGTTGCGCAACCGGCCGCAGCGTCGCCTCGCCGTCGCCCGCCGCGGCGGCCCGCGCGAGTTCGTAGAACGGCGACGCCCCCTCGGCCTGCACGACCGCCAGCCGCGGCAGCCGGTCGATCAGCCCCAACTCGAGCATCTCCCGCAGCGCCTTGCCGAACGCCGAGGCATTTCCGAGGTTCCCTCCGGGCAGCACCACCCAATCCGGCACGCGCCAGTCGCGCTGATCCATCATCTCCACCATGATGGTTTTCTGCCCTTCGATGCGGAACGGGTTGATGGAATTCAGCAGGTAGATGCCGAGCCGCCCGGCCAGTTGCCGCACCAGCGCGAGGATCTGGTCGAAATTGGCGTCCACCTGCAGCGTGCGCGCGCCATACTCCAGCGCCTGCGCCAGCTTGCCGAACGAAATGTTGCCGTGCGGCAGAAAGATAATCGGCTCCAGGCCGCCGGCGCTGGCGTAGGCCGCCATGGAAGCCGACGTATTTCCGGTCGAGACGCATGCCACCCGCGTCATTCCAAGCCGCCGCGCCTGGGTCACGCCGCAGGTCATGCCGTTGTCTTTGAACGACCCTGTGGGGTTGAAGCCCTGGTGTTTGAACGTCAGCCGGTTGAGCCCGCCGTAGGCGGCCGCTCGCGGCGCATCGAGCAGGGGCGTCGCGCCTTCCCGCAGCGTTACGATATGGCGGTAATCGTCGACGAATGGCAGGAACTCGCGGTAACGCCAGACGCCGCTCTGGTCGAGCGGCGCGTTGGAGGTCCGCCGCTCCCGCCACAGCGCTTTCCAGCCCGAGGCGTCGCGGGCCGGGTACGCCGCTTCGATCAGCCCGCCGCAGCGCGGGCAATTGTAGACCACTTCCGTCACCGCGAACCGCGCCCGGCATCGCGGCTCGAAACACACGAGCTCCGCTGTCATGAAGCCCTATTATAAGGGGATGATCGCCGTTCACCTGGAGTCCGGCCGCGTCGAGGTGCGTGAGACGCCGGTTCCGCCGCGCCCGCGCGGCTTCGCTCTCCTGCGCCTGATCGCCGCCGGAATCTGCAACACCGATCTCGAACTCGAGCGCGGCTACTACGGTTTCCGCGGCACACCGGGCCACGAGTTCGTCGCCGAAGTCGTGGAAGCGGACAGACCGGAGCTGGTCGGCAAACGCGTGGTCGGCGAGATCAACCTCGCCTGCGGCCGCTGCGAGTGGTGCCGGCGCGGCCTGGGCCGCCATTGTCCCACCCGTACGGTGCTCGGCATCGTGCAGCATCCGGGCGCCTTCGCCGAGTACCTGACCCTCCCGGAAGCCAACCTCCATGTCGTGCCGGACGCCCTCTCCACCGAGGCGGCCCTTTTCACTGAGCCGCTCGCTGCCGCCTGCGAGATTCTGGACCAGGTCGACATTCCGGCGGGCGCGCCGGTTGCGGTGCTCGGCGATGGCAAGCTCGGCCTGCTCATCGCGTTTGCGCTGCGCGCAGCGGGCCGTGCCGTGCATCACTACGGCAAACACCCGGAAAAGCTCGCGATTTCCGGCGGCGAGATCTTCACCGAAGCGCCGCCCGCCGCGGCTTACGATTTCGTCGTCGACGCCACTGGGCATCCCGATGGCCTTCGCGCTGCTGCGGCGGCCGCCCGCCCGCGCGCCACGGTGATCCTGAAATCGACGCTGCATGGCGCTGTGCCGGTGGACACGGCGCCGATCATCGTCAATGAGCTCACGCTGGTCGGCTCGCGCTGCGGGCGCTTCGAAGCCGCCCTGCCGCTGCTGGCGGCCGGTTGCATACCGGCGGAGCGGCTGATCTCGGCGCGTTATCCGCTCGCGGCCGCGCCAGAGGCCTTCGCGCGGGCTGCTGAACCGGGAGTGCTGAAAGTGCTGCTGACGCCGCGCTGATCGGCGCTCTGTTACGATTGACCCTGTGGTGCGCGTGTTTCTTCTCCTTGCCGCCGCGGCATCGCTGGCCGCGCAGACCGGGGAAAATGTGCTGCTGGTGGTCAATGGCAACGACGCCGCATCGCGCGAGATCGCCGATTACTACCGCCCGCGCCGCGGCGTCCCGGTAACCAACGTCTGCACGCTCGCCTCCACCTCCAACGAGGAGATCGACTGGGCCACCTTCCAGCAGCAGATCGAGCGCCCGGTCGCCGATTGCCTGAAGAAACGCGGGCTCGCGGAGAAAGTTCTGTACATCGTCACCACTCTGGGCGTACCACTCAAAATCGACGGTCCCGGCAGCGGGCAGATGAGCGAGCGCGCCTCGGTCGATTCGGAACTGACCCTGCTCTACGGCAAACTCAAAGGCGTCCACTACGAGCGGCCCGGCGGTGTCGCGAACCCGTACTTTATGCGCCGCGAGGAAGCCTTCGGCCACCCGCGCTTTCCGATCTATCTGGTTACGCGGCTGGCGGCCTGGGACGTCGCGGATGTCAAGGCGATGATCGACCGTTCGCTCGCCGCCAGGAATCGCGGCCGTTTCGTGATCGATGCGGGGGAAAGCAATCCGAAGAACCCGAGCCCCGGCAACGAATGGCTAAAAACCGCGGCCGTTCTATTGCCGGCCGATCGCACCGTTTTCGATGAGACTAAGAAGGTCCTCTACCTGCAGCCGGACGTGATCGGTTACGCATCCTGGGGCTCGAACGATCCCAACCGGAAACTGCGAATCCTGGGATTCCGGTGGCTGCCCGGAGCCGTGGCCACAGAGTTCGTCTCAACGAACGCCCGCACGTTCAAACGCCCGCCGGACAACTGGAGCTACAGCGACTGGGGCGACAGGCCCCACCTCTGGTTCGGCTCGCCCCAAGGCCTGACCGGAGACTTACTCCACGAGGGCGTAACCGGCGCTTCCGGCAACGTGTACGAACCCTTCCTGCAGGGCTGCGTCCGCCCCGATTATCTGCTGCCGGCTTACTATCATGGGCACAATCTCGCGGAGAGCTTCTACGCCGGCATGCCGTGGTTGAGCTGGCAGGGCATTGTGGCCGGCGATCCCCTGTGTTCGCTGGGGAAGCCTTAAGCAAGCTGGCGCAGAGGCGCGCCGCCGGTCCTGCGCCTCTGGCCCGAATGCTCCAGCATTAGCTGGCCGTGGGGACGCCTTTACGCTGCTGCATGCGCTGCTTCATCTGCTGATGCAGTTGATCGGCTTTGGCCTTCTGCGCGGGCGTCAGTTTGGAGTAGAAATGCGCCATGGCGCTCGACCGGATCTCCGTCAACTGGCCCAGCAGAGTGGCCTGTTTGGAGGACAAGGAACGGATACTCGCCGTATCGTCGGACCGAATCGCCTGGCGCAGCGCGTCCCGGTTCGCTCTGAGTTGCTGCTCGATCGGCGTGGCCTGTTTATGTGCCATGCCGAAGATGTTATCGGCATCTCTCCGTTGCTCCGGGGTAAGGTTGAGTTGATCCATCCAGCGCTGGCGGAATTGCGCGCGCCGGCCGGCACGCGATTGCACTGCGGGCGCCGTCGAACTGGATCCTGCCGGCGGAGCCGACGAGGACGGGGCCTGTGCGAAGGCCATTCCGGCGGCGATGGCCGCGGTGCTCGCGAGTCGTATCAGATTGCTGCGTTTCATAGTTGGTGCTGCCTTTCAATTTCGACTCTACGAAGCCTCGGTAAACCGGGTTTGTCGCCATCGTAAAAGTCCGTAAACTTCGACCAACAAACGTATGCGCCGCTGCCGGGCCCGGATTCGGACGGAATCGCGCCTCTCCTTACAAACCCTTACATCCACAGTGTTTGGGCGCATGGTACATATCAGGTGATGCATATTCTCCTGGTGGACGATGATGCCGAACTCTGCACCCTGCTCAGCCAGTTCCTCACGCGCGAGGGGTTCACCGTGGATTATGAAAATGAAGGCCAGCGCGGCCTCGAACGCGCCCTCAAAGGCGATGTGGACCTGATGGTTCTCGACGTGATGCTCCCCGGCCTCGATGGCTTCGCGATCCTGCGCCGCCTGCGCGAGAAGAGCAAGCTGCCGGTCATCATGCTCACCGCCCGCGGCGAGGATGTGGACCGCATTGTCGGCCTCGAGCTCGGCGCGGACGACTACCTGCCCAAGCCGTTCAACCCGCGCGAGCTCGCCGCGCGCATCCGCGCCATTCTGCGGCGCTATGAGGCGCGCCCCGCCGCGGCCGGCGCGCCCCGTCTGGAAGTCAACGGGATCGCGCTCGACCCCGGCAGCCGCGAGGTCTTCGCGCAGGGCCGCCGCGTCGATCTCACCACGTTCGAATTCGACATCCTCGAGATGCTGATGCGCAACGCCGGCCGCGTCCTCTCCCGCGATGCCCTCATGGAGAATTTCTACAACCGCAAGGCCACGCCCTTCGACCGCTCGATCGATATGCATATCAGCCACCTCCGCAAGAAGCTGGAGCACGGCGATACGCTGATCAAAACCATTCGCGGCGTCGGCTACCAGTTCTGCCGCACGCCGGAGGACGCGCGCGCGGAATGAAAACGCTGTTTGCCAAGATCCTGCTCTGGTTCTGGTCGACCGTGGCCGTGGTGGTGGTCGGCGCGGCCTTCGTTTCGGCCATCAGCGTCAACCGCAGCGCCGATGCCGGCTCGCCGGTCGGCCGCCTCGTCCGCTTCCAGCTCGAGGAGGCGCGCGTCGCCTATGAAACGGGCGGCCGGCCCGCGCTCCAGGCGTTCCTCGATAATCTCCAGACCATCTACCACGCCAGGGGCATCCTTACCGACGAGCACGGCCGCGATCTCCTCACCGGCCAGAACCGCTCCGATCTCATCGAGCGGGCCCGGCGCCACCCGCCTTTCTGGTATTTTTCCACCGGCGACGATATGATCGCGCGCTCGGCGGACGACGGCCGCTTCTGGTTCTTCTGCCTCATCCCGCGCGAGCGCCCAGGCGCCTGGTTCCTCACCCCGGATCACCTCTTCATGATGCTGATCGCGGTGCTTTTCTGCTACTGGCTGGCGCTCGAAATCACCAAGCCGGTGCGCGCGCTGCAGAAGGCCGTGGAGCGGTTCGGGCGGGGGGATCTCACCGCGCGCGTCAACTCCTCCCGCCGCGATGAGCTCGGGCAGCTTGCCCGCACCTTCGACCGCATGGCCGGCCGCATCGAAACTCTGCTCACCGCGGAGCGCCGGCTGCTGGCCGATATCTCGCACGAGCTGCGGTCGCCGCTCGCGCGCCTCGGCGTGGCCATCGAGCTGGCGCGCTCGGGCGACGACCGCGAAGCCGCGCTGAATCGCATCCAGAAGGAATCGGACCGTCTGAATTCGCTGGTGGCGCAGCTTCTGCAGGTGACGCGCGCCGAAGGCGATCCCAACTCTCTGCGCCGCAACCGCGTCCGCCTCGACGATCTGCTCCAGCAGCTCGTCGACGACGCGCACATCGAAGCCGCGGCGCGCGGCTGCTCGATCGAATACGGCCGCGGCGAGCCGATCACCGTGGAAGGCGACCCCGAGCTGCTGCGCCGCGCCGTCGAGAACGTGCTCCGTAACGCCATCCGCTATTCTCCGAAGGAGGCGCCGATCGAGGTTTCCGTCGCACGCAATGACGGCCGCGCGGTCGTCGATGTCCGGGACCACGGCCCCGGCGTGCCTGAAGAGGCGCTGCCGCGGCTGTTCGATGCCTTCTACCGCGTCGAAACCGACCGCGACCGCGCCAGCGGCGGAATCGGGCTGGGCCTGGCGATCGCCCGCCGCGCCATCGAGCTGCACAAAGGCGCCATCCGCGCCCGCAACGCGCACCCCGGGCTGGAAGTCGAGCTCGAGCTTCCGGCGGCCGAGGTGCACGCGGGCGAGTAGTGGCACTCTACTGCTGCGGGAAGCCCATGCCGAAGAGGTCGGACATCACGTTCACGGTGCTATCGCAGGCGTGGTTCAGGCAGGGGAGCCCGAGGCCGGCTTCGATCGTCTTGAGCAGCGAGAAGTGATTATACGGCGTGTTGCTCTGCAATCCGTGCACGCCGTAGTTGGTGTCCACGATCACCAGCACCTTGTTCACATTCGGCGCGATGCTGTAGTCGTTCTCGTCCCACACGATCACGAGCGCGTTCTTCCCCTGCTTCCACGCCGGTGAGCTCTGGATGGCGGTGACGATGGTCTTGAGCGCCATATCGCCGCGCTGCATGAGCGCCGGGTTGAGGCCGGCCTGCGAGCCGTCGTCGCTGGGGTCGTAGTTGCAGAACGGTCCTGCATTGCCGCGCCCGTGCTGGTCGTTGCACTGGTTCGGAGCGATGAGTGCGAAGTCCGGAACCGTGCCGGCGCTCAGATCGGCGTACAGCCCGTGGGGGCCGTCGAAGCCCACGATATTGGAGAGATCGCTGCCCGGCAGCACGCCCTGCTGCACGCTCTGAAAATAGGCGAAGGGGTTGTGCTTCACCGCGTAGAGCGCCACCACGCCGCTGGCCGAAAGCGGCGGATTGAGCGCCGGCTTGATGGCCGCGAAGTTGGTGCTGTCGGTATAGAAACCGTCGCTGATGTTGACGCCGGCGGCGCCCTGCGGCGGCAGGCTCTCCTGGTAGCTCTTCCAGGTGCCGCCCGCCTCGGCCAACTGATCCGCGATCGTCTTGCCGGCAACGTTGGTGGCGGCGGGGATCGATTGGATGCCATCGATGTTGTTCAGTCCCGGAGGCCCGCTGGTCTCGTTGGTGGTGTCTACGGCCGGCGTCGCGGCATCGGTTCCGATGCCCCAGATCGGGCAGATCAGCGGCGAGGTCGGATTGTCGGTCGCGACGGCGCCGGAGAGGAGGTTGGGCGTGCAGTTGGAGTTATTCCAGTCCGGGTATTGGTCGCTGCGGATGCCGAAGTTGGAGCCGCCGACGATCTCGAGATAATTCGTCAGGCTCGGATGCCCGATGGCGAAGTAATTCGTGGCGGTATTGGCCAGCCCGGCGAGTGTGTTGGTATACGGCAGGTTCGGATTGCCGACCACCTGGCCGTAGCCGTGGTTCTCCATCAGGATGACGAACACGTGATCGAGATGCGGAACGCCCGTGGGTACCGGCCCCTCGGCGGCAGTGACGAGCCCGGCGGCGCCGATCGCCAGGCAGAGCGCGATTGCAGGTTTCACGATAGTTCTTCCCCTCTCTTGAAAATGAGAAAATGCCGGCAGTTTGCAGGAATTCCGGCATTTCTGTGCGGAATATAGCAGGGGAAGAACTACGCGCTGATTACAGGCGCGTCAATACTGGGTGACGGAGGGAGGGGGATGCGGATGAGGGCTCGGCTCGCGCTGGTATATACGCGATGCATATAGAACTGGATATAATAATTTTGTGCCCTCTGTGCTGGTCCAATTCGACGAAGCGACCATGAGGCGTCTGAACCAGATCGCGCCTTCGGCCAAACGGCAACGCACCGAGTTCATCCGGAGGGCGGTGAAGGACGCTATCCGGCGCTATGAATTCGAGCGGATGCGGGAGGTCTACCGGCGAATGCCGGACTCGGAGAGCGATGCCGACGACTGGTCCACGTCTGAGGAGTTCGAGCTCTGAGGCAATACGAGATCTGGTGGGCGCAACTGCCGGCACCGGCAGGCCGGCGTCCGGTCCTGCTGCTGAGCCGGGACGATGCCTATCAATACCTGAATAAATTCATCGTTGCCGAGATCACGACCACTGTCCGCAAGCTGCCTGTTGAAATACCGCTGGGAGCCCGCGAGCGCTTGCCCAAGCCGTGTGTCGCCAACTGCGATAACCTGCGGACCGTGGCCCGGAGCTCGCTGAGAGAACGGATTGCCGCTCTGAATCCGCGGAGGGTGCCGGAGGTGAAACGGGCTGTCGGCTACGCGTTTGCGTGGACCGAATTGATGGATGTGGAAGGCGCCTAAGCCGCCTTCCCCAAATACTTCTCGATCCACTCCAAACTTCGCCGGTAGCGGTCCACAATATGGTGCCGCTCGCGCAGCCCGTGCGGCTCGCGCGGGTACACCACGAACTCGGCGGGCACGTTGTAGCGCTTCAGGCCGCGGTAGAGCATCTGGCTTTGCGAAACCGGGTCGGTGGTGTCGGCTTCGCCCTGCAGGATCAGGGTCGGAGTTTTGGCGTTTTTGATGTACACGATCGGCGAATCCTTCTGGAACGCGGCGAGATTCTCGTACGGTGTGCCGAAGTACCACTCGTCGCCTTCCGGGCGCGCCTCGGTGCCGAATTCGGTCGCGAGATCGGCCATGCCGGCGCCGGAGATCGCGGCCTTGAAGCGGTCCGTCTGGGTAATCGCCCACTCGGCCATGTAGCCGCCGTAGGACCAGCCCGCGATGGCGAGCCGCGCGGGGTCCGCGATCTTGCGTTGGATGAGGTCGTCGACGCCGGCCATCACGTCCTTGAAATCGCCGCCGCCCCAATCGGCGCGGTTGGCGGTGAGAAACTTCTGCCCATACCCGACCGAGCCGCGGATATTCGGCTGCATCACGGCGTACCCGCGGGCCACCAGAAGCTGCGTGAGGGCGTCGAAGCGGTTGCGCCAATCGCCCGCCGGGCCGCCGTGCACGAGCACCACCAGCGGCTGCGGCCGGCCGGCGGCGGCGCCGGGCGCGCGGTAGAGCGCGGCTTCGATCGGCAGGCCGTCGAAACTTTTGTAGCGGAACAGCTCGGCGGGCGCGAGCCCGGCGGATTTCAGCCCGTCGTTGAAATGGCTGACCGGCTTTCCGTCGAAAAATAGCTCCGGCGGCACGGCGGCCGATTCCGCGACGTACGCCACCTTGCCCTGCCGGCTCACGGTGAACGCGGAGATGTCGAGCGCATCGTCGCTCACCAGCTTGCGCGGCGCGCCGCCCACCGCGTCGAGCTCGGTATGGAAGCCGCTGTTGAACAGCGCGGCCAGCTCCGAACCGTTCAGCCACTGGTAACCGAGCACGGGCCGGTCCTTGATCGGTCCGGTAAGGTTCTTCGGCTCATGCGTGGCGAGCGGCATCAGGAAGATGTCCTGCGCGGTCGGCCCGTCTTCGGGCGAGGAAACGAAAGCCACGGTCTTGCCGTCCTGCGAAACCTGCAGGCGGCCGAAGGGCCCTTTCGGCGTGAGCAGTGTTTCGACCTTGCCATCCGCGAGCGCGATGCGGCACAGCCGTTCCAGGCCGCGGTGCTCGTCGGTGGGGCGGTCGGTGCCGGTCGCGAGCAGGCTCTCGGCGCCGGGCAGCCATTCGATCTCACGGAACGTCCACGGGGCGGCGGTGATGGCTTTCACCGCCTTTGAAGCCACGTCGATGGTCCAGACGCGGCTGGGCTTGCGGTCTACGTCGATGACGCGGGCGTCGTCCTGGTCCTTCTGTTTTTTTTCCTCTTCGGCAGATCGGGGATCGGTGGCGAGGAACGCGATGCGCTTACCGTCCGGCGACCAACGAAAGCTTTCGATGGCGTTCTTACCGGTGGTGAGCTTGCTTGCTTCGCCGCCATCCGTCGAGAGCAGCCAGATCTGCGTGGTGTCCTCGCGGTCGGAGAGGAACGCCAGCGTGCGGCCGTCCGGCGACCAGCGCGGCGTGTGTTCGCTGCGCGCGGAGCCGGTCCACTGCCGGACTTCATTCGTGGCCGTGGTCAGCACCCAGATGTGCCGCTGGGCCGTCCGGGAGGCCGTGGGCGGCTCCTGCACCGTAAAGGCGACGAACCGGCCATCCGGCGAGAACTGGAGATCCGCGGGCTCGCGGATGTCGATCGCCTGGTCGATGGTGAGGCCGGCCGGGAACGCCGCGGCGGAGCACAAAAGGGCGGCAACGAAGAGTCGCATTGGGCAATTGTATCGCCCCGAGGAGGCGGTTTGGACCTCGATTGCTGGAGCGGTGGAAACCACCCGCCGGCTCACGATGATCCACTGCCATTAGGTAAGTGATTTATTTTCAGCGTCCAATCGGCCTCGGTGGCTCATGGATGAGCCACCTGCGGCTTCTGCAGGCCTCGAAACGCTCATCTCCTCCAGCCGGAACGCTACAATCGGACTTGTGACTTTTGCCGCATCCAAGACCGGCGCGGGTGTGCCAGGGAGCTGCGGCAGGGCGCTGGCGGGTTTCCTGCTTTCCGGGTTCCTCATGGCCTTGCTGGGCGCCATCCTTCCGGCCTGGGGCTACCATCGGGATCCGCCGGATTTCGTCGCGGTCGGCAACTACTTCCTGAGTTTCGCCGCCGGTCTTGCCGGCGCCACCGTGTTCGCGCGCGGCAACCTGGCCCGGCGGGGGCTGCGGTTCCAGTTGGTGGCGGCCTGCGCCCTTTCGGCGGCGGCGCTGCTGTATCTGGCGCTGGTCGGGCCGCCGCCGGCATCCGCCTGGTGGAGAGCTGCCGGCCTGCTGGCATTGGGCGCGAGCGCTGGCATGCTGAACGGCGGACTTTTCCATGCGCTCTCCCGCGATTATTCCGAGGATGCCGCGGGCACGGTGAACCGAGGCGGGATCTGGTACGGCGCAGGCTGCGTGACGGCCGCCCTCGTGGTGGAGGGCGCCTTCTACGCGCCCAATAGCGTCATCCTGGGCGTGATGGCCATGGTGCCGATCCTGTTCGGTGTGATCTATGCGCGTCAGACGTACAGCGCCTGCCCGGAGCCGCCGCTGCCGCCGGTGCGCGAAGCGGTCCAAGACTTCCGCAGCCTGGGCGCGATTCTCTTCGCCCTTCTGCTGTTCGTTCAGTTCGGCAACGAATGGTCGATCGCCGGGTGGCTGCCGCTGTTTCTCTGCCACCGCGTTCAGTTGAGCCCGCAGGGTGCGCTGTTCGCGCTGGCGCTGTATTGGCTCTTTCTGATGACCGGACGGCTGGGCGCGGTGGCGCTGCTGCCGCGCGTGCGCCACGGCCGGCTGCTGTTCGGCAGCGTGCTCGCGGCGTCGTTCGGGCTGTTCGTCCTCAACTACACCGATAACCGCTTCGGCGCCGGGACGGGCGTGTTTTTCCTGGGCGCGGGGTATGCCGTCATCTACCCGCTGGTGGCCGAGGCGATCGGCCGGCGCTTTCCGTATTACCACCCTGGCTTTTTCAACGGGATCTTTTCGCTGGCCTTGTTGGGCGGGCTGCTGGCGCCGGCGACGCTTGGGTACGCCGCCGCGCGCTTCGGCGTGGGTGTGGTGCTGGGCATCCCGCTCATGGGAACCTTCCTTGTGATGGGATTGCTGCTGCTGATCTGGCTGGAGTCGAAGGTGACTGGAAAATGAGGGATCGGGGATTGGGGATTGGGGGTTGGGGCGCCGGCATCGCGGCGTTGGCCGTGGCGCTGGCTGTGCCCGCGCAGGCTGCTTCGCTGGCGGAAAAGATCGATAAGGTGCTGGCGGGGACGAATGCCTTCTGGGGCATCCAGGCGGTGGATCTGGAGAGCGGCAAGGTGCTGTACCAGTGGAACGCACAGCGCTTCTTCGTGCCGGCATCGAATACCAAGCTGTTCACGAGCTCGCTCGCGCTCGAGCGGCTGGGCCCCGATTTCACCTTTCGCACGCGCGTGCTGGCGGATGCCGCGCCGGATGCCGCGGGAACGATTCACGGGCCGCTGCGGCTGGTGGGCGGCGGCGATCCGAACCTCTCGGCGCGCGCCATCCCGTACCGCAAAGGGCCGATCACGGGCAATCCGCTGGCCGCCATCGAGGAACTGGCGGACCAGATAGCGGCGCATGGCGTCAGGCGCGTCGCGGGGGACGTCGTCGGGGACGACACCTGGTACCTGTGGGAGCCGTACGCTGCGGGCTGGGGCATCGATGACCCGGAGAATGCCGACGGCCCCCCGATTTCGGCGCTTACCGTCAACGACAACACCGTGAACGTCTCAGTCGCGCCGGGAGCGCGCGAAGGCGATACCGCGGGCGTGACGCTCGATCCTCCGCTCGAGCTGTTCCACATCGAAAATCACGTGGCCACGGCTGCCGCCGGCGCATCCGGGCGCATCCGGTACTCGCTGCTGCCGGGAAGCACCGACCTGCACCTTTGGGGCACAATCCCGCTGGGCAGCCGTCCGCAGGTGCTGGGGATCGGCATGGACGATCCCGCGCGCTACGCCGCGATGGCGCTGCGGAAAGCGCTCGAGGACCGCGGCATCGTGGTGGAAGGCCGCGCCGCCGCCTGGCACGAACTCCCGGAGGAGGTGGCAGACCTCACCGGCCGCCCGCCGGTCGCCGAGCCCTCCGGTGTGGAACTGGCGCGGCGTGTTTCCGCCCCGCTCATCGAGGACCTGCGGATCACCGATAAGGTCAGCCAGAACCTGCACGCCGAGTTGCTCCTGCGCGCGGTCGGCCGGGCGAAGCGCAACCTGGGGAGCTTCGAGGCCGGACTGGAGGAGCTGAAGGGCTTCCTCGCCGAGATCGGCATCGCGCCGGAGCAGTACAACATCCGCGATGGCTCGGGTCTGGCGCGCCTGAACCTGGTGACGCCGGCCGCGGTGGTCACGCTGCTGCGGCATATGTACCACTCGCCGTTGCGCGAGCAATGGATCGGGCTGCTGCCGGTAGGCGGGGAAGACGGCACGCTGGCCAACCGGTTCGTCGGGACGCCCGGGGCCGGGCGCGTGCACGCCAAGACCGGCTCGCTTTCGCACGTGAGCGCGCTTTCCGGTTATCTGCAGCGCGCCAATGGTCGGTGGGTGGTGTTTTCGATCCTGGTGAACAATTACAACGGCCCCACGGCGGACATCCGTGGCGCGATGGACCGCATCTGTAATTTAATAGTAGAGTAATGCCGATCTACGAATACCAGTGTCAGGATTGCGGTAACCGCTTCGAGAAGCTCGTCCGGCGCACCGCGGAGGCGGACGCCCTGGAATGCCCGTCGTGCGGGCAGAAGCATCTGAAGCAGGAGCTGAGCGTTTTCGCCGCTCACGCCAATGGCGCGAGCAAGACGCCCGAGATGCCGGTCTGCCCCAGCGGACGCTGCTCGAATCCCGGCATGTGCGGGATGAACTGAAGCGCGGGCCGGCCGCGGCCGGCCCCTACGCTCCTCCCAGAAGGTTCTGCAGGAACGCCCGCTCGATGGGCCAGTTCCCGTACACCCGCGTGCCCTGGCTCCAGAAGTTGCCCGAGCTCAGAACGCCGCTGAGGTCGGCGGGGTTCGGCGTTTGCCGCTCGCGCGCGATCATCTCACGCAGCAGCGAGGTCGCGTGCGAGAGCTCGCCCGCGATATCGGCCGCGTCTTTGGCGCTCTCGCAGTGGACATCCAGGCGCGCGGCAAGTCTCTGGCCGTCCGGCTGCAAACTCAGGACAGCATAATCCGCCTGGGCCATGCTGCGGGCGAACATGCGGGTGCCGTCCGGCAGGCCGGACGGCGAGCGCAGGGCGGAGCTGGGAATCTTCAGCCATACGGGCGCGGCGGGCGGCTCGGCCGCGGCGTCTGGCTCGGAGGGGCTCGCGGGCGGCACGGAGGCGAGCGTCCGCACGGCCCATTCGTCCGTGCTTACCGCCAGCGCCATCAGGTTCGACTGCAGGGGCAGGAAGGAGATGCGCCGCTCCGGCGTGCTGCCGTTCAGGCGGCACATCCCGCTCCGGCACTCGCCGCCCTGCTGCGCGGCGTAAGCGCGGAGACGGGGCCAATCGAAGCGGCCCTGGGCGAGGATGAACTTACCCGAGGGCGCGATCGCCAGCATCGCGCGGTCGAGATCGCGGCGCCAGTCGAGCCCGATCTTGCGCGCGAATTCGCGGTAATCCGGGTCTTCGGCCTTGCCGCTATCGAGCATCTGCAGGACCCCGCCGCTGCGCAGCGCCTCAAAATCGGCATAGAATACGACGGCATCGCTCTGCGGCAGCCGCGCGAGCATGGCTGACGGGCCGAGCGGCCGCGAGCGGTACCATTGGACGCCGGCGAACCCGCCGGCGGCGATTGCCAGGGCGGCAATGCCCAGCCAAAGCTTGGTCTTGGGACTCACTAGCCCCAGTATCCCACGCACCGGAGGAAGTGTTACACCAGCGCCGGCTCACCCGCGCGCGCCTGCTTCCACAGCCGGATGTACGGCGCGAGATCCCGCATCATGCCGCGGAATCCATCGAGGGTCAGCGATTGCGCGCCGTCGCTCACGGCCTTTTCCGGGCAGGGGTGGACCTCGACGATCAGCCCGTCGGCGCCGATCGCCACGCCGGCGCGCGCCAGGGCCGGCACCAGGCTGCGCTTGCCGGTGGCGTGGCTCGGGTCGAGGATCACGGGCAGGTGGGTCAGCTCGTTGAGCACCGGGACGGCCGCGATGTCGCAGGTGTTGCGCGTGGCGGTCTCGAACGTGCGGATGCCGCGCTCGCACAGGATCACGTTGGGGTTGCCGTGCGCCACAATGTATTCGGCGGACATCAGCAGCTCTTTGATCGTCGAGCTCATGCCGCGCTTCAGCAGCACCGGCCGGCCGCAGCCGCCGAGCGATTTCAGCAGCGCGAAATTCTGCATATTGCGCGCGCCCACCTGCATGCAATCGGCGTATTCGGCCACCAGTTCCACGTCGCGGTCGCTCATAATTTCCGTGATCACGGCGAGCCCGGTGGCTTCGCGCGCTTTGCGCAGCAGCTTGAGGCCGTCGCGTTCCAGGCCCTGGAAATCGTAAGGAGAGGTGCGCGGCTTGAACGCTCCGCCGCGCAGCATCTTGGCGCCCGCCTGCGCCACCGCCTCCGCGGTCTCCATGATCTGCCGCTCGTTTTCCACCGAGCACGGGCCGGCCATCACCACGAACTCATCGCCGCCGATCTCGATGCCGTTCACCTTGATGGACGAGTGGTCCTTCTTGAATTCGCGGCTTACGAACTTGTACGGAGCGGAGATCCGGACGGCGCTTTCGACGCCCGGCGTGGCTTCGAGCGATTCCAGGCAGGCCGTGACGTCGCCGACCCCGACAACGCCGATGACGACGCGCTCCTCCCCCTCGATCGAGTGGACTTTATATCCGAACTCGCGGATGCGTTCGCAGACGTGTTCGATTTCCTGCCGCGTAGCGTGCGGCCGCATTGAGATGACCATGGCTATCTTCAGCCAATATACACCACGACAACTGAATTCCGCAAGCTAACCCACACAGTCCACAGGGAAATATGACAGCACTGTTAAGAGGTGTTATCCGATATATTCCATCTCGTGCTGGACGGCATCCCCACCCGTCCGCCGGAACCCGAGCCGCTCGTAGAGGCGGATGGCGCAGCGGTTATTGGCATCGACGCTGAGGCGCACGGGCAATCCGCCGGCGGCCTCGATCACCTGCCGGATCACGGCCGTGCCGGCCCCCCTTCCGCGATATTCGGGGAGCAGCAGGATGTCGATGACCCGTACCTCGTTTTCGAGGCGAGCGGTCACGAGCCAGCCGGCATCGGCGCCATCGACTGTGACGATGGAACTCGTGGCATTCGGATAATCGGTGCGGATTACATCGCGCCGCGCGAAGTACTGCATATCGAGCAGCCGGGTGCGGAAGGGCTCGGGCCAGGCTGCGGCGCCAAGCTGTTCGGCCGAGAATTCGGTCACGAGGCGGTGGAGGAAGGCTTCATCGGCGGCGTTTTCCGGGCGGAGTGAAACAGTCATCAAGGGGACAACATGCATCCGGAGCGCCTCTGCGGCGCCCCGGGCGGGGAAGCGCCGGATCAGCTCCGGCTCGGGAAGATGCCGTTCAGGGCAATGATGAAGTTCACGCACAGGAACGGCTGACGGTTTTCGTGCGGCTGGCTGCCGCCGGCCGGGCCGACGATCGTCGGCGCCATGGTGGTGTTCGCGCTCGCCGCGTAGCCGTTGACTGCTCCGCCCTGGCTGTCCACTCCGCTGGCGGGGTAACCGTTTTGCGGCGATGAGTTCGCACCCGGGGTCGTCGACGCACCGAGGGCGTGATTGTGCTGGGGCATCTGGTTGGAGGTGAGTGTCACGTTTTCGCTGCCGCCGGTTTGGCCGATGCTATACGGGCTCAGGCCCGGCCCCTGTCCCGGGTGGACGGGCACGCGCCCGCGCAGATCGGGGAGGCCGAAATTCGAAACACCGTTCCCGCCGAATTGCGTGCCGAGAATGGAGAACAAGACCGTGTATTGCGAGATAGGCAGCAACCGGCCATCGCAAAGCGCCCAGCCATTAGGGGCGAAGTTGCCGCAGAACATTCTGATTTCACCGATGAATGGATCCACTATTGGTGCTCCTTTCGCGAGTCGATTGGTATTACCGGGGCCGAAAAATTACCCGCCGGGCGCCTCCGCGAGGCGCGGGCGACACGTCCGGCGGGTCTTGCCGTTATTGACAGGAGAAGGCAACCAGGAAGCCTCCGCCGCCCGGGGCGGCGCCGGAACCCGAGGTCAGGGTCATAATGGTGCCCGCGGCGACCGTGCTGCCTGCCGTGGCGGAGCAGGTCGAGCCGGCGCCGGAAGTCGTGGAGCAGGCGATGATCGAGCTGCCGACGGTCCAGGTGCTCGAGCTCGTCGAAGGTGTCACGCTGTAGATTCCCCAGGTGGTCGAAGCGCCTACGTAGCTGTAAATCGTCATGCTCGGTTTGCAGGCGGCGGGAGCGACTACGGAGGCATCGGCGTTGAGCGATGTTTGCTGCGAGCCGGTCGTGGGGCTATTCCAGGCGGCCAAGCCGGTGTGTCCGGCGATCCCCAGCGGAATTCCGAGCGGGCTGGCGCCGGTACCGTCGCTGCCCGCCGGACCCGTTGCGCCCGTGGGTCCGGTCGGGCCGCTGGCGCCAGCCGCGCCGGTGTTGCCCTGGTTTCCGGTGGCGCCGGTCGCACCTGCAGGGCCGGTCGCGCCTTGGGGTCCGGTGGGTCCGGTCGCGCCTGCACCGGTCGGACCGGTTGGGCCGGCGACGCCCGTACTGCCAGTCGGGCCGGCAGGTCCGGTTGGGCCGCTCGCGCCCACGCCGGTAGGTCCAGTCGGACCCGCAGATCCCGTGGCGCCGGTCGGGCCGGCCGCGCCCGCAGATCCAGTGGCGCCGGTTGCGCCCGTCGCGCCCGCCGGTCCGGCGAGGCCGCTAGGACCAGTGGGTCCGGTAGGGCCCGCGCCGGTGGCGCCTGCGGGTCCAGTAGCGCCCGTCGGCCCGATGACGCCCGTCGCGCCGGTCGGGCCCGCTGGGCCAGTCGCGCCGGCCGGTCCGGCCGGACCGTTGAGCACGATCTGCAACTGCGCCGGATGACTGGTGCCGGTGCTTTCCTTGGCATCGAGCGAAACGGCGGTGCTTGGAGAAGTAAATGCCACCAGCTCAACGCCGTTATTCATGCCGGGGTTCGCCACCCAGTTCTTCACTTCCGTCGTGATATCCAGCCCCACCCACTGGCTGGCCGCGGTTACCGGGATGGTCCCCTGATTCGCTCCTTGGGCGGGCGCAGTGTTCCAGGTTGCGCTGCTTTCCGCCCAGGATGACGCCACATCATACACATCGATTGCGCCGGCGGCGGTCACGCGATTGACGTAGACCCAGATCACGGCCTTCTGCACGTCCGAGGCCTGCACGCCATTGAGCGCGGAGAGATCGAACCGGATCAGTCCCTGGTTCTGCGTCGTGCCGGCGCCGGGGCCGACCAGCACGCTGGCCAGCGCGCCGAAGTTCGTCGAAGCGTTGCTTCCGCTTTGAATGTAGGTGTCTCCCGAAACTACCGGTCCCTGCGCGTGGGCGATGTGCGCCGCGAGCGCCAGGGTGAGGGAGACGCCGAGGCGTTTCATCGTGTGGGGCATTCGATTCCTCCAGTTTTCGTTCCGGGCCGGGTTAGTCAAAACCGTTTCCGCGCGAGCAGCAGCGCCACGCCCGCCAGCGTCAGGACAAACGATGCCGGTTCGGGAACCTCCGCGGCGCTAAGCGGACCCGCGGCAACCGGAGCCGAGATGGTGAGCGCCCAGTTGGCGGTGCGCTGCGCGCCGCCCGGGCCGTCATAGAATCCGCCGGACAAATCATTGTTGAAGGGCGGGTTGGCGGTGAAATTGCCGTTGCCGGCCTCGGTGAAGCCTTCACTCAGGTTTCCGTTATCGCCGGCGGCGACCGGGAAATTATCGTACTCGGTGAGGGCGATCATGTACTGCGCGCCGGCCGCCGATACCCACTGCAGGGTGGCATCGCTCTCGGGGGTGTTATTGAAGCCCGCGTCGTCGAACAGAAACTGGCCGCTCGAATCGAACAAGCTGAGAATCGGGGAAAAGCCGCCGGCGGCGTAGGAAGTCGTCGAGACGGTCACCTGGCCGCCGTTCTGCACGGTATAGGTGAAGAGCTGGACGTTATCGTCCGCGCTGAAAACGCCCGAGAAGTTGACGGTGCCTCCCCAGGCCGGAACCGCTATTGCGGTCAGCGTCAGGCAATACAGAATCGGTGTTCGCATACAAACGGCTCCAATGGCGCGGGAATTACTCATTGACTGTACTATAGCTTTCGGTACCGAGTACATCGAAAGATGGAGTATGGACGGGCTGTAGCACCCCTTTCGGTACTAGAGCTTCCCTAAAGCCTGGCAGCGGGAAGCTATACTGGCCTTCCGCATGAAATCAATTTGGGATAGACGCCTTAGTACTTTTGTTACTATTCTTATAGTCGTCCTGAACGCGGCGGCCTTGTGGCCGGAACTCTCGATCAGCCGCGTTGACCTCAACGACAACGTCTTTCACTTCACGCTGATCGAGCGGATCGCCGATGCCGTGCAGCACGGGCAGAACCCCCTGGACTGCTGGTCGCCGGAATGGTCCTTCGGATTCCCGGTGCTGCGGATCTATCAGCCGCTGGCGCACCTCCTGGTGGTAGGCGCGTGGCTTGCCCTGGGGAAAGCCGTCCCGCTGCTGACCGTATTTGTCTGGGCACGGTTTCTCTCCCTGGCGCTCCTGCCTCTCAGCTTTTTCGCGGCGGCGCGGCTGATCGGTCTTCGCCGTCCGGCCGCCTGTGCCGCGGCATTACTCGCGCCGCTGGTCTCGACGAATTTCCTGTACGGCATCGAATACGGCAGCTTCGCGTGGGCCGGCAGCGGCCTCTATCCACAGGCGGTGGCCGCGCACCTGATGCTGCTGGCTCTCGGCTTCGGGTTTCAGGCGGTGCGCACGGGGCGGCGCGTGATCGCCGCCGGGGTGCTCGTGGGCCTCACGCTCGCCTGCCACCTCATCTACGGCTACATGGCGGCGGTCAGCCTGCTGCTGCTGGCGCTGCTGCCGGATGCGGGTATTCCGCGCATCCGCCGGCTCGGCCGGACGCTGGCGGTGGGGGCGACGGCGCTGGCGGTCTCGGCGTTCCAATTGCTGCCGCTCGTCGAGGATGCCGGGCTGATCAACCACAGCCGTTGGGAGCCGGTCTGGAAGTGGGATTCCTTAGGGGCCGGACAGGTGCTGCGATGGCTGTTCACGGGCGAGCTCCTGGACCACGGCCGCCTTCCGGTGCTCACGGTGCTGGCGGCCGCCGGGGTGGCGGTGTGGGCGTGGCGAAAATTCCGCGGCGAGACCGATCCGGCGGGCGCCTTTGCCGCGGCGGGGGCGGCATTCTGGATCCTCCTGTATTTCGGGCGGCCGTTCTGGGGGCCGGCGCTGCTCGTGCTCGGCGCCGCCGAAGACATGCACCTGCATCGCGTGATCGGCGGAGCGCAGGTGTTCCTGGTGCTGCTGGCCGGGATCGCGCTGGGCGCGCTCTGGAATTCGCGGCGGCCGCGCGGGTGGATTGCCGCCGCGGTCACGATCCTGCTGCTCTACCCCATGGTCCGCGAGCGCGCACGCTTCCTGGCGAACGACGCAGCATGGGGCCGCCGGAACCTTGCGGCGTATGCCACGGCGAAGCCGGATCTCGATGCCGCGCTGGCCGCGGCGCGCGCCGAGGGCGGCCGCGTCTACGCGGGCCTGGCGGCCGGGTGGGGCGGATCGTTCAAGATCGGCGACGTCCCCGTGTACGCCTTCCTCAGCACCGCGCGGTTGCCCGCAGTGGATTTTCTCTACCACTCGATGGCGCTGACCGGCGATCTCATGCTGCGGTTCAATGACTGGAACCTGGCGCACTACCGGCTGTTCAACATCCGGAGCGTGATTTTGCCGGGGCAGATGAGCATGTCCGCGCCGGTGTTTCCGCCGCGGGGCCGCTTCGGGAACCTGCAGGTGTTCGGCGCGCCGGGCGGCGGGTATTTCGATGTGGTCGATGCGGCGGCGGCGGTCAAGACCACGCGCCGCAATTTTTACGACGTCAACGACCGCTGGCTGGCGAGTCCCTGGGTGGCGCGGCGCGAGCACCTGCTGCTCGATTGGGACGGCAGGGCGCCCGCGGGCATGCAGCGTATCGCACCCGATGCCCCGCTGCCCTTCGAGATTTCGGGCGCTCCCGAGCCCGGCGCGGTGATGGGGGAGCGGCAGTCCGGCGAGACCTACGCGGCGGATTGCGAAGTCCTCCGGCCGGCCTACGTGCTGTTCAAAATGACCTGGCATCCCAACTGGAAGGCGTACGTGGATGGCGCGGCGCGGCCGGTGGCGATGCTCTCGCCGGGGTTCGCGGCGGTAGCGGTCGAGCCGGGGCGCCATCGCGTGGAATTCCGCTATGAGCCGGGCTGGAGCAAGCCGGTGCTGGCGGCTGCAGGCCTGCTCGTGGCGGCGCTGGCCGGCTGGCTGAGACGCCGCGGCATCGTGGCCCCGGCTCTCATGCGATTGCCGGAGCGCGTCCCGGAGGGGCTGCGGATCGCGGCCGGTATCGCGCTGCTCGCCGCGCCCGTGGTACTGCCTCTCCTGACTTCCAGCGTGCTGGCCGGGCACGACGCGTTCGAATATTTTCCGCGCGTCATCGAGGCGCATCGCAACGTCACGAATGGAATCGTCCTTTTCCGCTGGGCGCCGGACCTCAGCCACGGCTATGGCCAGCCACTGTTCATCTTCCGGCCGCCGCTGTTCTATTGGATGGCGGAATTGTGGAAGTTGGCGGGGTTTGACGTCATCACTGCCGTCAACCTCGCGTGCGCGCTGCTCGTGCTGGCCGCGGCTGCCGCGATCTTCCGTCTGGGGCGGTTGTACTTCGGCGAAAGCGGCGGCTGGCTGGCCGCGGCGGCTTATCTTTACGCGCCGTACTTCGCGGTCGACCTCTACGTGCGGTCGGCGCTCGAAGAGTTCGCGGCATTTCCGCTCTTCGCGCTGGCGCTTTACGGATTTGGCGCGTGGGCGCTGGAGCGCCGGCGGCGGGATTGGGTGGTGGGCGCCTGCGCGCAGGCCGCGCTGCTGTGCTGCCACTTCCCCGCTGCGCTGCTGTTCACGCCGCTGCTCCTCGCATTTCTCGGGCTTACGGCGTGGCATGAGCGCTCGTGGCGGGTTTTCGCCGCGCAGGCGGCCGGCCTGGGTGCGGCGCTGGGACTGAGCGCCTGGTCATGGCTTCCCGCGCTCGCGGAGAAGCAGTACGTCGGGATGCAGCGTCTGCTGGCGGGTTTCCGGTATGCCGACCATCTCGTTTACCTGCACCAGCTCTTCGACTGGAAGTGGGGCTACGGCCTTTCCGTCCCGGGGCCGGACGACGGCATGTCTTTCTCGCTCGGCTGGAGCCACGTGCTGGTCGCAGCCGGGGCTTGGATTTGGATTTCGCGCCGGCGCAAGCACCCCGGCCGGAGCGTCGCGCAGTTTTTCGGCGCGGCGGGCGTGCTGCTGAGCTTCCTCATGCTGGAGGATGCCGTCTGGCTATGGGACCACCTTCCGCTACTGGCTTACGTGGAGTTTCCGTGGCGGCTGCTGAGCGTGGCGGCGCTGTGCTTTGCGATGCTGGCTGCGGCGCTCGGGCCGGCGCTCGATGCGCTCGGCCGCTGGCGGCGGCCCGCTCTGGCGGCGGCGCTCGCGCTGCTGATCGTGCCCAACCTGTTCCATCTGGCGCCCCCGCGAGTGGCCGATGTCGATCTGGCCCTGTGGACACCCGCGCGCCTGGCTTCCAGCGGGTACGAGAGCACGACGCTCGCGGAAGTGGCCCCACGGACGGCGCAATTCTTGCCGGCCGCCGGCATGCCCTCCGGGGCCGCGGCCGGCGACGCCCAGGTGCGGGACACGTGGCGCGGGCCGTTCGATTATCGGGGGACGGTCGCTGCCCCGCACCCCAGCATGATCCGGCTGCCGTACGCGTGGTATCCCGGATGGCAGTTGCGGATCGACGGACGTCCGGCCGCGGCGGCGGCTGCTGCCGGAAGCGGGCTGATCGTTTTCCCGGTGCTTGCGGGCGCGCATGAGATCGAACTTCGCTTCGGCCGCACCTGGGACCGCGGCCTGGGTGAAGCGATCAGTCTGTTTACGGCGATTGCGCTGGCGGCCGCCAGCCGGCGGCGAGCCGGCGAACGCATGCGGGCGGCGGCCGCGGCCTGACGGGCTGCGGCGCATTTTACGCTTGGCTGCCGTGGTTGACCAGGCTCCCGGCGCGCGCCTCGCGGGGCCCATTATCCGCGTGTTCCGAAGGCGGCGCAAGTTGTCTCGCGACGAGCTATTGCGCGGCGGCTTCCACCGTCGCGGAACGGCCGCTCTCGTTGCCGGCGTGGTCGATGGCCGTGATCGCATAGCGGTACGTCTTACCGGCTTCGACGGCGTGGTCCGAAAATGCCGGCACGAGTCCGACGTCGGCGAGCTTTTGGAAATCGGCGCCGGGGGCGGCGCGGTAGACGCGGTAGCCGGCGAGGTCGGGCTCGGAATTGGCGTCCCAGGAAAGCTCGATCGATCCGGGAGCGGCGACGGCACGCAGACCGCGAGGGGCGACGGGCGGGAAGATGTCCTTCGGGGTGACGCTGACCGGCTCGGAGAGCTCGCTCTGCGCGGTGCGGCCCTCGCCCAAATCGAGCACGCGCTGCACCAGATAGGTGTAGGTTTTGTCGAATTCGGCGGTGCGGTCGAGGTATTGATTCTGGTCCGTGGAGCCGAGCGGCAGGAAATCGGTGGCGGGCGCGGCGCGGCGCAGGACGATGAAATTTGCCGGCGCGCCGGCGGGACCGGGCTGCCACGTGAGCCGGACGCCTTCGGCCGTGCTCTCCGCCTTCAGGCCGGCGGGCTGCGGCGGCGGCGGCACGACCGTGAGGTTGACGAAGTTCGACCAGGCGCTTTCCTTGCCGTTCGAGCCGATGGCGCGCACCGCGAGGGTGACGTCGCGGCCGGTCCACGGAGCCGACGGGGTTTCGATTTCGGCGAGGCCGTTGTGGACGGCCGGCGGCGGCAACTCGCGCGCGGCCGCGGCCCAGGCCTCAGTGCTGAACGGCGTGACCGCGGCGCCGATGCGGAGGTCGAACCGCAACGGGGGCTTGAGGAGTCTGCCTTCCGTTGTCGTGCCGGCCGGCGTGAAGTGAACGATGATGCGGCTGCCCCGCTGCACCGCGGTGAGGTCCGTGACTGCGGTGGGAATGTTGGCGAGGGGAGGAAGCGGGCTGCCTACATAGCCGCAGCCCTGCGCCAGGAGCCCGGCGACCATGACCAGGCCCAATACGCAAAGCACGCGAGATTGGGGATTGGGGATTGGGGATGATGGAGCCGGGTGCCGATTTCCCGACCTCCAATCCCCAACCCCCAAGCCCCTTGCCACTACTGAGCCACCACCAGTACGTGAGCGGGCGAGCAGGCGGTGTTGCCGCCCGTAGTGGCGCAAACGAACAGCGGGACGGAGCCGGGTGCGAGATCGGCCGGAACGGCTACGTTGACCTGCTGCACGCCCGGAACGCCGGGAGCGGCGCCGGCGTAGGCGGGGACGAGGCCCTGCCGGTCGGCGATCTGGACGGATACGGTGGCGCCATCCGGAATGCCGGTGGTCCAGATGCTGACGTAACTTCCGGCAGCGGTTCCGGAACCGGATGCGTTCACGCTATAGTCCTCGTTCAACACGCCATTCGAGAATATAGCAGGCCACGCTGGAGCCAGGATGACGGTTTGCGGCGCGCTGCTCACGCCATCGACCGTAACCACCATGGTCGAGGAGCCCTTGCCGGCGAGCGCGGCCGGCACCTGAAAGTTGATCTGCGTGGCTCCGGTGTAGAGCAGGGTGGCGGGGTGGCCGTCGAACGTCACGGCCACCGACTTGCCGCTCAGGTTCGAGCCAATCGCGGTGCCGAGCGAGCCGGCCACCAGCGGGGTCTGATCGAACGTGGCGGCGTTGACGATTTTGGAGATCGTCACCGAAGGTGTTGCGGTGGAACCGGAGCCCGAGCCTGAGCCGGAGCCGGTTGAGCTGGAGCCCGAGCCGGAACTGGTCGGCGCGGGCGAAACCGTCAGGGTGACGGGCAGAGTAGCGGAGCCCGCCAGCGCGCCGGCATCGACCACGATGTTCGCCTGGTAGGTCCCGGCGGCCAGGTTCTTCGGATTGGCGTAGACGCGGATGGACGCGTTGTTGACGCCGGATGTGTTGTCCAGGCTGAGCCAGCCGGAGCCGGTCGTGTACTGGATACTCGCCGTCCAGGTCATTTGTCCGGCGCCGGCGTTCTGGATGGGGATATAGCCCGGGTCGCTGGTCATCGCGCCGCCGGCCACACCGGTGAGCGTGATCGGGTTCGGCAGGACGGAGAGTTTGGGGAAGTAATTCGCCGAGCAATCGCCCAGAGCGGCGCAGTCGCCGCCGGGCTGGACCGCGGCGAAGCGAGGAATGGGAGCGCTGGCCGAAGCGGTCGATACGGTCGAAACCGGGGCGAACATGACGGATTCGCCGGCGGTGGCGGGCCCCGAATTGGCGGGGAGACCGATGAAGGTCGGAATCTGCGCGCTTTCCCGTATGTTCGGGCTCGCGTCGACTACCTCATAGACGACGAACCCGGAGCCGTTGGTCAATGGGACTTGGCTGACGGAGTTGAGCAGGATCGGTCCGTTGCCGGTGGGCGCGGAAACCGTATAGCCGGAGCCGGTTGCGTCGGCGTACGGGACGCGGACCAGGAGCAGCGTGCCGCTGCCGGGGACGTATTGCCCGACGGCTTGAGGCGTCCCGAGATCGCCGGCGGAAGTGGGAACCGCGGCGCTCGAGCCCGCAATCATATCCGGCACGTACAGCTGCGCGCCGGCGGGAAAGCCGGAGTATTGGATCAGAAAACGGGTGCCGTTCGATTCGCCGGGGCCCTGCGGCTGGAAGGCCGTTGCAAAGCCCTCAGTGAGGCGCGCGGAAGCGAAATTGGTGCCCTGGGCGAAGAGGTTGGCGAGCGTCAGGGTGCTCGGAAGCGCGGAGCCGGTGCAGGTGATCTGACCGCGATCGACAAGTGTAGCAAGCAGGCCGGGATTGGCGTAGGCCACGACGGCGGACGACTGGTTCAGGCCGAACGAACTATTGAGATTGTAGGAGAGGAAGGCCTGCACCTGCTGGGTGGTGGTGGCGGCGAGCTGGTGAACTGCGGCGCGGATGCCGGAAATCCGGAGGCTGAAGCTCCCGGAGGCCGGAACCGTGAAATCGATGCCGTTGAAGGTGACGCTCTGCGGTCCCACCAGAGCCTGGACCGGGAGCGGCACGGGGCCGGCGCCGGTGTCGGCGGAGAGGACAGCGTCGGTTGTCAGGTTATTGTTGGCGATCCGGTTGGTG
>Ga0209062_1002343_pt1 | contig 25953 bp, 23 predicted proteins | sample Coa_R2_2_FD_187158 | JGI IMG/M metagenome (GOLD analysis project Ga0209062, IMG submission 187158) | Surface soil microbial communities from Centralia Pennsylvania, which are recovering from an underground coalmine fire - Coalmine... | ecosystem: Environmental > Terrestrial > Soil > Unclassified... | reverse complement strand
GTGTCGGATCATGGTCGGATCGTGATCGCCGCTGTCCTCGCCGCGCGGAATGCAACGACGGAACAACTGGTGGCAAAAGCCATTTAAAAACTGCCGCTGTTCGCGAAGAAATCAGACGTTAGTAACACAGAGTTCTGCTTGCGTGCGCGCCGATCTTCCTCTTACTGCTCGGTTGCAGAGGCGGGGATGATCCAAATAATCCGACGACGCTTGTGCCGGTCAGCGGCAGTGTAACACTTGATGGTGCCCCACTCACCAAGGGGATGATCTCGTTTGCCCCCGATGTTGGTAATCCCGCTCGCGTGGCGCCGATGGGAGAAATCAACTCCAGCGGCCAGTATCAACTGTCCACCGGTGGGCAGCGTGGCGCTCCGCCAGGTAAGTACAAGGCCTGCGTGCAGCTCGACCCAGGCGCTGAAGAGAGCCGACTCAAGTCGGCAAACCGTTCAGGTCCGGGCATCCCCGCCAAGTATCGCACTCCTAACACGACCACCCTCGTGGTCGAAGTCATCCCGCAACCCGCCGCCGGTGCTTACGACCTGAAGTTGTCCACCAAGTAGCCTCTTCGTGTTGGTTGCTCTGCCAAAACCGTGGGTCGGTTGTCGCGTCCTGGGTGCTGCGAAGCGGGGTTTACCCGCGCGACAACCTCAACCCCGGTTTTGTGGCAGAGCCTGTTGACGTTTCGATCGCGTCAGCGCTCCTGGCCCACCGTGGGTTGGGAACAAGGACGGGACCGTCGTCCCTATTTCTGGAGAGTTCGATAATGACGTATCGCAACAGCCGCAAACCGGCTTTTACGCTCATTGAATTGCTCGTGGTGATCGCGATCATTGCGATCCTGATCGGCCTACTTCTCCCCGCCGTGCAGAAGGTCCGCGAGGCCGCCGCCCGAATGAGTTGTTCCAACAACCTCAAACAACTGGGGCTCGCCGTCCAGAACTTTCAATCCGCGCAGAACCGCATTCCACCCATCTGGAACTGGACCGGTAGCAACTACGGCAACCCCAACTGGCCGGGTGCCTGCACGAGCAGCTGTATGCCCGGCGTGAACACACAATCGGTGGATGGAGCCACCTCCGGCACATTGTTCTTCCACCTGCTCCCCTACCTGGAGCAAAACAACCTGTTCACTGCCGCCAACGGTAACAGCATCAATGTCCGCACGACTGTGGTGAAAGGGTTCCTCTGTCCATCCGATGGCACGAGCGGCACCTCCAACACACTCAACACGTTCGGCGACGCCAGCACCAACTACGTGGCGAATGTCCTGGTATTTGACCCCACCAGTCCGCAGTCGCTTGTCAACGCACTCCCGGACGGGACAACCAACACCGTCCTGTTCGCGGAACGATACCGCAACTGCGGAACTCCTGGAACGGCCAACTACTGGCAACCGACGTGGTCGAACTACTGGGGTTCGAACTGGGCCGACTCAGGGACGTTCAGCGGCTTTGGCTGGAACACGCTCCAGTCGCGAGCGAATTATCAATCGCCTTACAACTACAACTCCGGCAGCCCCTTCTACTGGACGGGTCCGGACATCTCCTGGGGAGGTACGGGGTTCCAAATTGCCCCCACGCCGGCCAACTGTAACGGCTACGTGACCCAAACCGCGCACACCGGTGCGATGCAGGTTGGGCTGGGGGATGGAAGCGTCCGCGGGGTGAACGGCGGAATGAGCGTGCAGACGTGGATCAATGCCTGCATCCCGAACGACGGCAACGTTCTGGGATCGGATTGGAACTGACACGATCACTGCGCGGTGATTGAACAAGCCATGACAGCATGGGAACGGGAATGCTTTTCCCATTCCCGTGGTGTTGCGGCTCACTCAATCCGGTGACGCTGTAATTGTCCGCGCGGCCATATCCGGTTACGATCCGATCATGTTACACAACGACGATATCGCCTTTCAGCGAGCGATCCTTGCAAACCCGGCCGATACAACGCTGAAATTGGTCTACGCCGACTGGTTGCAAGAGCGCGGCGATCCGCGGGCAGAGTTCGTGCGGCTACAAGTTGAACTCAATGAGATGGTTGAGTCGGAATCCACGGCACAAGCGACCGGGTGGCTTGGCAAAATGGGAAGCAACCTCGACCCCAAGTGGGTCACGTTCATGAGCACGCTCGCGCAGCCGTGTGAGCCGTTTGCGGTTCGGACATCCGCAGATCCGTTTGGGCGGCAAGGTGTAATCGCCACATCCCTGTTCAATCGCTTTGTTGCCGACTGGGACGATGGGTTGCTTGCTGACCTCGAATTTCTGGTGAATGTGCCCTGGGGAGTGAGCGTCTACAATATCGACGCCTACTACCCAATCTCACCCTTTTTGTGCCACCTCCCTGATGAGAAACAACTCACTGAGAGGGAAATAAGAGCCGCTCTCAACATATCGGCCATGCCGCAGAGTGCAGACCATAACACCGAGCGTTGCTGGGTGCATACGGACTTTCGCGTGCAAGAAATGTTCGACGCGCGAGAGAATTGTGACGAAACGATGGGTGCCCATGGAACCTTGAAACGCCACGTTGTCAACGGGCAATTGTGGTATGTCTACCTCCCAATTCACACTACCGCCGGTTTCGGTTCCTCGGCTATCCTTCTCACGGTCGGCCGATCCCCGAACGGCAACCGCTTGGTTGGAGCGTTTGCATTCTCGGACTCTTACGGGTAAGGAACCTATTCCTCCCAAGTCGCAATCAATCATCCACGTCCCAGACGACAATCTGCCCCGCTGCCGATCCGGCGGCGGCCAGCGTCCCATCAGATGAGAAAGCGATACAGTGCAATTTCCCCAGTCCCCAATCGAGGATCCGCGTAGCTTCCCGCTTCCGCACATCCCACCATCTCACGGTACCATCCCCACCCACACTGACCAGCGTTCGGCCATCGGGTGCGAATGTGATTCCGAAGACGTCCTTGGTGTGGCCGCGCAACTGACCGCGGATCACCTTACGTTTGGCCACATCGACCAGTTTGATTGTTCGGCCGCCTGTGGTTGCCAACAACGAACCATCTCCCGAGAAGGCGACCCCCCAAACAACCTTCTGATGCTGGACGGTCAAGAGTGCTTCGCGTGTCTTCAGATCCCAGAGAATAGCTCCCTTATCCGCGGCACCCGAGGCGAGGAAATCGCCGTTGGGGGAGAAGGCAAGAAACCCGGTCTGATCCTCGTGCCCCTGGAGGAGTCGCTGTGGACGCCAGGTTGACGCACTCAATCGACGGACGCTGTAGTCGACTCTGCTTCGAGTGAAGCGATATCCCCCAATTGCGAGCGTCGTCTGGTCGGGAGAGAAGAGGGCACACTGCGCATGCGTTCCTCCATCAATCTCCTTCACGACCCGATTCCTGTTCCAGTCCCACACGCGAATGAACGTCGGGCGATTACCCTGGGTTAAGACAAGCAGTCGGCCATCGGGGGAGCAAGTCAACGAAGAGGGTTCATTTTCGCCGGTATCGAGATAACTGATAGTTTCGCGGCTGGTCAGATTCCAAACGCGGACACCGTCATCCCCGGCCGTTGCCAGGAGCGGCTTTTCGCCGGGGATAAAAGTCATGCAAAACGTGTTCAACCCGCCCGAGTGAGCTTCGAATGTGAACATTATGCCACTTCTTTGATCGGCGTGGGGTCGTCGAGCAGGTAGATCGGTCGGCCAGAGTGGTCGGGGAAGGTGGTTTGCGGATCAATGCCCAGATGCCGGTAGATGGTCGCCAGTACGTTTTGCGGCGTGTACGGCTGACCGACGGGCCGCTCGCCCTTGGCGTTGGTTGCACCGACTACCTGACCGGTTTCAAATCCGCCTCCGGCGAGGATCGCAAACCCCGCTTGTGGCCAGTGATCGCGGCCGCCGGTCGTACCGCGTTGCGTGCCGACACGCGGAGTGCGCCCCATCTCACCCCAAATCACCACCGCCACGTCTTCAGCCAGCCCGCGATCGTGGAGATCAGTGAGCAGAGTGTGAACCGAGCGGTCGTATTGCGGCAGAATCGCTTTCAGACACTCGAAAACGTGGTCGTGGTGGTCCCACTGGCCGTTGCATTTCGAAGGAACGCCGTGATTTTGCGGCGTGATGGTCACCACGGGCACGCCCGCTTCCACAAGCCGGCGAGCAAGGATGTACTCGCTCCCCTTGCCGTACTTCTCGCGCAACTTCGCCGGTTCCCTGGAAAGATCGAACGCGTCGCGTGCCGCGTTGGAGGTCATCATTTCGAGCGCCTGCGCCGTGAACGAATCCATGCTCGCGCGGTTCCCCTTCGGATCGTCGAAAGCTTGCTTGGTGGCGTCGAAAGACTTCAACAGTTCACGGCGGTCGCCGAATTGTTCTAGCGTGATCGCTTTCGAACGGCCGAGATTCGCGGCCTTCTCGCCGGGAATGTAGGCTTCGTGCGCTTTGCCGAGATAACCCGGATGCCCGACGTGGTTGGCATCGCCCAGGTACACATACGGCGGCAGCGGGCTTCGCACTCCTGCATCTGCACGCAGCTTGCTGACCACGGAACCAAACGACGGGCGGTTCCCTCGCAAGAAGCCAGTGTAGAGTTCCGGCGCGGTGTGCCCCTCCTGCTGGAACTTCATGTTGCGGATGATGGCGAACTTGTCGGCGATTTTGGCCTGGAGCGGCAAGTGTTCGCTGATTTGCACGCCAGGGACGTTGGTCTGGATTGGCTTGAACTCACCGCGATACTCGACGGGTGCGTCGGGCTTCGGGTCGTACATGTCGATATGGGATGGCCCGCCGTTGAGGTAGACCATGATGACTGACTTGCCGCGTGTGCGCGGCGTGGGTTGCGCGGCCCGAGCGCGAAGCAGGTCCGCGAGTGTGAGGCCACCAACCGCGAGTGCGCCGGCGGTGAGAACGGATCGGCGGGAGAGGTGAGGAGTGCGCATGGGAACTCTGGGTTTGTAGTGACCCGCTTTTCGCTTTAGCGGTACGCGGAGCGTCCTATATTCAGTTCGTAGTGACCCGCTTTAGCGGGTCGGGACGCAGAACGTCCCCATATCGCCGCTGCGCGGCGAGACCGGCTAAAGCCGGTCACTACGAACAAAGACAACCCCTACGAACAAAGACAACCCCTACGCAATCGCTTCCTTGATGATCGGTGCGTCCTCGACGATCAGCTTCACCGGGCGGTTGGCGGGCGTGTGGAGGATCGTGTCCGTGTCAATGCCGAGCAAGTGATACAGCGTGCGGCCGAAGCTCTCGACCTTGTAGAACTTGTCCGTCACGCGCTCGCCAAGTTTGTCGGTTGCCCCCACGATGCAGCCGCGGTTGAATCCGCCACCAGCGGCAATCACAAACTGCGCATAGTCCCAGTGATCCCGTCCCGCCCCGGCGGCCTTCGGGTTGTCGATCTTTGGCTTGCGGCCCATTTCACCCAGCGCGAGCACGATGGTGGAGTCGAGCAGTCCGCGAACTTCGAGATCATCGAGAAGCGCTGCCAGGCCCGCGTCGAACATCGGAATCTGCTGCTTACCGGCAGTGAAGTTGTCGCCGTGCCAGTCCCAGTAACCAAGGTTGAAGTGCACCACCGGCACTCCCGCTTCTACCAATCGGCGGGCAAGGAGGAAATGGAGCGGATCGCCGATGGGGTACTTGTGCTTGGCCGGTTTATTCCGCGTGAATCGCTCCACTGACTTCGCTGGTTCCTTGGAAATATCGAGCGCCTGCCGCAGTTTCGGCGAGCGGAGCAAGTTAAAGGCTGTTTGCTGATATTGATCCAGCCCGGCGATGAGTTCGTCTTGCGCATCGTCGCGGCGGAGCTTCGTATCGAGTGCCTTGAGTAAATTGGTGTTCTTGTCGAGTGCTGGCACTTCGAGTTGCGGCGTCAGCATCTTGGTGACGGCGTCCTTGTCCTTGAGCGGCTGCATCACAAATGGCGAATGTGCCGAACCGAGGAAATTCCGCGCGAGCGCATTGTGCGTGTGAACGTCGATCTCATCGAGCACCGCGAACGTGGGCAGATCGGCGGGGCCGGGGCGCAGCTTGTTCACCACGCTGCCGTACATCGGATATTCGTCGCTGCCGGTAGTGAGCCGCGGGTTGCCCGTGTTCCAGTACAACGGCGCCTGACTGTGATCGCCGGGCTTGTTCAGCGTGCTGACGGAGCGAATCACGGTGTACTTGTCAGCTCGCTTCGCCAGTTCCGGAAGCAATTCGCCGACTTGCAGACCGGTCACTTTTGTTTGAATCGGTTTGAAGATGCCGCGATACTCTTCGGGCGAGTCGGGCTTCAGATCGAACATATCGGTGTGTGGCGGTCCACCGCCGAGCCAGCACACGATCATGTGTTTGGCTTTCGCGGTCGACTTTGCGGCGGGGGCAGCATGGGCACGGAGCACATCCAGCGTGCCGACGCCGCACAGCCCAAGTCCACCGATTTTCAGAACATCACGGCGCGAAAGCGACATTCGAAGCTCCAGCTTGTGTTCTCTTCAGAGTGGGCCGCTCGCGGAGCGAGTGGCCCACTCTGAAGAATCCGCTCGCGGAACGAGCGGACCACTCTCAATCAATTAATGCTGCAACAAGAACTCGCGGGTATTCAGCAGCCCCCACAACACGCCGTGATACCCCTTCTCCACCGATTCCGCTTCCGAAACGAATTTCAGACACGCATCGCGTTCGGCCGCGGTGGGCAACCGGCTCACAGTGGCGAGGAATAACATCTCCACGCGTTTCGAGTCTTCCTTGGTTTCCTTCAGCAACTTCGCCACGCGGCCGTTGGGATCGCGAATCTTCTCCCATACGTGTGGGTGGTTTGCCAGCGTGAGCACCTGGAAGATTGAAGACGCTCCTTCGCGTTCGCAGTCGCACTGCACCGCCGAGTTGCGACTGGGGCGACCGTATGTTTCCAGCACGAAACTGACGAAGGGATTACGCGGCATGAAGGGGACTTCGATGGTCTTCATCTCCTCCGGCCAGTGGTAATACTTCATGTCCATCTTTTCGGTGGTGCCGGTGGCGAAGTTCAGCGCATCGAGCATCACTTCGGCTGGCAGCCGTCGCAGTGGAAAGCACGCATAGTGCATGCGATCGGTCTCCGCGCCTTTGGCGGGTGTGCTGTCTTGCTGGTAAGTGCGGCAATTGAGAATCGCGCGATGCAACCAGCGCAGGTCGTACTTGTTCTTCACGAAGCCGTCGCTCAGTTCTTTCAGCAGTTCCGGGTGTGTGGCGGGGTTGAACGCCGAGAGATTATCCGGCGGATCGATGATGCCGCGTCCGAAGTAGTGCGCCCACACGCGATTCACAATCGCTTTGGCAAAGTAAGGGTTGTCTGGGCGGCGCATCCAGTCCATGACAGCTTTACGCGGGTCGCGGTCGTCGGGTACCGTGATGGCCTCAGCTTCGCCCAGCAGACGCATCACTTTCGCTTCAGCCGTTCCCAGCGGGCTAGTGACTTGGGCATGTGTGCCAAGCGGCAATAAGCGAATTTCCGCCTGGAGCAACCGGCGCGCGACTTCAGGCAGCATCTTCGCGCGCTTCTCCAACTCAGCCATCGCAGTTCGGAACTGGTCGGCTTTCGCGATCACTTCTTTGAGCGCGGTGAGTTCCTTTCGCTTTTTCGCAATCTCGTCCGGATCGCCTTTGCTCTTCTCCAAGCGAGCGATTTCGGCGGTCAGTCTGTCGGCTTCAGTTTTTGCTTTTCGGGCCGCCTCGTCGAGTTTCTTGCCTTCACCATCCTTGCGTTTCTTCACGTCGGCTTCGATCGCTTTTGCTTCCTCGTTGAATTTCTTGAACAGCGCCGCCATGTCGGGGAACTTCTTTTCGTTGTCCCCCTGGAAACCGACTTTTCGGACACGCATGAAGAAGTTGGCGAATTCCAGCAAGTCTTCCTGACGCCACACATCGTGCGGATGCCGGTGACACTGCGCACATTCCAGCCGAAGGCCCAGAAACGCATGTGCCACTTGCATCGCTCCCGAGACGCCATCGGCGTTTCGGCGCTGCCAGAAGAGGTCGAGCGTCTTGCGTTTTGCGTAGAGTTCGAGATCGGGACGACCGGGCGCGTAGCCCTCGAACAGCGACTTCACCTCTGCGGCGTAGTCTTCCGGCGAACGCCCCTCGCGACTGGTCGCAAGAAGGATTCGCTCCACGAAAACATCGTAAGGCGTGTTCTCCGCAAGCCGGGCTCGCACCCACTCCTGAAATCGCGGCGCGTCGTGTTCAAGTGATAACGCATCGGCATAAACGCCGTAATCCGCGGCCTTGAGGAGATCACAGAACTTCAGCGTCCAGAGGGCGGCATGGCCGGGCCGCGCGAGAAGTTCGTCGATCTTCTTGGCTCGCTTGTCGGGCGAAGTATCGGCGAGGAACGTCTGTATTTCTTCGGGTGTTGGCAGATCGCCGGTCACATCGAGATGCACGCGGCGAAGGAAGGTTGCGTCGTCGGCAAGTGCCGCAGGGGGAAGGTTGAGTTGCTTGAGCTTCGCGAGAATATACGTATCCACGAAGTTGTTCGGTTTCACTACGGGAAACGCAATCGTACTTGGCCGCGGAACCAACACACGTGCCATTGCTGGCTGTGCGCGGTAGCGTACGATGATCGCGGCATCTCCGCCACTCATGCCGGTGACCATGCCAGACTCATCGACGGTCGCGACCGCGGAGTCGAGCGACGCGAACGAACAGAACCGCGTCACGTCTTCGGTCGTGCCGTCCGCGAACGTCGCGACGACCTTCAGGACACTCGTCTCGCCTTTCTTCACCACTTGCTCACTGGGAGAGATGGCCAGGGACTTCACCCGCGAGCGCGCTGCATCGTCGGCCGTTGCTCCGGCCGCAATCCACTTTCTCAACAATTCATATTCGAAGCTATCAGTCCGCAGGCGCACTCCGCCGCCATGCTCAGCCTGGCCAGTCGCTTTGCGAAGTAGCAGGCTCGCGGTCGGCTCGTTCAGATTAATCCGCCGACCGCCAAACTCGCGCCGCAGGCGCTCATGATCGCTGACGGGGTCCGCGCCAAAGAGCGACAACCGAAAGCCGTTCTGCCCCTTCACCGCGCCGTGACAGGTTCCGCCATTGCAGCCAAGCTTGCTGAACACTGCAGAAACATGCCGCTGATACGAAGGTGGTGTATCTGCCGCGCCAGCAAAGCCTGGCAGCGCAAAAGTCATCACGGTAATAATCGCGAGTCGGCTCGTCATTTGTCTTTTGGTGTTTCGGTCAAGTCCCAGAGCTTCACGGTCTTGTCCCATGCGCCCGCCGCGATGATCGGCTTCTTGGGATGGAAGGCGATACAGAGCACCTCGTTGGTGTGCTTCAACCGCGTGCGTTCTTTCCAGTTGGTTGTGTCCCAGAGCACAACATCGCTCGGCTTGTTCCAGTCGCCATCGCCCACAGCCAGCGTCTTGCCATCGGGACTGAAGGCAACACTCCACACATCTCCAGTGTGCTTGCCTTTCAGCGACGCGACCTCCGTACCGTCCTTGGTGTTCCACACGCGAGTGATGCCGTAACGCGTCCCTACGGCAATCTTGTTGCCGTAGGGCGAGAACGCGACTGAGCGGATCTCGGCGAGCTTGGGGCGAATCACCCGGCGACTGGCCCCCTCGAAGTCGCGCAACCAAACTTCGTTGTCGGAACTGACCGTGGCGATCGCGTTGCCATCATCGGTATAGGCCAGCGCGTTCACCCACGATTTGTGTGCCGGTGGGGAGCCCCGCTCTTTGCCGGTATTCAGATCCCAGAGGCGAAGAGTCCCATCGATTCCTCCTGTGGCAACGAACCCCCCATTGGGGTCAAAGCCCACGGTGAGAACGGCCCCCCGATGTCCCTGGAGAGTCAGGAGACGTCGGTGGGTGGCGGTGCTCCATACTTTGGCGGTGCCATCGAAGCTGGCGGTGGCGAACTGCGATCCATCGGGCAGGAAGGCCAGGGCGCTCACGATGTCTTTGTGTGCTTCGAGTGACTTGAGCTCGACCCCGGTCGCGGGATCCCAGAACTTCACGGTCTTGTCGGCGCTGGCGGTGGCGAGTGCGTTGCCGTCCGGCGTAAAGGCCAGCGCACTGATCCAACCCTTGTGGCCCTTGATGGTGCGCAGCTCGGGAGGTGCAGCACGGCTCTCACTCGCGAACACAATCGCGAAGATAAGTGGGAGAGCGGCGTAAAGTTGGTAGCGAAACTTTGATGGGGGCAAGGCAGGATCCCCCGGTGGGAGAAACGCTTGCGATTATCGCATACCGAACGAACAGCAAGCAACACCCGGCTGCCAAATTCGCTGCCTTTTGCGCAGCACCGTTGGGGTAACGGATCGATAAGGAACGATGAATGAACCGCCGAGCCAGAACACAGAACAACGGCAGAAAGTATTAACCACAGACAGAGACACAGAGAACACAGAGAAAAGTCAAAAGGCAGAGAATGAGACAGGATGGGACGGGATCGGAATCCATCGTGCTGATCCTGTTATCCTGTCGAAATTGTCTTTCTCTGTGTTTGACTTTTCTCTGTGTTTTCGTCTCTGTGGTTCATTCCTGTTTTCGGTCTTTGCGCTTTACTCGTCCGCCTCAATCATCACGACGCGGAAGCCGATGCGGTTGGTTCCGCGCTCCGGCGGGCTGGCGGCGCGGGCGGAGCTACGGCACTCCGACCAGAGCGATTGCCAACTGCCGCCGCGAATCACTTTCGCCGCACCAGTCGCTGGCCCGGGCGGGTCGTCCGTCGGGCTTTTGCTGTAGTAGATGTCGGAATACCAGTCAGAAACCCACTCCGCCACGTTGCCGTGCATGTCATACAGGCCCCACATATTCGGCCGGAATTGCCCCACCGGCAGCGTACTGCCCACGGTCACCTCGTCCGGGCGGAGTTTGTCGTTACCAATGGAGAAGTTCGCAGCCTTGGGACTTAACTTGTCGCCGCACCAGAACGCCGATCGCGTGTTCGCGCGGCAAGCATATTCCCACTCCGCTTCCGTCGGCAATCGGTAGCGTCGGCGCGCTCGAACTTCGTCCGCCAACTTGCTCAACTTGCGACAGAACAACTCGGCATCGGCCCAGGTCACGGATTCCACCGGGTGCGACGGCGACCCTTTGCGAGTCGTGTTGAAATAGGAGGGGTTCCGGCCCATGACCGTCAGAAACTCCACCTGCGTCACCTGGAAGAGTGACAGGAAGAACGGTCGTGTGATGCAGACTGGGTGCTGCGGCAACTCGTCTCCGACGAAGACGTGGTCGGCGTCATCCTCCGCGCCCATCATGAACCGTCCGGCCGGGATCGGCGCGAAGGTCATCCCGATCGAGTTCCCGATCATGCCCGTTCGGCGTCCCCGGCCAATCGCGATATTCGCCGACAGCGTGGTTGTGACCGGTCCGGGCGTGGGAACGAATCGGCCCGACATCGGCGGGCTGCCGTCCGTTGCCGACTTCGAGTCGAAGGCAAAGACTCCGGTAGTCGGACCGGTATGAACAGCGCGCGGGGTCCGCGTGGGCGGAGGAGGAACCGGAGCCGGAGGTGGCGAAGCGGGGAGTTGGTGGAGCAGGCGCGACAGAACGGTTGCGTCCGCGGGGCGTTCGGCGGCTTCCTGGGCGAGGCACTTCTCGAGTAGCGCGAGATGTTCCTCCGGTACCCCCTCTTCCGCGAGCGATTCCGCCCACGCGGTCCCCTCGGGGAGAGCCGCCGGGTCTTGCACCAGAAGTTGATACCAGATTAACCCGATCGCATACACGTCATCACGCGGGTCGGCGGGTTCACCCGCCTCCACTTGTGGCGCAAGATACAACGCGGTTTCCCCTCCACGTGCTTTGAGGTGCTGGCCGGCTTCCCGTTCGGCACAAGCGAAGGCCGCGGCGACGTGCCCCCAGCCAAAGTCTGTTACCCAGAGGGTGATCCTTCCACCCTCGGCCGGCATGAGGATGGCGTTGGATGGCTTGAGTCCGCGGTGGACGAACCGCCGGGCGTGCGCTTTGGCAACAACCTCCGTCAGTCGCCGCGCCAGGCCCGCTGCCGGGTCGGCCATCGGGCGTCCCCAGCGCAGTTTCCAGTCGAACATCACCCCGCCGAGGTCGTAACCCGGGGCGTAACCGAATTCCATGCACAACCGCTTCGGATCGGGATAGACGGCGCGCAGAGGAACGATCCCGGATTCCCCCGCCAGAGAAAACGCGCGTGCGAAGAGAGCCTCATTATCCAGCACAAGCTGACTGGCGGTCGGATCCATGACGAACTTCAGAGCCGCGTTGTTGTGCCCTCTCTTCTGATGCGCCGCCCACACCTCGGTGCGTTCTCCCAAACCGCAATACCGGACCAGTTCCCAGTTCTGTATCCCAGCCACCGAGCCTGCCCGCAGCCGCGCCAGGCGAGGGGGGAGCAAGCGGAGCAACTCGGATGGATCGTCGAAGCTGAGGCCGGCCGGCACCGAACGGCCCGCAGGGTCGGACGGCCTGCGCAAACCCTGGCGAATGGTGGATGGCCAGTAAGAGAGGTACGCCCGTAGGGTTTCGCCAAGCGTGGGATCCTTGCTGGCGAGCGGAGTCAGAGTTTGGCGAACCAGATCAGAGTAGACCGCCGGGTCAATCGTCGCGAGTCCCTGCAACTCGGCTCGAATGTCCGCAGGAGCGAGGTACTCACGGGCACGCGCCAAGGTGTCGCGGGCGGCCTCTTCCATGACCCCCGCAAACGACACTTCACCGGTCAGAGCGCCGTGGCCGGTTTCAGAGAGCGATTGAACCAGATAGCCGAGAAGGGAGAGAGGACGAGGCATGGCTTCGCCTCCTGAAAACATTCAAGCAGCGTGACAAGCCTTTCACGATTGTAAAACACCCGTTGTACTGCCGAAAGCAGAGTTCCGCACACCCCAACCAGTCTTCACATTCACTTCACACGAGCAACTTGACGCCGTTTGCGCCAGGTAACCCCACGAACAGTGAGCCTGCGGCTGTCAATTTGACACCCTTCCTTGATCCCGTCAGCCTGATCGTGAACCCGAGTCGAGCCGTAAATTCTTGGCGATTCTGCACTTTTCATTGTGTACGCAGCACCTCCACGAAGCGCGGCACGCACCTTGCTTTTTCACGCGCGACAGACCTATCACAGGTCACTCGGTACCCTCGCGAAGGAGTGAATCCTTCCGCGCGGCACTCCGATCCAAGCGATTGGATCGCTCCGTGAACCCGGTGTCTGGGTCCGGATTTGCCGGCTCATCTCCAGGCGCGGAGCCACCGATCGCCCACCTTACACACCGAGAAAGGAGGAGCACATGTGGACGAATCGCATTTTCGAGCAGATGGACCGTCTATTCGGGCCGATGGGTTTCGACAGCCCACAGGCGTTCCCCGGGGTCACGCCCTATCCGCCGCTCAACGTGTGGGAGGATGAAAATCATCTCTATATCGAAGCGGAACTCCCTGGGTTGAAGCCGGAAGACATCGATGTCACCGTTACTGAGGGCGATCAACTCACGATCACCGGTCAGCGTCGCCCCCACGCTCCGGAGGAGAGTGCTTGGCTACGGCAGGAGTGTGGCTACGGTCGGTTCAGCCGAACCATCACGCTGCCCGTCCCAGTGAACGCAGATGAAGTGGAGGCGGCAAGCGAGGCGGGGGTACTCACGATCACCCTGCCCAAGATGGAGGAGGCCAAGCCGAAGAAGATCGTGGTCAAGGCCAGTGGCTCCGCGTCTTTGCCCGCGGCGAAATACAACGCGACTGGCTTCAACGCATGATTCTCTTTTCCAATCTTTCACTGTCGAGAGGTGAACTTGACATGACAAGCACGGAACTTCAGAAGGTCACGACGAATCGTGCAGGCGAGCAGCCTGAGAACCGAGGTGCCCGCTTCTCACCGCGGATCGATGTGGTCGAGAACCAGAACGATCTGATTGTTTACGTCGACTTGCCGGGGGTCAAACAGGAGGACGTGTCGCTGACCTGCAAGGGTGAACAATTAATGCTGCACGCACGGTGCGATTCCCGTGTCCACGGAACGAAGTTACTACACGCCGAGTATCGGATTGGCGATTATTATCGGGCCTTCACCCTTCCCGAGCAGGTCGACCGCGACGGAATCGAGGCATCTCTCCAGGACGGAGTCCTGACTATCCGGGTGCCGAAGGCCGAGATCGCCCGACCCAAGCGAATCATCGTAAAGAGTTAACCAGTGGATCAGGCAGAGTCACTCTGCTCCGAAGTCGTGCTGCGCCGGGCAACTGTCATCCGGAAAGCGCAGAACCGAAGCCGGCGGTCAGACCGCCGGCTTCTTCTTTTTCCTCCGACCTCCAGTCGGCGTCCACACGTTACAGACGTGTTATTCTCATCGGGTTTCATGGATGACGAAGTTCTTTGAAGACTTTTCTAGCGGACGGATTTTTCTCGCGTTACCGTTGGAGACATGAAAGCCACAACAACTCTCCTCGCACTCGCCTTTGCTCTCCTGGTCATGGCTGTCCCCGCGGCACCCGCGGACGATGCGCCGCCCACGCCGGAATCGCTCCTTGCGGCCCTCAAGGATTTCTTTGCGAAGTGTGCGAAACCAGACGGCTCATTTCAGCCGGGGATCGATCCCAAATACGAAGGGATGTCCGACAGCGCCTACAGCGACCTTGCGCCGACCGCGTATGCGGTGGTGATTCACAAGACATTCGGCTGGAAACTCCCGGATGAAGAAAAGACGCGCACGTTTTTGCTGACGCGGCAGAAACCCGACGGCGCATTCGTCAACGTGGCCGGAACCGTTGATCCGAAGTCCGCCGCCGGGCGTGCTTACAACACCACGATGGGATTGATGGCCCTCCGCGCCCTCGGCACCAAGCCGAAGTATGATCCGCTACCGGTGTTCGACGTGGTGCTAAAGGCCGACTACAAAGAACTTCCGCTCTACATGACGAGTTTCTTCCCGCTTGCGTATTTGGCGTCCGACAAGGCCATCCCCGCCGACGCCGACAAGAAGATCAAGGCACTCATGGTGCAGGACGACGATGGCTACATCAACGATCACGTTGCCGCCACATTCCACGCAGCGCATTATTACCGGCTGGTCGGAGAAGCAATCCCGAAGGCCGACGCGATGGTGAAGCGGGTGCAGCGCGACCAGAAAGAGGACGGGAGCTGGATGCTCAACTCGCCGGCACGCGACCGACACGCGTCGTTCGATGCCTGCTTCATCCTCCGGCAACTTGGCGGCGACAATCCCGAAGTGAAAAAATCGCTCGAACGTGCTGCGAAGTGGTCGCTCTCGTGCCGCAACAAGGACGGTGGATTCGGCCATTATCCCGGCAGCCCGTCGGACGCCGATGCCTGTTTCTTCCAGATCGGCACACTGGTGATGGCCGGATGGCTCAAGCCCGTCGATCCGCTGCCAAAAGATGCAGTTCTGTTGGGTTGGGGGCATTTGTTCCCGGTTAAGTGATTGCTCCGTCCGAGCATGAAGTGAGGCAATTCGCTTGTCTCATCTGGGGTCAGGGTCTTATTCTCATTCTTTGCAAGCAACGCACGAGCAACACCCTCCGCCAGGTGAGTCGTGAAAGTCGCCTTCGTCTGCCCATCGTGCCGGACCACCATCCAGGCTCCCCCCTCACTGGAGGGGGAATCGGCACCGTGCCCGAAATGCAACGCGGATATTGACCGCTGGCCCTCGCCCGCCAGTTCGCCGGGAATGGTTCGCGTGGTTTCGCAACCGCCTCCCGTCGAGCGGGCCATGTGGTACTACTCCGTCAGTGGCAACCGCCGCGGGCCGCTGACGATCACGCAGCTCAAGTCACTTGTGGAATCCGCCGTTCTGCGACCGAACGATCTGGTTTGGCGTGAGGGAATGCCAGGATGGGTTGAGGCGGGCACGATACCCGAACTCTTCCCGGCTGGGGCGGCACCGGCTCACACTCCCCCCGCTCCTCCCACCGCAGCGCCGGACGAAGCGGAAGAAGAACCCCGATCGCGCCGGGACGATCGGGAGCCGATCCAAGTTCACGTGCATCAGGTGGTTGAGCGGGACGAGGAGCGCCGACCGCGGCGCCGGCGAGGTGGATTCTGCTGCCCGTATTGTGGTTCGCGGCGGCGGCCCTATGTCAGCCGGCAGGTCTCTGGGGCGGGGTGGGCCGTGTTTGCCGTCCTCCTCATCTTCACCATCATCCTGTGCTTCATCGGCTTGCTGATTCAGGAGGATGTGTACCACTGCTCGGATTGCGGCGCGCGAGTGTGAACTCTGCGTCGTGGGGCTTCCGCCTCACGACTTCTCAATTACCTGAACAACTCATGCACCGGTTCGCCGGTCTGGACGAGCGCCGTGGGGCGTTGTTGGCCGTCGAGGAAATGCACCTTGCGCGCATCAATGCCGAGGTGCTTGAACACGGTTGCGGTCACATCTTCGGGTGACACAGGACGGTCGACAGGGTATTCGCCGCGCGGATTACTGCGTCCGATGGCTTGCCCCATCTTCATCGATCCGCAGCCCATCAGCACACTAAACACATTGCCCCAGTGATCGCGTCCGCCTTCCGGGTTCATCCGCGGCGTGCGGCCGAACTCACCCATCGCCACGACGAGCGTGCGCTGGTAAAGCCCGCGGTCGATGAGGTCGCGCACCAGAGCTGCAATGGCACGATCGAACGGCGGAATCAGCAGTTCCGCACCGGGTTTGGTGGCGAGGCGGTTGGCCGTACCGTGGTGGTCCCACGGCACACAGTTCACGGTCACGAACGTCACGCCCGCTTCCACCAGTCGCCGCGCCAGCAGCGCACTCTGGCCGAAGGTATGCCGGCCGTAGGCGTCGCGTACCTTCTTCGGCTCGGCGGCGATATCGAATGCTGCCGCGGTTTCCTTGCTGGTGAGAAGCGAGAACGCACGCTGGGCATGTGGATCGAGTTCCACGGTGCGCGAATCCATCGCGCGTTTGCTGGCAGAAAGCGTTTCAAGCAGATGCTTGCGGTCTTCGAGCCGCTCGATGGACATATCCTTCGCCAGCGCGAGATTGCGCACGCGGAAGTCCGGCAAATTCGGGTCGGAATCGGTGATGAAGGGGTTGTACCCGCGACCGAGATAGGCGGCGTAGTGGAAGAAGTTATCCGTTCCGCCGCGCAGGTGCGGCACTGCGGCGTATGGCGGCAGTCCGGGACGATTGGGACCGATTAATTTAGCGACGGCCGAACCCATGCACGGTCGGCGTTGGACGTTGAAGTCCGCCGCGTTGAACGCCGGCCCTTCAAAGCCGGTCAGCATCCAGTGGTTGCCCTTCGTATGATCACCCGAACCGTGATTCACCCCACGGAGAATGGCGAGCTTGTCCGCAATCTTCGCTTCTTCGGGCAGGAGTTCGCCAAAGAGAATCCCGGGCACGCTGGTCTTGGTTGCGCCGAAGGGTCCGCGGAACTGTGCCACCGCGTCCGGCTTCGGGTCCCACGTTTCCATGTGCCCCGGTCCGCCGCTCATCCAGAAGAGGATGACACTCGCGCCCTCCACGTGTGGTAAGGCGTGGTCTTCAGACGCTTGAGCACGGAAGTAATCGCCGAGAGCGAGCCCACCCGCTCCGAGCACACCCGCCTGGAGGAAGGTGCGCCGAGTTACGCCAGTACAATCCGATCCCCGACCACCCAGAACCCGAAACATGCACAGCTCCGCCTGGAATGAAGAAACTCTTCCGAACAACTCTATCCTGCGGAGCGAGCCGTGTCACGCTTGAGTTCGCATTTCGCGGGGCGTACTCTGGTGATCGTCTCATACCCACACGCCTGGCCCGAGTCGCTCATGTTTGGTCTGTTCACTCCATCCTGTCCACTTCCGACAGCCGAGAAAACGTGGGTCGAGTCGCGCATGTTGTGGTTCGCGGAGCGGTTCGGTATCAACCGAATCCGCGATGCGCGCGTGATTCTCCCCACCGACGAGTTCTTCCCGGATCCGTACACCGCGGATTATCCCAGCGTGCGTCTCTGTCTGGATCGAATCTGCGGCTACATGAATGTTGATCCGCGTGTGATTGCGCTGAACATCCTTCCCGATGAGGCGATGCCGAACGCCGCAGGCTGGTATCAGATGCGGGCACGAGCGAACATCTGCATTGCGGAGTCACAACTCGGCGACCCCACGCGACTCATGGCGACTCTCGCGCACGAAGTCGCTCACGAGATTCTGCTCCGAGGTGGCCATCTCACCGGGGAGGAACCCGATCACGAACAGGTCACCGATTTATTGCCAATGTTTCTGGGAATCGGGATCTTCGGAGCCAACGCCACCATTCGCGATTCATCCGGGTGGGCGGGGAACGCGAGTTGGTGGTCGATTTCTCACCAGGGATACCTGTCCTCGTTCGTGCTCGGGTATGCGCTGGCGTTGTTCGCGTTCGTTCGTGAGGAGCGGTGGCCGTACTGGCGAACGTATCTCCGGCCCGATGCGCGCGGAACCTTCGAAAAAGGTTTGCGGTTCCTGCAGAAAACGGAAGACTCGCTCTTCACACCCGAATCCGTCGGTAGCCCTCGCCCGTCACCCTCCACGGCGAGTGTGTTGGATCGCTTGACACATATCAGCCCCACATTCCGTGTCGCGGGGTTGTGGGATATCATTGCGAACAAACTCCACGATCCGCGCTTATTGGAACCGGTGGTGAGTTGTCTGTCGCACCGGGATATCGACGTCCGCACCGAAGCAGCGTGGGCCATGTCGGTGTTTGGGGAGTCGGCCCGCGTGGCCGTTCCACAGCTCGTGGCTCTACTGAATGATGAGATTGGCGGGGCGAGTGCCCCAGCGTCTTATACACTGGGAAAGCTTCGTACCGAACCAAAGTTGGTCGTGCCGGAATTGGCCCACTTGCTAGGCGATCTGAACAATACTCCGTGGGAAATTATCGACGCCCTCGCGGCTTATAGGAATGAAGCGCAGGCGGCTGTCCCAAAACTGCTGGAAAGCCTGGAGATCGCTGCGGGGAGAAGCTCTGATCTGGGGACGCCCATTGCGCGAGCACTCTGGGCAATCTGCCCCGATCCGAAACGGGCGGTTCGCGAACACATTGGCGAACGAGACCCCGATTTGCTGCGACTGGCTCTGCGTGAGCTCACAAACACTGAGGATGGGAGCCCCGGCCAGGAACCGAATACCAATCGCGGCACCATCCCTCTCCCTCGTCCGCATCGCTGACGTAAGCGATTACCGCTTTGGTCCCTGGAATTCCGAGTCGGGAATTGTGGCCGGAAACTCCCACTTCTGCACTTCCCACTCCTCTTTCACGTCATTGTCCCAGCGGCATTGCATCTTGCTCGGCAACGACAATCCCTCCGGCCCAGGCTTGTGGTCGAGCATTGTCCATGTTCGATGGATGGTGCGCCCGAGTTCACTCACTGCGTACTCCACTCGCAGTAGCGAGTGCGTCGTGGCATCGAAAGTGAGGGAGAAGATCGGATACTCGCCGATCGCCAGTTTGAGCGTCTCGGTCGAAAACGGTTGGCCGGTGGGGGACGTCCCCAGTTGTGTTTTCAGTTCGTAGACAACCGCTTTTGGATCGGTCAGCGGGAGAAAGAGCGCCATCCAGTGTTGTGCGACGACATCGGCCGCGAAGGTCTTCTCCCGCGGCGTGTTGGAGTAGTTCTCCTCCATCGTTCCACTGGCGATCACCAAGTGGGGGCGGTGCATCCAGGCTTCTACGACGAGTTTCTTCCCATCAATCTGGAGTTCATCGGTATCGCGGAACCGATCGGGCCAGACCGCAGCAATCGTTCGCGTCGCCTCAACAGGAACATTCTGATTTCCGCCCGGGTACGTTGTCTTACCCCGCAGCAGCAGTCGGCTCAGGTTCCCTTTGGCGACGAGTTCAGGCTTACCGCCGGTGTAAGCTTTCACGGCCTGCTCAAGGTACGCTTTGGCGGCAGAGTCCGAGGCTTTCGGAACTGTCGGCGCCTGTGGGGTCGATTCGGTGGCCCTGGGAATCTCGTCCGGTAGTTCTTTCGATGGATTACAGCCGACAATCACGCCCACGGTTGTTGCCAGCGCCGCCCAGAACGAGAGCCGGGTCATCACCCTTCCTCCTGAAAACCTCACTCCTATCGTTTTACCCTGCGAGGTGCGGTCGCGTCCATTGAAGAACCGGCAGTGAGTGTGTCAGGAGGGAGGAATGAGACCGGTTGAGCGGTTCGGGAAACTTGAAAGGAGAATGCTCAAGACATCATGGCCACTTGCTGTACCGATCAACCCAGTGAATCGCCATCCAGTACCAGATTGCCGCAAACACGAAAAAACTGCCAAAAAATGCCGGCGAGAAGACGAATCCTGCCGCGATGCAACCCACAGCGAGGAGAAGCGAAAACCAGACACCCCCCCACGCCCATCCGCGGCCCGGCAACCCCCACAGCGTGAGTTTCACCCACGCTGGCCACGGTCGCGGCGGTTCCCAGAACTCGTCTTGGTCCTCTGCAGACATCGAATCACTCAAGTCAGAATGAACGGGCGTTCCAAATCGATCTACTTGATCCGCAATTGCCGTTATTTCGCTGGTGTCGGCAAGCCGAAGATCTCCACCGCGGCGGTGAGAGTGAGTCGGTGCAGATCCACGAGGCGTGCAACGTCCAGTCGCGGCCCAACATATCCTCCGGCCAGCGCAAATGCCACGGGCAATCGGCGACGGCGACACCATTCGAACACCAACCGTTCGCGTGCGGCGAGGATCTCTCGGGTGATGCCAGGCAAACCATCGGTTGGACAATCCTCATGCGGGTCCATGCCGGCATTGTGGAGACACAACCCGAAGTGGACGTTTCGTCGGTCGAGTTCGTCCAACCGCCGCTCGATCGTCGACAAGTAATCCGCCGCGTCGCTGACGAGATCCAGCGACACGCGCTCCGTTGTCGTGTAGCCGTCATATTCGCTCACGGAGACATCAACTTGCCAGAGCGCGGGGTGGCCATCAATGAGGGAAGCGGTTCCTCCACCGCAGTGCGCATCCAGATCCAAAATCAACACCGACTCCACACCGGCTTGCAACGCGGCGTGTGCCGCGATGACCAGACCATTGAACGTGCAGAAACCCGACCCGCTTCCATAACGTGCGTGATGCAGTCCACTGGACAGCGAACCAGAAACCCCGTCTTTCAGCGCGGCAAGTGCTGCTGCAACGACGCCGCCATTGGAAGCCAGAACGGTGGGCCAGAGTTGTTCATCCCAGTTGAAGCCCTGGGATTCAGCCAGTGTACGCGGTTGGCCACTCTGCACGGCGTTGACATAGTTGGGGTCATGCGCGATCGCGACCTGTTCAGCAGTCAGAGGCACCGGCGCGACCAATTCGATACCAGGAATGGGAGATTCGGACAGGGACTCGGCAACCCAGCGAGCCTTCCGGGTTGTATCGAACGAATAGCCTGTGCTGGTGTACGCGCTACTGTAGTAGACCTGCACCATGACTCACTCAACAAGAATGAACAGGTGGGATTCACGGAGAGTGGTCCGCTCGCTTCGCAAGCGGACCATTCTGAAGCAAGAACAGTGGGCTGTCGCAGTTCCTTGGTCACGAGGCGGCGGGGAGTGGGCCGCGCGGTTTTGTGCGATCAGAAGAAGAGGGAGGCGCGGGCGGGCTGAGAGCACCGGCGGAATGCGAGGAAAGTGGAAATATAACCCGGAAGGTCGTCCCTTCGCCGGGTGTACTTTCCACGGTGATGGTGCCGTTGAGCCGCGTCACGTATTCCTTCACAATGGCGAGGCCCAGGCCTGCATGAACGCCGGTTGAGTGTCGCGAAGCATCGGCGCGGTAGAACCGCTCGAAGATTTTTTCCATCACCTCCGGCGTCATGCCAATGCCAGTATCGCGTACTTGGAAGACGACGGTCGCGTCGTGCCGATGGGCGGACAGTTCGATTGTTCCGCCGGGCTTGTTGTATTCAACCGCGTTATGCAGCAGGTTCATCAGCACTTCGCGAAGCTTCCCCGTGTCGGTTTCCAGCATGATTTCCTCGTCGTGCTGGAGCGTGAGGCTGATGTTGTTCGCAGCCGCCAGCGGACGGATGATGGCAGCGCATCCGGCAGTGAGATCGCTGGCGTCTGTTTGGGACAAGTTGGTGTGATCGTTGCCCGCATCGAGGGAGGCCAGCGTCATGATTCGTTCGACGAGCTGGCCGAGTTGTTTGGAAATCAACCGGCACTCTTCGAGTGCGCCCCGGTATTGTTCCGGCGAGCGTGGCTTGCGGAGCGCCACGTCAATCGTGGCGAGCAAGGACGCGATTGGCGTCCGAAGTTCGTGCGAAATATCGGCCACTGCCTGTTTCTCCCGTGCAAACGCACGCTGCAGCAGGGTGAGCGTTTGCGTGAGGCGTTCGTGAATTGGGGCCAATTCGTGACCCAGTTCGGCAGGTATCACGGGCAGCCGGAAATCCTTCTCGGAGACCTGACTGACCGCATCGGACAGCTTCCGTAGTGGGGAAAGACCACGGGCCACGATGAACCAACCACCCAGAACCAGCGCAATAAAGGTGCCGGTTCCGATCAGGATCAGTCGCGCGCGGAACTGAGAAAGTTCCATTTGCGTTTCCTGACGAACCCGCGCGATGTCTCCATCGCGTTGCTTTTGGTCGGTAGCCAGCCGGGCCTCCAAGTCAGAATATGGACGAACGGCATGAACAATCACCCGCAGGATCATATCCGGCCCACGGTTGGGCGGGTAGCGTAGCCATCCCGGTTGAACCGCCGGTGCGGGGGGCGAAGGGAGCCAGACAAGAAACCCAATCGGGCGGCCGTTTGGCAGAGTGTTGGTGACGACACAGCGGCTCGGCCCCAAACCGGGGATGTCCACGTCGGTCAATTGCGGTTCCGAATCCCGGGTCGGTTCCAGTGCCGCGGGGTCGACGGGAAGGTCGGCGGGCAACCGATCCGAGCGTGCAATGGCAACGTTCCGTCCCGCGTGCCCGGGGTAGGTCGCGACAAGGGTGAACTGGAACTGGCTCACCCGGAGTTCCTCCGCGAACTCCCCACGCAGTGTCTCCTGAATACGGGCGACGGCCCGTGGACCATCGTACTCAACCCAGTTTGGGTATGGATAGGGGACAAAGAATCGGCGTGAATCGATGGTGCGTAGTCCTGGCTCCACGGCAGCAATGGGAACGAGAGCGGGCAATACACCGGGGACGGGGGAGAGTTCCAAGAGTGCGGAACGAATGCGGTAAAGTCGCGCTTCATCCTCCGATGCACGGAGAACAAGTGGAGGGTCGGGCAATTGTACCTTCACCGCACCCGGACGTGGACGGAATTCCTGATTTTGTCCCAGAAGTGCCTTGGTGTGTCGATGAACTTCGAGGGCCAACCCCTTCGCATCGTTCACGAGAGCGGCATCGAACTTCGCCTTCGCGTCGCCCTGCCGGACCTGATACACCTGCTCGAAGCGTTCTGCTTCGGACGTCTGCCGCTGGAGCCCTGCGGCATGGGCGAAGCGATCAACAAGGATCCCGACGCCGCCCAACGATACCGCGAGAAGAAGCAGCAGATAACCCAGCAAGGAACGCCGGATTGAAGGCATGCAGCACCAAAAGAAGGAAAAGGGATGAAAGACAGATACAGAGTATCACAGTCGCGCCAGATCCGCGATTGCTTCATCCGTGTGGTTTCCTTCAAGCTGTTCGCAGTTCCTCCCCCCTTCATCCCTTCTGTGGAGGATCGTCGTCGCCGCGGAGCATGTAACCTTCACCCCAACGGGTGAGAATCAGCGATGGTTCGAATCCTTTATCGACCTTATTGCGCAAATAGCGGATATAGACGTCCACGACGTTCGAGGTATTTTCATCATACTCGTCGTAAAGGTGTTCCCAGATCATGCTGCGGGTGACCACCTTCCCGCGATGAAAAGCCAGGAACTCCAAAAGCGCATACTCGCGGGGCGTCAGATGAATGACTTGCCCGCCCCGGCGAACCGTGCGCGCAGCGGTGTCAATTTCCAGATCGTAGCAGCGCAACATCGGGTCTTTCTGCTGGTGGCCGCGGCGGATTAATGCCCGAATTCGCGCAAACAGCTCATCCATCTCGAAGGGCTTTGCGAGATAGTCATCCGCCCCCGCGTCGAGTCCCGTCACTTTGTCGAGCGTGGTTGTCTTGGCCGTGAGCATCAGGACGTGTGTGTTAATGCCCACTCCACGCCACCGCTTCAAAAGCGTCAGCCCATCCACCTTGGGCAGCATGATGTCGAGAACGATGACGTCGTAAGAGGTGCTGCGGCACTTCACGTCCGCTTCTTCGCCGTCCGTTGCGACATCAACGGCAAATCCCTCTTCTTCTAACCCTTGTCGAAGGGCTTTCACGATTGCCGGAGTGTCCTCGACGAGCAACACGCGCACGAGCGTCCCTCCAACCGGATTGTTTTTCGCGGGATATTTGAGTTTATCTGCTTCTCATGAAGCAGGTATGAGAGATAAACCCGGAGTGATGCGCAACCTAACCCTGAAAAATTAGGAATGTTTGATGAGTCCCGCGAAATGAATGCAAAGTGAGAATTCGCCCCTTTCACCTCTATTGGCCGGTTCAGTCCATGAGAACTCGGCAAGCGGTGGTCGCATTGGAAAGTGCGGCTTCATCTTTGTTCCTTCCGTGGATGCACAACTACCAGTCGCTTCCCAGCACCGCCCCGTCATTGGGGATCACCGCATACCGCCATGTGAGCGGCGAAATCGATGAACTGACGGACCGCGTGCTCCCGTCCGTGACGCCAACCAAAATGCCAGATGAATAGAAGGTTTGCGGCAAATCCGGATCGCAGGAGTTCGCCATCGGCGAAACCTGAAACGGCGTCCCCACTCCGCTCACATTGGGCAACTTCTGTCCGAAGTATGCTCCATAGGTCACGTTGTTATTATACCCGTTCAGGTCAATAGATGCGTAGACTGATCCGCCAGAGCCGCAATTGCCTGCTTTCGCAGCAAAGAGGAGCGTGTTCGAAGTGCCGTCGGGAAAGGAATTGTTCAGGTTCGCGCCGCCATCGACCACTCCGCCAGGGCCCGCGTTGGGCGTCCCGAACACTTGCACGTTCGCCGCGTAGTTCCCAACCGGCAGTCCATCGGCACCGGTATTATTGGGACTTGTTGGATCGTTCCGCGATGTGTACGTCTTGATCGGTACGCGTGCCCAAGCGTCGGTTGCGGTACTCACGTTGTTGAAGACGGCATCCTGTTCGAGATAGGGCGTGAGCAGCACCCAGTAGGAGACAAGCAACCATGCGGTCGCGCCCGGTGCGCTGGCGGTATATCGAGTGCCGATCAAAGCAGGCATTCGGCCGTTGGTGTCGTTTGCATGGTGGCTGGCAATCAAGCACTGCTTGAGGTTGTTCATATCGGACGCCCGCGCTGCTGCTTCCCGCACTTTCTGCACAGCGGGGAGAAGCAACCCCATTAGCACAGCGATGATCGCGATCACAACGAGCAGTTCGATCAGCGTGAACCCGCGTCGGGAGCTGGGGCACATATGCGCCTCAGTTAGTTGTTCTGCCAAAACCATGGGTCGGTTGTCGCATCGTGGTTGTTTCGAAGCGGTTTTTACTCCGCGTGACAACCTCAACCACGGTTTTGGCAGAGCCTGTTAGGGAGGAGGTGGAGGCAGCGGCGTACTGACAGTGCTAGTCGCGGATGGTTCTTTCGCCCAGTCTGGCGCGAGATTGTTGGGCCACATTGGCCCGAACACTTCGGGTGGAACAGGAGTATCATCGGTCCAGCGGCGCTTTTTCGCGAGATAGACAAGCCGGTCGAAATCGCGGCGGATACAGAGCAACTGGCGGTGAATCGGAGTCTCAACGGTGGCGGCAGCCAGGATGAGTGCGGCCGCGGCTTCGGGCGTGCTGGCGTTGGGACGCAACCGTGCCACGCGAGCCGCACAGCGAGCGGCGAATGCTTCACGGGCCGCGTGTGGCAACTTCGCCACTTCCTCCGATGCCGGCACTAAGAGCCTATCCGGTTAACCTGGTAGCTCGGTACGTGATCAGTGCAAGGGCGAAGTGCAAGGTGGCCAGGTAGTTTTCGGGCTTCTTGCACCATCGGATCAGCACCGCACGGAACCGGTTGAGCCAACTATGCGTGCGTTCTACCAC